>Ga0299906_10000019_pt1 | contig 159589 bp, 127 predicted proteins | sample RVTome_14_FD_200259 | JGI IMG/M metagenome (GOLD analysis project Ga0299906, IMG submission 200259) | Soil microbial communities from uranium-contaminated site in the Upper Colorado River Basin, Wyoming, United States - RVT145D125 (version 2) ...
CGAACTTGTAGCCGACCTCGTGCACGACGCCCCAGGCGACGAAGCCCAGCCCCTCGTGCAGGCGCACGCTCGCCGCGTTGGGCAGGGTGATCCCCGCGATCAGCCGGTGGTGACCCTGCAAACGCACGCCCTCGATCAGGGCTTCGTACAGGGCCCGCGCGACACCTCGGCGGCGCGCGTCCACGTGCACGTACACGCTCGACTCGATCGCCCAGTCGTACGCCGGGCGCGAGCGGAAGCGGACGGCGTAGGCGTAGCCGAGGAGCGCGTCGCCTTCGACGCACACGAGCCAGGGCGCGACCCGCGCCGCGAGCTCCATCCGCTCGCGCATCTCCCCGAGCGCCGGAGGCTCGAGCTCGAACGAAGTCGGCGAGTCGCGCACGACGGGCGCGTAGATCGCGAGGACGCCGGCGGCGTCGGCGGGAAACGGCGCTGCGGATCTCGACGGGCAAGGGACGACCGGCCAACCCGTCCTCAGGCGTCGCTCTCCGGCGCGCGGCCCGCGACCCCGGCCTCGCCGTCCGAGCCGTCGCGGCCCGCGAGGCGCTCGCGCCCCATGAGGCTGGCCGGCACGACCGCCCCGCGCCCGTACTTGCGCCGGATCTTGTCCAGCCCCGCGGTGGCGTCGGCGAGCTTCTGCGACGACGCCACCCACTCGCGGCGGGCGTCCTTCGCCCGGCCGTTGAAGAGCTCCCCCTGCACCGGCTCGCGCACGTCCTCCAGCTTCGAGAGCTGCACGCCGATCAGGCGCAGGGGGCGCGGCGCGATGCGACCCAGGAGCTCGCTCGCGGTCGCGAAGATGCGCGGGCCGAGGTTCGTCGGAAAGTCGAGCGTCTTCGTGCGCGTGACGGTGTGGAAGTTCGAGAAGCGCGCCTTGAGCGTGACGGTGCGGGCGCGCAGGCCCTTGTCGCGCAGGTGGAAGGCGACCTCCTCGCTGAACGAGAGCAGGACGTTGCGCAGCTCGTCGCGGTCGGAGATGTCCTCGGCGAACGTGCGCTCCATGCCGTGCGACTTCTCCTCGCGGCGCGCGGTCACGCGCCGCGGATCGATGCCGTGGGCGAGGTCGTGGATCCAGAGCCCCGACGCGCCGAAGCGCCCCGCGACCTCGTCGCGCCGCAGGCCGGCGAGGTCGCGGACGGTGCGGACCCCGAGCGCCTCGAGCCGCTTCGCGGTGCGCGGCCCGACGCCGAAGATCTTGCGCACCGGCAGCGGGTCGAGCACGTCGCGCACCTCGGCCTCGTGGATGACGCGGAAGCCGTCAGGCTTGTCGAGGTCGCTCGCGAGCTTGGCGAGGAATTTCGTCGGCGCGACGCCGACGGACGCGACGAGGCCGGTCTCGCGCAGGATGTCCTGCTTGATCCGGCGTCCGATCTCGACCGCGTCGCCGAAGAGCCGCTCGCTGCCCGTCACGTCGAGGAAGGCCTCGTCGAGCGACAGCGGTTCCACCAGCGGCGTGTAGCTCTTGAAGATGGTCATGATCTGCCGGCTGACCTGCGTGTAGCGGTCGAAGTCGGGCGGCAGCAGCACGAGGTCCGGGCAGAGCTCGCGCGCCCGCGCGGTCGGCATCGCCGAGTGCACGCCGAACTCGCGCGCGCGGTAGCTCGCGGCGGCGATCACGCCGCGGCCCGACGCGGGACCGCCGACGCACACCGGGAGCCCCTCCAGGGACGGATTGTCCCGGATCTCGACGGACGCGTAGAAAGCGTCCATGTCGACGTGAACGATCGATAGCCGGCCTGCGGGCATCGGGGGGACGCGTCAGTGTCTCCGAGGAGCCGCCGCGGCGTCAACCGAAGCCGGTCGGGGACGCGCGGCGGGCTTGCCTGCGCGCCGATTTCGCATACGCTCTCCGCCCCCATGCGCTTCGACAAGGTGCACCTGGAAGCCTTCGGCCACGCCCTCCCGGACGATCCGGTCACCTCGCTGGAGATCGAAGCGCGGCTCGCTCCGCTGTACGAGAGGATGGGCTTCGAGCCGGGCCGGATCGAGATGCTGACCGGGATCCGCGAGCGCCGCTACTGGCCGAAGGGCACGAAGTCGAGCGAGGTAGCCGTGCGCGCGGGACGCGCCGCCCTCGAGAAGAGCGGGATCGACCCCGCCCGGATCGGCTGTCTGATCAACGCGTCGGTGACGCGCGACCACTGGGAGCCGGCGAACGCGACGATCGTCCACCACCTGCTGGGTCTCGCGCCCACCTGCCATGTGTTCGACCTCTCGAACGCGTGCCTGGGATTCGTCAACGCGATGACGGCGGTCGCCAGCATGATCGAGCACGGCGACGTCGAAGCGGGCTTGGTCGTCACCGGCGAGGACGCGCGCGACCTCGTCGACGAGACGATCCGCTACCTGAACGACTGCGATGGCGTGAGCCGCGCCGACGTCAAGCAAGCCATCGCCTCGCTCACCATCGCGTCCGGCGCCGCTGCCGTCGTGCTCACGCACCGCGATGCGACGCGCCGCGAGAGCCGCCTGGTGGGCGGGGTCGTGCTCGCGGCGAGCGAGCACCACGCGCTCTGCGTGGGCGACCACGAGGAGTCCGGCCCGCGCATGACCACGGACGCCGACGCGATCCTGTACAAGGGCACCGAGCTGGCGAAGCGCACGTGGCGGGAGCTCGTGCGCGAGCTCGGCTGGGCGCCCGAGAGCTTCGAGCGCATCGTCACGCACCAGGTGACCGCCGTGCACAAGAAGCTCCTGTTCGAGACGCTCGAGCTCGACCCGGAGATCGACTTCCCCACCGTGGAGACGCTGGGCAACACGGGCTCGGCCGCGCTGCCGATCTCGTTCTCGCTGGCCGTCGACGCGGGGTTCATCCGCGCGGGGCAGCGCGTCGGCCTGCTCGGGATCGGCAGCGGCCTCAACTGCATCATGCTGGGTGTCGAGTGGTGAGCGCGTGACGACGGGTCTGCTCCCCTGCGTCGAGATCGAGCCGCGCGGGGCGGCGCGCGCGGCCGTCGTCTGGCTGCACGGCCTCGGCGCCGACGGGCACGACTTCGAGCCGGTGGTGCCGCTCCTGGGCGTCGAGGACCTCGGCGTGCGCTTCGTGTTCCCGCACGCGCCGAGCATCCCGGTGACGATCAACGCCGGGATGGTGATGCCGGCGTGGTACGACGTCGTCGAGCTCGACCTCGAGCGGCGGCCCGACACGGCCGGCGTCGAGCGCTCGGCGGCGAGCGTGCGGGCGCTGCTCGGGCGCGAGCGCGAGCGCGGGATCCCGGCGAGCCGCACGGTCCTCGCGGGCTTCTCGCAGGGCGGCGTGGTCGCGCTGCACCTCGGGCTGCGACTCGAGGAGCGCCTGGCCGGGATCCTCGCCCTCTCGAGCTACCTCGCCACGGAAGAAGGCCTCGCCCGCGGAAGCGGCGCGGCGATCGGCGCCACGCCGATCTTCCAGGCCCACGGGACCCTCGACCCGATGGTCCCCTGCGCGCGCGGGGCGGCGGCGCGCGACCGGCTGGTCGAGCTCGGCCACGCGGTCGAGTGGCACGAGTACCCGATAGGGCACGAAGTGTGCCGCGAAGAGCTCGACGCGATCGGCGCCTGGCTGCGTCGGGTGCTGGGTTAGTGCCTCTGACACAAGTCGCTTCCAGGAAACGCTTTACGGGCGGCCCAGGCACAGGGCGCAGGCCCGCGCGAGAAGATTGCCGATATGGGGAACCTCAGGGATATCAGAGAAATCTAATATCCGTTCTCCATGCCTGCGGTGCCCCCGATGCCCGACGCGCCCGACGCGCCCGACGCGCCCGACCTGCCCGACCTGCCCGCCGAGACCCAGCTCTCCGCCGATGGCTTCGGCGGTCTCGACCAGCCGCTGCGCAACCAGCTGCCCACCTTCGAGGTCTTCTTCAAGACGGTGGGCTTCAAGCGCATCCACGGGCGGGTCTGGGGGCTGCTCGTGCTCGCCGGCCAGCCGCTCTCCGCCAAGGAGATCACGCACGAGCTCGGGATCTCGCAGGGGGCCGCCAGCACGTGCCTCAACGAGCTCGCCGAGTGGGGCGCGATCACCTCGTGCTTCGACACGCAGCGGCGCGCCCACATGCACGCGCCGGTCGGCAACACGCTGAGCATCGTGGCGACGGTGCTGCGCCGCCGCGAGCAGGTCGTGTTCAGCCAGTTCAAGAGCCAGGCGGAGCAGACGCTGGCCTACGTCAAGGAGCGCTACGGCGAACGCGACGCGCGCGCCTTCACGCTGCGCTCGATCATCACCTCGTGCGAGATCGCCGAGTCGGTGATGCAGCTCGTGTTCACTTCCGTGGCCAAGGCGCTCGGGGACTCGGAGAGCTTCCTCTCGCGCGCCGTGAACACGGCGCTGAAGGTCGGCCTCAGCGTGCCGGGAAAGCTGCTCGGTGGAGCGAAAGGCGGGCCCGCGCGGCCGCTGGCCGCCGTCGAGGAGGCGCGGCGCGGCGAGCGCTCCGCGGGGGAGACGGGCACCGATGGTTGACCTTCCGCGCGTCGTGATCACGGGCGCCGGCATCGCCAGCCCCAACGGCTCGAGCCTGGACGAGTACCGCCGTAACCTGCTCGCCGGCGTCTCGGGCGTCGAGCCCTACAACATCCGCTACGTGGGCGACACGCACGCGGGCGTCTGCCACTTCGATCCCCTGCGCTACCAGAAGAAGAAGGAGCTGCGCCGCGGCACGCGCGCCGGCTCGATCAGCATCTACTGCGCGAACGAGGCGATCGCGGACGCCGGGATCGACCTCGGTGCGCGCGACCGCTCGCGCGTGGGCATCTACATCGGCACCACCGAGCACGGCAACGTGGAGACCGAGAACCAGATCCACGAGGTCGCGCAGTACGACTTCGACCTCTCGTTCTGGTCGCACCATCACAACCCCCGCACCGTGGCCAACAACCCGGCGGGCGAGGTGACGCTCGGCCTGGGGATCACCGGGCCGGCGTACGCACTGGGCGGGGCGTGCGCGGGCGGCAACCTCGGGGTCATCCACGGCGTCCAGATGCTGCAGCTCGGCCAGTGCGATCTCGCCATCGCGGGCGGGGTGTCCGAGAGCATCCACACGTTCGGGATCTTCGCCAGCTTCAAGGCGCAGACGGCGCTGGGCCACCACGCCGACTCGACCAAGGTCTCGCGCCCCTTCGACCGCTCGCGCAACGGCATCGTGGTCAGCGAAGGCGGGTGCCTGTACACGCTCGAGCGGCTCGAGGACGCGCGGGCGCGGGGCGCCCGGATCTACGCCGAGGTCGTCGGCTACCACGTCAACTCGGACGCGGCGGACTTCGTGCTGCCGCTCGCCGAGCGGCAGGCGGAGTGTGCGCGCAAGGCGCTGGAGAGCGCCGGCATCGGCCCCGAGGAGGTCGACATCGTGAACACGCACGCGACCTCGACGCCGCAGGGCGACGTCCAGGAGTGCGCTGCGCTGCGCGCCGTGTTCGACGGGTCGCCGCGCGCGCGCATCAACAACACGAAGAGCTTCATCGGCCACGCGATGGGCGCCGCGGGAGCGCTCGAGCTGGCCGGCAACCTGCCGTCGTTCGAGGACGGCGTCGTGCACCCGACGATCAACGTCGACGACCTCGATCCCGAATGCGAGCTCCAGGGCCTGGTGCTCAACGAGCCCACCCGCGTCGAGCGCGTCGAACACGTCCTGAACCTCTCGTTCGGGATGCTCGGTATCAACTCGGCCCTCGTCGTGAGGCGCCCTCCGCGCTGAACCCGGGCGCGGCGACGGGGCCGCGCGATCCCCATCCACGCCAACCTCGCTAGAAAGCAGCCTCCAGCTCTCGGAGAAGAACGATGACCACGGAAGAGATCTTCGCCGCCGTCAAGGACATCATCAGCTCGATCGTTCCCGAGGAGGACGTCTCCGGCCTCAAGACCGACGTCCGCCTGCGCGAGCAGATCGAGCTCGACTCGATGGACTTCCTGGACATCGTGATGGAGCTGCGCAAGCGCTACGGAGTCAAGGTCCCGGAGGAGGACTACAAGGAGCTCGCGACGCTCGACGGCTGCGCCGCCTACCTCTCGCCGATGCTCAAGGGCAAAGAGCTCAAGCTGAGCGTCTGAGCCTCCTGCGGCACCATCCATGTCCGCCTCCGAGCGCCTGGACACCCTGATCATCGGCGCGGGCATGAGCGGCCTGGCCGCGGGCATCCGCTCGGCCCACTTCGGCCAGCGGGTCCAGATCCTCGAGAAGCACTACCTCTGGGGCGGGCTGAACTCGTTCTACAAGCTGGCAGGCCGGCGTTTCGACGTCGGCCTGCACGCGCTCACGAACTTCGCGGACCCGCGCGACCCGGGCGCGAAGCGGCTGCCGCTCGCCAAGGTCCTACGCCAGCTGCGCCTTCGGTACGAGGACCTGCAGCTCGGCGAGCAGACGGAGTCGGCGATCGACTTCCCGGGCGTCCGCCTGCGCTTCTCGAACGACTTCGACCTCATGTGCACCGAGATCGCGGAAAAGTTCCCGTCCGAGATCGATGGCTTCCGGAGCTTCGTGAGCGACTTCGCGGACTACCCCAACCTGCGCACCGACCCCCCGGGCGGCAGCGCCCGGGCGCGCCTGGCACGCTACATCGACGACCCGCTGCTCGTCGACATGCTGCTCCTGCCGGTCTGCTACTACGGCAGCCCGACCGAGCGCGACCTCGAGTGGAACACGTTCTTGATCATGTTCAAGAGCATCTTCGAGGAGGGCCTGGCGCGCCCGGAGGGCGGCGTGCGGCGCATCCTCGACCTCCTGCGCAGGCGCTTCCAGGAGCTGGGCGGCGAGCTGCGCATGAGGACCGGCGTCGAGCGCATCCTGCTCGACTCGTCCGGCCACGCGGTCGGGGTGCGTCTCGAGGACGGCTCTGAGGTGCACGCGCGCTGCATCCTGTCGTCGGCGGGCTTCGTCGAGACGATGCGGCTGTGCGGCGAACGGCACGCGGACGCGCACGTCGCCGGCGAGCACTTCGGCAACATCACGTGCGTCGAGTCGGTCTCGGTCCTCGATCGCACATGCTCCGCCCTCGGCCACGACGAGACGATCGTCTTCTTCAACACGGAAGAGAGCATGTTCTTCCAGCGGCCCGAAGCGCCCGTGGACTACCGCAGCGGCGTCATCTGCTGCACCGACAACTACGCGGCGCGCGTGCCGCCGAAGGAGGGCTTCTTCCGTCTGACGGTGCTGGCCAACTACGACGCCTGGAACGCGCTCGGCGACGACGAGTACCACGCGCTCAAGGCGCGCGTCTGGCAGGAGGGGCACGACGTCGTCGCGAGCCTGGGCTTCGACGTCCGCGACCACACCGTGTTCAAAGACGTGTTCACCCCGCGCACGATCGAGAGGTTCACGGGCCACGTGAACGGCGCGCTGTACGGGAGCCCCGTGAAGTCGCTGCAGGGCGCGACTCCCGTGCCGGGGCTCTACCTGTGCGGCACGGACCAGGGACTGGTCGGCGTCGTCGGCGCCCTCCTGTCCGGGATCTCGATGGCCAACCGCCACGCTCTCGTGAACGTCTGACTCATGGCCGAACCGCGCAAGCACTTCGCCAGGTATTTCAAGGGCTCGAGCGACGGCAAGAAGCCGCGCGAGAGGAACCCGCTGGCGCGGGCCCAGGGGCGCTACGACGTCGTCGTGATCGGGAGCGGCCTCGCCGGCCTCACCGCGGCCAACATCCTCGGCCGCGCCGGGCACCGGGTCGCGGTCCTGGAACAGCATTACAACTTCGGGGGGATGGCAACGTGGTTCAAGCGCCGCGGCGGCCACGTCTTCGACATCTCGCTGCACGGCTTCCCCGTCGGCATGGTCAAGACCTGCCGCAAGTACTGGAACCGCGAGATCGCCAGCCGCATCGTACGCCTCGAGTCGATCCGCTTCGACAACCCGCAGTTCGCCTTCGAGACCGACTACACGCGCGAGGACTTCACCGAGAAGCTCGTGAAGGTCTTCGGCATCGCGCGCTCGCGCGTCGATGCCTTCTACGAGGAACTGAGGGCGATGGACTTCTACGACGAGCCGGAGGGCTCGACGGCCGACTTGTTCGAGGAGTTCTTTCCCGGGCGCAACGACGTCCACCGCGTGCTGATGGAGCCGATCTCGTACGCCAACGGCTCCAACATGCACGACGACCCGGCGATCACCTACGGGATCGTGTTCTCGAACTTCATGAGCAAGGGCGTCTACACCTTCTCGGGCGGCACCGACTGGCTCATCCGCGCGATGAAGGACGAGCTCGCCTCGAACGGCGTGGACCTCCTGAACAACGTCCAGGTGGACCGGATCGTCGTCGAGGGCGGCCGGGCGACCGGGATCGAGGCCCACGGGCGCTTCGTCGGCGCGGACGTCGTCGTCTCGAACGCGAACCTCAAGGTGACGGTGGACAAGCTGGTCGGGCGCGAGCACTTCTCGGAGAGCTTCCTCGCGCACTTCGCGAAGGTGCGGCTCAACAACTCCTCGTGCCAGGTCTACATGGGCCTGCGCGAGGGGCGCTCGATCCCGTTCGTGACGGACCTGATGTTCAACTCGACGCGCGAGGAGTTCGACTGCGAGGCGCTCTGCGACATGCACGGCGAGAGCCGCACCTTCAGCTTCTACTACCCCAAGACGCGCCCGGGGACCGACCGCTACACCATCGTCAGCTCGACGAACGCGAACTTCGCCGACTGGGCCGGCCTCGACGACGAGCAGTACGAGCGCGACAAGCAGAAGATGATCGAGGACACGCTCGCGCGCCTGGAGCACTACCTGCCCGGCATCCGCGACGACCTCGACCACGTCGAGGCCGCGACGCCGCGCACGTTCCGCTTCTACACCCAGCACGCCCGCGGTGCGTCCTTCGGCACGAAGTTCGAGGGCCTCAAGAGCAGCATGGACCTGCCCAAGGAGATCGAGGGCCTGTACCACGCGGGCAGCGTCGGGATCATCATGTCCGGCTGGCTCGGTGCCGCCAACTACGGCGTGATCACGGCCAACCGCGCCGACGCGTTCCTCGATGCGCTGCGTGAGGTGAGCGCGTGAGCTTCGAGGACCAGGCGGTCGTCGTCACCGGCGGCACGCGTGGGATCGGCGCGGCCATCACGCGCGCTTTTCTCGAGAAGGGGGCCCGCGTGCACGCGACCTACCGCTCGAACGAGGACGCCGCCCGGGCGTTCGCGGACGCTTGCGCCGCGTCGGGCCTGGGCGAGCGCCTCGCGCTCCGCGGCTTCGACGTCGCCGATTACGACGCCGTCGAGCGCTTCTGGGACGAGCTCGCCGGGCGCGAGCCGGGCGGCGTCCAGGTCCTCGTCAACAACTCCGGGATCCGGCGCGATGCCGTGCTGGCGATGATGAGCGCGCGCGACTGGAGCGCCGTCATCGACACGAACTTGACCGGCGGCTACCACATGAGCAAGTTCGCGGTGCAGTGCATGATGCGCCAGCGCTACGGGCGGATCGTGTTCGTCACCTCGCCCTCGGGGCGCTTCGGCTTCGAGGGGCAGGGCAACTACGCCGCGTCGAAAGCCGGGCAGGTGGGCCTCGCGCGCTCGCTCTCGAAGGAGGTCGCCGGGCGCAAGATCACGGTCAACTGCGTGTCGCCGGGCTTCATCGAGACCGAGCTGATCGCCGACCTCCCCGAGGAAGCGCTCGCCGCGCATCGGGCGTCCGTTCCGCTGAAGCGCTTCGGCACGCCCGAGGAGGTCGCGCACGCCGTGCTGTTCCTCGCCTCGCGCGAAGCCGCCTACGTGACCGGTGCGACGCTGGAGGTCACCGGTGGCCTCTGACTCCCGGGCGGACATCGAAGCGCTGATCCCCCACCGGCCGCCCTTCCTCTTCGTCGACCGCGTCGTCGAGCGCGAGGGCGACGCGATCGTCACCGAGTGGGACGTGCCCGAGGACCTCGACTGCTTCCGCGGGCACTTCCCGGGCAAGGCCGTGCTGCCCGGCGTGCTGATCTGCGAGTTCGTGTTCCAGACGGGCGCCCTCGCGATCCACTCGTCGGAGGACGAGCGCGGCGCGGGCCTTCCCGTCCTGACGCGGATCGAGGACGCGCGGTTCAAGAAGCTCGTGCGGCCGGGCGAGCGGCTGCGCGCCGCCGTCGAGATCGTCGAGCGCCTCGCGAACGCGCGCTACCTCTCCGCCAAGGTCACCTCGGACGGCGCCACGGTGCTGCGGATGCGCTGCGTACTGGCCCACACGGTCGTGGAGCGAAGCGGATGAGCGACTTCCTCGGCCTCGCGGGCAAGAAGGTCGTCGTCACGGGCGTCGCCGGCCGCCGCAGCATCGCGCACCACGTCGCGCAGGCGCTGGAGCAGTGCGGCGCCGAACCGGTCTACGTCGTGCAGAGCGAGGCGGTGCGCGAGGCGGCCCGGCAGCTGTTCGGCGAGCGCGACGTCTTCGTCTGCGACGTGCAGCGCCAGGAGGACGTCGACCGGCTCCGGGAGGACCTCGCGGCGCACCACCCGCGGGTCGCTGGACTGGTGCACTCGATCGCGTTCGCCAACTACTCCGAGGGCCCAAAGCCCTTCCACTCGGTACCGCGCGCCGATTTCCTGCAGGCGGTCGACGTCTCGTGCTATTCGCTCGTCGCGCTCTCGAACGCGCTCCGCGAGCTGTTCGAGCGCACGGCGTCGGTCGTCACCATGTCGATCTCGACGACGCGCCTGGCGGCCGAGAACTACGGATACATGGCCCCGATCAAAGCCGCGCTCGACTCGACGGTCGTGTTCCTGGCGAAGAGCTTCAGCCGCTTCAGCGAGGTGCGCTTCAACGCCGTGCGCTCCGGGCCGCTCAAGACGGCCTCCTCGGCAGGGATCCCGGGCTTCGTCGAGAGCTACATGTTCGCGACGCGCGCCACGCTGCGCGGGCGCGCGCTCGAGACGCGCGAGGTGGCCGACACCGCGCTCTTCCTCCTGTCGCCGCGCTCGTCCGGGATCAACGCGCAGGGCATCGTCGTCGACGCCGGCATGGGCGTGAACCTGTTCGACGAGCAGATCGTGCGCCGCGTCGTCGCGGCGGAAGGAGACGGGGCGTGAGGCCGGTGCTCCTGCCCGTGATCCTCTCCACTCCGGCTCAGGAGCGGCAGCGCCCGGGCCCCGAGCGCGTGCGCGCGCAGAGCCGTGCCGGCCGCGCGGCGGTGCGGCGCTCCGCGGAGCGCTGCGGGGCGACGCTCGGCGAGCTCGAGCTGGACGCAGCGGGCGCGCCGCGTCCGGCGCTCGGCTGGCACTGGTCGACGACGCACGACGCGACCTGGGCGGCCGGTGTCGTGCACCGCGCGCCGGTCGGGATCGACCTCGAGCGCATCGAGCCGCGCCGCCCGGAGCTCGTCGAGCCGGTCCTCTCGGACCCCGAGCGCGAGCTGCTCGGCGAGTTCGACTGGCGCGACTTCATGCGCGTCTGGACCGCGAAGGAGGCCGTGCTCAAGCGCGCCGGGATCGGCCTGAGCGCGCTCTCCCAGTGCCGTCTCGCGGCGCCGCCCGCGGCGCGGGTCGTCGAGCTCGACTTCCGCGGCGCGCGCTGCCTCGTGCACCAGACGTTCCTCTCGGGCGAGCACGTCGTGTCCGTGCACACGCCGGGCTCGGACTGGAGCGTCGACTGGCTCGTCCACCCGACCCGCGCGCCCGCGCCCCGCGCGGGGCCCTGACATCCACCACCGCCCCCTCCCGCCCGGGTGGATCGCGCCGCAGCGCCCGCGGTTGCCCGCATTCCGCTGAAAAGAGCGTCCGTCCCGCGCCCCCACCCCCCACCCCCCACCCCCCGTTGCCCGACGCCCCCGAGCCCCGCCCGCGCCCGACCCCGCCCGCGGACCTCGCCGCGCGCGCGCTCGAGCTGACCGCGCCCTTCCGCGACCTGTACCCCTTCGCGCCGCACTTTCTGGCGACGGGCGCCGGGCACCTGCACTACCTCGACGAGGGTCCGGCGGACGGCGCGCCGATCCTCGCGCTGCACGGCAACCCGACCTGGTCGTTCTACTGGCGCAAGGCGGTGCGCGCGCTCGCCGGCGACTTCCGCGTGGTCGTCCCCGACCACCTCGGCTGCGGCCTCTCGGACAAGCCGCGCGAGTGGCGCTACGATCTCGCGGGGCACGTCGACAACCTCGAGCAGCTCGTGCTCGCGCTGGGGCTCGAGCGCATCACGCTGCTCGTCCACGACTGGGGCGGCGCGATCGGCATGGGGCTCGCGGCGCGCCGGCCGGAGCTCGTGGCGCGGCTCGCGATCACCAACACGGCGGCCTTCCACGGACCCGTGCCGAGGCGCATCCTCCTGTGCCGCACGCCGGTCCTCGGACGGCTCCTGGTCCAGGGGCTCAACGGATTCGCGCTTCCGGCGACGTTCCTGGCCGTCGAGCGGCCGCTCGAGCGGCGCACCCGCCGCGCGCTGCTCGCGCCGTACGGCACGTTCGCGAGCCGGCTGGCGCTCTGGAAGTTCGTCGCCGACATCCCGACCCGGCCGAGCCACCCGACCTTCGCCGCGATCGGCGCGATCGCGGACTCCCTCGACCGCCTCGCCGACCGGCCGACGTGCATCCTCTGGGGCGAGCGCGACTGGTGCTTCACGCCCCACTTCCGGCGCGAGTGGCAGGCGCGTTTCCCGGGCGCCGAGGTGCACAAGCACGAGGACGCCGGCCACTACCTCATGGAGGACGCGGGCGACGCGGTGGCCCGCGAGCTGCGCGACTGGCTCGCGCGCCACCCGCTGCGGACGGCGGAGGCGGCGCGGTGAGCCGCCCGGATCCGTTCTCGGCCTTCCCCACGCCCGCGCGGGTGAACGTCGGGAGCTACCTCGTGCGGATGGCGAACGTGGCGCCCGAGCGCGAGGCCGTCGTCGCCCCGGACGGCCGCGGCGGCTGGAGGCGGATCGACTACGCCGGGCTCGCGCGCCGCGCGGGGAGCATCGCCGGCGGGCTCGCGCGGCGCGGAGTCGTCGCCGGCGACCGCGCCTGCCTCTTCGTCCGGCCGGGCGTCGACCTCGTCGCGATCACCTTCGCGCTCTGTTCGCTGGGCGCCGTCCCGATCCTGGCCGACCCGGGCATGGGCCGCGAGCGGCTGCTCGCGTGCATGCGCCGGATGCGCCCGCGCGTGTTCGTCGGGATGCCCCTGGCGCACGCCGCGCGCAAGCTGTTCCCGGCGTCGTTCGCGAGCGTCGAGCTCGCCGTCACCGTCGGCCGGCGCTTGTTTTGGGGCGGTCCGACGCTCGACGACCTGACGCGCGCCGAGCACCCCCTCGAGTGCCGCGACACGGCCGCGGACGACGTGGCCGCGATCTTCTTCACCTCCGGCAGCACCGGTCCGCCCAAGGGCGTCGTGTACACGCACGGCATGCTCGACGCACAGGTCGAGGCCCTGCGCGCGCTCTACGCCTTCGAGCCCGGCGAGATCGACCTCGCGTGCTTCCCGCTCTTCGCGCTGTTCGACGCCGCGCTCGAGATGACCAGCGTCTTCCCCGAGATGGACGTGAGCCGCCCCGGCACGTGCGATCCGGCGAAGATCGTCGCCGCGATCCGCGGGCAGCGCGTCAGCACGACGTTCGGGTCCCCCGCCATCTGGCGCCGCGTCGTGCCGCACTGCCTCGAGCGTGGCCTCTGCCTCGACTCGCTGCGCCGCGTCCTGATCGCGGGCGCGCCCGTGCCCCCGCGCCTGGTCGAGGACTTCCGGCGCGTGCTGCCCGAGGGCGCCGACGTCTTCACGCCCTACGGAGCGACCGAGGCCCTGCCGGTCACCTCGATCTCGGGCAGCGAGATCCTGGGCGAGGCGCTCGCTTACCTGAAGAACGGCGCCGGGACCTGCGTCGGCCGCGCCGCCCCCGGGATCGACTTGCGCCTGATCGAGGTCACCGACGACGCGCTCGAGCGCTGGGACGAGGGGCTCGAGGTCCCGCTCGGCCGCCCCGGGGAGATCTGCGTGCGCGGCCCCGTGGTGACTCGCGAGTACGCGGACGAGCCGCAGCCCACCGCTCGCGCGAAGGTGCCGGCGGTGGACGGCGGGCGCGGCGTGTGGCACCGGACGGGCGACGTCGGACGCCTCGACGACGAGGGCCGGCTGTGGTTCTACGGGCGCAAGTCGCACCGGCTCGAGACGAGAAAGGGGCTGCGCATGCCCGTCCCCACCGAGAACGTCTTCAACCTCCACCCGCGCGTGCACCGCACGGCGCTGGTCGGGATCGGCGAGCCGGGGGACCAGGAGCCGCTGCTCGTCGTCGAGCCCGAGCCGAGCCACATGCCGCGCTCGCCCGAGGCGACCCGGGCGTTCATCCGCGAGCTGCTCGAGGTCGGCCGCGGCGCCCACGCGTCGGCCGACGTCCAGAGCTTCCTCTTCCACCCGAGGTTCCCGGTCGACGCCCGGCACAACGCCAAGATCGACCGCGAAGCGCTGGCGCAATGGGCCCGGGAGCAGCTCGCGTGAAGGCGCTCGTCACCGGCGGCGGCGGGTTCCTCGGCCGCGCGATCGTCGAGCGGCTGCTCGCGCGGGGGGACGAGGTGACCTCGCTCTCGCGCGCGAGCTACCCCGAGCTCGAAGCGCTCGGAGCGCGCACGCTGCGCGCGGACCTCGGCGACGCGCCCGCCGTGCGCGCGGCGCTCGAGAGCCTCGAGCCGGACGTCGTCTTCCACGTGGCGGCCAAGGCGGGCGTCTTTGGGCGGCGCGCCGACTACTTCCGCGCCAACGTCGACGGCACGCGCAACGTGCTCGAAGCGTGCCGCGCCGGCGGCGTGGAACGGCTGGTCTACACCTCCTCGCCCAGCGTCTGCTTCGACGGCACGAGTCACGTCATGGCAAAGGGCGACCTGCCGTACGCGAAGCGCTTCCTAGCCCCCTACCCCGAGAGCAAGGCGCGCGCCGAGGCGCTCGTCCTCGAGGCGAACGGCGCGCGCCTCTCGACCTGCGCCCTGCGGCCGCACCTCGTCTTCGGGCCGCGCGACCCGCACATCGTCCCGCGCCTGGTCGAGCGCGCGCGCGCGGGCAGGCTCTTGCGCGTGGGCGCGGGCGACAACTTGGTCGGCATCACCTACGTCGACAACGCCGCGCACGCGCACATGTGCGCCGCCGACGCCCTCGCGCCGGGCGCGCCGCACGCCGGGCGCGCGTACTTCATCACGCAGGAGGAGCCGGTGCGGATCTGGGACTGGATCGAGGCGCTCCTGTGCGCCGTCGGCGCGCCCCCGCCCACGCGCCGCGTCTCGCCCCGCACGGCGTACGCGGCCGGCGCGCTCTGCGAGCTCGCCTGGCGCGCGCTGCGCCTGCCGGGCGAACCGCCCATGACGCGCCTGGTCGCGGCGCAGCTCGCGACGTCGCACACCTACGACATGGCCCCGGCGCGCGAGGACTTCGGCTACCGCCAGCTCGTCTCGCTGGAGGAGGCGACCGAGCGGTTGGTCGCGAGCCTGCGGGCGCGCTCGTCCACGCCAGACCGCTGAGGAACGCAGGAGACTCGGAAACGGGTCAGCCCGGGATCTCCGGGTTGTACACGCGCCAGAGCACCCAGCTCGCGACGCTGCGCAGCGGCCGCCAGGCCTCCGCGCGCGCCTCGAGCTGCTTCGGGGTCGGGCGCTGCGCGAGGCCGTCGAGGCGCGCGAGCCCCGCCTGCACGCCGAGGTCGGTCGCCGGCATGACGTCGAGGCGGCCGAGCCGGAAGAGGAGGAACATCTGCGCGCTCCAGACGCCGATCCCGCGGACGGCGACGAGCTTCTCGACGATCGCCTCGTCGGAGAGCCGCGCGATGCGCGCCAGCGCGAGCTCGCCCGATTCGATCCGGCCGGCGAGGTCGCGCAGCGCGAGCACTTTCGCCTGCGAGAGCCCCGCGCCGCGCAGCTCGGCGTCGGAGAGCCGGAGCAGCTCGTCGGGCCTGGGGAAGCGCGCGCCGGGCGTGAGCGCAGAGAGGCGTCCGTGGATCGTCGCGGCCGCCTTGCCCGAGAGCTGCTGGTACACGATCGCCCGCGCCAGCGCGTGGAAGTGCGACTGGTAGCCGTGCAGGCTCCGGCTGGGGAAGCCCGGGAAGGGGGCGACGCGGCGCAGCGCCGCGCCGAGCCGCCGGTCGCGGCGGGCGAGGGCCGCGATCTCGCGGGCCGTCGGCTTCACGAGCCCATCCCGAGCAGGCGCTCGAGCACCCCGCGCGTGGCCGGCGAGGTCTCGCGCGCGAGGCTCGCCGCGAGCGCCTGGCGCTCGGCGGCGCCAAGGCGCAGACCTGCGAGCGCCTCCGCGGCGGCGCGGCGCACGCCGGGATCGGTGTCGCGCGCGACGGTCGCGAGCAGCACGGGCAGCGCCTCCTGGAACGATGCGAGCTGGGCAGCGCGCGCGCGCAGGAGTTCCTCGGGCGCCGTCTCGAGGACCTCGAACAGCGCGCTCCGGGCGTCGGCCGAGCCGGCGAGCGCGGGGCGCAGGCCGTCGAGCGCGCGCCAGGCGATGGCCGCGTTGCCGTCGAGCCGCAGCTGGTGCAACCACATCGCCGTCGGCTTCTCGAGCTCGAGCCGGCACAGGAGCCGGCACTCCGGATCGACGACGACGTCGACCAGCTCGCCCTTGAGGGCCAGGGCGAAGCCGTGCTCGCGCGCGGCGAGCCTCACGGTGTGGCGGAAGACGCGGCCGTCGGCGTAGTGCAGGTCGACGTCCACCGGCAGGTCGAAGATCGGCACGAGCGCGTCGGCCGCCTGGGTCTGGCGCAGGGTCAGCTGCAGCGTCTGCGGCTCCTCTTCGGCGACGCGGAAGCGGGCCTCGATCACGGGGAAGCCGCCCGCCTCGACCCACTGCTCGATCCAGCTCTCGACGTTCCTGCCGCTGGCGTCGAAGATCGCGCGCGTGAAGTCCTCGGTCACGACCAGGCGCCCGGCGTTGCGCGCGAGGTACTCGCGGGTTCCCAGCCAGAAGGCCTCGTCGCCGATCTCCTGGTGGATCATGTACAGCACCCACGGTCCCTTGGTGTAGACGTGGCCGAAGCCGTCGGCGGCGACCCTCTCCTGCGAGTGCCAGTCGCGCGCCAGGGGCACGCGCGGGTCGTCGACCTCGCCGGCGAGGAACTCCTCGCGGTAGCGTTCCAGCCACAGCCGCTTGCTGTCGCTGCCCGCGGCGTGCTCCTGGTAGAGCAGCTCGAGGTAGCTCGCCCAGGCCTCGTTGAGCCACAGGTGGCTCCAGCCGAAGCAGGTGACCAGGTCGCCGAACCACTGGTGCGCGAGCTCGTGCGCGACGAGCAGGCGCGGGCCGTCGCCCGCGTCGGCGACCTCCTCGGCGGTGCCGATCAGGTCGTCGTGCTCGATCGTGATGGACGCGTTCTCCATCCCGCCCCACGTGAACCCGGTCACCGCCACCTGGGCGTACTTGGGGTAGGGGAACGGGACCCCGAGCAGGTTCGCGAAGAACTCGAGCATGCGCGGCGTCTCGCCGAACGCGCGCCGCGCCTTCTCCTCACCGGTCCCGGGCGCGACGTAGTACTCGACCGGGATGCCGCGCCACTCGTCGGCGTAGCGCTCCCAGTGGCCGGCCGCGATGGCGATCAGGTAGGTCGGGATCTCCTGCTCGAGGCGCCAGTGGTACGCGCGCCAGCCCTGACCCAGATCCTGGCTCTCGACCAGCTCCCCGTTGGACACGACGACCATCCCGTGACCGACGCGGAAGCGCCCCTCGAAGGTCGCGCGGTCGTTCGGGTAGTCCCAGACCGGGAACCAGTGGCGGTGGTCCTCGAGCTGGCCGAGGGACCAGATCTGCGGCGCGAAGCCCGCGAAGTCCTTCGAGGTCTCGAAGAAGAAGAGGCCCTTCTCGGGGCGGGCCGAGTAGCGCACGACCAGCTGCTGCTCCTCCCCGCGCTCGAGCGGGCGGGCGAGGTCCACCAGGATCCAGGGCTCCTCGACGCGGTAGGCGAGCACCGCCCCGTTCGCGTCGCGCACCCATTCGAGCTCGAGGCCCACGCCGTGCAGGCGCAGCCGCTCCGTCCCCGAGACCAGGGCCCGGACGCGGCTCGTCGCGGTGCCGGCCACGCGCCGCGCGTCGAAGTCGAGCTCGAGGTCGAGATCGACGGAGAGCAGGTCGCAGTCCCGGTCCCAGCCGTTGGCCTCGAGCGAGTCGGGCCTCAGGGGGGAGCGCTCGAAGGTCTCCGGACGGGCCTCCGGCGCGGCGCAGGCGGCCTCCAGGAGGAGGGCGAGGAGCAAGCAGACGCGAGGCGAGCGCCCGTCGAGGTTCGCCGGGCGGGCCGGGGGACGACGGGCCATCGGTCGGTCGAAGCTTGGGCTCTCGGGGGTCTTGGAGCGGGCGCCGAGCGTCAGCTCCTTCGGTCCGGGGGCCGGCACGGCGGCCGGTCCGGGGCGTGAGACGCGAGCGGCGCGGGCCTACTCGTCCTCGTCGTAGGAGAACTCCTCCATGGCGTCGGAGAGGCTGTACTCGCCCCCCTCCTCCTCCTCGTCGTCGTCGTCGTCCTCCTCCTCGTAGTCGTCGTCGAGCTCGGTCTGCTCGTCGTCGTAGTCGAAATCGTAACTGCCGCCCGGCCCGGTCGTCTCCTCACCGGAGAACGCGGCGGGAAAGTCACGTCTGAGCATCCCACGATCCTCCAACGAAGGCTGGTAGGCGCCGCTTCGCGACTCACTCGCGTCGCACCGCGGACGGACCCTTTGTGCGCGGTGTGCGCGGATTTCGCAAGGGAAAAAAGCGAGCGGGGACCCGCTTCCGCGTGCCCGTGCCCTTGCCCGAGCGTGGCGCGGAGTTGGGCGTGGTGCAGAGTCGGGCACGGGCGCGGGCGCGGGATGGGCCGCCGAAATGGCCGGCGGCGCTTTCCCTGCCGATCGGCCGCCGGTAGCTTGAGCCGTCGCCCCGGGGGTGCGGAGCGCACCGGCCCCCGATCCCCCTCCCACCGAGGTCCCGCCACTTACCAAGGAGTGCCCCACGCCATGATGGCCACGACGCGCCAGGAAGCGATCCGCAGCATCTCCACCGAGGTTGCGGCCGAGATCCTGGAAGAGCAGCGCACGCGCTTTCCCGAGCTCTTCGGCAGCCTCGTCTTCGGCGACGAGGTCCAGCGCCAACGCCTGCCGCGCTCCGTGTACCAGGCACTCCGCAACACGATCGAGTCCGGAGCCGCGCTCGACCCGCTGATCGCCGACGCGGTCGCCGGGGCGATGAAGGAGTGGGCGATCGAGCACGGTGCGACCCACTACACGCACTGGTTCCAGCCGATGACCGGCCTGACGGCGGAGAAGCACGACTCCTTCCTCAAGCCGACCCCGGACGGGAAGGCCGTCCTCGAGTTCTCCGGCAACCAGCTCGTCCAGGGCGAGCCGGACGCCTCGTCGTTCCCCTCCGGCGGGCTGCGCGCCACGTTCGAGGCGCGCGGATACACGGCCTGGGACCCGACCTCGCCGGCCTTCCTGCGGCGCCTGCCCGGCGGCGCGGCGACGCTGACGATCCCGACGGCGTTCTGCTCCTGGACCGGAGAGGCGCTCGACAAGAAGACGCCGCTCCTGCGCTCGTGCGAGGCCATCTCGAAGGCGGCCGTGCGATTGCTGCAGCTGATCGGCGAGAGCAAGGTCGAGCGCGTGACGCCCACGGCCGGCGCCGAGCAGGAGTACTTCCTCATCGACCGGCAGTTCTTCCACCTGCGCCCCGACCTCCTGACCTGCGGCCGCACGCTGTTCGGCGCCCCGCCGCCCAAGGGCCAGGAGTTCGACGACCACTACTTCGGCGCCATCAGCCAGCGCGCGCTGCGCTTCATGATGGACCTGGAGCGCGAGCTCTGGACGCTCGGCATCCCGATCAAGACGCGCCACAACGAGGTGGCGCCCTCGCAGTTCGAGCTGGCTCCGTTCTTCTCGGGCATCACGGTCGCCGCCGACCAGAACATGCTGACGATGGACGTGCTGCGCGAGGTCGCCGAGCGCCACGGCCTCGCGGCGCTCCTGCACGAGAAGCCGTTCGCCGGCCTCAACGGCAGCGGCAAGCACCTCAACTGGTCGCTGCAGGACAACCTGGGCAACAACCTGCTCGAACCGGGCCACACACCCCACGAGAACCTGAAGTTCATCCTGTTCCTCACCGCGATCGTGCGCGCGGTCGACGAGCACCAGGACCTCCTGCGAGCGGCGGTCGCGAGCGCGGGCAACGACCACCGCCTGGGCGCGAACGAAGCGCCCCCGGCGATCATCTCGATCTTCGTCGGCACGCAGCTCGAGGAGGTGATCGCCTCCATCATCGAGGGGCGCGCGCCGAAGGCGTCCGGCCGCGCCGGCGTGCTGCGCCTCGGCGTGAACTCGCTGCCGGAGCTCCCGCGCGACCTCGCCGACCGCAACCGCACCTCGCCGTTCGCGTTCACCGGCAACAAGTTCGAGTTCCGGGCGGTGTCGTCGAGCCAGTCGGTGGCCTACCCGGGGACGTTCCTGAACCTGATCGTGGCCGAGGCGCTCGACCACCTCGCCGACGGCATCGAGGCGGCCGGCGGCCCGGGGACCGAGAACATCCAGCGCGTCGTGCGCGAGACGCTGGGAGCGCACCGCCGCATCCTCTTCGGGGGCGACAACTACACGCAGGAGTGGACGGACGAGGCGCAGCGCCGCGGGCTCCTCAACCTGCGGGCGACGCCCGAGGCCCTCGCGTGCTTCGCCGCCGACGAGAACGTCGCGCTGTACGAGCGCTACGGCGTCTTCTCGCGCTCGGAGGCCGGCTCGCGCTTCAAGGTCCTCTCGCAGACGTACGCGCGCAAGGTGAACGTCGAAGCGCGCACGATGGTCGAGATGGCGATGACGATGGTGCTGCCCGCGGCCGTCGCCTACCAGCGCCAGCTGGCGGAGACGGTGATCGCCGTCGGCGGCGCCTGCCCGGGCGCGCCGAGCGAGGCCCAGAAGGTGCTCGTCGCCGAGCTCTCCGCCGCGATCGACCGGCTCAAAGCGAACGTCGACGCCCTGCGCGCGGAGCGCGCCGCGGCCGAGCGCGCGGAGGGCAGCGAGGCGAGCGTCGCCTTCCGCACCCGGGTCGTGCCCGCGATGGAGGCGCTGCGCGCCGAGGTCGACCGGCTCGAGTCCCAGATCGACGACGACCTGTGGCCGCTGCCGAAGTACCGCGAGATGCTGTTCGTGCACTAGAGGTCCGGCCGTTCCGGCCGGACCTCTAGCCCGTGCCCGGGCCCGTGCCCGCACGCCCCCCGTGTCTCGCCAAAGCCTCCAACGCCTCGCCGGACTCGTCTGGATCGCCGCGGGCGGTCTCTTGGCGTGGCGCAGCGCGCCCCTGCTCGGCGCCGCCGCGGCCTGGCCCTCGCTCGCGGCCGCCATCGCCCTCGCCCTCGCCGTCGGCGGGCTGAAGGGGCGCTACGTCCTCGCGCGCACCGCGCGGCGCAACCGCGCGCGCATCGGGCGGCTCGCGCGGCCCCGCCCGTGGAACGCGTTCACCCCTCGCTTCTACGTCCTGATCGCGGCGATGGTCGGCCTCGGGATCCTCCTGCGCCGGGGCGCCGAGCGCGGCGTTTTCGAGCCGGTGTGGGTCGGCGCCCTGTACCTCGGCATCGGCTGCGCGCTGCTGGTCAGCGCGGCGGTGTACTTCCTGCCGCCGCGCGCGCCGCTCGACCTCGACCTCGCGAGCGAGCCCGCGCCCCGCGCGCGGCCCGTCGGGGTCCTGCTCGTCAACCTCGGGACGCCCGAGGCGCCGACCGCGCGCGCGGTGCGGCGCTACCTGCGCGAGTTCCTCGGCGACCCGCGCGTGGTCGAGGCGAACCGCCTGGCCTGGGCGCTCGTCCTGAACGCGATCGTGCTGCCGCGCCGCGCGGGAGCCTCGGCGCAGGCCTACCGCAAGGTGTGGACCCCGGAGGGCTCCCCGCTCCTGGTCCACGCGCGCGCGCTCGCCGAGCGCCTGTCGCGCCTCCTCGGCCCCGACTACCGCGTCGCGATCGGCATGCGCTACGGCCGGCCGGCTCTCGGTGCCGGGCTGGAGGAGCTCTGGGGCGCGGGGTGCGAGGAGGTCGTCGTCGTCCCGCTCTTCCCGCAGTACAGCAACACGACCAGCGGCTCGATCCAGGCGGAGGCGGCGCGCTGCGTCACGGCGCGGCGCCACCAGCCGGCCCTGCGCTTCGTGGGGCCCTACTACGACGACCCGGGCTACCTCGATGCCGTCGAGGAGCGCATCCGGGCGACGGTGCGCGAGGCCGGAGGCGCTGCGGCGCTCGACCACCACGTGTTCAGCTTCCACGGTCTCCCCGAGGAGTACGTGCGCCGCGGCGACCCCTACCCCGAGCACTGCCGCCGCACGGCCTGGGCGCTCGCCCGGCGGCTCGGCCTCGCGGCGGACGGCTGGAGCATCGCGTTCCAGTCGCGGTTCGGGGACGAGCCCTGGCTGCGGCCGTACCTCGACGAGCTGCTGGCGGACCTCGCGGAGACTAGGAAGCGGGTCCTCGTGGCGCTCCCGGGGTTCGCCGCCGACTGCCTCGAGACGCTCGAGGAGGTGCGGCTGCGCGCGCGCGAGGGCTTCCGCAGCGCCGGCGGCGAGTCGCTCTGGGTGGTGCCCGCGCTCAACGACTCCGAGACCTTCGCCCGCGCCCTGGCCCGGATCGTCGCCGATTCGGGTGTCAGCCTTGAAAGATCGTCCCCGGCCTCCACAATGAGGCCCGTCCGAGGTCCGCTGCGCTGATGCGGCGCGATCCTGCGGCGCCCGACGCGACGATGGCCAAGAAGAAGACCGAGAGGAAGACCGGGAAGCGCATCCGGCGCAACGACGAGCAGCTGATCGCGGACCTGAAGGAGCGCATCAAGGAGCTGCGCGCCCGTCAGGACGCGCGCGAGATCAAGCGCTCCCCGGCGATCAAGGCCGCGCTGGCCGCCGTGCGCTTCCTCGACAAGGCGCTCGAGGCGGCCGCGCTGGAGGGCAGCTCCCCGCTGCGCCACGCGCTGGCGGATAGCCGCAAGCCGCTCGCTGATTTCCTGACGAGCATGGGGGTGCGGCTCCCGAAGGCGCGCCTGCCGCGCGGCCGGCGGCCCAACGTGTAGCGGAGTCCTCGGGCACGAGGACGGGATCAGGGGCGGCCGCCGAAGATCAGGTTCACTTCGCGGTCGCGCTCGATCCCCACCTGGACGAGCTCCGCGCGGCGCGCGGCGTCGGCGCTCAGCACGAGCGCGTAGGCGCCTGGCGGCACGTCGATCGAGTAGAGCCCGTCCTCGCCCGACACGGCCGTCCCGACGGGGTCGAGCTCGGGCTCGCGCAGGAAGCTGACGCGCACTCCGGCGCGCGGGAGGTCCTCGAGGTCCGCGACCCGGCCGCGCACCGCGTGCGTCGCGACGTCGCGCTGCTGCTCCAGGCGGAAGAAGCCGCCCTCGGCGGGACCGGCGGCGTTCACGTGGACCCAGTAGGTGCCGGCGCTGGGCGCCGTGAACCAGGCGAAGTGCGAGCCGCGCGCGAGCGTGCGCCCAGCGCCCTCGACCTCGAGCGCGAGGTCCGGCTGCGAGGGCTCCGCGGGCTCCCCGCGCGCGCTCATGCGGCCGCGCATCGCCGCGTCGCCGCCGCCCGAGGGCGCGTCCGCCGCGCGCTGCATCGAGTCCATCATGCCGCGCGCCATGCCGGCCATCGCCGCGGCCGGGCCTGCGCCCGAGAGCGATCCGCGCAGCGCCTCCCGGCGCTCGAGCCGCTTGTTGCGCTGCACCTCGGCGCGCGCGTTCAGCGCGCGCAGCGCGACGTCCTCGCCCGCCTCGAGCTCGACGGCGTAGGTCACGCGGTCGGCGTCGTCGGCGAGGTAGCCGTAGACCGCGTCCCGGCGCTCGAGCTCGAAGGCCCGGGCCGGGACGTTCGGCGCGAAGTCGGAGTGCCGCACGACGGCGAAGCAGAAGCTCTCGCGCGCCGCCGTCAGCTCGTAGCCGTAGACGCCATGCATCGGCGCGACGAAGCACAGGAAGTCGCCGTAGACCGTGCCGCCGGACTCGACGTCGTCCACCAGCGGCCGGCCCGCCGGATCGAGCACGCGGATGCGCGCCGCCGAGCTCCAGCCGCGCGTGTACCCCACCGTGCGCAGCTCGAGGATCGAGAGCTCGCCCGCGCGCGCCTCGAAGGAGTAGGTGACGCTCTGCCCCGCCTGGCTGAAACGGTCGGTCAGCGCGCCGTTGCGCTCGAGCACCTCGGCCGCGAGGCGCGGCTCGACGTCGCGCCGCGCGAACCCGGCGGGCAGGACGTCCTCGCTCCGGGGCGAGGGGCGCGGGTCGCCGTCGATGAGGACGCGCGTCCAGGCGCTGCCGCCCTCCGGCTCCTGGGCCCGCGCTCCCGGTCCGCGAACGCCGAGCGCGAGGCCCACGGCGGCGGCGCCGAGCAAGAAGGCGCGCGCGCTCACGCGATCACCTCGAGCTTCTCGAAGGGCCGTCCGAGGACATCGGAGCTCGCCCCCCCCATCCAGTCCTCGATCACCGTGGCGTAGAGCTGGCGGAAGTCCGCCCGGTGGACGAGGTTGCCGTTCTCGTCGAGGTTCTCGAGGTCGGGCTGCCCGCCGTGCACGCCGCCGCGCAGCGCGGTCCCGAAGAGCAGCGAGACCGACGCGGCCCCGTGGTCGGTGCCGGCGTCCTTGCCGATGCCGCTCTCCTCGACGCGCCGGCCGAACTCGCTGACGGTCATGACGAGCGTGCGCTCGAGCTGGCCCATGGCCGCGAGATCGGAGAGGAAGGCGTCGATCGCCGCGTCCAGCACGCGCAGGAGCTCGGCCTGATCGCGCGCCTGGTCGACGTGCGTGTCGTAGCCGTCCTGGGTCACGTAGAGGAAGCGCGCGCGCATGCCCGATCCGAGCACGCGCGCGGCGAGCGCGAGGTCGCCGGCGAGCTTCGAGCGCGGGTACGCGACGTGATTGGAGACGCTCTCGAGCCGCTGCAGTTGCTCGATCGAGAGCTGGGCCGCGGCGACGGCCTCGGTCACCTCCTCGAGCGCGCCGCCCGCCCCGCCGCGGTTGAGCTTGGCGAGCGCGCGGCGCCGCGCGCGGGCCTCCGCCGCGCGCGCCCGGCCCGGCGCCTGGAAACGGTAGCTCTCGAGGTCGGGCACCGCGCAGGCGACGTCGCCCTTGGCCAGCATCGAGCGCGGCATCGCGTCGCGCCCGATCGCCAGCATGGCGATGGGTCCGGTCCCACCGGGCAGGTAGCGGTCGTGGTAGTTGCCGATCCAGCCCGTCGCCGGCAGCGGTCCCTCCGGGCACGCCGACTCCCAGACGTCGACGCTGCGGAAGTGCGACAGGTTGGGGCCGGGGTACCCGACGTTCTGGACGAGCGCGACCTCGCCCTCGGCGAAGCGCCGGGCGACGCGCTCGAGGCTCGGGTGGAAGCGGTTGAGCTCGTCGGCCGGGAGCAGCTCGCGCGGCGCCAGGCCCAGGGCCGGGCGCGCGCGCCGGTAGGCCGCGTCCTCGAAGGGCACGAGCGTGTTCAGGCCGTCGTTGCCGCCGCGCAGCTGCACGACGACGAGCGCGCGGCCGTCTTGCCCGGATTGCCCGGACGCCCCAAGGCGCGCCAGCCAAGCGGGCGTGCCCAGGGCGGCGCCGGTGCCGGCGATCGAGGCTCCGAAGAACTGGCGTCGGTTCAGCATGGTTTTCGTGCTCGGCCGGAGCGGCTCAGGCGAGGGCGAACTGGGGCGTGGAGAGGACGAGGTGCAGCGCGGCGCGCACGACCTCGCGCCGCGCGAGGACCGGATCGGGGTCGCGCTGCGCGGCGCCGCCTTCCGCGAGGCACTCGACGATGGCGGCCTCCTGGTGCGGCTCGAGCGGGCGCTGCAGGAGACGCGCGGCGAGCGCGCCGACGATGCGCGCGTGCCCCCCGGACGAGTCCGGGGCATCCGCGGACCCGGGGGCGTCCGCGGCGAGCGCGTCGACGTCGAGCGCGGCGCGCCCGACCACCTCGCGCGAGGTGTGCGGCAGCTGCGACAGGTGCAGCGCGAAGTTGAGCCTGTGGATGGACGAGCCGGAGTTGACCCAGGCCGGGCCGAGCTCCCAGCCGGCCACCGACGGCGGCTCGAAGAGCTCCATCCCCAGGCTGCGCAGCGCCGGCAGCACGTCGAAGAGGTGCAGGTTCTGCACTCCCGCCAGGCGCGCCGCCGACACCACGACGTCGGCGGGGTTCTTGTACAGCGCGAAGCGCCGCTCGGGCGCGTAGAACCAGCGGGTGCGGAAGAGCGCGCGCAGGGCGTCGCGGACCGAGTAGCCGCTCGCGCGCAGCTCGCCGGCGAGCCACTCGACGGCCGTCGGGTCGGGGTCGGGCTCTGCGAACCAGGCGATCAGCTTGCCCGCCAGGAACGGCGCGCAGGCGTCCTGCGCGAGGATCCAGTCGAGCGCCTCGTCGCCCTCCTCGACCCCCTGCGCGGCGGGACGGCCCGGGAAGGAGCGCCCGAGGAGCTCCTTGTCGCCCTCGTCGTGGCGCTTCGATTCGAACTCGAACTCGCCCTCGCGGTTCGACGGCGTCGACCACCCGGTGAAGATGCGCGCCAGCTCGTAGACGTCCTTCTGCGTGTACCGATCGATGCCCAGCGTGAAGAGCTCGAGCAGCTCGCGCGCCCAGTTCTCGTTCGGGTTGCGGGCCTCGTTGAGCCGGTTGTCGAGGAAGACGAGCATCGCCCCGTCGCGCGCGACCGCCCGCACGAGCTCGCCGAAGGGCGCGGCCGCAAGCCGCCGGAAGAGCTGGTTCTGCGCGAGCACCATGGCGTCGCGCACCACCTTGGTCTGCTGGCAGGCGAAGTGGTCGTGCCAAAAGAGCGTGAGCTTCTCCTGCAGCGGCCAGCTCCCGTAGGCCATGCGGAAGACCCACCAGGCGCGGACGCGCTCGACCACCTCCTGCGCGCTGCCGCCGATCGTCTCGCTGCCGAGCTCGAGCAGGTCGCCGCTCGCCTCGCGGATGCGCGTCTCGAGCGCCTCGTCGCGCTCGGGGAAGTCGACGAAGCTCGCGACCGCCGCCTCGGGGGTCAGCGCGGCGAGGCGCCGCACCTCGTCGGGACGCGCGCCGAAGCCGGCGCGGCGCGCGAGGTGCGCGGCGGCGGCGGCGTCCCACTCGGCGGGAGCGATCGGCGCGAAGGGCCGGGAGTCGTCGTGGTTCTGCATCGGGCTGCGCGGGGCCGATCCCGGCTCGAAGGGCGGGCTCGCTCCCAGGAACCCCGCCGCGGCCGGGAGGTTCCGCTCCCCATGCTATTCGTCCGCCGCGGGGCCCGTGCAATGATCGGCCGCGATGACCGGCGCCCCGCCGTCCAGCCCGCGAGATCGCCTCGCCGCGCCCGCCCTCTGGCTCCTCGGCCTCCTGGTCGCGTTCCACCCGGCCCTGGCGTCCGGATTCGCCGTGCTCCAGATCCCTCCCGGGGACCCGCGCCTCGTCGAGTACGTGCTCGAGCACGGCTGGCGCTGGCTGACCGGCGCCCCGCTGCACGGCGCGTTCTGGAGCCCGCCGGTCTTCCACCCCGCCCGCAACGTCGGCGCCTATACCGACACGCTGGTGGGCAGCGCGCCGCTCTACTGGGTCTGGCGCGCGCTCGGCGTCGAGACAGGCGCCGCGTTCCAGCTCTGGATCATGGCTTGCCTCTCGGCGAGCTTCGGCGCGGCGCACCTCTTCTTCCGCCGCTGCGCGGGGTTCACGCCGTGGGTCGCCGCGGGCGCCGCGTTCTTCTTCGGCTTCGGGATCCAGCGCCTGGCGAGCTTCACGAGCCCGCAGCTGTACCCGATCTTCGCCGCCGCGCTCGCGCTGTACGCGCTGGGGCGCGCCCTCGAGGGCGAGCGGACGCCGCGCTGGATCGCCCTCTTCTACGCCGCGCTCGCGCTGCAGACGTGGTCGGCGTTCTACCCGACGTTCTTCCTGCTCCTGCTCCTCGCCGCCCTGGCGCTCGCCGCGCTGCCCTTCGCCGAGGCGCGCGGCCGCCTGGCGCGGCTCGTACGCGAGAACCCCGGCGCGCTCGCCGCCGGCGCGCTCGCCTACGCGCTCGCCGTGGCGCCGATGCTCGCCAGGCACCTCGCCGCGAGCCGCGAGCTCGGGTTCCGCGAGTACGGGGAAGTGCGCTGGGCGCTGCCGACGCTCGCCTCCTGGCTCTTCCCCGGCAAGGACCACCTCTTCTACGGCGGCCTCGCGCAGCACCCCTGGTTCCAGTTCGAGAGCTTCGCGTCCCAGCACTCGAACGGCCTGGGATTCCTGACGAGCGCGGTGTGCGCCATGGGCCTGTGGGTCGGCCGGCGCCGCGCGCTCGTGCGCGTCGCCGTCGTCGCCGCGGCGGGACTGGTGCTGGTCGCGACGCGGCCGCCGGGCGGCGGCGATTCGCTGTGGCACGCGGTGTACGCCGTCCTCCCGGGCGCCAAGGCGATCCGCTACCCGGCGCGCATCGGCCTCTTCCTCCCGCTGCTCGGCGGGCTGGGCGTCGGCCTCCTCGCGACGCACCTCGTCGCGCGCGGACGCGCGGCGTGGGCCCTCGCGCTCTGCGCCCTGTGCATCGCCGAGCAGCTGCACCGGCTCTCGGGCGAGGGCGAGGGCGAGTACCGCGCGGCGATCCGGCGCGCCGCGGCCGAGGTCGACCCGGCCTGCGACGGGTTCGTGCTGACCGTCGAGGACGCGCGGCCCGGCGGCGGCCCGTTCTCGCGCACGCACGCCGCGGCGATGTGGGTCGGCCTCGAGGCCGGAGTGCCGACCCTCAACGGATGGTACGGGAACTTCCCGCCGGGCTGGCACCTGTACTCGGTCGACGTCACCGGGCCCAACGTCGCGGCGAGCCTTCGCGAGGCGATCTCGCGCTGGATCGCCGAGCGCGGCCTCGACGACGCCCGCGTACAGCGCGTGCGCGTGCCGGCCGCCTGGTTCCCGTGGCACCGCGCTGCGTCCCGGGCCGACGCGAGGGGGCGGTGACCTCGCGATCGAGTCGCCGCTTCAGGGAGCCTTGCGGACGATCACGCGCCAATCGGCGCCCGCTCCGATCCCGTGCCGCGCGGCGAAGCTCTCGCGGTTCAGCGCGAACGCGAGGTTGCCCAGGCTGTTGAAGTACGCGAGCAGTGCCCCGGGCGCGACGTCCGCGAAGGTGTCGACCAGGGGCATGCGTCCCGCGAAGGCCGTCGTTCCGTCGCGCGCGATCTCGACCAGGAGCTCACCTCCGACCTCCGCTCCCAGGCGCCCGAACGTCGCGCGATCGACGTTGGTCCAGACGTTGCCGAAGCGCACGTCGAGCACCGGCACGCCCCCGACGACCGATCCCTCGCGAAAGCTCGCCTCCGGGAAGTCGATGCGCACGACGCGCGCGGGCAGCTCTGGCCCGACGTCCTCGAAGCGGGCCGCTCCCGAGGCGAGGCGCGCCCCGGTGTAGGCGTAGACGTCCCGTCCGTGGAAGGTGTGCGAGCCGAGCGAGCCCGGCAGGCGGCCCCGCGCCTCGTCGATCTCGCGCAGGCCGCGGATGCCGAGCGCGTCGGCGACCAGGGTCAGCGTCCCGTTGTCCGGGCTGACGAAGTAGTGCCCGCTCGCCGTCCAGAGGACGACGGAGCGCCGGGCGGTTCCCACTCCGGGATCGACCACGGAGACGAAGACCGTCCCCGGCGGCCAGTAGCCGGCCGTCATGTGCAGCCGGTACGCCGCGGCCCAGACGTCGAAGGGCGGGATGTCGTGCGTCAGGTCCTCGATGCAGAGGTCCGGGTCGACGCCGCGCGCGACGCCGTGCATCGAGGCCACCGCGCCGTCGGCGAGCCCGAAGTCGGACTGGAAGACGAGCGCGCTCCGCCGCGCCGCGCCGGCAGCGGCGCAGGCGCCGCCGAGGAGCAGCAGGACCAGGGCGAGGGCGCAGCGCATGGACGCCCTGGCTTCGTCGCCAAGGCTTCTCCAAACTGAACAAACCCCGCCGGCGATGGGAAGACGGGCGCGCGTGGAAGGCCTTTCCGCGCGCTCGGCCGGAAAGCCGTTCCGCGGTCGCGAATCCGGGAATGCGTCGTTCGAGCCTGCAGAGGTCCGGCCGAGCGCAACGCGAAGGAAAGGGTGGTGGCGCGGAGCCCCCTTTTTCGCGGAGCGGCTCAGGATCGACGCGCGGGGAGACCGAGGGAAGGCGGTGCACTCGCGCGTCCGAATGCGGGCGGGGGCGCGGGGGCACACCACCACACCACCGCAACGTTGAAAACCACTATTCAACGGAGGGGCCCTGGGGGGGTTCCGTCCAGGGCCGGCGTCACGCTGATCGAGCTCTTGCTCGTGCTCGTCGTCGTGCTCGTCGCAGTCAGCATCTTCGCCGGGACCGTGACGGCGATGGTCGGCCAGCGCGCCGTGAACCGCGAGTCCGCGATCGCCACCGAGGCGGCGCGCGTCGTCGTGGAGCAGATGCACAATCAGCGCTTCCGGGAGCTCTGGGCGCGCTACAACTCCGACCCCGCGGACGACCCGGAGGGCGCCGGCACGGCGCCCGGGCAGCGCTTCGCCGTCCTGGGCCTGGACCCGGCGCCGGGCGCGGCGGACGGGCTCGTGGGCGAGGTCGTCCTGCCGACCGTCGAGGCGCCGGGCGCCGGTCCGCTGGACCCGCCCGAGCTCGAGCTGCGCGAGGACTTCGAGCACGAGCGGCTGGGCATGCCGCGCGACCTGAACGGCGACATGGTGGTCGACGACGAGGATCACTCCGAGGACTTCTTCCTGCTGCCGGTCCTGATCCATGTGGAATGGTCCGGATGCAGCGGAACGCGCCGGATCGAGCTCTTCACGATGCTCTGCGAGTACCGCCACGACAGTTGATCCTATGCGCTCGTCGAACGAAGAGACGCCGGCTGGAACCGGCGACGGAACCCGCGGCCGGTGCGGCTTCACGATCATCGAGCTGATGTTCAGCGCCGCGCTGGTCACGGTGATCCTGATCCAGGTGACGTACGTGATGAACGCGGTGTCCAGGTCCGCCCAGGACGACACGGCGGCAGGCGTCCTGGAGGACCAGGCCGAAGAGGTGCTCGACCGCATCGCCTACGCGATCATGGGCTCGGACCGCGGGACGCTGAACCCGGACGAGGAGGACCTTCACTACACGAGCCTCGACTACAAGGTCAGCCTCGGCTGGGACGAGGCCCTGGAGGACGTCGTCTGGGACGACCCGCAGCAGATCGCGCTGGAGCAGGTCGAGAGCCAGGTCGTCTGGAAGGAGAACCCGGACGAGGAGGCCGAGCGGCGGGTCGTCTGGGGCAAGTACGTCGCCACGCTGATGGAAGGCGAGGATTTCAACGGGATCGACGACAACGCCAACGGCCTGATCGACGAGGAGGGTCTGCACTTCGTCATCGACGGCGACAGCGTCACCGTGCGGCTCACGCTGCGGCGCGCGGACGCCCACGGGAATCCGGTGTCCGTGAAGCACGACCGCGTCGTCACGTGCCGCAACTTCACGCCGCCGGACGCCGCGGGAGCGGGCGCGATGAGTTTGTAGCGCAGAAGGAATGGAGAGCGAACGTGATTCGAACGAGGAATAGGGATGCAAGGCGCGGAGGGGCCCTCGTGATGGCCCTCGCGTGCGTCGTGGTGGTCTCGGTGCTGGCGGGCAGCTTCCTGCAGCTCTCGACCTCGCTCACGCGCCGCCAGCGCGGCGCGACCGACCGCAAGGACGCGTTCTACCTCGCCGAGGCGGGGCTGGCGGAGGCCTACACCGGGCTCACGCTGGCGCGCACGGGCGCCGTCGGATCGATGGAGGATCCGGCCGTCTTCGGAAACGGAGTGTTCTGGGTCGAGGTCGACGACCTCGGCGACGGGGTGAAGGAACTCGAGAGCACGGCCCTCGCCGGCGGTGGGCGCGCGACGCTCAGCCTGATCCTGCGCAGAGAATCCTCGAGCCTGGCGACCCTCGGGATCTTCTCCAACCAGGGCGTCACGGTCCAGCCGGACGGCTTCGTCGACGGGTACGACTCGTCGGTCGGCTCGTACGCGGACCAGGTCGCCACCGGGACGAACGCCGGGATGGGCCTCCTGGGATCGAACGGGGAGGTGACGCTCGACGGCGGAGCCACGAGCGTGACGATCGACGGCGACGTCGTCCCCGGGCCGGGCCAATCCGTCACGATCACGGGCGCGGTCACGGTGACCGGCGCCACCGACGCCCGCGGCGAGCTCGTGGTGCTCCCGCCCGTCGAGCTGCCGAGCCTGCCTTCGAGCCCGGCGGTCTACCACACCGACTCGGTGGCGCTCGTGATCCCCGCCGGCGAGCACGGCTTCGACGGCCTGCGCGTCGGCCCGAGCGCGGAGATCATCGTGACCGGTCCGGCGACGCTGCGCACGAGCACGCTGCTGGCGGACGCGCGGGGCAGGCTCACCTTCGACACGTCGGGCGGCCCGATCGTCGTCTACGTGACCGAGGAAGTGAACCTCGCCAGCCGCTCGAGCGTGACGACGAGCAGCACGAACCCGGGCGAGCTGTCGTGGATCGTCGGAAGCGCCTCCGGAGGGGCTGCCCCGCTCGGCGGAGGCACGCCGCCCACGGTCGCCCTGAACGCGAGCAGCGCCTTCCACGGCTTCGTCTACGCGCCGGAGTCGACCGTCGCGATCGGCCCGAGCTTCGAGGTCTTCGGCGCCGTCGTCGCCGACCAGCTCACTCTCGCGGCGCAGGGCCGGCTGCACTTCGACCGCGCGCTCGCCGCCGGAGGGGGCACGAACTCCGCGATGCCGGTCCTTTTGGCCTGGCGCATCGTCGACATCCCGCCGGCGCTCACGGCGAGCTCCGCCGACCCGTTCAAGCTCCTGGGGGTGAACCGCAGCGCTCTGCGCATGCCCGCCGACGCCCACGCCGACCAGTGGCTGAGCATCCTGTACCTGGACCTCCTGAGCGTGGCGCAGACCTACGACGGGTGGGAGAGCGCCTTCGACTGGTCGGGCGTCACGCAGGTGCTGAGCGGAACGCGCGACGGCGCGGACATGACCGAGTTCCAGCAAGCGGGTGGGATGAGCGTGCTGTAGGTTCCCGATGAGCGTCCCCACTCGTGCTCGTACGCCGGCGCGCCCACGACCCGTCCGGGCGTGGCGCTCCGCCCTGGAGCGCCTTCTCGTCGTCGCCTCGATCGGCGTGGCCGGCCCCTCGAGGCCTCCCGGCGGCGACGATCTGGCGCACATCCTGCGCGCCGCGAAGCCCGGCGCGGAGCGGGAGCTCGAGCGCGGCGTCGCGGCGCTCCTGCCGGCCGCCATCCCCGACGTCCTCGAGGTCCTCGCCTCGGGAACGGTGCCGGACGCCACGCCGGCGGCCCGCCTGACGCCCGCCGACGAGCTCGCGCTGATGCGCGCGCTCGCCAGCGCGAGGGACGCGACGCACGCGAAGCTGCGCGAGCTCGCGGGGAGCGGCGCACGAGTCGAGCTGCGGATCGCGTGCCTGCGCGTCCTCTGCGAGACGGGCGGCGGCGAGCAGCTTGCGCTCGCGCTGCATCTCGCCCCCGCCACGCCCGATTCCAAGCTCGTCGAGCCCGAGGTGCGCGGCACGCTCGAGGAGGCGCTCGCTCGCATCCTGCACCGCGAGCCGCAGGCCCTCGCCACGCTCGAGGGACTCCTCCCGGGGGCGCATCCCGCCCTCCTCCAGCCCGTGCTCGCGAGCATCGGCCGACACCCGCGGGCCAGCGAGGCACTCTCGACCCTCTTGCGCACCCTCGGTCGCGTCCCCGAGGCCGATCCGCTCGCCATGCTCGAGATCCAGCGCTTCGGGGAAGGCGTCGCGTACAGCGTCGACGAGCGCCTGGTCGCGCGGCTGCGCCCCTACCTCTGGCGCCAGGAAGCGAACCTCTTCACGCCGGCCGTGAGGACGCTCGGCGACTGGCGCGACGAGCCATCGGTCGCGGAGATGATCGAGCTGCTCGACGAGCGCTCCGAGCCCGAGCAGGCCCTCCTGCTCCAGGCCCTGCGCCGCGTGTCGAAGCAGCGGCTTCCGGCGGACTACGCCGCCTGGCGCAAGTGGTACGACCTCGAGCTCGACTGGTGGCAGCGCGTCGCCCCCGTGACGCTCGAACGCGTCGCCAGCCGCGACCCCAAGGTCGCGTCGCCGGCCATCCGCTCCCTCGCCGAGCACAAGCTGCACCGCGACGAGCTCGCGGCGGCGCTGCTGCCGAGCCTCGAGCGGCGGGAGTGGGAGATCGTGCGCATGGCCTGCGCCGTCCTCAAGCACCTCGAGTCGAGGGTCCCGCTCGCCCACCTCGTCCGCTGCCTCGAGCACGCCGACGCGGGCGTGCGCAAGATCGCCTGGAAAGCCCTGTGCGAGATCACGGGCGCCTCGTTGCCAATGGACCCCGAGGCGTGGAACGACCTGCTCCACGAGTGACGCGGCCAAACTCCTCCCAGCAACTCTCCGACCATGACCCAGAAAATGCGCTACCGCCGGCGGATCAAGCTCATCAAGCCGCGCCTCCAGATTCGGCTCGTCGGGACTTTCATGGGGATCTCGGCGCTGTCCTTCCTGTTGCAGGGACTGCTCCTCGCGCAATCGCTCGCGCGGCTCGCGACGTCGATGCCGACGGGAGGCCACTACGTCCTCGAATCGATGGCGGAGATGCTGTTCCACGTGCTGCTCCTCTCGTTCGGCGTGTTCATGCCCCTGACCTTCGCCATCGGCGTGCTCGTCACGTTCCGCATCGCCGGACCGATCTACCGGTTCGAGCAGTACCTGGGCCAGGTCGCGCGCGGCGAGGCCGTCGGCCCATGCCGCATCCGCAGCTCGGACGACCTCCACGAGCTCTGCGCGATCATCAACCAGGCGCTGGAGCGGATCCAGGTGGATGACGAGAGCGGGGGGACTCAGCCGGTGATGCATGGTGACGGGAAACAGCCGACGCTGCGGATCGTGAGCTAGGGGGCTTGGGGCGGCTTTCCGGTAGCTTTCCGGGAGCTTTCCGGGGCCCGCTCGGCGCGCAGGGGTGGGGCCGGTTCCTTGGTGGTTCGACATCACCGCGTACCCGACGATCGGCGTGCCTGGACGACGCTACCCCCAACGCTACCGTGTCCCCCCCATGCGCACGTCCGTCCTGACGTTGCTCACCCTCCTCGCCTTCGCCGGCAACTCCATCCTCTGCCGCACGGCCCTCGGCGCCCGCACCATCGACCCCTACTCCTTCACCACCATCCGCATCGCCAGCGGCGCGCTCGTCCTGCTGCCTTTCCTGCGCCCGAGCCACGCCGCCGCACGATCGAGCTCCCTGCGCGCCGGAGCCGCGCTCTTCGTCTACGCCCTCGCCTTCTCGCTCGCCTACGTCTCGCTCGACGCCGGCACGGGCGCGCTGCTGCTCTTCGGAACCGTGCAGATCACGATGATCGGCACGGGGCTCGCGCGCGGCGAGCGGCCGTCCCTGGCGCAGGCGGCGGGCCTCGCGCTCGCCGTGATCGGGGTCGTCTTGCTCGTGGCGCCGGGAGTCACCGCGCCCGCTCCCGCCGGCGCCGCGCTGATGACGCTCGCCGGCGCCGCGTGGGGCGTCTACTCGCTCCTGGGGCGCGGCGCGCCGGACCCGCGTGCGGCGACCGCGCGCAACTTCGCCGTCGCCCTCGCGCCCGCGGCCCTCGTGACGCTGCTCGCCCCGCTCCTCCTTCCTCCCCCCACCGCCCTCCAGCCGCGCGGCGTGCTGCTCGCGGCGACCTCCGGCGCCCTCACCTCCGGCCTGGGCTACGTCCTCTGGTACGCCGCGCTGCGCGGGCACACCGCGACGAGCGCGGCGATCGTGCAGCTCGCCGTGCCGGTCCTCGCGGCGCTGGGCGGCGTCGCGCTGCTCGACGAGGGCTTCACCGGGCGCCTGGCGCTCGCGAGCGTGTTGACGCTCGGCGGCGTCGCCCTCGCCGTGGCGCGCCCTCGCCCGTAGTCACTCGACCGCGCGGAACTGCCCGCCCGTCTCCCACGCGAGCTGCTCCAGGAGATCGAGCTCGCCGCCCACCGCAACCGCGTGGATCCGGAAGCGCCGCCCGCGCCGCCAGCCGCCCACGCGGCGCAGGATCGCCTCGGGCTGCACCACCTCGCCGCTGGAAGGCTCGCCGTCGGAGAGCAGGTACACCTCCTCCACCTCCGCATCGTCGAGCGCGGCCTCGAGCGCGTCGTACAGCGAAGTCGAGCCGCGCGGGAGCTGAGCGGCGACGAACGCGAGCGCGTCCTGGCGCACGCGCGCGTTCATCGTGACGAGCCCGTCCTTCCACGGGTGCACCTCGCTCGAGAAGAAGAGCACGTTGAACGTCGCACCGTCGGGGTAGCCCGCGAGCACCTCGCCGAGCTCGCGCCGGGCGCGATCGAGCCGGTTCTCGCGGTAGCCGGGGTCGAAGAGGTTCATCGAGTTGGAGACGTCGATGACGAAGCACGCCCGCTCGTCCTCGACCTCGAGCCCGAAGAACGTCGCCTGCGTGTCGTTCGCGCGCCGGCGTGCGAGCCGCTCCTCCTCGCGCAGCAGCGCGACCTCGCGCTCGGGCAACCGGAAGGCCGCGCCCTCTGCATCCCACCACTCGCTCCAGCGCTCCGCCGTCGCGCCGAGGTCCTCGCCGGTCAGGAGGCGCAGCGCGCGCGCGAGCTCGCGCGCCGCCGCGCCCTGCTCGTGCGCGAGGCGCTCGACGAGGACCGGGACGGACTCGCGCGCGCGCAGTTCGGTCAACACCTCGAACGCCGCCAGCCGCACGTCGACGTCGGCGTCGCCCGCGAGCTCGTGCAGCACCTCGAGCGCGGACGGCCGTTCGAGTCTCGCGGCCGCGCGCGCCGCGCCGCGGCGCAGGGCCCAGTCGCGGTCGGCGGCGAGCTCGGCGACGCGCTGCGCCCACTCGAGCGCGCGTCCGAGGACCCTGGATTCGCTCTCGATCGCCGCCGTGCGCACGCGCGGGTCGCGGTCGCGCTCGAGCGCGCGCAGGGCGCGCAGCTGGCCGCGCTCGTCGCGCCGCGCGAGCTCCTCGGCGGCGCGGATCCGCAGCCGCGGGGACTCGAGCCGCAGGCACGCGGCGAGCGTGTCGCCGACGCCCGGCGTGCGCCACGTGCCGAGCGCCTCGAGCATCGCGAGCTTGACCTCGACCCCGGCCAGCGGGTCGCGCAGCCGCGCCGCAAGCACGTCGAGCCCGCGCTCGCCCTCGAGCGCGCGGAACGTGGCGACGGCGACCCGCTGCGAGCCCGACTCCGGGATCGCGAAGTTGCGCGCGAGCAGCACGAGCCCGCGCTCGTCGCCGAGCACGCGGTACTTCGTGACCAGGCCGCCGGCCGCGACGCTGCGGCACGCGGCGTCGTCGCTCTCGCGCAGGAGCTGGTCGAGCGCCTCGTGCGCGGCACCCTCGAAGGCGACCAGCCCCCACGCCGCGGGCACGCGCGCGGCCGCGCGGCCCGAGAGCGCGCGCTCGCGCAGGAACTCGATCGCGCGCACCTCGAGCTCGCCCGCGCCGCGGAAGTGGCGGAAGGCGCGGCACGCTGCGACCAGCGACGCCGGGTGCGCCGTCGTGGCGACCGCGCGGCACAGCTCCTCGAACGCCGCCGCGTCGCGCCGGCGGGCGATCGACTCGAAGACCTCGGCGTCGACCGCTTCCGGCTCGCGCAGAGCGCCCGGGAGGTCTGCCGGGTTCTGCGCGGCCGCGAGCGTCGCGAACGCGAGTGCGGCGGTCAGGGTATACGCCAGCCCGCGCACCATGCCACGAACCTACCTCCCGCGGGCCGCGCGGAGACGGGGCCTTACGAATCCGGCACGCTGAGGTAGGGTCGGGGGCCATGCCAGCTCAGTACCTCGCCCGAATCGCGGCCGCCGCGGTGGCTGCGGCGGCCGCGGCGCTCTCCGGCCAGGAGGGCCGCACCTCCGTGTCGCCGGCCGTCGTCTGGCTGGACCGCGCGCGGCCCTCGCTCGGAAAGTGGCCCGACTTCACGGAGGACCCGGAGGCGGCCGCGCACACGATCCGCGTCACCTACGTCGTCGGCCCCGGGGGGCTCGCCGCCGGCGGCGGGATCCAGGTCGGCCTCGGGCACCCCACGTACAACACGGTCGACAACCCGCGTCTCACGACCAACGCCGGCTACATCTTCGTCCCGCAGCTGACTGCGTCGCGCTCATCGATCTCGATGCCGCAGCTCGACGATCCGGCGGCTCCCGATTTCACGAGCGCGAGCGCCTCGAGCGGTGTCTCGCTCGAGGTCTCGCTGGTGACACGCGCGCCCGGGAGCAGCGCGCGCCTGGTCCAGGTGCGCTCGCTCGCGGCCTCGCTGCGCGAGGGCGAGTCGATCGAGATCGTGTACGGTGACCGCGCGGGGGGCAGTCCCGGGCTGCTCTTCAACCACGAGCCCAACGTCCTCTCCGTCGTCACCTTCGTCGACGAAACCGGCGACGGCAGCTACGACCTGGATCCCACGCCGCCCGCGACGCTGACGATCACCGGCCGCGCCAGCGCCTTCCTCGTCCACGGTCCGGTCACGGCGACATCGGACGCGCCCACCGACCTCGGCCTCGTGGCGATCGACCGCGCCGGACGCGGCAAGCAGGAAGCCACGCTCCCGGCGCTCGCGTTCGTGGGCGACGTGCGCCTCACGTGCACCGACCCCCTCGCCAGCTACCCCGCGCACGTGCACTTCGGTCCCGGCGACCGAGGCGCGCGCCGGTTGGCGGTCACGCTGCGCACGGGCGGCGTGCACACGTTCACGGCGAGCCTCCTGGGCCCGCGCTCCACGCGCCCGCAACGCGTGGTGCGCTCGGTGAGCAACGCGATCGTCGTCCTGGACGCGAGCCGTCGCGCCCCCCCAGAGCACGGTGAACACGGCGAGTACCGCGTGCTCTGCGGCGACCTGCAGCGCCACAAGAGCACGGGAGGGCACGCCGGCATCCCCGGCTGGCAGGCGTTCGAGGAGATGTGGCGCCTGCGCGAGGACTTCGGCGCGACGGTCAACCACGCGAGCACGCCGTTCGCGGGTCTGCAAGCGGCGCGCGAGACGGTACTCGGGTTCCGCGCCGCTCACGATCCGGGCGAGGAGCGCTTTGTCGCCTTCATCGCGTACGAGTCAAGCTACCGCGAGGGCCACCGGCACGTCGTGTTCCAAGACCCCGACCCGCCGGGAATGCTCGCCTTCCTGCAGTTGCCGTACTCCGGGGGTGAGCCCCCTCCGGTGCCCGAGTTCGTGGCCCGCCTGACGAGCTTCCTGCAGCGCGTCGCGCTCGCCACCCCGGCCCAGATCGCGATCCCCCACCACCCGGCCTGGAGGCTGTCGGGCTCGACCGAGTTCGTGTGGGGCCCGACCGAGATCGGCGGAAAGCGCGTGCAGCCCGCCGTGGAGATCTTCAGCACGCACGGCTCGTCCGAGGCCGCGTACGCGTCCGCGGACGAGATCCCCGCGTGGGAGTACCCGATCCACGAGAGCTTCGACGACCACCGGCAACCCGGCGAGAACGGCTCGTTCCAGGAGGCGCTCGCGGCAGACCTCGCGCGTGTCGGAGTCGTCGGCGGTTCCGACGACCACTCGCCGTGGCGTGGGCAGGGGCTGCACGGAACGGGCGCGCCGACCGGCGTGTACGGCCGCTACGGGCTGACGTTCGTGTTGATCGAGCCGGAGCTTCCCCTGCGCGCCGGCATCTGGAAAGCGCTGCTCGCGCGGCGCACCTACGCGACCACCGGGCAGCGCGCCTTCCTGCACTTCGGCGCCCGCATCGGCGCCGCGCGCTGGCCGATGGGCGCGGAGATCCGCGCGAGCCTGGACCCCCTGCTCGAGGTGCGCGCCGTCGCTTCGAGCGCGCTCGGCCGCGAGGACCCCGCCCGCGTCGAGCGCATCGACATCCTGCGCGATGGCGGCGAGCTCGCGCTGAGCCGGACCGTCGACCCGCCGCGCACCGTATTGGAGTTCTCCTGGCGCGACCCCGAGCGGCCCATGGCGAAAGGGGCCGCGCGGGTCGTGTACTACCTGCGCGTCCTGCAGGACGACGGGAACCTCGCCTGGAGCTCGCCCATCTGGGTCGACCGCCCCTGAGCCCGGCGGCGTCCATGGTCCCATCGGACGAAGCAGACGGTGCCCCATGGCACAGCCCCGCCACGCGCCGTGCAGGCCGCCTCGGGAGCGGGGACGGCCGTCATCGCGCCGTCATTCTGGATCGCCCGGGCCTGGCAGGCTGGCACGATCGAAAGGAGTCAGAATCATGCAGATCCCTTCCCTGACCCGAGAGCTGCCGCTCGCCGCCCTGATCCTCGTCCCCTGGTCGTCCGGCGACGACGCCTGCGAGACCACTTCGCGCGCCGCGCGCAACGCCTGCCGCGAGGCCGCCTCGTCCGAGCTGTGGCTGCGGCTGGGAGCGTGCGCCAACCTCGGCGACCCGCGCGAGGTCCTCGAGTGCCGTCTGGAAGCGTTCGAGGACTTCGAGTCGGCACAGGAGGAGTGCCAGGAGCAGTTCGTGGCCCGCGCGCAGGTCTGCCGGGCGCTCGGCGGCGGCCCGTACGACCCCGAGATCGACCCCGGCGACTTCGTGTCCGGCGTGACGAACCGCTTCTTCCGGCTCCTGCCGAACACGACGAAGATCTTCGAGAAGCTCACGCGCGAGGGCCTGGAGCGCATCGAGGTGACCGTCCTGGAGGAGCGCAAGGAGATCCTTGGCGTCTCGTGCACGGTCGTGCGGGACGCGGTGACGCTCGACGGCGAGCTCGTCGACATCGGCGGCTCCTGGAAGGCCGGCGTCGACGACGCCAAGCCCGGAGTCGTCATGCTCGCCGATCCGGAGGTCGGCGACGCCTACCGCCAGGAGTTCCTCCTGGGCGAAGCCGAGGACGTTGCGCTCGTCGTCGAGGTCGACGCGGCCGCGAGCGTCGTGTACGGCTCGTTCACGGGGTGCCTCGTGACCGAGGACTTCACGCCCCTCGAGCCGGGCACGCGCGAGCTCAAGACCTACGCACCGGGTCTCGGCGTCGTGCTCGAGGTCGACCCGGAGACTGGAGAGCGGCTGGAGCTGGTGGACGTGCTCGTCCACTGAGCCTCCGAGCCCGCAGATCTTGAGCGCCAGTCGAGACCTGCGGGCTCGGAGACTCAAGGGAGCTTCAAGACGGCCACCCAGGCGCCGCCGCCTCGACCGAAGCCCATGCATTCGAGGCGCGCGAGGTGCTCGCACGCCCGGTCCCAGTACTCGCAGCGCGCGAGGGCCCTGAAGCGCTTCCTGTCGAATGCCCGCAACCTCTGCGCGAGGTCCTCCGGGTGCTGGCGTGGATCGCGGATCCTCCCGGGGATGCTGACGACCAGGCCGTCCCAGCGCCCGCTCCCCAGCTCCGCGAGCAGGCCCTCGAACGTCGCGCTGGCGCTCAGGAGGCTCGCCAGCGACGTCGCGCGGAGCGGCCTCCCCGGAGCTCGACTGGCGCGAGGTTGGTCGAGCAGGTTGCTCTGCGCGGGGTAGACGAACTTCAGGTAGCGCTTCTCGGGATCCAGGTTGTCGCGCATCCAGTGCAAGAGCTCGGCACGCGCGTCGGGCCTGCCGAATTCGCGCCACAGCGCTCGGTACGTCGGGGCGGCGCCGGGACCGAGCACGGCGAGGGCGCCCAGGACGCACACGGCCGGCCGGACCGAGCCGGCGTTGCGCGTGTCGAGGCGCTCGACCGACCACGAGACCAGGCTCACGTACGCCCAGGCTCCGAGGAGGAGGACGAACGGAATCGCGGGGAGGAGGAAGCGCATGAGGTGGAACGACCCGCGCCCCAGGTAAAGGAAGACGGGAACGACGGCGCTGACCATCAGGATCGAGCGGACGTCGCGGCGACTCGACGCCCGCACGAGGGCCGCGACGATGCCGGCCAGGCAGAGGAGCGCGAACACCAGGCCGCAGTTGGCCTCGGGGAACCCCAGCACGTAGGTCTGGAAGGCCGACGTCTGCGCGGCATTCTCCTCCGACCAGAACTCGTGCAGGAGGGACGCCTGCCGCGAGAAACCCGCCAGGAAGGAACCGAAGTTGACCGCGGCGCACGGCGACCCCGTCACGAAGCCCAGCGGAACGCAGAGAAAGCCGACCCAGGCGCGCGTCCTTTGCAGCTCGCGCCGGACCGGGCTGTCCCGCGCGGCCGCGGCGACCACGAGCGTGGCCGCGAGCAACGTCACGACGTGCACGGCCGCGTTGTACTTCGTGGAGACCGCGAGCCCGAGCAGCAGACCGCAGACCGCGTGGCTGCCGGCCGTGGGGCGACGGACGTGCCGCAGGAGCACGAGGAGGAAGAGCAGCACGAGCAAGGTCATGAGCGCCTCGTTCCCCGCGAGCATGCAGCGGCTGGCGTGCGTGCGGTCCACCGCGAGCGCTAGAGCGCCCACGAACGCGACGAGATGCGAGTAGAGGCGGCGCGCGACGAGCCACAGGACTGCCACGCCGGCGACGCCCGCCAGGATCGAGATGACCCGCCCCGCGATCGTCACGGCGTACGGGTCGGCACTCGCGGCGCGCACGAAGTCCGCGAGCGAGTCGTATCGGCCGGTCACGACGAGACCGATCCCGGCGACGAGACTCCCCGCGTACAGCACGTACATGTAGAGCGAGGGGTTCTTGAAGTAGGTCACGTCCCACTCCCCGTTCAGGAACCCCACCGATCGCGAGACGTAGTGCACCTCGTCGGTACGCTCGAACGTGTGGAAGGGGAACGGGGAGTTGTCCACGTGCGCGCGGAAGGCGAGCGCGACGAGCAGCGCGAAGCCGAGGCCGGCCCATTCCATGGGACCGGGCCGGGCGGGCTCGGGCAGCAGGGGGGGCGCGGACTCCATCCGCGACGCACTGTACGTCGGCCGCGCGAGCGGCGGCCATGCTCACGGTTCGATCTGGAAGTGCAGCGCGTCGCTCAGACCCGTCGCGCTCGCCGCACCGGGGTCGCGCATCCAGTACTGGCAGTACACGTGGGCGCCGGCGACGAGGGCGGCGTCGAGGCCGCTCTGGATCCGCGCGTTCATGTCGAAGGCGTACGTCCCCGAGCAGTCCGTGGGCGGGGGCGGGTTGCCGTAGGAGAACTGCACGGGAGTCCGCACGAGGGGCGGGGCGACGCACAACGTGCCGTCCTGGAACGGGATCGCGGCCTCGACGTAGCCGTAGAACATCATCCGGACTGGTAGTTGAGGACGTCGCTGCAGACCAGCGTGAACGGGGTCGGGTTCGACGCGCTCGGCGCGCCGGTCCAGCTCATCCGCGGCACGCAGCCGAGGCTGTTCGGCTTGCCGGTGCAGTACGACTCGACGAGCGCCGGCGGGACGATCTCGAAGAGGTACGCCTCGCCGGTCTGCACCTCGGTCGGCGGCGTCTCGCCCCGCGGAGCTCCGCCGGCGACGAGGTCGCCCGAGATCGCGACCGAGCTGCCGAGGAAGTCGTTGGGATCGCTCTCGCTGCCGATCATCTCGAGCCGCCCCGTCCAGGTGCGGTCCTCGCGCACGAAGAGCTGGACGGCTCCCGTCGCGAGTCCGCCCTCGTGGTTGTAGGGCAGCCCGACCACGATGCGGTCGCCCTCGATGTCTACGGCAGTGCCGAAGCGGTCGACGACGGCGGCTCCGAAGTCGACGAGCTTCGCCTGCTGGAGCCACTCGACGTTCGAGCGCGCGAAGACGTAGGCCGCGCCCGTGTCGGACCACGGGGACCCGACGACCAGCGTCGCGCCGTCGATCGCGACCGACGTCCCGAAGGAGTCGCCGCCGGCGCCGTCGGCCGCCGTCAGCTTCACTTCCTCCTGCCACGCCGTGCCGCGGCGCTGGAACACGTACGCCGAGCCGGCGCCCGAGTCGTCCTTGGGCGCGCCGACGACGATCGTCGGGCCGGAGAGGGCGATCGAGGTGCCGAGCTCGTCGCCCGCCTGGGAGTCGCTGGCCACGAGCTTGGCCACCTGCGTCCAGGTCGTCCCGCTGCGCTCGAACACGTACGCCGATCCGCCGCCGAAGCCGCTGCCGGCGTCGTCCAGGTTCGCGCCGACGGCGACGGTGTCGCCCTCGATCGCCACCGCCGAGCCGAAGTGGTCGAAGACGCCCGGGTCGCTCGCGAGAAGGGGCGCCTCTTCCGACCACACTCCCGCGCGGCGCACGAACACGAACGCCGCGCCCGCGGCGGCCGGGCCGGCGGCCTCGTCGTAGGGCGCGCCCACGACGGCCGTGTCGCCGTCGATCGCGACCGAGGCGCCGAACCGGTCGCCGCCATCGAGGGCCGAGGAGCCGAGCCGAGCGAGCTCGACCCAGGTGCTGTCCGACGGCCCGAAGACGAAGACGGCGCCCTGCGCGGCCGCGCCGCCCGCCGGGTCGTAGAACGGGTCCGCGACGAGCAGGGTCGCGCCGTCGAGGTCGAGCGCCTCCCCGAACCGGTCGCGCAAGGTGAGGTCGTTGGGGTCGGGGTAGAGGCGCGCGACCTGGCGGCTGCCCTCCTGGAAGGGCGCGGGCGGTGTCAGGAAGCAGTGGGCGAGGAGGAAGAGGGTCGGCGTGTTCATGGCCGGGGGAACGCACAAGGCGCTGCCGGAGGCCGACAAGAAAAACCGACCCCGCGCGCGGCTCTTGCCGGCCCCCGGGAGCCGCGGGACGATGGACCCGTGCCCGGGTCGGACGAGACACGGCTCCTCCTGGGGCGGCTCGCCGGCGGTGACCAGGGGGCGGCCCGCGAGCTCCTCCCGCTGGTCTACGACGAGCTGCACGAGCTCGCGTCGCGGCTCATGGTCCGCGAGGGCAAGGGGCACACGCTGCAGGCCACGGCGCTCGTCCACGAGGCCTGGCTGCGCCTCTCCGGGGACAGCTCGCTCGAGCGCGCGGGTCGCGAGCAGTTCCTCGGCGTCGCGGCCCACGCCATGCGCCGGGTCCTGATCGACCACGCCCGGCGCCGCAAGGCGCAAAAACGCGGCGCGGGGGGCGAGCGCCTGCCGCTGGACGCCGCGCTCGAGGCCTACTCCGCGGGCCGCGACCTCGTCGAGCTCGACGAGGCGCTCGAGCGGCTCGAGGTGCTGGACCCCGAGCTCGTGCAGATCGTCGAGCAGCGCTTCTTCGCCGGCGCGACGCACGCCGACATCGCGCGCTCGCTCGGCGTCTCGACGCGCACGGTCGAGCGCGGCTGGAGGGCGGCCCAGGTCTGGCTGCGGGCGGAGCTGGAGGGGGAGTAGGGCTCGAGCTTGGTCGTCACGGCGCGATCAGGTCCAGCTTCAGCCCCGTGCTGTCCTCGGCGATCACGAGGAAGGAGCACCCCGCGGGGCCGGCGAGGTCGATCGCGACCGGCCCCGGGAGGGACTGCTTGGTGGCGGCGCGCTCGGCCACGTGCACGGCGATGCGCACGGAGTCGCGCGAGGTGAACGCGACCTGCAGCGCTCCCGGTCCGTTGTTCGCCACCGTGATCCTCGGGCGAGCGCCGAGCGCCGTGACCCGCGCGTCGCCGCTCGGGGAGATCGCATTCTCGATCGTGAAGCGCTTGCCCGCGCAGCCGGCGGCGACGGCGAGCAGGGCCGGGAAGGCGACCCGGAGGAGCGCGCGCGGCGCGACCATGTCACGGACAGAAGAGCGCGCCCAGGCCGCCCGACAGGTTGAAGCTGGCGCCGACTCCCGGATCGCGGTGCCAGAACTGGAAGTACCAGGTGCTCCCCGGATCGATGCGTCCGGCGCCCGAGCCGGCGGGGGGAGCGGTGAAGTCGACGAGCCGGCTCGCCGCGCCCGCCCCGCTCGCGAGCTGCGGCGGGTTGAGCCGGAAGAGGCCCGCGCCACCGGCTCCGGCGCACAGGTACCCGTTGCCGAACGGGATCTCGAGCGGGGCGGCGCCGTAGAAGAAGAGCCCGAACTGGCCCGGGACGGCGTGCGCCGCCTCGAGCGTGAAGTCGTTCGCCGCGACGCCGAGCGTCCCCGAGCTCGAGAGCTCGGTCGGAAAGCCCGTCGAGTTCGGCTCGGCGCGGCAGTAGCTCGTCGTCCCGCAGTCGGGCACGATCTTGTACACCGTGCCGCCGAGGGAGCACACGTACAGCTCGCCCGCCGCGTCCTCGCCGAAGGAGACGGGTATCGCGAGCCCGGCGAGCTCGCTGGTGCGGTCGCGCAGGTCGGTCACCTCGCCGTCCACCCAGCGCAGCGTCCACACGGACGCCGAGCAGTAATCCGCGAAGAAGTACGTGCCTCGCAGCGCCGGCATCGCCGCCCCGCGGTACACGTAGCCGCCCGTGATCGAGCAGCCCTCGGCGTGCGTGTACTCGTGGATCGGCGCGTCGAGCGAGGAGTCCGCGCAGCTGCACGCCGGCGAGCCGGTGCAGCGCGTCCCCTCGAGGCAGGGCCAACCGTAGTTCTCGCCGCCCGTGCTCGCGGCCGGTTGGAAGTCGACCTCCTCGCGCTCCGACTGGCCGACGTCGGCGATCCACAGGTCGCCCGTGGCGCGGTCGAAGCTGAAGCGCCAGGGGTTGCGCAGGCCGAACGCCCAGATCTCGTCGTTCGTCCCCGCGACGCCGACGAACGGGTTGTCCGGCGGGACGTGCGGCGGCGGAAGATCGACGTCGAGGCGCAGCATCTTGCCGAGGTTGGTCGTCGGGTCCTGGGCCGTCGACGCGCTGGCGCCCCCGTCGCCCAGGCCGATGTACAGCATCCCGTCGGGGCCGAACTGCAGGCATCCCCCGTTGTGGTTCGCGGCCGGCTGGGCCTGCGAGAGGATCGGCTGCACCGGCGTCGGGTCGGCGAGGTCGGGGTCGCCCCCCGAGACGGCGTACTCGACGACCTGCGTCGCGCCCGAGAGGTCGTTGTAGTACACGAAGAAGCGCCCGTTCGCGTCGTAGTCGGGGTGGAACGCGAGGCCTAATAGACCGCGCTCGAAGAACGTCGAGACGAGCGGGACGATGTCGAGGAAGGCCGTGGGAAGCAGGACGCCGTCCTTGACGATGCGCACGCGGCCGGCGCGCTCGAGGACGAAGACGCGCGCGGTGTCGCCCGGGGGCGAGGCGACGAAGGTGGGCGAGGCGACGGTGGCGAAGACCTCGAGGTCGAGGCCCTGGGCGAAGGCGCAGGGGGCGGCGCACAGCGCGACAGCCGAGGCGGCGGCGCGCACGCGGGGGAGGGTGCTCATGGCGAGGTCCGTGGAGGAGGAAGAGCCGGCCCTCCAAGATACCGCGGCGAGACCTCGAGGCGCGAGGGCGGCCGTCGCAGCGGGACCGCCGCGGGCGCGCTAGAGTGAGTCGATGCTGGACATCCGCCCCGGCGACGCTCTCGGCTGCTCGGTCAACGCACATCGCGACGGCTGGGCGGGGACGATCTGCCGCGAGGCGGCGTCCTGGAACTGCGGGACGCGCCCCGAGTCCTTCCGCACGGACTACTGCGCCGTGGGCGACGGCCGCTGCTACCACCTGAATCTCTTCCACGCCACCGAGCCGCGCTTCGTGGTCCACCGCTCGGGGGCGGACTGGCTGCTCGAGGAGAACGAGCACCTGCTCGACGACCAGTTCCTGCTCTTCTGGTCTCCTCGCGCGCGCGAGCCCCACGGCGTGGGCGGTCGCGGGGACCACGTCGTGGTCGGCGCCTACCGTGTGGGAACCGCGCGCCGGATCGAGCACTTGAACTGGGTCATCGAGCCCCACGAGAACGCCTGGGTCGACCTGTCCGACCTCCACCTGCGCCCGCCCTACGGCAGGGAGGCTGGCGGGAAGTACTTCAAGCAGGTCGACCGCAGCGCGCTCGTGCGCCTGTTCCGCGAGGCGGACGAGCGGGTGCGCGCCCCGGGACGCACGTGGCCCGACGTTCGGCGCAAGCGCTACGAGCGCTTCCGCGACGGCCTGGAGGGCTGGCTGGAGCGAGCCGCGGAGCGCATGAGCGCCATCCTGCCGGAACAGGAGCGGGCGCCGGCCGGCTTCGCGCCGCGCGTCGCCGAGCTGCGCAACCAGCCCTTCAAGGTCCTGCGCCACCTCGACATCGAGACGACGGCCGCGAGGAAGGGCCCGGCGCCGCCGGCCAAGCCGGCGCGTCCGGCAGCGGCGGCCACGCCGGTCGACGTGGTCCCGGCGGAGGCGGCGAAGGACGTCGCCAAGCTCTACGGCGAGGGCACCTTGCGCTCGCTGCGGCTGGCGCTCTCGGTCAAGCCGCTCGTGCTGCTCGCGGGGCCCAGCGGCTCGGGGAAGAGCCACCTCGCCCTGCGGCTGATCGAGGACCCGCGGCGGGAGCGCACGCTCGTCGTGCCCGTCGCGTCCACCTGGCGCGGGAGCGAGGACCTGCTCGGCCACGTCAACCCGATCAACGGCCTGTTCGAGGCGACGCCCTTCACGCGCTTCCTCTTCTCGGCGGCGCGGGCCTGGGACGCCGGCGACCGCGCCCCGCGGCAGGTCGTGTTCGAGGAGTTCAACCTGAGCCGGCCCGAGTTCTGGTTGTCCGAGATCCTGGCCCGCTCGCAGTACGACCCCGAGGCGCGCGCCGACCGCACCATCCACCTGGGCGGGCAGAGCGTGCGGGGGCTGGACGGCCCGCCGGCGACCGCGGTGTTCCTCTCCCCCGCCATTCGCTTCGTGGGCACGCTGAACAGCGACCCCTCGTCGCCGCCGCTCTCGACGCGCGTGCTCGACCGCGCGGCCCTGGTGCACCTCGAGCTGGATCCGCGCGCTGCCCTGGAGAGCGTCGGCCTCGAGCTGGAGGAGGAGGTGCGCGAGGCCATCTACGAGCTGGACGGCATGCTGCGCGAGCGCGGCATCCGCTTCTCCCTGCGGGCGGCCCACTCCCTGGCGCGCATCCACGGGCGCTCGGCCGAGCTCGCGCTCGACGCCTGGGAAGCCGCCGACCACGTCCTCGGCCAGGAGGTGCTCACGAAGGTCTCGCTCTTCGCCACCGACCCCGCCGACGTGCGCCTGGTCGAGCGCATGGCGGACTGGAGCTCGGGCATCGGCAGCCGGCTGACCACCTGCGGTCGCAAGATCTCGGACTGGGGCGAGCGGCTGGAGAACGGACTGGACGTGCAGCAGACGTGAGCCCGTTCGTCGAGCGCATCGTCGCCGACCTGGCGGCCTTCGCCCCCGAGCTCATGGAGCCCGGGCTCGCCCCGCAGTCGGTGCACGGCGTCCCGCGCAGCGTCGCCGCGCCGATCCGACAAGCGCAGCAGCTCGCGCGGCTCGTGCCCGTGCTCGTGGCCGAGGCCGAGACCGTCGAGGACGAACGGCTGGCGGTCGAGGTCGCGAGCGCCCGCCCGCATGGCGCGCGCCTGTCGCTGCGCGGGGCGGACTACGAGCGCCACGGGCAGCGGGTCCTTCCTCGCCGCTGGGTGCGCCGCGTGCCGGCGACCGCCAAGCGGCCGGCGGCGCTGCGCTACCTGTGGCACGTCGTCGACGCGCGCGGCGAGCGCCTCGCGGCGGTGGCAGCGCGCCGGCGCAAGTGGATGGAGGAAGCGCTGCGAGCGCGGAGCGGCGATTCCCGCTGGGCACAGGAGGACGTCCGGGCCCTGCGCGCGATGGGAGCCTCGCTCGAGAGGACGAGCAGCGCGCTGGAGCGCGCCCGCGCCCTGTTGCTGCGCAGCCTCGGCCCGCGCGCCCGTCCCTGCGCGCGCCCCCCGCGCCCGTTCCCCCTCGGCGCCGCGTGGGCCGCCCTGCGCAGGCTGCTGGGCGCTTGGGAAGGGCCGGACGCCTTCGATTCCCTGCGCGGGATCCTCCGAGATCCGCTCGGGGCGGCGGACCTCGCCTTCCTCTATCAGCGCTGGTGCGGCGTCAAGCTCTACCAGGCGCTGGAGGACACGGGCTTCGCGCTGGAGCGCGGCGACCCCGTCGGAGCCCTGCTGCTCGGCGGCCAGATCAGCCTGACGCGCGAGGCGGCGCGCATCGACCTCTGGGCCGAGCCGCGCCTCGCCTGCACCGACGAGCACGAGAGCGGCTACCGCTGCGCGGGCCGCGGCAAGCTCGAGGCCACGCCCGACTTCCTGCTCGTCACCTCCGGGCCGCGCGGCCCGGACGCCTTCGTGCTGGACGCCACCAAGTCCGCGGACGACGAGCTCTTGCGCCAGAAGTTCGTCTACCTCTCCGAGGTCGAGTCGGCCGCCACGCGCCTGGTCGCCGGCGTCCCCACGACCCAGGGGCCGCTGCGCTCCTGGGCCATGGCGCCCATCGGCGGCAACCACTGCCGGCTCGAGTCGAGCGACGGGAGCCGCGGGGTGATCCCCATGCAGCCGGCGCATTACCTGGACGGGGGCCTGCGCGCCTGGGTGCAGGACGTCGCCGACCACGCGCGGGCGTGGAGCGGGTGAGCGAAGATGCCGCCGTGGTAGCGGAGGAGGGGCTCGAACCCCCGACACGCGGATCATGATAGCGGCGCTCTGCGGTCGGAAGCCCTGGCGGGGCCAGGGCTTGCGCGCCCGTGGGGTCGGCGGGCAAGGCCCGGAAGGCGCGCTGGTAGCGAGGGCGGGACTCGAACCCGCGACCCCACGCTTATGAAGCGTGTGCTCTAACCGACTGAGCTACCTCGCCGCGCGGCCCGAGACCCTACCGGGCCGGGCTGGGGGGACGCAAGACGCCCGAGGGAGAGACGCGCGCGGGGGTCAACCCGCGGGCGGTCCCCCGCGCCCCCACTCCGCGCGCACGGCCTCGGGCGGCTTCGTGCAGACCTCGCCGCGGACGGTGTCGTAGCCCAGCGTGACGAGCTCGGAGCGGCCGGTCTCGCGCTCGAAGACGCGGCAGCGGTCGATGGCGCCCGCGTAGAGGTGCAGCGAGACCCCCGAGCTCCTGGGCGCGGGGCGGATCAGGTGCAGGGCGATCGCGTCGTGGATGAAGGCGACGCCGCCGCGCTGGAAGCGCGAGGTGCGGCCCTCGGCGAGCGCGCCGCCGGGCCCCCTGCGCTGGCGGAAGTGGACCTCCTCGAGCTCGCCGTCGAGCACCGCCATCCAGCAGTCCTGGCCGTCGTGGCAGTGGATCGGGCTCTCATGGCCGGCGCCCCAGCAGAGGAGCAGGAGCTCGAACTCGGCGCAGCGGTAGACGAGGTTGCGCGTGTAGCGGCCCTCGGCGAAGTGGCAGAAGGCGCGCCAGTCGCGGGCGTGCAGCGCGTAGTCCTCGAGCAGCTTGGCGACCTTGATCCCGCGCGGGTCGCCGACCAGCGAGCCGCGGATCGCGGTACACAGCTCGTCGACGTCGGTCAGCGTCACGGGCGGGTCTCCAGCGACGCCTGCGCGCCCCGCTCGCAGCGGGCGACCGCGCGCCCCAGAGCCGCGACGAGCCGCTCGAGCGCGGCGCGGCTCGTGCCGGCGCCCAGGCTGAAGCGCACGCTGCAGCGCGCGCGGTCGTCGGGAAGGCCCATGGCACGCAGCACGTGCGAGGGCTCGCCGGTGCTCCCCGCGGCGCCCGCGGCGACGCTCGCGCCCTCGGCGCCGAGCGCCGCCTGCAGCTCGTACGAGGGGCAGCCGGGGAAGAAGACGTTCAGCGTGTTCGGCAGCACCTCGCCCGCGCCGTTGCGCCGCGCGCCCGCGAAGGCGGCGGCGATCCGCTCCCACAGCTCGTCGCGCAGCGCGGCGAGCTCGGCGGGCGCGGGCAGCTCGCCTTTCCTGTAGAGCTCCATCGCGGCCCCGAAGCCGACGACGCCCGGCGTGTTCTCGGTCCCGCTGCGCATGCCCTCCTGCTGCCCGCAGCCGTGGATCAGCGGCGGGAGCTCGACGCCCTCGCGCACGAAGAGCACGCCCGCCCCCTTGGGCGCGTACAGCTTGTGGCTCGAGAGGCTCAGGAGGTCGCACCCGAGCTCGCCGACGTCGACCGGGATCCTGCCGATCGAGCACACGGCGTCGGTGTGGAAGCGCACGCCGCGCTCGCGGCACAGGCGACCGACGTCCGCCGCGGGCTGCACGACGCCCGTCTCGTTGTTGGACAGCATCAGCGAGACGAGGAACGTGTCGTCGCGCAGGGCGGCTGCGACGTGCGCGGGGTCGACGCGCCCGTCGGCGCGCGGCGCGACGACGCTCAGATCGAAACCCTCGCGCTCGAGCACGCGCGCCGCCGCGAGCACCGACTTGTGCTCGATCGCGCTGACGACGAGGTGGCCGCGGCCGGCGTGGCGCGCGCTCGAGACGAGGGCCCAGTTGTTGGACTCGGTCCCGCCCGAGGTGCACCAGACCTCGCCGGCGCGGGCGCCGATGCCGCGCGCGATCTCCGCGCGCGCGCGCTGGATCGCGGCACGGGCGGCGCGGCCGGCGGGGTGCGCGGCCGCGGCGTTCCCCGGCACGTCGCGCATCTGGGCCGCGACGACCTCGGCCACGCGCGGGTGGACCGGGGTCGAGCCGTTGTAGTCGAAGTACAGGTCTTCCTTCATGCTCCGCGCTCCACGATCTCGATCCCGGCCCGCGCGATCGCATACAGCACGCAGGCCGGGTTGTCCGGGCCGGCGGGCCGCTCGGCGTCGCCCAGGGCCACCGGCGCGTGCGTCGAGCCCGCCTCGTAGCGCACGTAGGAGCTCGCCTCGAACGTCCCGAACGCGTCGCGGTAGCCGCCGCGCAGCACGAGGACCTCCTCGACGCCGACGTGCCGGTGCGGCGGGTAGCCGCGGCCGGGCTCCATGCGGATCAGGACGGCGGCGTCGCGCGCGGTCCCCTCCCCCGGCTGGCCCGCGACGACGAGCCAGCTCACGCCCGGCGTCGCGGTCGGGACCCACGGGACGGCCGCGTCGTCGACGTGGAGGGAGAGGCCGGGGATGCGCGTCATCGTGACATCGGGGCGAGGCTCGGGGGACGAGGCTCGAGCCTGGGATTCTACCGCGCCGCGCGCGGCGGCCCGGCGCGCAGGGCCTCAGGCCGCCGCGGGTTCGCGCCGATAGGAGGGGTGCCGTCCCACGGTCCCGAGCCATGAAGTTCGAGACGCAGCTAGACCTCCTGTCCCCTCTCGTGGAGATGCTCGTCGAGCGCTCGGACCCGCTCGTGCGCGACCGGATCCTCGTCGAGGCCGTGCGGCGCCTGGCGCCGTCGTGCTCGGTCGCCCTGTGGCGCGAGGTGCACGTCGAGCTCGAGACCGGCTGGATCCCGATCCTGCAGCGCGGCGACCCGCGGGCTCTGCCGGGCGAGCGCGAGCTTCGTGCGGTGGCGGACGGCGAGCTCGCGGGCGGGCTGGCCGGCGGCAAGCGCGTGGCCGTCGCCGGCGCGCGCGGGCGCCGCTGCGCGCTGGCGCTCGGCGCGGGAGAGCCGGACGAGGACGCTTTCGACCTGATCGAGGCGCTGCTCGTCGTGTTCACGACGACCGCCGACGGGCGCGCGGGGCACGCCGCCCTCGACGCGCTCCAGGCTCCGCTCGCCGCGGACGAGAACGGCTCGAGCGATCCCGCGAGCCAAGAGCGGCGCGGCGTGCTGCACGACCTCTCGAACCAGCTCTGCTGCATCCGCACGACGCAGGACCTGCTCGAGGAGTACGGCGAGGGGCTCGGCGCGCGCGAGCGGATGCGCTTCCTCGACAGCTTCGACCAGGGCTGCGAGCGCGCGGGCGACCTCGTCGCGCGGGCGCTGGACGCCGCGCCGCCCGCGACTCCGGCCCATCCTGGCCTCGCCGAGGTCGTGCGCGACGCGGTCGAGGCGGAGGCCGCCGCGATGCGGCGCGCGGAGGTCGGCGTCGAGGTCGAGCTGGAGCCCGGGGTCGAGGCGCTCGCTCCCGCGCTGGACGAGCTGCAGCTCGCGCGCGTCGTGCACAACCTCCTGCGCAACGCGCGCGAGGCGCTGCAGGGCGAGACGATCCGTCAGGTCCGCGTCCGGGTCGTTACAGCGCGGAGAACCGGGCGCGACGGGATCGCGTTGAGCGTCGAGGACAGCGGCCCGGGGATCCCCGAGGACTGCCTCGAGAGCGTCTTCGAGTTCGGCTTCACGCGCGGCAAGCCGCGCGGATCGGGCATGGGTCTGGCCGTCGTCCGCGAGCTCGCCGCCGCGGTCGGAGGCTGTGCGCGCGCCGAGAACCTCGCGCGCCGCGGCGCGCGCGTCGTCGTCTGGGTTCCGCGAGCTGACAATCCTGTAAGCCCCTGACTACGCGTACGGGACGCCCCGGGAAGCCCGTAGCCGGAAATAACTCCCGCCGGGGCTTCCGCGCCCGCCGAGCGCATCTAAGATACGCCTTCGGTGACGGTGTTCGTGTTTCACGGCGTCGTCATCGCGCATGTGAGTTCCATCGAGAGGCGCTGCGCTTTGCGAGCGGCGCCGCGCCCGGGAAGCTCGATGGAGACTCCTCTCTCCCTCGGGCCGGTGATGGCCTCATCACCGGCCCCTTCGCATCGCCGGTGATGGCCTCATCACCGGCCCCCTTTGCTCGCCGGTCGGGCTAGAGCCCGCGCCCGTACAAGAGCTCCATTACGATCCCGTAGCGCAGCCCGCGCGCGCTGACGCGCGCGCCCGCGGCGCCGATCCGGCGCAGCACGGCCGCGAGGCAGGCAGCTCCCGCCGGGAGGATCTCGGCGCGATCGGCCTCGATGGGCAGGTTCCTGCGCTGCGCGATCGAGAGGCCGGCCAGGTGCTCGGCCCAGCCGGCCGCCGCTTCGGTCGTGATCGCCACGCCTTCGGCGCGCGCCGCGTCGAAGGCGGAGAGCTCGAGCGCGAGGCAGCCGAGGCTCACCGCGCTGCCGCCGATCACGACGACCTCGCGCACGCCGCGCGCGCAGCCCTCGGGGAGCTCCTCGACGGCCTGCTCGATCCGCGCGCGCAGGGCGGGCCAGCCGCCCGGCGACTTCGGCGCCTGGCTCCCCAGGCCGAGGAACTGCTCGGTCAGGACGAGCGCGCCGATCGGGATCGACTCGCGGCGCCGCCCGCCTTCCCACGTCAGCTCGCAGCTGCCGCCGCCGACGTCGATCACGACGGGCCGCCGGTCGGTGGACGCGCTGGCGACGGCCGTGTAGCCCAGGCGCGCCTCCTCCTTCGCGGGCAGGATCTCGATCGTGAGGCCGAGCTCCGACTTGACGTGCTTGACGAAGGCGTCGGCGTTCGAGGCCCGGCGCAGGACCTCGGTGCCGACAGCGCGCAGGTTCTTCGCCAGGATGCGCTCGAGCTCCAGCCGGCCGAGGAAGCCCTGCAGCGTGCGCATCGTGCGCTCGACCGCTGAGGCCGCGAGCCCGCCGGTCGTCGCCAGGCCGGCTCCCAGCCGGGGGGTCTCCGCGATGTCGGCCACGACCTTGAAGGGGCCGGTCCCGCCGGTCGCGATCAAGAGCAGCGCCGTGTTGGTCCCGAGGTCGATGGCGGCCGCGCGACTCGAGTCGTTGGTCAAGATGCCCTATCCCCCCCGCTGCGCCTTTCCGCTCGCGCCCTCGAGCTCGACGCGCCAATCGAACTCGCGGCCCTGCACTCGCACCACCTCGCGGTGGGCGCCAAGGCTACCGCTCCCGGCGACCAGCCGCCAGGCGTGGCGCGGGACGGACTCGAGTTCGAGCTCGAGCCGCGCGCTCCGACCGATCCCACCCTCGCTCGTCGAGAGCCCCGGCGACACCACGCGCGCATCCTGCACCTCGCGCCCGGCGGGATCAACGACGCGGACCGTCGGGGCGGCCGAGGTCGACCTCGGCCCCGGGGGCCTGGCCCGCGACCGGCCCCGGGCGCGGGCGGGCGGGGGCCGAGGCGGAAGGCGTCCTCCGCGTCGGCGCTACCCGTCTACGCGGGACAGGTCGGCGAAGGACCCGTAGCAGCGCCCCTCGAGGTTGAAGACCTGGACCCGCTCGCCGCCGCGGTCGATCACGGCGAGCCGCGAGGAGCGGTCGTCGGCGCCGGGGTCGAGGGCGATGCCGGCGGGCTCGTCCACCTCGCCGTCGCCCGCCCCGCCGGGCGCCAGGGTGGCGACGAGCGCGCCGGCCGCGTCCGCGAGCAGGATCGCGCTCCTCGCGCCGCGCGTCGCCAGGACCAGGCGCCCGTCGGGGACGGGCGCGACGGCGACCGGCTCGTAGCGCGCGCCGGAGTCCTCGAGAGCGAAAGTGAAGAGGTGCTCGGCGTCGCGGAACACCTGCACGCGGCCGGCGTCGGGCTCGCAGGCGTAGAGGAAGCGGCCGCGGACCGCGACGCCGCGCAGCCCGCGAAAGAACGCCCCCGGCTCCCCGAGCGAGCGCAGCGAGAGCGTCCGCCCGCTCTCGACGTGCAGGATCTGCAACGCGTGCCGCCGGTGGCCGCCGGAGGCGACCAGGATCTCGAGGTCCTCGTCGGCCCCGCGGGCACAGACGTCGACGGGGACGCCGAGGCACCCGGGGCGATCCGCCTCGTCGGCCGCGCCGCCGCCCAGCGTGAGGATCTCGCGCCCGAAGAGCGAGAAGCAGCGCACCTTGCGGCCCGGCGAATCGGCGACCCAGATGCGGTGGTCGGCGTCGACGGCGAGCCCGTTGGCGCCCGAGCTCCCGCGCCCGCGGTCGCGGAAGCGGAACTCCGTCTCGAGCGGGTGGCCGTCCAGGTCGAACGACTGCACGCTCGCGGTCTTCGCGTGGCGGCCGACGAAGAGGACGCCGTCTTTCAGGCACAGGCTGGCCATGGTTACCCCAACGACACCGAGTCCGCCGTCGGCGATCAAGGTCGCGAGCCGGCCCCGGGGGCGCGCTCACGGGTTCGGCGCTCCGCGCCGGCCCCGGGGTGGGCGCCGATTCTCGATCTCGGGAACCCGCGTGCGCCTTCGGCGCATCCCCGCGGCGACGGTCGACCCGGCGAGCGCCGCCGAGCGAATCCGCGCATAAGATCCCGCCTTGATAGCGCTTTGACGAATAACTATTCTGCGTGCGATGAAGGCCGCAGGGCCCAGGCGAAGGACGATCCGCGAGGTGCTCACCTCGCAGGACGTCAAGAACCAGACCGAGCTCTTGGATGCGCTGGCGCGAAAGGGGGTGCACACCACGCAATCGGTCCTCTCGCGCGATCTGCGCGCCATGCGCGTGGCCAAGCGCGGAGGCCGTTACGAGCTCGGTGACGTCGACCCGGTGACGCCGCTCGAGGCGCTGCGCACGCTCTTGCGCGGATCCGTCGCGGCCGGCCCGAACCTGGTCGTCGTGCGCTGCGAGCCGGGCGCCGCCGGCTCGGTCGCGCGCGCCCTCGAAGCCGAGGAGATCGAGGGGCTGCTCGGCACCGTGGCCGGGGACGACACCGTGTTCGTCGCCGTCGACGGGACCTCGACGGGATCCCGCGTGCGGGACGCCGTTCGTGCCCTGCTCCTCGAGCAGAGCACGCTCTGACAACGAAGACGTACCGCCGTAGCCCGCGCCTCCGACCGTCCAGGCAGTGCTCGCGTGGAGGAAGAGGAGAGACCGCGTGGGGTGCTATCGCGCCGGGTTCTTGCAGCCGCGCGGACCGAACGAGCCACGGTCCGCGCCGGCCTCCGGCCGGTCGCCCGCACTGAATGAACTCGGAAGCGGGCTACGGCACTTCGTCTTCGCTTCCGCCCGCGCCCACGACGGCGGTCTCCTCGACGGCCTGCGCGCCGGCGGCGCCCGTGATCACGACCGAGCCGCCGGCGCGCTCGACGAGGAGCCGCCGGTCATCGACCACGACTCGCGCGCGGGCCGCGTCCAGGTCGACGACGCCGAAGCGCGTGGAGAGCGTGCACGTGCCGCGCACGTCCAGCGTGCCGCGCCCGACGCGGAAGCGCGGCGGCCGGCTGCGCTCCACCTGCAGCCGGCCGCGCGCGCCGAGCTCGATGCGCGCGCCGTCCACCTCGAGCAGCGCGGCCGAGTCGGGCGCGGTCTCGCACCAGTCGCCGCGGCCGAGCCGGATCGGCTCGGCCGAATCGAGCAGGCTGCCAGAGGCGTGCACGCTCCCGCGCAGCGCGAGCACGTCCACGCCGGGGCTCGCGCTCCAGCGTCCGACGAAGAAGATCAGCACCGCGAAGAAGGCGGGGTAGAGCAGCGAGCGCAGGCGGTGGAAGCGCGTGGGATCGGCCTCTCCGGCCTCGAAGGCCAGCCGGCGCAGGCGCTCGTGGCGCTCGATGCGCTCGGTCGTGAACCGCTGCCGGCGGCGCGCGCGCCCGATGCCGGCGAGCGTCAGGACCGCGCCGTGGTAGCGCTCGCGGCAGTCGTCGCAGCGGTCCAGATGGACCCGCATCTCACGCTCGGCGCGGCTCCCCAGCGAGCCGGCGAGGTAGGCGCGGATCGCGCGCCAGGCGCGGGCGCAGGTCGCGTCGCCGGAGGGCGTGGGTTCGAGGGTGGGTTCCACGGTCGCGGAGCTCGGGGGCGCAGCCCCACGCCCCATCGTCCGGCGCGGGCCCGCGCTTGAGCCCGCCGATCCCCGATCCCCGTGCGCGCTCTCAGGCGAGGCGCTCGGCCCCGCGCGCGATGCGGCGCAGGCTGCGCTCGCGCCCCAGGCGGACCATCGTCTCGAAGAGGTCCGGGCCGCCGGGCAGCCCGGTCAGGGCGCAGCGCAGCGGCTGGAAGAGCTGCGGCAGCTTCAGGCCGCGGCCGGCGGCCCATTCCTTGGTCCGGCGCGCGAGCTCGGCGGCTTCGAAAGTCGCCTCGGCCGCGAGCCACTCGTGGTAGGCGCGCAGCGTCGCGACGCGTCCCTCGTGCTTGCGGGCGCCCTGCTCCGCCTGCTCGTCGAACTGGAGCGCGTCGTCGGGAGCGAAGTAGAAGGCGATGCGCGCGGGCAGGTCCGCGTAGAGGTGCAGGCGCTCGCGCTCGGCTTCGACGAGCGCCTCGAACCAGGCGCGCCGGGCGGCGATCTCGCCCGCGGTCATGAGCCTCGCGGCGACGACGAACGGCGCGCAGTGCTCGGCGAGCTCGGGCGTGGGCTCCTTGCGCAGGTACTCCCCCGCGAGCCAGACGAACTTGTCGAGGTCGAAGATCGACCCGCCCTTCGAGACATCGCGCACGTCGAAGCTGCGCACGAGGTCCTCGCGCGAGAACACCTCGGTCTTCCCGTCGAGCGCCCAGCCCTGCAGGCACAGGAAGTTGACGATCGCGTCCCTGGGGTAGCCCCTGGCGCGGTAGTCGTCGAGCGAGGTGTCGCCGGAGCGCTTGGAGAGCTTCCTCTTGTCCTTGCCCAGGAGCAGCGGCAGGTGCGCGAAGTGCGGCGGCTCGAGCCCCAGCGCGCGGTAGAGCAGGATCTGCTTGGGCGTGTTGACCAGGTGCTCCTCGCCGCGCAGGACGTGCGTGATGCGCATGTCGGCGTCGTCGCAGACGACCGCGAAGTTGTAGGTTGGCAGGCCGCCGCCGCGCAGCATGATCCAGTCGTCGACCTCCCGGTTGTGGAACGCCACCTCGCCGCGCACGAGGTCGACGAAGCGCGTCTCGCCGGAGGGCACGCGGAAGCGCACCACGTTCGGCTCGCCGGCGGCGTCGCGCTCCGCGGCGACTGCGCGATCGAGCTCGCGGCAGCGGCCGTCGTAGGCCGGCGTCTCCTTGCGCGCCTGCTGCTCCGCGCGCAGGGCGTCGAGCCGCTCGGGCGTGCAGAAGCAGCGGTAGGCGTGGCCCGCCGCCAGGAGCTCGCCCGCGAGCTCGCGGTGGCGCGGGGCGCGCTGGGACTGGTAGTAGGGCGCGTGCGGACCGCCCTTGTCCGGGCCCTCGTCCCACTCGATGCCGAGCCAGGCGAGGCCCTCGAGAATCGCCGCCTCGGACTCCTTGGTGGAGCGCGCGAGATCGGAGTCCTCGATGCGCAGGATGAAGTCCCCGCCGCGGCCGCGGGCGTACGCCCAGTTGAAGAGCGCCGTGCGAGCGAGGCCCAGGTGCAGGGCGCCGGTCGGGCTGGGAGCGATGCGGACGCGGAGGGTCTCGGGCACGGAGCGCTGGCGGATCGGGGAGCGGGGGCGGTGCAAAAACGGCGTGAGAGGATACGGCCGCGCCCAGCGAGACACTAGTGTCTCGCGCATGGCACCGACGCTGGACCGCGAGACGCTGCGCAGGGCACCCAAGGTCCTCTTGCACGAGCACCTCGACGGGACGCTGCGTCCGGCGACGGTGCTCGAGCTCGCCGCGGCGGCCGACTACGGTGGACTGCCCGAGAACGACCCGCAGAGGCTCGCGGACTGGTTCCACGCCGGCGCGGCACGCGGCAGCCTGGCGCAGTACCTCGACGGCTTCCGCCACACGATCGCGGTGCTGCAGACCGAGGAGGCCCTCGAGCGCGCCGCCTACGAGTTCATCGAGGACATGGCCGCCGAGAACGTCGTCTACGCCGAGGTGCGCTTCGCCCCGCACTTCCACACCACCAACGGCCTGGGGCTGGACGCCGTGATGGGCGCGGTGCTCGAGGGCCTGGCCCGCGGGCGCAACGACCACGACGTCGAGAACGGGCTGATCGTGTGCGCGCTGCGCAACGAGAGCGCCGAGCTGTCGCACAAGCTGGCGGAGCTCGCCGTCTCGTGGTTCGAGCGCGGCTGCGTGGGCTTCGACCTCGCCGGCGAGGAGGCGGGCCACCCCGCCAAGCACCACCTGACCGCTTTCCAGCAAGTCAAGCGCATGAACGGGTCGATCACGATCCACGCGGGCGAGAGCTTCGGCCCCGAGAGCATCTGGCAGGCGCTGCAGTACTGCGGCGCGCACCGCATCGGGCACGGCACGCGCCTGATCGAGGACTTCGTCCTCTACGGGCAGAAGGTCATCCACATCGGCACCCTCGCGCGCTACATCCTCGACCACCGCGTCCCGCTCGAGATCTGCCTCTCGAGCAACGTGCACACCGGCGCCACGCCGTCGTTCGATGAGCACCCGTTCCCGCACTTCCTGCGCCAGGGCTACCGCGTGACGCTGAACACGGACAACCGCCTGATGAGCAGGACCTCGATGACCGACGAGTTCCACCTGGCGGCCACGCGCTACGGCTGCACGATCGAGGACCTCGAGCGCATCACGCTCAACGGCATGCGCTCGGCCTTCTACCCCTACCGCGACCGCATCCGGATCATCGAGACGCGCATCCGCCCGGGCTACGCGGAGCTCGGCAGCCGCCTCGGCGGCCAGGAGTGGTCGTTCCCGCTATGACGCTGCGCGATCCCCTCGCCTTCGCGGGCCGCGTCGAGCTGCGTGCCTTCGAGAGCGACTGCCTGCGCGACAACCCGCTCGGCGACCCGCACGTGCGCGACGTCCCGGTGTACCTGCCCCCTGATGCATCGGGCGAACCGGGCGCCGACGGGCCGCTGCCGGTCGTCTTCCTGCTCGCCGGCTTCACGGGCCGCGGACAGAGCTACCTCGAGACGCACCCCTGGAAGCGCGGCGTCGTCAGCCGCTTCGACCGCCTCGTGGCGACCGGGGAGGCGCCGCCGGCGATCCTCGTGATGCCCGACTGCTTCACGCGCCTGGGCGGCAGCCAGTACGTCGACAGCAGCGCGACCGGGCGCTACGCCGACTACGTCGCGGGCGAGCTCGTGCGCTTCGTCGACGCGACGTTCGCGACCGAGCCCGGGCGGCGCGCGGTCGTCGGCAAGTCCTCGGGCGGATTCGGGGCGATGCACCTCACGCTGCGCCACCCGGGCGTGTTTCGCGCCGCGGCCTCGATCTCGGGCGACTGCCACTTCGAGGCAGGCTACGCGAGCCAGCTCCGGCCGGCCCTACGCCACTTGATGAAGTTCGACGGCGACCCGGCGCGCTTCCTCGAGGCGTTCCTCGAGCGGCCCGACCTGGCGGGCGACGCGCACGCCGCGATCAACCTCTTGGCGATGTCGGCGTGCTACTCGCCCAACCCGGCGTCGGCGCTCGGCTTCGACCTGCCGGTCGACCCGTACACCGGCGAGCGGGTGGCCGAGGTCTGGGAGCGCTGGCTCGAGTTCGACCCCGTGCACGCGGCGCAGCGCCACGCGGAGGCGTGGAGGCAGCTCGACCTCCTGTACCTCGAGTGCGGGCGCTACGACGAGTTCGACCTGCAGTTCGGGCTGCGCGTGCTGGTACGCGAACTCGAGCGCCTGGGCGTGCCGCACGAGCACGTCGAGTGGGAGGGCGGGCACTTCGGCACCGACGATCGGTACCTGGAAGTGCTGCCGCGGGTGATCGGCGCGCTCAGGGCGTGAACGTGAGCTCCAGCGCGTTGGTCGTGTTGAAGCCGCTGAAGCACGGACCGTCTGGGTCGCGGAACCACAGCTGGAAGTACCAGGTGGAGCCGGCCGTGATGCAGCCGGCCGGAGGGAAGCTCGTGCAGGACGTCTCGACGAGCCCGGGTCCGTAGATCACCCGACCTAGCGGGCCGGTGCTCGCCTTGCGGAAGCGGAAGATCGGACCACTGATGCAGCGCCGGCCGTCGCCGATCGTCCCGGGGTCGCTCTTGGCCCCCGCCCCCATGAAGAGCACGGTGAACTGCTCGATCGGGAGGCCCTCCCCGGCGATCAGGAGGTCGTCCGCGCTCACGCTCAGGGTGCCGGCGCGCGTCAGCGTGCCGCCGACTCCGCTCGAGGTCGCGCAGCCGCCGGTCTCGGAGGGGTTGTCGCACGGACAGCCTTCGTCCCCCAGGCAGAACTGCTCGTCGGCGGGGCATCCCGGCCCGAGGATCCTCCCGGACTCGCAGTCCTGGCCGGCCTTGATGAAGAACTCCCTCGCCTCGGCCCCGACGGTCCCCGCCAGGGTCACCGAGAAGACGCGCATCTCGTCGCAGCGCACGCCGCTGTCCCACTTGAGGAGGTCGTGCTCGAGGTCGCCCGCGCCGAAGCCGCAGGACGGGTCGCCGTGGCCGCCCGTCAGGAGCTCGGGCTCGGGGGACGCGGCGACGATCGAGAGGCGCGGGTCCACGCAGACGGGGAGTTGGATGTTCGCGTGGCTGACGTCGTAGACGCGACGACAGCTGCCACCGGTGGAGCCGGGTCCGGAGATCTTGTAGGCGAACACGCTGTCGCCCTCGTCGTTGATCACGGGAAACTCGCCCCCGGGGCCGGGGACGACTTCGACGACGAAGCCCGAGGGGATCTGGAAGCAGCGCAGCGCCGCTTGCTCGTCGGGCGAGCAGACGCCGTCGGGCTCGTCGGGCGCCGCGGCGGCCGCGATGGTCGGGAACGAGCCGAGAACGAGGAACGCCGCGAGTGTCTTTTGCAGGTCGTGGAGGCGCATGATTGCGAGTCCTTTTGAATGGGGCGAATCGGGGATTGGGCGCGCGACCCATCCGCGCGCCCCGTCGATTCTACCCCCCCCGCGCCGATCCCGGGGCCCTGGTCCGGCGGGGCTCATTCGCCCGGGAACCTCAGCCGCCGCTCGCGCGGCGCGTCCATGCGCAGGAGCCACAGCCCGATCCCGGCCGCGCCCTGCATGTAGCCCGTCTGCGCGACGACGAGCTCGGGCTCGACCCGGTGCTCGGCCTGCGGCCAGGAGGTCCCCGCGTCGTCGCGCCGCGCGCGCGCGAGCAGGTCCGCGGTCAGCTCGCGCGCGAAGGCGAGGTGCTCCTCGTCGCCGGTGCGCTCGTAGAGGTCGAGGAAGAACGCGCCGACGCCCACCGAGCCGCAGCACGGACCGACGTTGTTCCAGAAGCCGGGCGTGCGCTTCGCCGGGATGCCGCTCTCGCGGATCGCGAGCGCCGCGCGCTCCTCGAGCTCGGTGGAGCCGAGCGCGCGGAAGAGGCGCGCGGTCCCCGCGGGTCCGTGGCACCAGCCGAGGTAGAAGAGCTCCTCCCCGCCGGGCGCGTGGTGGTACACGCGAAACCCCTTCACGGAACGGTCGGCGATCGCGACGAGGTGCGCCGCGCCGGACCGCGCCGCGGAGAGGAACCGCTGCTCGCCGAGCCGCGCGAGGAACGTCGCGACGCCCGCGGTCCCGTGCGAGAAGCCGGGCATGCGCGTCGGATAGCTCGCGCTCATCGCCCAGCTCGTTCCGTGCTCGGTCTCCTCGCCGACCTCGAGCAGGTGCGTGCCGATGCGCAGCGCGAGCTCGCGGTCCTGGGGCCGGTCCATCGCACGCGTGCTCCAGAGCAGGAAGAGCCCGACGCCGGCGTCGCCGGAGATGACGTCCGTCACCTCTCCGAAGCTGGCGCTCGGTCCGTCGCCGGCGAGCTCGTGGAGCGTCTCGACGGCCGCCACCGCGGCCTCGCGGAACTCGCTCTTCCCGCTGCGCTGGTGGAGCGTCTCGAGCGTGAACGCGACCCCGGCCAGCCCGGTCCACAGGCCCGCGCCCATTTCCTTCCCGCGCTGCCTCGCGACCGCGGCGAGCTCGCGACCCCCGCGCACCGCCATGTCGCTCCAGCGCTCCTCGCCCAGCGCCCGTCCCAGCTCGGCGAAGAAGAGCACGATGCCCGGCGTGCCCGCGTACAGCGAGTGCTCCACGCGCCCCGACTCCGCGTCCACCGGCCAGGCGAGGCCGCGCTCCGTCGGTTGCTCGAGGCTCGCGATCCATGCGCCGGCGGAGCGGGCTTCGTCGTGCAGGCGGCGCGCGTCTTGGGAGAGTGCGAGCGCGAGTGGGAGGGTGAGCGCGAGCGCTTGGAACGGCATCGGGGACATCGGGAATCGAGATGGTACGGAGATGGGGTTGGAGGTTGGAGCGGGCTTCCCGGGGGGGCCGCTCGGCGCGGGGGCTGGGGCCGGGGCCGCTGGACGACGCTACCCCCTACCCCACCACCCCAATCCTCAACATCAAGTTCGCATACAACGCCAACTCCCCCGTCGCGATCGTCAGCGCGACATCCCTCCCGCGCGACGCTTCATAGAACGCAAACCGCTCGATGCGCTCGAGGTCCACGTCGACCCCCGCGTCGTGCAGGATCTGCGCGTATCTCGCCCAGATCGGCGGGTCCGTGGTCAGCCCCTCTGGCCCGCTCGTCGCGTACTGCATCACTCCCGCCGCCTCGATGGGGATCGCGCTCGCGAGCGCCGCGAGCACCTGGGGGCCGCTGACGACGCCCGGCGAGAGGTTCAGGCTCACCAGGCGCGCGTTCGGCCCGAGGGTCGTCGAGGAGGGGTAGTTGCCGTCGGCGATCAGGACCTTCGCGCCGTGGCCGGCGCGGCCGAGCGCCGCGAGGATCTCGGGGTGGAGGAGCGGGTAGGCCAGCATCCCGCCCCACGGTATCACGAGCCGAAGGCCGAGCGCGCCGCCTGCTTCAGGCCGCCGAGATCGAGCTTGCCCGAACCCAGCTTGGGCAGCTCCTCGACCTCGACGAAGCTCGAGGAGCGCGGCACGAAGAGCGCCGGCAGGTTCGCCTTGCGCAGCTCCGCGACGATCTCGTCGGCGCTGACCCGCAGCTTGGTGTGCAGGACGACCAGCTGCTCGCCCTTGCGCTCGTCCTCGACCGCCGTGACGGCGAGCTCCGATTCGTCCCCCAGGCCCAGACGACCGAGGACGTCGAGCAGGAGCTCCTCCACCTTGCCGTGCGGGACCATCTCGCCGCCGATCTTGCTGAAGCGCGACAGGCGGTCGGTGATCACGAGAAAGCCGTCGCGGTCCATCAGCGCGATGTCGCCGGTCGTGTACCAGCCGTCGCGCAGCACCTGCGCGGTGGCCTCCGGCCGATCGAGGTAGCCGAGCATCACGTTCGGACCCTTGACCTCGAGCAGGCCCTCCTCGCCTGGCGGACGCAGCTCGCCGGTCTCCGGATCGACGATCCGCACGGCGACACCCGGCAGCGGACGGCCGATCGTGCCGGGCTTGTTGCCGATCTGCTTGGGCCCCGCCCCCTCCCTGCCGGGCACGTTGAAGGACACGACCGGCGAGAGCTCGGTGCAGCCGTAGCCTTCCATCAGCGGCGTGCCGAAGCGCTCCAGCCAGGCCTGCGCCAGGGCGGGGCGCAGCCGTTCGGCGCCCGACCACGCGACGCGCAGGTGCCGCAGCGCTTCGCTCGGGATGCGCCGCAGGTAGCCCTGATAGAAGGTCGGCGTCGCGACCATGATCGTGACGCGCTGCTCGGCGCACAGCTTGCCGACGATCTTGGCGTCGGTCGGCCGCGCGTGGTAGACGCCCTTCGCGCCGGAGAGGAGCGTCATCCACAGGGTCACGGTGTAGCCGAAGCTGTGGAAGAACGGCAGCACGCCGAGGACCGCGTCCCCCGGCCGCACCGCGATCGCCTCGAGCACGCTCTGCACGTTCGAGAGGATGTTGGCGTGCGTGAGCTGCACGCCCTTGGGCTCGCCCGTGCTCCCGCTCGAGAACAGGATCGTCACGACCTCGGACGCCGAGCGCTGCGGCGAGACGAGCCGCCCGAGCAGCGCCGACGGCAGGAGCGAGGCGAGGAACGCGAGCGCCTTGTCGGCCGCGCCGATCCCCTCGCGCAAGTCCTCGAAGAAGAGCGTGCGCTCCGCGGGCAGGGGCGATTCGCGCTCGAGCTTCTCGAGGAAGCGGCGCGAGGTGAGCACCCGGTCGGCCCGCGCGAGCTCGAGCTGGCGGCGCAGCGCGTCGCCCTCGAGGGTGTAGTTGAGCTGCACCGCCGCCTTCCCGAGCATCGGCAGGCTGACCGCGGCGAGGACGCCGGCCGCGCCCGGCGGGAGCATGACTCCGACGTTCGGGGCGGCTCCGAGCGTGCGCCCGAGCACGCGGCGCAGCGCGAGCGCCGCGCGCAGCAGATCTCTGTACGACATCAGGACCCCGCCCGAGTCCGCGACGGCCGGCTGGCGGCCGTGCAGCCGCGCGGCGCGCACGAAGCGCCAGGCGAGCGACCCGCGGCGGCCCGTGCGCCGCGAGCGCTCGTCGGCGAGCATCTCCTGGATCGCGGCGCGCACGCGCCAGGCGGGCGTGTGCGCCGCGACGGGCTCGCCGAAGAGGACGTCGACGGGGTACGGGATGCGACGCGGCGACTTCCAGAAGAAGCGCCCGCTCGAGTAGCTGAAGACGCTGCCCCAGAGGCGGTCGAGCGCGACGGGCTGGATGGGAACGCCCGCCGCCCGCGCGATGCGCTCCATGCCGCGCGCGAAGGGCAGGAGCGCGCCGGTGCGCGTGATCGCGCCCTCGGCGAAGATGCACACGAGCTCGCCCTGCGCCGCGGCGCGCGCGGCGCTCTCGATCGCCTGGGCCTGCGCCGAGCGCGTGTCGGCCGAATCCACGGGGATCGCTCCCATGCGGCGCGCGAACCAGCCGACGAGCGGCACGTCGAAGAAGGGCCGATACATGAGGAAACGCACCGGCCGCGGGCAGGCGGCGCCGATCAGGAGCGCGTCGATGAACGAGACGTGGTTGGCGACGAGCAGCGCCCCGCCCTCGCGCGGGACGAGGTCCTTGCCGCGGACGCGCAGGCGGTAGGTCGAGTGGACCAGGACCAGCAGGACGAGCCGCAGGGCGAACTCCGCCGTGTAGAGCAGCGAGCCGGCGAAGAAGAGCACGACGACGACCGCCAGCACGAGGAACATCTGCGGCGGCGTCAGCGCGAGGGGCCGCTCCATCAGGAAGAACACGCCCGAGGCGAGCAGGATGCCGGTGAAGTCGAGGACCTCGGAGAGGCCCAGGATCGCGCCCTTGCGCCCCGGCCGCGGCAGGTGCTGGATCAAGGCGCGGATCGGCACGGTGAAGAGCCCCGCCGAGATGCCCAGGCCGAGCAGCGCGCCCCCGAGGAGCCCGGCGGAGCGTGGGCTCAGGAGGACGAGCAGCATGCAGCCCGCCATGCCGAGCAAGCCCACCGGAACGAGGCCGCTCTCGATCCGCGAGCCCGAGATCTTCCCCGCCGCGACGCTGCCGGCGGCGATGCCGATCACCGTGAGCGCGTTGAGCAGCGGGATCTCCTTGGCTTCGAGGCCGAGCCAGGCGCCGTACACGTTGACTACGAGGATCAGCGTCGCCGCGATCATGTAGAAGAACGCGCTCGCGACGATGGACAGGATCAGCGCGCGGTTGCCCTCGGTCGCGCGCCAGTGCCGGGCGAGCTCGGCCGCCACGTTCCAGTCGAGACGCCGCCCGGGGTCCGCGGCGTCGAGGCGCCGGATCGGGAGGCACGCCACGAACCCCAGGGTCGCCAGAGCCACGTAGATGATCGAGGGGATCCACAGCCTCCCCGTGAACTCGTTCAGCAAGAAGCCGCCCAGCATCGTCCCGAGCAGGATCGCGAGCATCGTGGTCATCTGGATGATCGCGTTGCCGCGCGAGAGCTCCTCCGTCGAGAGCAGCTCGGGGATCGAGCCGTACTTGCTGGGGCCGAAGATCGCGCTCTGCGTCCCCATGAGGAAGACGACGACCAGGAGGAACGGGTAGCTGCCGAGACCGAACGCGAGGAACGTCAGCGCCATCACGCCGATCTCCATCGCGTTCGCGAAGCGGATCACGCGCGTCTTGGAGACCCGGTCGGCGAGCGACCCGGTCAGGGCCCCGAAGAGCACGAAGGGCACCGCGAAGAGGGCGGCGGGGAGCGACTGGCCCGCGGAGTGCGCCCAGGGGTGCTGCGCGACCCAGGGGACGAGCGCGGCCATCGCCTCGCTCGTCGCCGACAGCGTGACGAGGAGCAGCACCAGCTGCTTGAACGCGTTGTCGTTGAAGGCCCCCAGGAACTGGGAAGCCGTCAGCGCCCCGAAGGACTTGCGCTTGAGGAGGTGGAACATGGCTCGGCGCGCTGCGCGCCGCGGGCGGGCCGGCGGGCCGCGCCCCACTCCGCCAGGATCGGCGAACCGGCCGCGGAGGGCATGCCAGTCGTCGTTAAGTCAGCCATAAGTGGCGCTTATCGCCGCGGGTGAGCGCGTGGGGTGCCGCACGCTCCCGCGAGCGGTCCCGAACGGCGCGCCGCCGCGCTGGCCCGGGACGGAGCCTATTCGAACCGGCACGTGGTTTGCACTTCCAACGTCCGAGCTGCTCGACCCCTCGCCCCTGGACCGGACCGGCCTTTCCCGATACCGCGGAGGACCCTGGAGATGACCCGCCTTTTCTTCCTCGCCCTGGCCCTGCTCGCCCTCCCCGGCGCCCGCGTCGCGGCCGACGTCACGCGCATCTGCACGGGGTCGCCGAACTCCGTGTCGCCCGGCGGCGCGCGGCTGCGCTGGAGCGGCGCGTTCCGTCCGATCGGCGGACGCCTCGACGCCTCGGAGCTGCCCGCGGACCAGATGGGGATGGTGCTCTACGGCCTCTTCCCCGACGACGCGCCGTTCGCCGACGGGAGGATCTGCATCGGGGGCGCGCGCTGGATCATGGCGCGCGTCGCGTCCGACCGGAGCGGCCACATGTCGCTCGACATCGCGCGCGAGGGCGAGCGCGAGGACGTGCACTGGCTCTTCTCCGCGAACACGTGGTTCTTCCAGTACTGGTACCGCGACCCGGCGGCCGGCGGCGCGGGGAGCAACCTGACGGACGCGATCCGGGTGGCGTGGGAGTAGGAGCGGCGATCCCCCGGCCGGCGGTCATCAAAGCCATCCTCCGCGAGCTCCAGCGAGGGGCGCAGACGCGCCATGCCGCCGGCACCGCGTCCAAGCACGACGCCCTGCAGGCCGAGGTCGCCTGCGACCACCTCCTGCACCGCGGCATCCGCCCGGCGCGCGGACGCCGCTCGTCGGCTGCAACGGCTCGTTAGGCGCCGCCTTCGCTCTCGACGGCCTCCAGGAAACGCGCGACGGCCTGCCGACCGTACACCGGCTGCCGGTATTGCCGCCCCTTCCGAAACGGGCGGCCGGGCTTGAACCCCGCTTCCCGAAGCAGCCGTCGCACGAGCCGCAGCTCTTCTACCGTGCTGGCGACCAAACGAACCTCGTCTCCCTTCTTGTACTGCTGCGGCCCCTCGTTCGCGATGCGATCCGTGTCCTGCCTGCGCACGTACCCGTTGCGCCGGTAGTACCACGCCAGCGCCCTCGCCGCACGAGTCCGACCCGTGTCCATCGTCCCTCAGCTCATGTACGCCGAACGGTGGTGCCGCTCGGCGGCGCGAAGCGCCGTCCGCGTGCAGCGGCGTCGCTCTTTGTCCACATGGGGTTCGGTCTCCGTCTTGGCCGATATCCGCGATGCCCTAGCTGCCGTCAGGCCCATGAAGGGCACCTGAAGAGTAACCCTTCCAGGTACGAGGCGTCCATCCGTTCGCCGGCGTGGACGATCGCGGCGAGGAGCGTCTGGGTGGGGCACGTGGACCGTCGAGGCGCTGGACAGGGGGACACGCCCGGCCCCGGCCCCCCCCCGGCCACGTGACGGACCATCGGGAGGTCGGGAGCATCGATCGGCTCGCGATCACCTCGGTATCCTCGGTCGAGAGGGCGCGCGCGGATCAGCCGAGCGTCGCGGGCTCCGTCCTTCTTCGCCCGAACGCGGCGTAGAGCGCCGGCAGCACGAGCAGCGTCAGCAGGTTGTCGCTGAGGACTCCCCCCACGACCACGGTCGCGAGCGGCCGCTGCACCTCGGCGCCCACGCCCGTGTTGATCGCCATCGGGACGAACCCGAGCCCGGCGACGAGGGCCGTCATGAGGACCGGCCGCAGGCGCAGCAGGGCGCTGCGCTCGATCGCCTCGAAGAGCGGCGTCCCCGCGTCGCGCTGCTGGCGGATCGTCGAGACGAGGACGAGCCCGTTGAGCATCGAGACCCCCGAGACCGCGACGAAGCCGACTCCCGCGGAGATCGTGAAGGGCATGCCGCGCAGCCAGAGCGCCGCCAGGCCGCCCAGGGCCGCGAACGGCGCGCCCGTGAAGATGAGCAACGTGTCGCGCACCGACCCCGTGCTCGCGTAGAGCAGGAAGAGGATCAGCGCGAGGGCCAGGGGCACGACGACCGCCAGCCGCGCTCGGGCGCGCTCGAGGTGCTCGAACTGGCCGCCGTACGTCACGTGGTAGCCTGCGGGGAGCTCGAGCTCCGCGCCGATCGTGCGCTGCACCTCGGCGACGAAGCCGCCCACGTCGCGGCCGCTGACGTTGCACTGGACCACGATGCGGCGCTTCTGCCACTCGCGGGTGATCGTCGCGGGACCCTCGACCTGGCGCACGGCGGCGAGACGCGCCAGCGGGATCCGCTCGCCCGTCGTGGCCGGGATGAGGATGTCGCGCAGGGCGGATGGGTCGCGCCGGTAGCGCTCGTCCAGCCGGACCGCCAGATCGAACCGCCGCTGGCCTTCACGCACCTCGCCGACGACCTTCGAGCCGACCGCCTCGACCACGTCGAGGACGTGGCCGGCCGGCACGCCGTAGCGGGCGATGGCGGCCTGGTCCACCTCGATCTCGAGGACGGGCTGCCCGCTGATCTGCTCGGCGTAAACGTCCGCGGAGCCCGGGACGGCTTCCAGGATGGCCTGGACCTCCGCCGCTTTCTCGCGCAGCACATCGAGGTCGTCGCCGAAGATCTCGACGCCGAGGTCGGAGCGGATGCCGGCGATCATCTCGTTCACCCGCATCTCGATCGGCTGCGTGAAGATCGTGCGCATGCCCGGCATGCCGGAGAGCTCCTCACGCATGCGGGCCACGAGCTCCTCCTGGTTCCGCGCCCGGCTCCATTCGTCCCGCGGGCGGAGGGTGATGAAGACGTCGCTGAGCTCGATCCCCATGGGATCGGTCGCGACCTCGGCGGTTCCCGTGCGCACCCAGACGTCCCGCACCTCGTCGGGGAAGCGCTCGAGCAGGAGCTTCTCGATCCGGGTGCCGTAGCGCACCGATTCCTCGAGCGAGACGCCGGAGAGCCGCACCGTGTTGATCACGAGGCCCATCTCGGACAGCCGCGGGATGAACTCGGAGCCGAGCTGCGTGGCGAGCCAGACACCGCCCGCGAGCAGCAGAGCGGCGGCGGCGATGAACAGCCCCCACGCGCGGATGGCCATCGCGACGATGGGGCCGTAGCAGCGCCTGGCGAGCCTCACGAGGACGTTCTCGCGCTCGGAGATGCGGCGCGGCAGGAAGAGGCTCGCGAGCACCGGCATCAGGGTGAGAGAGAGGACGAGCGACCCCGCCAGCGCGAAGATCACGGTCCAGGCCATGGGCCTGAAGAGCTTCCCCTCCACGCCCTCGAGCGTGAGGATCGGGAGGTAGACGATCATGATGATCAGCTCCCCGAACATCGTCGGCTCGCGGACCTCGATCGACGCGTCCCGCACGACCTCGAGCGGCGACCGACGCCCTTGCTCCTGCGCTAGCCGGCGGACGCTGTTCTCGACCATGATGACCGAGCTGTCGACGATCAGGCCGAAGTCGATGGCGCCGAGGCTCAGGAGACTCCCCGCGATCCCGAAGCGCAGCATGCCGTTGAACGCGAAGAGCATCGAGAGCGGGATGGCCGAGGCGACGATCAGCCCCGCGCGGAGGTTGCCGAGGAAGGCGAAGAGCACGGCCACCACGAGGAGCGCGCCCTCGAGGAGGTTCTCCTGGACCGTGCCGATGACCTGGTCGACGAGCTCGGTGCGCTCGTAGAGCGTGCGCACCTCGACGCCCGGCGGCAGGGCGCCGCGGATCTCCTCCATGCGCTCCTCGAGGCGCCGCGTGACCGCGTGGCTGTTCTCGCCCATCAGCATGAAGGCGAGCCCCAGGACCACCTCACCCTGCGCGTTGGCGGTCGTGGCGCCACGGCGGATCTCGTGGCCGATCTCGACGGAGGCCACGTCGCGGATGCGGATGGGGACTCCGCCGTGCGCCCGGACGACGACGTCGGCGATCTCGCGTTCGTTCGTGGTGAGCCCGATGCCGTGTACGAGATGCAGCTCGCCGGCCTGGGTGACGTTGCCCCCACCGACGTTCATGTTGTTGCGCCGCAGCGCCTCGACGACGTCGCCGAGCGTCATCTCGAACTTCACGAGGCGCGCCAGGTCGACGAGAACGTGATACTGCTTGCGTTCGCCGCCCCAGGTGTTGACCTCGGCCACTCCGGCGACCGAGCGCAGCCTCGGCTCGATGACCCACTCGTGGATCGTCGTCAGCTCCTCGAGCGACTTGCCCACGCCCGTCACCGAGTAGTGGTAGATCTCGCCCAGGCCCGTCGCGACCGGACCCATCGCGGGGCGCGCGATCCCTTCGGGGAGCTCCACGGCGAGGAGCCGCTCCATCACCAGCTGGCGCGCGAAGTAGACGTCGGCCCCGTCCTCGAAGATCGCGGTCACCTGGGAGAACCCGAACTTCGAGATGGAGCGCACTTCGTGCAGGCCGGGGAGGCCTGAGATGGCCTGCTCGACGGGGAAGGTGATCTGCTGCTCGATCTCGAGCGGCGCGAGCGAGGGGGCGACCGTGTTCACCTGGACCTGGACCGGCGTCGTGTCGGGAAACGCGTCGATCGGGAGGCGGACGAGGGCCTGGACTCCGCTCGCGACGAGGACGAGGGCGAGCACGATCACCAGGGGCCGGTGCTCGAGGGACCAGGTGATGATCCGGTTCAGCATGACGTCTCGGTGGAGCGCGCGGATTCGGCCTAACGCCCTGGATCGACCTCGCAGCATCCGGCGCCGATGCTCCCCTTGAGGAGCTCGGTCTTGAGCAGGAAGCTGCCCGTCGTCACCACCGTCTCGCCCTCGTCGAGACCCTCCGCCACGACGAGATGGCGCTCGAGCTCGAAGGCGAGCCGGACCTTGCGCGGCTCGAAGAGCGAGTCGCTCTGGCGCACGAAGACGACGTTGCAGCAGCCTTCCCACTGGACGGCCTCCTCGGGCACGACGAGCTCCGCGGCGCGGTCCCGCACCGAGACGACCGCGGTCGCGAACATGCCCGCCCGCAGCGCGCCGTCCGGGTTGGGGAACTCGGCGCGGGCCGCGAGCGTGCGCGTGCGCCGATCGACCTGCGAGCTGACCCAGGTGAGCGTTCCCCCGCGGCGCTCGCCCGCGAGACCTTCGACCTGGAGCACCACGGGCTGACCGAGCGCGATCTTCGTGACGTCGGCGTCGTACACCTCCAGGAGCGCCCACATCACGGTCGTGTCCGCGACCGAGAAGAGCGGCGTCGACGTGTCGACCACCTCCCCGAGCACCGCGGAGCGCGCGATGACGGTTCCCGCGAAAGGCGCGGTCAGATGGAGGAGAGAAGAAGTGTCCTGCGCCTCCCCGAGCCCCGCGACCGCGTCGTCGTCGAGCCCCAGCGTTCGAAGGCGCTGGGCCGCCCGGGAGAGCAGGATCCGGCTCTCGGCGAGCTTGGCCTCGGCTTCGAGGGCTTCGCGCTCCGTTCCGGCGCGACTCTCGAGGAGCGCCTGCTCGCGCGCGTGGTGGCGTTCCCACAGGCTGACCAGAGCGCCGGCTTGCAGGTACTCCGCCTTCGCGGTTCCCAGGTCGGGGGAGTCGACCACCGCGAGCAGGTCGCCTGCCTCGACGCTCTGGCCGAGGTCCGCGGCGACCTCGCGCACGACGCCCGGGGCGCGGGACGCGAGGTGGGCGTAGCGGTTCCCATCGAAGGCCAGCTCGGCGTTGCAGACGAGGGTCTGCGTCACCTCGCGCCGCTCGACCCGGGCGTACTCGAGCCCGGCGTCGGCCGCGATGCGCGGGGAGCGGAACTGGATGCGCTGCGTGCTGGTCTCGCAGGCGACCGATGGCGCGCGCAGGTGGCGCGGGACCTCGCGCGCCGCGACGACCTCGACATCGTTCGGAGCCGGCGCGGTCGGAGCGCCGAGCCCGCCGGCGACGAGCTCGGGGTTGCAGAGAGCACACTGCGATTCGGGAACGCCGTGCCCGGCGCACCAGTCTCCTTCCACCCGGAACCCGGTTTCCAGAGCCGGATTGCACCGGGAGCACAGGGCTTCCGGCACTCCATGCGCGACGCACTCCCCGCGTTCGGCGATCAGCGCGGGGTCGCACCAGGGGCAGTCGGCTTCGGCGATCCGGTGCTCGGCGCAGAGCTCGGCCGAGCCGGGCGGCGTCCGCTCCCCGGTGTCGGAGGACCTGCGCGAGAGCCGGAGGTAGGTGTACGCGCCCCCGGCGCCCAGGATGATCAGGAGGCCTGCGATCAGGGCTCGTTTCATGGTCGTTCACCTTCGGTGGATGGAGCGGGATGGTCGATGTCCGCGAGTTTCCACATTCGTGCCTCGGCGTGGCTCGCGTCCCGCAGGCTCTGCACCAGCGAGAGCCTCGCGCGGGCGTTCGATCTCTGGGCGTCGAGCAGGTTCAGGAGGTCGGTCCGTCCGGCCTCGTAGCTCTCGCGCACCTGAGCCAGCGAGCGCTCGGTCGCCGGGACGATCCGCTCCCGGAACGTGCGGACCTCGTCGCGCGCGGCGGAATACGCGGCGAAGGCCTCGTCGAGATCCGCCTCGAGATCGCCCGTGAGCGCGTCGGCGCTGCGACGGGCCTTGACTGCGAGGTGCCGGGCCTCGCGGATCCGACCCTGGTTGCGGTCGAAGACGGGCAGCGGGATGCGCATGCCGGCCTCGTAGATGTCCTCGTCCGCCGCGTCCTGTCCGAAGGCCAGGAGCAGGTCGACGTCGGGGATCCGCTCGGCCTGGGCCGCTGAGATGCGCAGGTCCGCCGCCTCGATCTCCGCCCGGGCGGCGGCGAGCTCCGGGTTCCGCTCGCGGACCGCCTGTCTCAGCTGCTCGAGATCGATCGCCGGCGGGTCCGCGAGCGGCTCGCCTCCGATCTGCTCGAGCCCGATCTCCACGCCGCCCAGGAGGGAGCGGATCCGAGCGGTGAGCGCTGCCCGCTCCTCGCCGAGCCGGCGCAGCCGGAGCTCCAGCTCGTGGACCTCGAGCTCCGCTCGGATGACCTCGGCCTCGGGGACCGCGCGCGCCTCGAAGCGCGCACGCGCGATCTCGAGCGTGCGCCGTGCGACGACCAAGAGCTCCTGGTGGGCCAGCGCGGAGTCCCTCAGGGACAGGGCGTCGCCGAACGCCGTGCGCACGTCCCCGAGGACCGCCCTCTGCGTCGCCTCGAGCCGGAAGAGACGTACCTGCTCCTCGGCGCTCGCCGCCGACACGGACTCCCTGCGCCGCGACCCGAGGATCAACGGCTGGCTCAAGCCGATCGTGCCCTTGCCTCTCCCCAGACCGACGTCCCGGGCCGGTATCTCCTCGGCCTCGAGCACCAGCGCGGGGTTGGGGTAGAGCCGCGATTGGTCGGTCCGTCCCGCTGCTGCACCGAGCTCCTCGCGGGCCGCCGCGATCTTTGGGTTGAGCTCGGCGGCGGCGCGCAGCAGGTCGTCCAGCCCGAGGTCCCGCCGGCGCAGGAGCGAGCTCGGCTGCGACGGCCCTGTCGGATCGGCGGCGGCCTCCCGGAGGCTCGGGTCGCCCTGGACTCCGGGGCGCGGCGCGCGGCCCCTCTGGCCGGGGCGCTCGGAGGCGCATCCCACGAGCGGGAACGTCAGCAGGCTCGTTGCACAGAGGAAGCCGAAGCGGGCCACGAAGACACCTCCAGTTCAGGGTGGAGCGCCGGGCGGCGCTCGAACGCCGAGACCGCCGCAGGCCTTCGCGGGCCTGCGACGACGAAGGGAGGTGCAGCCCTAGCAGCGCAGGACGACGCTGCGCAGATGGAGCGAGCGGGGCGGCTGCCTGTCGCGTGAAGCGCTCGGCCGACGCCGCGGCGAGCAGGAGCGCTCGAAGGGCGGCACCTCGCCGAGGAGCGCCGGTACGGCCGGCGCCTGGCTCTCGTGTTCCGTCCGATCGTGCGCTCGGGTCGCGGTCGAAGCCGGATCGACCGGGAGCTCGAGGCAGCAATCGCAGAGCTCCGGGCTGCCGACCGCCGTGTGGCCGGCGGCTCCTCCGGCACCTGGATCGAAGGCGCCCGCGCAACAGGACCTGCGGGCGACCGCGACCTGCGGGTCGCCGCCCTTCAGGCAGATGACGACTCCATGCCCGAGCCCCAGGAGGAGGACCTGGGGAAGCAGCACGAGGACGATCAGCAGGCGGCGGAAGGAAGCCTTCGGGGGCATCGACTCCCGCGAGCGTACTCGTGGATGCCGGCGGGGGCAATGTCGGGCTCGGGCACGGGCTCGGGCACGGGGCCTACCGCTCGCGGTAGAGATCGCCCCCGCTCTCCACGAACTCGCGGCTCTTCGCGCGCATGCCCTCGGCGAGCGCGGCGCGCTCCTCCAGCCCGTGCTCGCGGGCGTACTCGCGCACGTCCTCGGTGATCTTCATCGAGCAGAAGTGCGGCCCGCACATCGAGCAGAAGTGGGCGACCTTGGCCCCCTGGGCGGGCAGCGTCTGGTCGTGGAACGCGCGCGCGGTCTCGGGGTCGAGGGCGAGGTTGAACTGGTCCTGCCAGCGGAACTCGAAGCGCGCCTTGGAGAGCGCGTCGTCCCAGGCCTGCGCGCCGGGGTGGCCCTTGGCGAGGTCGGCCGCGTGGGCGGCGATCTTGTACGCGATCACGCCGTCCTTGACGTCCTTGGCGTCGGGCAGGCCCAGGTGCTCCTTGGGCGTGACGTAGCACAGCATCGCGGTGCCGTACCAGCCGATCATCGCCGCGCCGATCGCCGACGTGATGTGGTCGTAGGCGGGCGCGATGTCGGTCACGAGCGGGCCGAGGGTATAGAAGGGCGCCTCGTGGCAGACCTCGAGCTGGCGGTCGACGTTCTCCTTGATCTTGTGCATCGGCACGTGCCCCGGGCCCTCGATCATCACCTGCACGTCGTGCTTCCAGGCGATCTCGGTCAGCTCGCCGAGCGTCTCGAGCTCGGCGAACTGCGCCTCGTCGTTGGCGTCCGCGATGCACCCCGGCCGCAGGCCGTCGCCGAGGCTGAACGAGACGTCGTAGCGCTTCATCAGCTCGCAGATCGCCTCGAAGTGCGTGTACAGGAAGTTCTCCTCGTGGTGCGCGAGGCACCACTTGGCGAGGATCGAGCCGCCGCGCGACACGATGCCGGTGACGCGATTCGCCGTCAGCGGCACGTAGCGCAGGCGCACGCCGGCGTGGATCGTGAAGTAGTCGACGCCCTGCTCGCACTGCTCCTCGAGCGTCTCGAGGAACGTGTCGATGGAGAGGTCCTCGATCACGCCGTTCGTCTTCTCGAGCGCCTGGTAGATCGGAACGGTGCCGATCGGCACGGGCGCGTTGCGCAGGATGCTCTCGCGCGTCGCGTGGATGTCGGCGCCGGTCGAGAGGTCCATGACGGTGTCGGCGCCCCAGCGGATCGAGCGCTGGAGCTTCTCGACCTCCTCCTCGATCGACGAGGTCACCGCGCTGTTGCCGATGTTGGCGTTGATCTTCACGAGGAACCTGCGCCCGATCACCATCGGCTCGAGCTCGGTGTGGCGGACGTTGGCCGGCAGGATCGCGCGGCCGCGGGCGATCTCCGAGCGCACGAGCTCGGGGTCGACGCCCTCGCGCGCGGCGGCGAAGGCCATCTCCTCGGTGACGACGCCCCGGCGCGCGAGGTGCATCTGCGTGTTGTTCCCGTCCGAGCGCGAGAGGCGCGCGGCGACCCACGGCTCGCGCAGCTTCGGAAGGCCCGCGCGCACGTCGTGCCCTTGCGGCCCGGTCGTGTCGTACACGTCCAGCGGCGGCTCGTCGCCGGAGAGGTGGATGCGGCGCTTGGGCACGCGCAGCTCGAAGGCGCCGTGGCGCAGGCTCTCGTGGATCTTGTGCGAGCTCGGGAAGCTCGTCTCGAGGGGGGGCAGCGCGCGGGCGGGCGCCGCTTCGTCGATCTGGCTCATGGTGACTTTCCTACGCCGGCATGACCCGGTTCAGGTTCCAAGGGTTCCTCTCAGGCGCCCGCGCGGGCGCCGCCCCTAGTCGCGCGCCGAGTGTAGCGGCAGCGGCGTCGGAATCGCGAGAATCCTGTCCCCCGGACGGCGCTCCCGGCCGTCCAGGGGGGCGAGATCCCGAATCTGCCCGAATCTGCCCCAATCCGCCCGGAGGCTCCGATGCACCGACGCCCCCACGTCTTCCTCGCCGCCGCCCTGGCGCTCTCCTCCTCCTGCCTCGAGACCGAGGAGGAGATCCAGGTCGCCCCCGACGGCTCGGTCGACGTGCGCATCGCCGCCAAGGGCGGGCGCGCCGACTTCGCCGACGGCTACCCGCTCCCGGTGGACGGAGCCGAGAGCTGGTCGCCGTCGAACGAGGAGACCCGCATCTGGCGCGCGCACTTCGCCCGGCCCGACGCGGGCGCGGAGATGCCGACGTTCGGCCTGGGCGGGAACGACGAGCTGCGGCTCGAGGTGCGCGGCCGCTTCCGCTCGGTCGAGGAGCTGCCGCGCTCCTTCGCGCCGCGCTCCGACCCCTACCGCGAGGCGTACCTCGCCCGCACGACGAGCCTCTCGGTCGAGCAGCGCGGCGAGCGCACGGTGTACCGCTTCGAGAGGGTCTTCGCCGGGCGGCCGCAGACGTTCCTCTTCGTGGACGGGCGCATGAAGCAGGACATCGAGAACCTGCCGGAGACCATCGAGGCCAAGCTGAACGACGACGGAGCGCTCGACGAAGCGGAGTGGAAGATCGTGTGCGCCGCGATCGAGAAGGCCGTCGTGATCGGCGCCGAAGTGCTCGCGCGCAACGCGCTCGCGGCGATCTACACGGAGGGCGACGCGTCGCTCTCGCTCGCCGCGTACGAGCGCATCCTGCGCGCAGTGGTCGCCGCGGCGCGTGACGCGGTGCGGCTCGAGGCGTTCATCGAGTGGGAGGCGCGCGGACGGCGCCACGAGGAGGACGACCCCTTCTCGACGCTCGAGGACCGCGTGCGCACGCGCATCCGCGAGGCCCTCGCGCTCGGGCTCGACGCCGAGCGCGTCCCGCGCGAGGTGCGCAACGCCGTGCTGCGCAGGCAGGAGGAGCTCTACGCCGAGACCGCCCACTCCGACGACCTGCGCGACGACGAGCTCGTGCTGCGCGTGCACCTGCCCGGGCGCATCGTCGGCGGGAACTTCACCGACGTCGAGGACGGCGCGGCCGTGTGGCGGATCGAGGGCGACCAGCTGCGCTCGGGCGCGGCGGTCCTGCGGGCCGTCTCGGTCCTCGAGTGAGCGTGCATGGGCGCGGACGCCAGCGGCTTCGAGCAGCTCGTCGCCGAGCACCACGCCGGCGTGCTGCGCATCTGCCGCTCGATCCTGCGCGACGACCACCTGGGCGCCGACGCCGCGCAGGAGACGTTCCTGCGCCTGTGGCGCAACGCGCTCGGCGGCGCGCTCCCGGAGCAGGTCGGCGCGTGGCTGCGGCGGGTCGCCGTCCACGCCGCGATCGACCTCGCGCGGCGCCAGCCGGCGTCCGACCCACGGTCCGAAGCACGGCCCGCGGGGCACGACCCGGGGCCCGCCCCCGCGGCGATCGACTCGGCAAGGGCGCGCGAGCTGCGCGCCACGCTCGACGATGCCGTGCGGCGCCTGCCCGAAGGGCAGCGCACGATCTTCCTCCTGCGCCACGAGGCGGGCATGCGCATCGCGGAGGTCGCCGATTCCCTGGGCGTCGCACCCGCGACGGTCAAGACGCAGTTCGCCCGCGCGTGCCTGAAGCTGCAGTCCCGGCTCGTGGCGTTCCGCCCCGCGGACGAGAGACCATGAAGCACTCCGAGTCCCGCGAGCTCTCCGCGCTCGATCTCTACGACGAGCTCGACCCGCACGAACGCGAACGCCTCGAGGCGCACCTCGCCGGGTGCGCCGACTGCCGCGCCTTCGCCGCGCGCCTGCGCTCCGGCCTCGGCGCCGCGAGGCCGCCCGAGGACGCGTTCGGCCCGCCGCCGGCGGAGTGGCTGGCCGAGCTGCGCGCGGGAATGCGGGCGATGGCGCGCCCCCGAGCGCGCCTGCGCGGCTGGCTCGCCGCCATGGCCGGCTTCGCCGCGGGCGTCCTCGTCACGAGCCTCGTCGCGGCGGGCCCGCGGCAGCGCGAGGCGGAGGTCGAGGGGAGCCGCTTCGCCGTGCAGGAGCTCCCTCCGAAGGCCGCGGCGCGCGGATCGCTGGCGCAGCTGGGGGTGCTGCTGGGGAGGTAGGAGCTACGACGGTCAGCCGGCCCTGGAGAGCGAGGCTCACCGGGAGGAAGGCCGTCTTCCGCACCAAACCAGGCGGACGCTGAACGAACCACGTTCTCGGTAGTTGTCGTCGTGGACGAGGATCGTGTACTCCCCTGGTTCCGGGCACGCGATGGTGCTCGAGGCGCAGATGCCGGCGGCCAGGACCGCGCCCTGGGGGTCGTATACGGCTGCGCACGGGACGAACCCCGGGTCCACGACGCTGACCGCGGAAACCTCGAGCCGCCACGTATTCACCCAAGGGACCGGTCCCGACGCTCGGGATGCCCTGATAGCCGACCGTGGTTTCGTTGATCTGCGCCTCGGGCCCCAACGGCAGGCCCCCCACATCGAGCGTTCTCGTCAGGACTCCCCAACTGTCCGTCGCGGATGGGCCCTCCCAAGCGACGACCCACCGATCGGTCTCGACGTAGGCGATCGTGGGGTAGTAGAAGGTCGCGCCCATCGCCTGGTTCACGACCAGTTCCGCCGTCGTCGGGTTGGCGCTCGGGTCGAACAATCGTGCCCGAATGCTCCCGTTCGCAAGCCAGACCACGCCGAACCTCCCGTCTGGTGCCATGGCCACGGTCGCGAGTGCAGCGTAGTCGTCGGACAGACCGATGGGATTGGTGTTGATCTGGAAGCCCGGGCCGTACGACATGCCGGATGCCGAGTACTGGCGACCCCCGATGCCCAGCGAGTTCCTTCCCCAGACGACGACGAAGTCTCCCGCCGCCGAGGACGCAGCTCCGGGCCAGGACCCCGGCGGGTGGTAGGCGACGAGGAAGTCACAACCCACCGGCGCATAGCTGCTCGAGAATAGCTGGCAGTACTCCGCCGCCGAGGAGTCGCCCCACGCGACGGCGAATCCTCCGCCCGGCAGTGGAGCGAAGGTCGGCCCGTACTCCCAGCCGCTCCAGTTGCAGGGGTTGAGTAGGATCTCGTGCGTCACCGCCGTCCCGTCGGACTCGAACACACGGCCGTAGCAGTCGCTGTTTCCGATCTGCCAGCCCTCCCAACCGACGACGAATCGACCGTCTTCGAGCAGCGCGACGGACGGGTACTGCTGCGTCGTCGGACACTTCTCGGGCGGGTCCGTGGGTCGGTTCGGTCGTCGTGATGATCGAACCGGTTTCAGACACGATGTTCGAGGCCGACCCGCAAGAGAATCCGGGATTGGATTGCCCGGCAGGCCGTGCGGGCCCCCCTGGAGCCGTTGGTGCGTTCGACGGCGGCGCCTGAACCGACGCCCTGCGGTCTCTCCGCGCCGCGTCGGGGCGAGCCCCCCTACGCCCGCTCGCGCGCGCGCCGGAAGATCTCGAAGAGCTCCTCCCCGAAGAGCACCATCCGCACGCTAGAGCACCATCCGCACGCTCGCGACCGAGGGGTGCGCCGCGAGCCCGCGCCCCAGGGCCCCGATCGCAACCTCGGCCGCCTCGTCCCAGGGGTAGCCGTACGCCCCGGTCGAGATCGCCGGGAAGGCGAGGGTGGCCAGCCCCTCGCGCGCCGCCAGGGCGAGGCTCTCCTCGTAGCACGCCGCGAGCAGCCGCGCCTCGCCGTGCCCGCCGCCGCGCCACACCGGTCCGACGGCGTGGATCACGTGGCGCGCCGGCAGCGCGTGGCCGCCGGTGATGCGCACCTCGCCCGTCGGGCAGCCGCCCGGGTAGCGCGCGATGCACTCGGCCAAGAGCTCGGGCCCCGCCGCGCGGTGGATCGCGCCGTCCACCCCGCCCCCGCCGCGCAGGCTCGCGTTCGCCGCGTTGACGATCGCGTCGACCGCTTCGCGCGTGATGTCCCCCATCACGCACTCGATCCGCTCGAAGGGGCCGGGCATTCCGACAGCTCCCGGCCCTGGATACCCGCGCCCGCATTGAAGGCGCAAGCGAAACGCGGGAGGATCCGCGCGTGGGCACCTCTCGAGGGTACGACGTCGTGGTCGTCGGCGCCGGCCGCGTCGGGCTGGCCACGGCCCGCGCGCTCTTGTGCCGCCAGGCTTCGACGGTCTGCGTGCTCGAGGCCAAGGAGCGCGTCGCCGCGCACCAGAGCGGCCACAACAGCGGCGTCGTGCACTCCGGCCTCTACTACCGGCCGGGATCGGACAAGGCGCGCCTCTGCCGCGCGGGCCGCGCCGCGCTGCTCGAGTACGACCGCGCGAAGGAGATCCCGGCGCGCACGACCGGCAAGCTCGTCGTCGCCACGCGCCCCGGGGAGCTCGGTGCGCTCGCGGTGCTCGAGCGGCGCGGCCGCGCGAACGGTGGCCCGGCGCGTCGACGCCGGAGTCGAGCGGGACCTGGCCTCGATGCACGAGATTCTGGCCGCGACGAGCTCGCTAGCGCGCCAGAACCGAAAGGTGGTCAGCGGTCGAGGATCCCCAGCCGGAAGGCACGAAAGCGGGCGATGACCAGCTCGCGCGTGAGCGCGCCCGCGCCGGGAGCGGCGAGAACGTCCCCTGCAGTGCGGTCGTCCGGCTCACCGAGAGAATCCAGCAGCACCAGCATTGGCTCGAGCTCCTCGTCGCGGAAGGTCGCGCCCACCTCACGCCCGAGCAGGTAGGCGGCGACTTCACCGAAGCCGACCTCCTCGGACTCGAGCCGCGCGAGCCCCTCCCCGAGAATCCGCTCGTCGGGAACGACTTCCTCGGCCTCGCGCAGCAGGCTGTGAACATCCTGAATGTCGCGCACGATCTCGGGGCGACGGTCACGGTACGCGAGGAGCTTCAGGCCGAGGTTCGCAGGAAGTGACGCCGCACGCAGCTCGAGTCCCTCCAGCTGACGCGTCTCGTGGTGCACCTCGAGCGCTCTGAGGCCGGTGGTGTCCATGACCTTGCCATCGGGCCACACGAGCGATCCCGGCCGACGCTCCAGCCCACCGTAAGGTACGACGTCCAAACGCCCGCCGTCGCGATGCTCGAAGCGGTGTGGCACGCTGGACCTGACGAAGCCGCCTTGTTCGGTCTCCAGTTCGGCAGCGAGCGCTTCGTACTCCTGCCATGACTCGACCCTCACGACGATGTCCCAGTCGTTGGTCTTGCGCGCCAGACGCACATCCCAGCGTGCGCCAGCCCCGAGCTGGACGGCGCCGGCCCCGATGAGGCACGGGACCAGATGAACGGTGCGCGCGACACGGCAGAGGTCGACGAGGAGAGCGAGGTCCTGCTTCGAGCAACCTGGGCCTCGGGGGTCACCCATCGATCGCCCGTGTCAGATCGTCGTAGAGGAGCGCTGCCGTCTGGGCGACGCGCTCTTCCGGGACCGTCAAGCACTCGGCCCACACCAACAGCGGCTGGGCAAGGACCACGTCGGGGAGGTCAGGACGCCGGAACTCGTCGCCGCGCCCGTAGCGTTCCAACAGGGTGATCGGACCGTGTTCGTCCGGGACGAGGGTCAAGGCCCGCGCGGCCTCCCTCATTCGACCGGCGGGCACATGCAGGGTGGCGTGGTTGGTCTCCAGGAAGCGCGTGAGGTGCGCCGCAGCACGCTCGCCTCCCAGCAGGCAGCCGAGCTCAGGGCCGGCGGCTTGCAGTCGCTCCTCCAGGTTCCCCCGGGCCTCGACATGGAGCATCCGGTACGCGCGCGGATGGAGCTTGTGCCGCACCACCGCCGCCCAGCCCTCTGCGAAGTGCCTGAGGCCCCCGGCTCGGTCTCTCACAAGGAAGCGGCGCTTCCCCGTCGGATCGAGGATGCCGAGTTGAACCAGCTTGTCTCGGGCGCGTCCCACCGCGCCCAGCGCGATCCCCGCGCGTTCCGCGAGCTCCATCTGCACGGCCTGGCCGGCCGCGGGATCGGTGAGGAACACGCCGAGCAGGCGCACCTCGGTGCCGCGCAGGTCCTGACGGCCCCGGCGCACATCCGCCGGGCGTAGACCGGTGATCAGGACGTACACCCCCGGGGCGCGCAGGTGGGCATTGCCGCCGAGATCGAGGTAGGCGATGCCATGCTCGCGCAGCTCCTCGCCGCAGCGATCCGGGATCCGCTCGGCGCACACGAGCAAGCGCTCGCCGCGCTCCTCCATCTGCCGAGCGCGGTGGGCGAGTGGGCCCACGTATTCGGCTCGAAGGGTCCGCTTCACGTCCACCGCGTAGGTGACGACGTGGCCGTTCACGCGGAGTTCCAGCGCGATGCCCGGCCCATCGCCGCTGTGCCTCAGGGGTAGTCCGAGCTGCGTTCCCTCCAAGGGCACCCTCTCGCGCAGCGCCTCCAGGCAGGCCTCGATCAGGTCCAAGCCTGTCGTCGCCCTTGGATCGGGGGCCCGATGAGTGCCTGTAGGTCGCTTCAAGGCCTTGGAGTTCCCGGGTCGGGGGTGCAGCGGGCGAAACCGCTCTCGCGGTCCGGATCGACGTCGAGCAGCAGGGCGATCAGGATCTGGAGAGCACCTGGATTTTCACTACTGATCGGATTTCCATAAAGCATGAAAGTTGATATTTTCTGAAATATCGGCCTCCACGGCCTCTGCTCGCACCCGGCGAACGCAAGGGAGGGCCGTGGAGCCGCGAGCATTGCCGCCGTGGCTCCGCGGCTCAGGCACGGAAGCGAGTGCTCGGCTCCCTGCGCGCCCGCGCGTAGGCGCGGCGGAAGATCTCGAGGAGCTCCTCGCCGAAGAGCACCATGCGCACGCTCGCGATCGAGGGGTGCGCCGCGAGCCCGCGGCCCAGGGCCCCGATCGCGACCTCGGCCGCCTCGTCCCAGGGGTAGCCGTACGCCCCGGTCGAGATCGCCGGGAAGGCGAGGGTGGCCAGCCCCTCGCGCGCCGCCAGCGCGACGCTCCCCTCGTAGCACGCGGCGAGCAGCCGCGCCTCGCCGTGCCCGCCGCCGCGCCACACCGGCCCGACGGCGTGGATCACGTGGCGCGCCGCGAGGGCGTGGCCGCCGGTGATGCGCACCTCGCCGGTGGGGCAGCCGCCCGGGTAGCGCGCGATGCACTCGGCCAGGAGCTCGGGCCCCGCCGCGCGGTGGATCGCGCCGTCCACCCCGCCCCCGCCGCGCAGGCTCGAGCTCGCCGCGTTGACGATGGCGTCGACCGCCTGGCGCGTGATGTCCCCCATCGCGCACTCGATCCGCTCGCAGGGGCCGGGCATTCGGCAGCTCGCGACCCGGGATACCCGCGCCCGCATTGAAGGCGCAAGCGAAAGGCGGGAGGATCCGCGCGTGGGCGCTTCTCGCGGGTACGACGTCCTGGTCGTCGGCGCCGGCCTGGTCGGGCTGGCGACGGCCCGCGCCTTGCACCGCCGCCATTCTCCGGCGGTCTGCGTGCTCGAGGCCGAGGAGCGCGTCGCCGCGCACCAGAGCGGCCACAACAGCGGCGTCATCCACTCCGGCCTCTACTACCGCCCGGGGTCGGAGAAGGCGCGCCTGTGCCGCGCGGGCCGCGCCGCGCTGCTCGAGTACTGCCGCGCGAAAGGGATCCCGGCGCGCACGACCGGCAAGCTCGTCGTCGCGACGCGCCCGGCGGAGCTCGGCGCGCTCGCGGAGCTCGAGCGGCGCGGCCGCGCGAACGGCCTCGCGGGGATCGAGCGGCTCGGCCCCGAGGGGCTGCGCGCGCACGAGCCGCACGTCGCGGGCATCGAGGGCCTGTGGGTGCCCGAGGCGGGCGTCGTCGACTACGCGGCCGTGGCGCGCTCGCTCGCCGAGGACGTGCGCGCCGCGGGCGGCGAGGTGCGCCTCGGCGAGGGCGCCGGCCGCATCCGGCGCGACGGCGCCGGCTTCGTAGTCGAGACGCCGCGCGGCGAGCTGCGCGCCAGGACGCTCGTCAACTGCGCGGGCGCGCAGGCCGACCGCGTCGCGCGCCGCGCGGGCGTCGACCCGGGGCTCGCGATCGTGCCCTTCCGCGGCGAGTTCAAGCGCCTGGACCCCTCGCGCGCCGACCTCGTGCGCACGATGGTCTACCCCGTGCCCGACCCCGCGCTGCCGTTCCTCGGCGTGCACGTGACGCGGCGCGTGAGCGGCGACATCGAGGTCGGCCCCAACGCGGTGCTCGCCCTGCACCGCTTCGGCTACCGCCTGCGCGACGTGTCGCTCGCCGACACGGCGGAGATGCTGCGCTACCCGGGCTTCTGGCGCATGCTGCGCGCGAACGCGCGCCACGGCGCGGGAGAGCTCTACCGCAGCCTCGCGCCCCGCGCCTTCGCGCGCGCCGTGCGCCGGCTCGTGCCGGCGATCGAGGCGCGCGACCTCTCGCCGCTCGGCTCGGGGGTGCGCGCCCAGGCGGTCGACCCGGACGGCTCGCTGGTCGACGACTTCCGCTTCGTCGCGGGGCCGGGGAGCCTGCACGTGCTCTGCGCGCCGTCCCCGGCGGCGACCGCGTGCCTGGCGATCGGGGAGGCGATCGCCGAGCGGGCGCGCGGGCTCGCGGGTTCCGGTTGAGCCGGGTCTCGAACGGGCTCGGGCACGTGGCGCAGGCCGGAATCGGAGCAAGCTCTTCAGCGCGGCGCGAGCGGGGCGCGTGTGGTCCTGGGCGGATCGGGGTCGGACCCTCTGTACACGGTCATCCGGCTGGGAGCGGTCGACTGAACGGCGGGCCGAACTTTTTTCGGCCTGGCGGGAACCTGCCGGCGAGCGCTCCCATCCTAGTGGCGTGGCAGAAAGGACCCCCGCTGGTTCTTTCCCAAGGGTAGGGCTCGGCGCACCTCCTTACCGAACACGGGGAAAGGCCAAAGGGGGTCCGCTTCTTTCGCCGCGGGCGCAAGAGGCGCGACCCCTCCCATGAGGTGAGGGGCCGCGCCCACGGAACGGAGATGGAATCGTCGCCCGATCCTCAGCGTGCGCCCGGCCCGCCGAGACGCGAGGCCTCGGTCACCACCTCGGGCACGGGCACACTCGTTCCCCAGTCCGATCGGGCCTGAAAGTCGGGGACGACGACCGTCTCCAACGTCCGCCGCACCCTCGACGGCGATCCACTCCGTGTCCCATCTCGAACCATCTCCCACCTTCCCTTTGCGGTAACGCAACGTGTCTCATACGTGCGTGCAACTGTTTTCGACGCTTCGGCGCGTCGGATTGAGCCGCGATCCCGCTTTTTCGCGCACCCCTGAGGGCGCTCGATTACGAGGCGGAAAAGCCGGGAAGGCCGCGGGTCAACCGGGGGCGTGACAGCACTCGCGGCCGCCGTCGACCTCGCCGCACGTCGGGCAGGCGACGACTCCCAGCTCGCCCGCTTGCATGCGACAGCAACCGGGCGAGCCCAGCGCGAGGCCGCACTTCGGACACTCCGCTCGGTCCGGCAGGCAGCAGTCGACGCTGCTCTCGATGTCGCCGCACGTCGGACAGACCGGCAGCCCGGCCTTCGCCGCCGCCGCCGGCGGCGGAGAGGTGCACGCGAAGACCGCGAGCGAGAGGCCCGGGAAGAGGATTCCGAGCGCGGAGCGGAGGAGTCGCCCGGATCGACCGAATCGTCCGACTCGCATGGGAGCAACACGCTACCAGAGGCGCCGGTGCGGGGCGAGTCCGGGCGTCGTTGACCGGGCCGAGTCGGCGATGATATCGTCCGGCTCACTGCCTGATGGACGTCGACGCGATGATCGGGGGGCGGTACGCGGTCGTCGAGCGCCTGGGAGCGAGCGAGCTCGGCGATGCCTTCCGCGTGCGCGACGAGCGGCTCGCCGGCCGCCCGGCAGTGCTCCTCCGGCTGCGTGGCGACGCCTCGCGGGACCTGGCGCGCCTGGTCCAGCTGAACCACCCGAACATCCGCTCCGTGTTCGATCACGGCAGCGACGACGAGGGCACCTTCGTCGTCCTGGAGCAGCTCGCGGGGCAGACGCTCGAAGAGCGCGTGCGGGGCCGCGGACCGCTCGATCTCGCCGAGCTGGAGCGCCTGGCACGCGGGCTGGGGCAGGCGCTCGCGTACGCGCACGGGCGGCGGCTCCTGCACGGCAACCTGTCGCCGAAGGCGGTGTGGTGCACGCCGGACGGGGAGTTCAAGCTCGACGGCTGGGCGGCCGCGGCGCCCGCAGCTGCCGGCGCCGCCAGCGAGCGCGCGGACATCGACGCGCTCGGGCCGATGCTGCGCTTCGCCGCGACGGCCGGGTCCCCTGCGGCAGCGCTCGCCGGCCCCTTCGCCGAGCTCGTGGCGCTCTGCGAGCACGAGCGCCCGCAGGAACGGCCGCGCTCGGCGAACGAGTTCCTGCAGAACCTGCGGCGCCTCGTGCGCGGCGCGGCGAGCGGTTCCGCGGGCGAGCGCGCCGTGGAGTGCGCGGAGTGCGCGGCGCAGAACCCGGCTGGCCGCGAGCTGTGCCGCGGCTGCGCCGCGGAGCTGTACGGCCCCTGCCCGCGCTGCCGAGCGCGCCAGCCGCGCGTGGCGCGCGAGTGTTCGAGCTGCGGCGCCGACGTCGCGCTGCGCCGGCGCTACGAGGACCTGCTCGGCGAGGTCCGCAGGCACCTGGACCGGCGCGACTTCGAGACGGCGATCGCGGCCGCGGCCCAGGCCCAGACGCTCGATCCGGACCCCGAGGAGGCGCACGAGCTGCACCGCGAGGCGCGACGGCGCCGCGCGCTGCTCGACCACGCGCGCGAGGAGGCCCGCTCGCTCGAGGGCGGGCGCCACTTCGAGGCGGCCGCGGGCGCGTGGGAGCGCGTGCTCGAGGTCGCGCCCGGGGACGACGAGGCAACCGCGGCGCTCGAGGAGCTGCCACAGAAGACGCTCGAGCGCGAGATCGAGGCGGCCGAGAAGCCGCTGCTCGCGGCGCTCGCCGGGCGCGACTGGCCGACGATGCGCCGTGCGCTCGACGATCTCTCGCGTCTGAGCCCGCGGTCGGAGCGCGTGCGCGCGCTCGAGGAGCGCGTCGAGTCGCGGCGGCGGGCGCTCGTCGCCGAGCTCGAGGCGGAGTTCGCCCGCGCCCTGTCTCCGCGCGGCGATCCGGGCGCGCGCGCGGGTGCAGCCGCCGGCCGCTGCCTGGAGGAGATCCGCTCCTTCGACCCCGACGCGCGCACCCTCGAGCGCGTCGAGCGGCGCGCGCGCTTCCTCGAGCGGCGCGCGGAGCTGGACGCGGCGCTGGACGCGGGCCACTGGCCGCGCGCGCGCGCGACGCTCGCCACGCTCGAGGCGGACGTGGACGAGGCCACGCGCGCGGCGTTCCGCGAGCTGCAGACGGCGGCCGACGAGCGCATGGCGCGCGCGACGGAAGAGGCCCACGAGCGCTTCTCCGCGGGCGTGCGCACGGGCCGGCTCGACGAGGCCCACGGCGCGCTGCGCCAGCTCGCCGACATCGGCGCGGAGCCGGCGTCGACCGAGCGCATGCGCCGGACGCTCGAGCTCGCGCGCGCGGCCGGATCCCTGGACCGCCCCAGGCGGCGGATCGCGCTGTGGGGCACCGCCGCCGGGGCGCTCGTCCTCGGCGGGCTGTACTACCTCGTCCACCGGCACAACGCGGTGTACACCGAGAGGAGCGCCCGATTGCTCGAAACCGGAGACCTCGTCGAGGCCGCCCACGCGCGCGCGCGGCGCCGGCCCGAGCCGGCGTGGACGCGGCCGGCGGACCCCTGTCCCCTGCTCGGGCGCATCGTCGAGCTCGAGAGCGCCGCGGGCGATCCGGAGTGGACGCGGCGCGCCAGGCACCTGGCGCTCGAGCGCGACCTGGACGAGGCGCGCTTGACGCTCGAGTACAACGCCTGGATCGCGGAGCGCTCGACCCGCGAGCTGGCACGCGGCGCGGCCGGCGCGGCGGCGGCGCGCCTCGACGGCATGCTCGTCGGCCACGGCGGCGGCGAGTACCGCGACGCCTTCCAGCGCCGCGCACAGCGCGCAGCGGAGCTCGGCGCCGAGCTCGGCGCGAGCGCCTGGGTCCTCGAGATCGCGCCGCCGCTCTGGGATGCGGGGTGCACCGAGGACGCCGTCGGCGGCGCGTACGTCGTGCGGGTGCTCGACGAGGTCCAGGCCGCGCTCGACGGCGGCGACGTGGCGGGCGCGGAGGCGTGGCTCGCTCGAATCGAGCAGGGCGCGATCCCCGCCGAGCTCGAAGCCCGCCACGCGCAATCCTGGAAACGGCTCGACGAGCTTGCGGCAGCGGCGGGGCCCGCCACCGACGGCCCGGGGGAGCGCCCCGTCGAGCGCCCGCGAGCGCCGGCGCCGCTCTGGCAAGCGGAGTGGGACGCCGCGCTGCGCACGCTGGCCGAGGGCCGGCCCGAGCTGGCCGCGACGGCGCTCGCCGAGCTCACCGTCGAGGAGGAGCGTCGCGGGCTGATCGAGCGCACGATGACCCTCGCGAGCTACCTCGCGCGCGGGATCGAGAGCCTCGAGATCAACGAGCTGATGCGCAGCCGCGAGCTCCTGGATCAGATCGACGCGGAGCTCGCGGCCTGGCGCGGGACGGCGCTGCCGGCCGAGGTCGGCGCGCCGCTCGTCGCCGCCTACGAGCGCAGCCTCGCCGCGGTCCTGCCCGAGGGCCCGCTCGAGGTCACGCAGGGGCGCACGGTGCGGCTCGGCACCGGCCACCCGATCGCGAGCCTCGCGATCGGCGGCCTCGCCGCCGAGCCGCTCGGAGACGGACGCTTCCAGCTGCCGCGCGAGCGCGAGCGCCTCGTCGGGCTCGTCCCGCGGGCGGAGGTCGTGCTGGTCGACGCGCGCGGCGAGCGGCTCGCGCGCGAGCTCGAGGTCTCGATCGACCTCGAGGGCCCGCAGCTCACGCTCGCGAGCGAGCTGCCCGAGAGCGTGCGCGCGCAGGACGGACGCTTCGCCCTTGCCTTCGATTCCGACACGCCGCTCGCCGGGGAGCCGCGCGTCGTGAGCGCCGAGGGCGTGGTCGTGAGCGCGAGCGCGGAGGGGCAGCGCCTCACGCTCGACCTCTATCCCGAGCCCGTCCCGGGCGGGCGGGTGCAGGCACCGCTCGCGTTCCAGGTCGAGGTCTTCGACGCGCTCGGAAACCCCGGCCGCACCGGTCGGCTCGCGATCACGGTCCACTCGACACGCTGGGAGAAGGCGCGCGAGCTCGAGGGCGAGGCCGGCGGCTGGAGGCAGGTGCTCGCGGTGCTCTCGCCCGACCTCGCGGTCCCCGACCGCGATCCCGAGATCGCCGGCCTCGCGTCGCGCGCGATCGAGGCGGGCTACCGCGCCAGCGTCGACTTCCTCGCCGACCCGGCCGCGCCGCTCGCGAGCCCCTTGACCGAGGCCGCGCTCGACGCGCGGGCGCGCGCGGTCGGCGAGTTCCTCGACGCGACGAGCGGCCTCGAGGCCGCGCCCGAGCCGGAGGCGCTGCGCGTCCCGAGCTTGCGCAAGCTCGCCACCAAGCAGCTCGAGCTCGCGCGGCGCATCCTCGGGCTCTTCCAGAAGCGCACGTGGCCTTCGGCGGAGGCGATCGACCGCGACCTCGAGTTCCTCGAGCAGTTCGACGCGAGCTGGGTCCCGGAGGCCATCGTCGAGTGGCTGGGCGCGCTGCGGACGCTGCCGGAGAGCACGCTCGTGCGCGTGGCGCGCCAGCCCGGCGGCTGGGACGTCGCGCACGACCTCGGACGCTCCGTGCCCGCGCGCCTGGTCGACGAGAAGAGCGGCGTCGCGCTGCTCTACGTCCCCGGCGGCACGTTCCGCATGGGCGCGGCCGGCGACGACCTCGCGAAGAAGAAGAACGAGGCCCCGCAGCGCACGGTGCACGTCGACGGCTTCTACATCGCCGAGCGCGAGGTCAGCGTCGCCGAGTGGCGCCGCGGCGCGGGCTCCATCGGGGAAGGAAACGGGGAGGGCGACGCGGGAGGAGACGGGGACGCGGACGCCGGACCGATGACGCACGTCAGCTGGCAGGACGCGGCCGGCTGGTGCGCGGCCCTCGGGCTCGAGCTGCCCACCGAGGCGCAGTGGGAGTACGCCGCGTCCGGACCGGCCGACCACCGCTTCCCATGGGGCGATCGCTCGCCCGAGGCGCCGAGCGTCGCAGGCACCCAGGCGGGCACGGGCAGCGCGCGCGCGATCTCCTCGTCGGCGCTCGTCGACCGCTCGTGGTGCGGCACGCTCGACATGGGCGGCGGCGTCATGGAGTGGTGCCGCGACGCTGCGACCCTCGACCTGCGCCGCATCCACGAAGGCGCGACGAACCCGTCGATCGGCCCCGAGGACACCCGGCGCGAGTACGCCGACTGGCGCATGGTGCGCGGCGGCTCGGTGCGCCATCCCCTCGCCGAGCAGCGCACGTCGATGCGGCGGATGTTCGCCAAGGGGCAGGGGCACGCGCTGATCGGGGTGCGGCCGGCGATGGGGCTGTGAGACGGGGCCTCCTGGCGATGCCCCGGTTCCAGTGCCAGGTCTGCCAGGCGGGCTTCGACATCGCCCAGGCGGCGCTCGACAAGTACCCGGGCTGGCAGCCCAAGTACTGCCGTGAGCACTCCCCGCGCAAGAGTGGCCGTAGCGGCGGAGGTCGCGGCGCTACCCTGCGCGAGGAGAACTTGACGCTGGATCAGGTGCTGGCCAAGTACTCGGGCGGACCCGAGAGCGGCGTCTTCGCCGACGGCAGCGCGTTCCCCAACCCCGGCCGGGGCGGCTGGGGTTTCGTCTGGGTGGAGGACGGCGAGATCCGCGCCCAGCGCCACGGGCACGAGGCGCGGACGACGAGCAACCGCATGGAGCTCACCGCGCTGATCGAGGCGTACAAGCTGCTCCCGGGCGACGCGAGCACGGTGCTGCACACCGACAGCCGGCTCTGCGTCGACACGATCACGAAGTGGGCGCCAGGCTGGGAAAGGAAGGGCTGGACGAAGAAGGGCGGAGCGATCAAGAACCTGGAGCTCGTGCAGGAGCTGCTCGCGCTGCACCGCGCGCACGAGGGCTGCTCGCTCGAGTGGATCGCGTCGCACTCGGGCCAGCGCTGGAACGAGTACGCCGACAGCCTGGCGACGGCCTGGCTGCGGGACGAGCTCTGACGGGGCCGGCGCCAGTCAGTCGAACACCGCCGTCCAGTGATGCGGGTTGCCCAGGAGCGCGGTCCACCCCGCGTTGTCGAGCAGCTGGTGCCAGTCGATGCGGCCGTCCTTGTCCTTGTCCAGGAGGACGAGGTAGGTGCCATGGGGGCCGCCGCACGGGTCGGTGCCGTAGTGGTAAACGAAGCCCTGGGTCGGGTGCAGGCCCGACGAGATCCCGATCCAGTACGGTCTCGCGAGCTCGGGCTCGAGGTCGGCGGCGAGCAGGAGCTCGAGCGATCCGTCGCTCACGGACATCACATAGAGGTCGCCCGAATCGGTGAAGTGCACGAGCACGTGCGTCGCCAGGTCCTTCCCGCGGACGGGCTCCATGAACCGGATGCCGTAGCGGCCCTCGACGTCCTCGCGGTGGACGAGCTCGCGCACCACGCGGGCCTCGTACACGGTCTCGACCGCGCCCGGGACGCGCTGCGGAAGCGCCGGAAACCGGAGCGTCCACTTCTCGATCACCGTGCTGCCGTCCGTCGCGGAGAGGCCGCCGACGAGCAGCGTGTCGCCGCGCTTGCCGAGGTTCACGGCGGCGGTGGGCCAGAAGCCCGCAACGTACTTCTGGGGACGGGTGAAGATCGTCTCGCCGCTCTCGTCCTCGAAGATCCACTCGAATTCGACCACGCCCCGGTCGGTCCACACGCCGACGTGCGCTCGAAGGCCCCGGGCGGCGCCGGCGGCCGGACCGATGAAGGTCTGCGCAGGCCAGACCGTCTCCGGCGGAGGGAAGAGCGGGGCCACGCCGAGCTCCTGCCAGGCCGGGGCGAGCCAGAGCACCAGTCCGAGCACCATGACCCCGCATCTAGCCCGGCTCGCGAGGAGGGTTTCAGGGGGCTTTCGATCCGCCGCAAGCCCGACCCCTACGCCGGCGCCCCCTCGAGCTCGAGGTCCAGGCGCCGGCTCGCGCGCAGCTCGCGGGCGCGCTCGAGGAACTCCTCGAACGGCATCCCCTCCTGCTCGCGCGTCCCGCGCCGCCGCAGCGCGACGGTTCCCTCGTCGCGCTCGCGCTCGCCGGCGACGAGCATGAACGGCACCTGGGCGTGCTGAGCCTCCTTGATCTTCTTGTTCATGTGCGCCGGCTGCACCATGCAGTCGACGCGGAAGCGCTCGGCGCGCAGCCGCTTCGCGAGCCCCTCGCAGTACGCCGCGTGCTCCTCGCGGATCGGGATCAGCGCGACCTGCGTCGGCGCGCACCAGAACGGGAACTTGCCGCCGAAGTGCTCGATCAGGTTGCCGACGAAGCGCTCGAAGCTGCCCAGGATGGCGCGGTGCACCATGATCGGGCGCTTCTGGGTCCCGTCGCGGTCGGTGTAGGTGAGCTCGAAGCGCTCGGGCAGGTTGAAGTCGCACTGCACCGTCGAGTTCTGCCACTCGCGCCCCAGCGCGTCGCGCTGCTTGAAGTCGATCTTGGGGCCGTAGAACGCGCCGCCGCCCTCGTCGAGCTCGAGCGGCATGCCCACCTGGGCCGCGGCGTCGCGCAGCGCCTGGGTCGCCCGCTCCCAGATCTCGTGCGAGCCGATGTACTTCTCCTCGGGCCGGGTGGCGAGGTAGGCGGTGTACTCGTAGCCGAACGTCCGCAGGATGTGGTCGGTCAGCTGGAGCACGCCGGCGATCTCGCCCTGCAGCTGGCCGGGGGTGCAGAAGATGTGGCTGTCGTCCTGCGTGAACCCGCGCACGCGCAGCATGCCGTGCAGCGTGCCCGAGCGCTCGTAGCGGTAGACGGTGCCGAGCTCGGCCCAGCGCAGCGGCAGCTCGCGGTACGAGCGGGTCCGGTTCTGGTAGATCAGGATGTGGCCCGGGCAGTTCATCGGCTTGACGCGGTAGGGCATCTCGTCGATGGCCATCGCCCCGTACATCATCTCCGCGTAGTTCTCGAGGTGGCCCGAGACCGCGAAGAGCTCCTCGCGCGAGACGTGCGGGGTGTAGATCGGCTGGTAGCCGCGCGCGAGGTGCTCGTCCCACCAGAACGCCTCGATCTCGCGCCGCACGGTCCCGAGCGCCGGGTGCCAGAAGATGAAACCCGCGCCCGCCTCCTCGTGGGTGCTGAAGAGGTCGAGGTCGCCGCCGAGCTTGCGGTGGTCGCGCTGCTTGACGTCCTCGAGCCAGGCGAGGTGCGCGTCCAGCGCTTCGCGCGTCCAGAAGGCGGTGCCGTAGATGCGCTGCATCATCGGCCGCCGCTCGTCGCCGCGCCAGTAGGCCCCGGCGACGCTCAGCAGCTTGAAGTGGAACGGCCGCGCGAAGCTGTCGATGTGCGGGCCCTCGCAGAGGTCCGCCCAGTCGCCGTGGCCGTAGAAGGTGATCTTCTCGTCCTCGGGGATCAGGTCGAGGGCCTCGGCCTTGTACTCCTGTCCCCTGGCGACGAGCCGCCGGCGCGCCTCTTCGCGCGTGGTCTCCTCGCCGAAGATCTCGGGCCTCTGCCGGGCGATCTCGCGCATCTCCTTCTCGATGCGCTCGAGGTCCTTCTCGGTCAGCGGCTCGGCGAGGTCGAAGTCGTAGTAGAAGCCATGCTCGATCGAAGGCCCGAAGCCGTACTGGACGCCCGGGAAGAGGCGGCCCACCGCCGAGGCCATGAGGTGCGCGACCGAGTGCCGCAGGGTCGCGAGCGGGAACGGCTCCTCCACCTGAGGAACCAACTTGGAAAGGGGCATGGTCTCCGTCCCTGGAACGGCCGGGATCCGCTGGGCCTCCACGCCCCGACCTGGGGCATCCGGAGGTCGCACCGCTCCCGGAACGACGCGAGCCGAGGAGTCTAGCCCGCCCCGGGGAAGCGCGCCAACCCCGGTTCCGACAGCGGGTTGCCGCGCGAGCCCGGCGCCGGGCACGGATTCTGCTGGAATGGGACGCCGCGCCGGGATCGCCACCGGTGGACCCATGGGCACCTCGGACGCACCCAGCCTCGAGCTCCTCCTCGCCGAGGTCGACTGGATCCGCGGCCTGGCGGCGAGCCTCGTGCGCGAGGCGGACCTGGCCGAGGACGCGGTCCAGGACGCGGTCGTCGCCGCCCTCGAGCGCTGGCCGGCGGCCCCGCGCAACGTGCGCGCCTGGCTCGCGGCCGTCGTGCGCAACGCCGTGCGCAAGGCGCACCGCGGCGAGGGCCGGCGGCGCGAGCGCGAGCGCTGGAGCGCGCGCGCCGAGGCCGAGCCCTCGGCGCTCGACGTCGTCGAGGAGTTCTCGACGCGCCACGCGGTGGCGAGCGCGGTCCTCGGGCTCGAGGAGCCCTACCGCGAGACGATGCTCTTGCGCTATTACAAGGAGGAATCGCTCGCGGAGATCGCGCGCCGCACGGGGGTGGCGGTCTCGACGGTCGACTGGCGGCTGCAGCGCGGGCTCGAGAAGCTGCGCCGCGCGCTCGACGGCGCGCACGAGGGCGAGCGCGGCACGTGGGTGTCGGCGCTGGTGCCGCTGCTGTCCCTGTCGCGCGCGCGCGGCGCGGCGCCGGTCGCGGTCGCGGGCGGCGGGCTGTGGGTGGGCGTCACGGCGGTGCTCGGGGCCGCGGCGCTCGTCGCCGGGATGGCCCTGTGGACGCCGCTCCCCGGGTCCGAGGCTCCCGCGCTGCGCCACGAGCGCCTGGCCGTCGAGCCGGCGCTCGGCATGGCGGAGGCCGCGTTCGAACCGGTCTCTCCCGGGCCGGCGGCCAGCGCGCGCGAGGTCGCCGCCGCGCGGCCGGTCGCGGCGCTCGCGAGCGCGTCGCTCGAGGTGCGCGTGCGCGCCGGCGCGAACGCGGCGGCCGGCGTGCGCGTGCGGCTCTGGCCCGAGGCGACCGGCGCGCCCGCTCCCTACCCCGAGCCGCGCGCGAGCGCCGGCGACGGCCAGGCGCGCTTCGAGCGCCTCGCTCCGGGGCGCTACGCGATCGAGCTCGATCAGGGCGTGCGCTCGGCCGTGCAGCTCGCTCCGGGCGAGCACGCGAGCGTGCCGCTCGATCTGCCGCCGGGTCCGGCGCTCGAGGGGCTCGTGGTCGACGGCGACGGCGAGCCCGTGGCCGGCGCCGAGATCTGGCTCGCGTCCACGCGCCCCGTCGAGGACGTCGAGACGAGCCCGGTCGTGCCGTTCGTCGAAGGGCCGGCGGCGCGCAGCGACGCGAACGGCCGGTTCCGCATGGAGAGCGTCGGGGCCGCGCGCCGCATCGGCGCGCGCGCGGCCGGCTTCGCGCCCTCGCTCCCCCACCACCTCGCGCACCGCCGCGCGAGCGGCGAAACGCTGCACGTCACGATCCCTCTCGAGCGGCCGGGAGCGCGCCTCTCGGGAACGGTGCTCGACCCGCGCGGCGCGCCGCTCGAGGGCGTGCTGGTGCTGGTCGACGCGGACCTCGAGTTCTCGGATGAGCTGCGGCTGCCGTCGTTCGCGGTCCGCACCGACGCGGCGGGCGCCTTCGCCTTCGAGGGACTGGCGCGCGCGGAGGCCTACGTGTCCGTCCGCGCCGCCGGCCGCGAGCCGTGGCGCACGAGCGTCGACCTGGCGCGCGAGCCCGACGCGCGCGTCGAGGTCCGGCTCGCGAGCGGCGTGCGGGTCCACGGGAGGGTCACGGGCGAGCGCGGCGAGCCGCTCGCGGGCCTGCTCGTCGCCGCGACCGAGCGCCGCCGCCTGGGCTCCTCGGACCTGCAGCTCGCGCTCGCGACGCGCACGGCGGCGGACGGCTCGTTCGAGCTCTGCGGCGTGCCGTCGGGCAGCGCCTGGCTCACGATCGACGGCGGTCCGCACGGCAGCTTCCTCGAGCCGCTGCTCGGCGCGAGCGGGGCGAGCGTGCGGCGCGACGTGCGCCTCGAGCCCGGGAGCGCGATCCGCGGGCGCGTGCTCGACGCGGCGGGCGCGGGCGTCGAGGGTTGCAGCGTGCGGGCGGCGCCGCAGCGCGACTGGCGCTGGCGCAGCGCGACCACGGACGGCGACGGGCGCTTCGTGCTCCCGGGCTGCGAGGAGCAGACGCATCGCCTGCAGGTCGTGGAGGACGGGCTCGCCGTCCTGCGGCGCGAGTGCGCGCCGGGCGGGGCGGACCTCGTGCTGCGGCTCGCGGATGCCGAGCGGCCGTCGGCGCGGCTGACCGGGACGCTCTGTGACGCGGACGGACGGCCGGTGCGCGTCGTCGGCGTGGCGGCGACCGAGACGTCGACGGGTCGCGCGCGCACGGTCCGCGCCGAGGGTCGCGAGGACGGGAGCTTTTCCACGCGCGGCATCGCGCCCGGCAGCTACACCCTCGCGCTCGAGAGCGCGGGGCAGGGGACGCTCGAGCTCGACGGCGTCTTCGCGCTCGCTCCGGGGGCGACGCTGGACCTGGAGACGCGACACCTCGCGCCGACCGGTCGCGTCGAGCTGCGGCTGGCGCCGGGCGCCGACGCGGACGACGTCTTCGTGGCCCTCGAGGACGCCGCTGGCGAGCGCGTCCAGAGCTTGCGCTTCGCGCGCGCCTCGCTCTACCTGCCGTTCTCGATCGCGCTGCCCGAAGGCCGCTACCGCGCCTTCGCGCGCGCGCACGACGCCGTCCCGTGGAGCGCGGCGTTCGACGTCGACCGGCGCCGGAGCGCGCAGCTCGAGCTCGCGTTCGAGCGCGGGACGCCGCACGTGCTGCACTTCGTCGGAATGCGCGTCGGCCAGCCGGCGGGCCTGCGGCTGCGGCTGCGGGTGCGCATCGCGCAGGGGGACGGCACACCGGTGGCCTCCGCGGAGTTCGCCTTCCAGCCGCACGACATCCGCTTCAGCGACAGGGATGGCGCGCTGTTCGTCGAGACCTTCGAGCTCGCACCCGGCGCCTACGCGCTCGAGGCCGAGACGAGCTCCGGGCTCACGGCCTCCGGCACCTTCACGGTCACGGCGGGCGCGGCAGGCGCGCCCGCCGTCTTCGAGCTGACCGGGCCCGAGCGGCCCTCCGGATCCGAGGTGAGACGATGAACGTCGTCCTGGCGTCCCTTCTGTGCTTGAGCGGCAACACGGACATCGAGGTCGGCTCGACGGTCGACTACACGTTCGAGAAGCCCCCGATCAACGCGCTCGGCGTGAAGAGCTTCGCCGACCTGCGCGGCAAGCCGGTCCTGATGGCGTTCTTCACGAGCTCCTCCTGGGCCGACGACTGGGTCGACGACGTCGTCGTCTGGCAGAAGGAGTACGGCGAGGACCTGGCGGTGGTCCTGTCCGAGATCCCGAGCAACGGTATCGAGAAGCTCGAGGCGACCGCGCTGGAGCGCAAGTGGCTCGGCAGCCGCGCGATGTGGACGATCGAGTTCCCGGCGTACCCCGGGCTCCACGGCATCCCGCAGTACACGCTCGTCTCGAGCGAGGGCAAGGTCCTGATGCGCGGGGTCTCCGCCGTGGCGGGGATGAACTTCCTCGACAAGGAGCTCGACGTGATCGAGGACGCGATCGCCGAGGAGGTGCGCCGGCGGCGCGCCGGACCCGACGGCGCGCCGAAGGAGATCGCGGCAGCCTACGAAGCGTTCGCCGAGGGCGAGATCGAGCGCGCGCTCGCGTCCGCGCGCGAGCTGTCCGCCGACGCCGACGCGACGCTCGCCGAGGCGGCGCGCGCGGCGCATGAATCGATGCGCGGACGCCTCGCCGAGCGGCTCGAGCGCGCCGCGGCGCTGCTCGCCGAGGGACGGCTCGAGGAGCTGGAATCCGAGCTCGCGCGGACCGCGGGCGTCGCGGCCGAGGCCGACCTCGAGGAGCGGCGCGCGGCGCTCGCCGCCGAGCTCGCCTCCGACGCGAACGCCGCGGAGCGCGAGGCGTCGAAGGCGCTCGCCAAGGTGCTCGACAAGGTCTTCGCCAAGGGCCCCAAGACCCCGCTCCTCGCGCAGCTGAAGAAGCTCGCGAAGAAGTACGCGGGGACGAAGAGCGCCGCGTACGCCGAGCACCTGATGCGCCTCGACGAGCTCGAGTAGAGCGCGGTTTTTCGAGGGAAGCGCCGGAACGCGGCCGGAGCGCGGGATCTCGCCTGCGGACCCGGCGTTCGCCCAGGAGAATCCGATGATCCACACCCGACTCGCGCCCCTCGCCGCGCTCGCGCTCGGCGTCGCCCCCGCCAGCGCCCAGACCCAGCTCCCCATCGCCCCCGAGCGCATGCCGTTCGTCGTCGTCGGGGATCCCGGGAACCCCGGCGACACCGGGGGCCTGGGGCGGGTGAGCTACACGTACCTGATCGGCAAGACCGAGGTCACCAACCGCGAGTACGCGGAGCTCCTGAACGCGAAGGCGCGTCTCTCGGACCCGTTCGAGCTCTTCGACTCCGAGATGACCTTCGACCCGCGCGGCGGCATCCTGCGCGCGGGCAGCGGGACCCCGGCGGACCCCTACCGCTACGCGCCCAAGCCGGACATGGCGCAGAAGCCCGTCAACTTCGTCAGCCTCTTCGACGCGATGCGCTACGTGAACTGGATCGAGAACGGGCGCGGCGCGGGCGACACGGAGAGCGGCTCGTACACGCTCCTCGGCGGGCTGCCGATCCCCACCAACGGCGACACGGTGACGCGCGATCCCGGCGCGCTGCACTCGCTGCCGACCGAGAGCGAGTGGCACAAGGCGGGCCACTACGATCCGACGGGCTTCATCCGCTACTGGACCTACGCCACGCGCAGCCACCAGGTGCCGGCGATCGCGACGGCGACGGCAACGGGCGAGGTCGCGAACCCCGGCCCGAACGTCGTCAACTACGCCAGCGGCGCCGACTGGGGCGGGCTCGACGGGCATCTGACCAGCGTGGGCAGCGCCGAGACCGAGAGCTTCTACGGCTGCCGCGACATGAACGGGAACGTGGGCGAGTGGACCGAGGACGTGTTCGTCTGGAGCGGCCTCTTCTACCGCGTGAACCGCGGCGGCAGCTTCGCCCTCGACGAGTCGATCATGCAGCGCGGGCACTTCCTCATCGTGCGCCCGTTCGTGGAAGCCGACTGGGCCGGGTTCCGCATCGTCCGGCGGCGGTGACGAGCTCCGGCGTTCACTCGGCGAGCGGGTCGCGCGCCCGTAGAGTGGAGACGCCCGCCAGCGTGTGGAAGTCGCGGTCGTGGTGGACGACCTCGAGGTCGTGACGGATTGCGCACGCAGCGATCAGGCAATCCGTTCCGGAGCGAATCGTCCGTCCGGCCCGACGGGCAGCGCGGTACAGATCCGCGGCTTCGAGGAAGACCGCGGCTTCCAGCGGTGATTCGACGATCGGCATGGCCAGGAGAGCATTCCGCGCGGTCCGATAAGGCAGCTCGTCGCGGAAACCCTGCAGGACCTCCTGGACGACGGGCAGGCAGACGACCCATTCGTCCGCCTCGGCGACCGAGGTGAGATCGAAACGGCTGCCCCGCCGGAAGACCTCGATCCAGATCGAGGTGTCAACCAGCAGCACGCCCCTTCCCCTTTCTCCTGGGCTTGGATCCGCCGCCGTCCTCGCGCATCTCCGAGAGGTTTCCCTCCCACGATCCCGAGCCGGCGAGCTCGAGGATCCGGCCCGCCCGGGCTCGCCTGAGGAAGTCGCTCAGGGCCCGATTCACGGCCGCCGAGTAGGTGCGCTCCCCGCTGATCCGGAGGACTTCCTCCAGCAGCTCCTCATCGAGCACAAGATTTGTACGTTTCATGCGCATAATGTGGGCTCGGGCGCCGCGCGCGACAAGCGCCGATCGCGAGAAACGAGGGCCGGCGCCCGGATGCGAGGTCCCGCGCGAGCGATTGGGAACGCGCTCAGCCGCCGTGATCGCCGATCATGCCCGCCAGCGCTTGACCTCGAACTCGAGCGCGAGGCCCGCCTTCTCGAGCACGAGGTCGCGCAGGTCCTCCATCAAGGTGAAGACGTCCGCGGCGCTCGCCTTGCCGCGGTTCACGATGAAGTTGCCGTGCAGTGGGCTGACGATCGCGTCGCCGCGCGCGAGCGACTTGCCGCCGCAGTCCTCGACGAGCTTGCCCGCCGAGCGCCCCTCCGAGAGCTCGGGGTCGGGATTCTTGAAGATGCAGCCGGCCGACCACTCGGTGACCGGCTGGACGCGGCGCTTCTCGGTCAGGTACACGCGCATGCGCTCCTCGATCGCGGCCCTGGCATCGGGCTCGAAGCGCAGCACGGCGCCGACGATGACGCGCCCGCCGAGGTTCGCGTCGCGGTAGCGCGGGCTGCACGCGGCGCGCTCGAGGTCCTCGAGCGTCCCGTCCGCGGCGAGCACGCGCACGCGCTCGACGACGTCCCACATCTCGCCCCAGCGCCCGCCGGCGTTCATCGCCACGCCGCCCCCGACGTTGCCGGGCACGCCGACCAGGCCCTCGAGGCCGCGGTAGCCGAGGTCGCGCGCCGCGCGCAAGAGGCCGGGCAGGCTCGCGCCGCACCAGGCGACCAGGCGCGGATCGCGCGCCGGGTCGTCGTGGGCGATCGCGGCGCGCGGCGCGCGCGCCTCGAGGTCATCCTCGCCCGCGGCAGGCCGGAACACGCGGCGCATGCGGTCGGTCGCGATCACGACGCCGGGCAAGATCCCCTCGTCGACGACGGTGTTCGCGCCGCCGCCGAGCACGCGCGGCAGGTGCCCGCGCTCGCGCGCCGCGTTCCACGCCGCGGCGAGCTCGGCCGGGGTCGCCGGCTCGAGCAGCCACTCGGCCGCGCCCCCCACGCGCATCGTCGTCCTAGAGGACAGATCCGCGTGGCGCAGCGCGGCGCAGGGCCAGCTCGCCGATGAGGTCGTCCCGGATGCCATCGATGTCTCCCGCGCCGAGGACCAGCGCCACTCCCTCGCCGAAGAGCCCTGCCGCGAGCTCGCGCACCGCGCGCGGCGCGTCGCCCGGCGCTGCGGCCTCGACGTGCGCGCGCTGCAGCCGCCGCGCGAGCTCGGGCGCGCCGGCCGATACGTCGTCGATCTGAGCTCGGGCGCCATACACGTCGGCGACGACGACGCGGTCCGCGCCGCGCAGGGCCTCGACGAACTCCGCGAGGAAGCGCGCCGTGCGGCTGTGCTGGTGCGGCTGGAAGAGGACGTGCAGCGGCTGGCCGGGGAAGACGCGCCGCGCTGTCTCGAGGACCGCGCGCACCTCGGTCGGGTGGTGGGCGTAGTCGTGGACGACCTCGACGCCGCCCGCCGCGCCCCACGACTCGAAGCGCCGCTCTGCGCCGGGGAAGCGCGACACGGCGCGGGCGACGGCTGCCGCGGCGTCGGCGATCTCGAGCCGCCAGGTCTCGGCGACGAGCCCGATCGCGAGCGCGCACGCGAGCGCCGCGTTCCCCACGTTGAACGCCCCCGGCACCGCGAGCGCGATCGTCGGCGTGGCCCACCCCGGCCCGCGCAGGCGGAAGAGGAAATGCCCGCGCTCCTCGCCGAGGAGCTGCACCTTCAGCTCGCGCCCCAGGCGCCAGACGCGCGCGGACGCCGCGGCCTCGACGCACGCCGGCACGTCGGCCCCGAGGACGACGAGCCCGCCCGAGGGGACGCGCCCCGCGAAGCGCGCGAAGGCCTCCTCGACCGCCGCGAGGCTCCCGTAGTAGTCGAGGTGGTCGGCCTCGACGTTGGTCACGAGCGCGCCCTGCGGCGCGAGCTGCAGGAAGGTGCGGTCGTACTCGCAGGCCTCCACGGCGAACCAGCCGCCGGGCTCGGGCGGGACCGCGTTCGTCTTCAAGCGGCGGTGCACCCCGCCGACGAGGGCGCCGGGCGCCGGCGCGGTGCGGCCCGCGACCTCGGCGACGCCGCACAGGGCGTGGTGCAGCATCCACGCGGTCGTGGTCTTGCCGTGCGTCCCCGCGACCCCCAGGGTGAGCCCAGGCGGACAGAGCGCCCCGAGCACGCGCCCGTACTTGTGCACCGGAAGGCCGCGGCGCTGGGCCTCGACGACCAGCGGGTCGTCGGCCGCGACGGCCGCCGAGCGCACGACCGCGGCGACGTCGTCGGGCAGCCGCGCCGCGCTGCTCGGGCCGACGTCGACGTCGACGCCCGCGGCGCGCAGGGCCGCGACGAACCGCGACTCGGCGCGGTCGTGGCCGCTCGGCCGGTGGCCGCGCGCCAGGAGCAGCCGGGCCGCTCCCGAGAGCCCCGCGCCCCCCGCCCCCAGGAGGTGCAAGCGCGCGGGTAGGCCCGGAACGAGGTCGTGGACTGGCCCTCGAACACGCCGCGCCGGCTCGCTCGTCATGCGGGCCATTCAAGCGAATGGCGGGGGCCGATCCAAGCGTCTGCTTTCGCCCCTCAGCCCTGCCACGGCGCCTCGTAGCGCATTCCCAGGCTCAGGATCTTCTGCACCAGCCGCGGGTAGGCGTATCCGGCGCGCTCGAAGGCCTCGGCGAAGTCCTCGCCGAAGCACAGGTCGGGGTTGGGATTCGCCTCCAGGGTCCACACCCGGCCCTCAGCGTCCATGCGCATGTCGATGCGCGCGTAGCCCGACAGCCCCAGAGCCCGGTAGATCCGGTGCGCGATGCGCTCGATCTCCTGCACCTTGCCCTGCGGCAGGTCCTCGCTGGGCCCGGTGCGCAGGCCGATGCGCTTCTGGTAATCCTTGTCCCACTTCACGCGCGAGGTGTAGATGTTCGCGGTCCGCTCGGGGAGCTTGTCCATGAACACCTCCCAGACGGGGCCCGTCTCCAGCCGCTGGTTGCCGAGCACGGCGATGTTGAGCTCGCGCCCCTCGATGTACTCCTCGCACAGCGCGCCGGTACCGACGTTCGAGTGGATGAACTCCACGCGCTCGCGCAGCTGGGCCTCGTTGCGCACGAGCGAGGCCTGCGCGATGCCCGTCGACGCGTGCTCGCTGCGCGACTTGACGAAGATCGGGAACGAGAGGCCCCTCGGCAGCCGCGAGGACGAGCGTCCGCGGCCGACGGTGAAGAAGCGCGGGGCGCGGATGCGGTGGTACGAGAGGACCTTCTTGCAGAGCGCCTTGTCGTTCGCGACGAGCAGCCCGCGCGGGTTGCAGCCCGTGTAGCGCTGCTTGCGCAGCTCCAGCCAGCTGACGACCGCCCCGTCGTAGATGCCGGCGTCGTGGAAGTGCATGAGCAGGTTGAAGGCGATGTGCGGGCGGAACTCGACCGCGGCGTCGCGGATCGGCTTCAGGTCGTCCTCGACGCCGACGTACTGCACCTCGTGCCCTAGCTTCTCGAGCGCGGCGAGGACGTCGTACTCCATCCTCCAGCGGTTCAGCTCCTTCTCGCTCACGCCCTCGAGCGACTCCGGCGGGACGAGCTCGGAGTGCATGAGGACGAGCACGCGCAGGCGCTTCATCCGCGCCTCAGCGCTGGTAGCGCGGGTGCGCGCCGTACAGGAACTGCGTCGAGAGCGAGGTGAGCAGCACGGCGGCGTCGACCAGCGCGTCCTTGGGCGTCGCGGCGAGGCGCAGGTCCTGCGAGCGGCAGCGGGCGACCATCTCGCGCACGACGTGGTCGAGCAGGTAGCGGTCCTGGCCGGTGGCGCCCGCCACGCGCTGCACGAGCTCGGCGCGGTGGCGCCGCAGGAAGGTCGAGGCGCGCGCGCGCTGCCGCGCGCCGCCGCCGCCCTGCGCGAAGACGCGCGCCAGCGGGCCGTCGAGCGCGGAGTTGCCCTCGGCCGCGTACGCGGCACGCTTGCGGCGGTAGTGCTCGCGCAGCGTGTTGCGCACCGAGCGCAGCGGCTCCTCGCGGGCGCGCGAGCGCACGCGCGGGGCCGCGTCGCGCAGCTCGGCCATGACCTCCTCGACGTACTCGAGCTTCGCGAGCGCTGGCCAGCCCGCGTAGCGCGCGCGCCAGCGCGATCCGGGACGGAGCCAGACGGCGAACGTCTCGGCCCAGTCCTCGATCGGGTGGCTCTGCGAGTACCAGTAGTGCAGGTTGAGCACGTGCGCGCGGCTGGTGGGATCGGGCGCGTAGCTCGACCGGTAGGCCTGCGTCGCCGGGCCGAACACCTCGCGCCAGCGCTTGCGGCGCCGCACGCGGTAGGCGTTGTCGAGCGCGTGCGCGGTCTCGTGGCGCAGGATCTTCAGGCACTCCTCGCGCGACCCGCCACCGACCTCGAGCATCTGCGCGCGCTCGAGGCGCACGAGCCGCGGGTGCGCCAGGTAGAAGGGCACGGCGAAGCCGGTCGCCCCGTCCGGCGTGAACCAGTCGGTCGAGAGCCACGCGTAGGGCCGGAACCGGAGCCCGCGGCGCTCGAGCTCCCGCGCGAGCTGCGCGAGCCGCGGCGCGACGGGCGAAGCCTCGAGCTCGAGGCCGAGGTCGCAGATCCGCCAATCGAGGAGCCGCGCGTCGGAGAGCCGGGCCCAGGGTCGTGCGGGGGTCGCCACTGGCGCGGGAGTCTACTGGCCTCGACACGCCGCGGCCGCAGATCGGGCTCCTGCGGGCCGCGTTCCGGTTCCGAGGCGGCGTGCGGGAATGCGCTACCGTATCCCCCCTCGCGCCCACGCTCCGGACCCATGCCCTCGATCGTCACCCAGCACCTCCTGCCCGACGCGCCCTTCGCGAGCTACGGCGAGTACCTCGCCGCGACCGGCGAGAACGCCGTGCAGAGGGCGCGCGCGATGGGCGCCGACGAGGTCGTGGCCGAGCTCCAGCGCGCGAAGCTCCGCGGCCGCGGTGGAGCCGGGTTCTCGACCGGCGTCAAATGGAGCTCCATCAGGGCCCATCCCTGCCCGATCCGGGACGTCGTGTGCAACGCGGCCGAGGGCGAGCCCGGGACGTTCAAGGATCGCTTCCTCCTGCGCAAGAACCCCTACGCCACGCTCGAGGGGATGATCATCGCGGCCGACGTCATCGGGGCGCGGAAGCTGTACGTCGCGGTGAAGGCCTCGTTCGAGGAGGAGCTCGCGCGCCTGCGCGCCGCCGCGGACGAGATCGCGCGGCTCGGCCTCCTCGGCGAGCGCCAGATCGAGCTCGTGGAGGGGCCCGAGGAGTACCTGCTCGGCGAGGAGAAGGCGCTGCTCGAGGTGATCGAGGGCGGCGACCCGCTGCCGCGCGAGGCGCACTACCCGCCCTACGAGCGCGGCCTCTTCGCGACCGCGACGTCGCCGAACCCGGCCCTGGTCAACAACGCGCAGACCTTCGCGCACGTCCCCGGGATCGTCCGCTGGGGCTCCTCGTCGTTCACCGCGATCGGCACCGAGGACACGCCCGGCACGATCCTGTTCACGGTCAGCGGCGACGTGCGGCGGCCCGGCGTGTACGAGCTCCCCGCCGGCATCACTCTGCGCCGGCTCTTCGAGGAGGTCGCCGGCGGTCCGCGTGCGGGCCGCCGGCTCGAGGCCGCGATCGTCGGAGTCTCGTCCGCCGTCATCGAGGAGAGCCGTTTCGACACTCCCGCCGACTTCGCCTCGCTGGAGCTCGCGGGAGCCTCGCTCGGGTCGGCCGGGTTCGTCGTGTTCGACGACGGGCAGAGCATGCCGCGCGTCGCGCAGGCGCTCGCGCGCTTCCTCTACGTCGAGTCCTGCAACCAGTGCTCGGCCTGCAAGCACGGGCTGCGCACGTCGTCGAACGCGCTCGACGAGCTGTTCGACCCCGCGCTCGCGACGCCCGACGACCTCGAGTCGGCCCTCTATGGCGCACGCTCGGCGCCCCAGGGAAACCGCTGCTACCTGCCCGTCCAGGGCTCGATCGTCGTTCCCTCGCTGCTCGCGAAGTACGCCGCGCAGTTCGAGGCCCAGATCGCGGACCCGGGTGCGTCGCCTGCGCCCTTCCTCGTGCCGAAGATGGTCGACTTCGACGAGCGGACGCGAGTATTCCGGTACGACCTCGCCCAGCCGCGCAAGCGTCCCGACTGGACGTACGAGGAGCCCGGGCCGTCGCCGCGGATGCCCCGGGTGAAGGTCCCTTCGCCGGGCGCTCCCACCCCCGGACCGGTGAGCATGCGGCTCGCTCCCGACGTGCGCGAGAAGCTGGCGGCGCTGGCCGAGCGGCGCGGCGAGGACGCCGAGCGCCTGGCGAACGAGGCGCTGCGCGAGTGGCTGGCCAGGGAGGTCTGAGCGCGACGCCCGGCCCGCCGCGCTCACGTCCCGGCGAGATGCCGCCAGACCGCTTCCGCGATGATGCGGTGCCCGCTGCGGCTCGGATGCTGCGCGTCGATGTACTTGGTCGTGTGGTGCAGGCGCTCGAAGCGCCGCACGAGCAGGATGCCGTTGATCTCGCGCAGCGGCGGCACGCGCAGCGCGCGCTTCACCCAGTCCGGGAAGTCCTGGGCCGCCTCGATCTTCTCGACGCCGGCGTCCTGGCGCAGCGCCGGCGCCAGGTCGAGGACCTCGCCCCCCGCCGCGCGGACGGCACGCGCCACCCGGCCGGCGAACAGCCGGTAGGTCGGGTCCTGCTCGCGCGGCGGGACGAGCAGGTAGACGAGCCGCGCGCCGCGCGCGGCGCAGAGCTCCGCCATCCGGCGAGCGGGCAGCTCGAGGAAGAGCCGCACGGCGAAGAGCTTGGTCTCCGCCGGCGCCGCGGCCATCAGCGGGTCGACGCGCTCGCCCCGCTCGAAGACGCGCCGGATCGCCGCGAACTGGCCACGGTCGGAGTCGCTCCAGGTGAACGCGGGGTCGGCGAGCAGCCGGTCGAGGTAGCGCAGGTAGACGGCGCGGCAATCCCCGAAGGGGTCCTCGCTCGGCAGCACGTCGTTGCTGCAGAGCTGCACCAGCACGACGTCGGGCGCGAGCTCGAGCACGCGGCGCTCGAGCAGGAGCTCCTCCTGCAGCGCCGAGTAGCCGACGACGCCGGCGTTGACAACCTCGGCCGCGGTGCCGGCCGCGGAGAAGAGGCCGGACAGCACCCCGGCGTAGGTGTGCTCCTCGTCGACCCCCGCGCCCCAGGTCACCGAATCGCCGAGCGCGACGACGCGCAGGACGCCCGGGTCCCTCGCCTGCGCCACGCCGCGCTCCCCGCGAAAGCCCTGCGGGCCCACGCGCACCGCGACCCGCCCCCAGCTCGTGCCCACGAAGCCCGGGCGGTTGCGGTACCCGAAGGCCGGCGCGCGCTCCCACATGGCGAGCTGGTGCTCGAAGCGCATGTCGAGGTCGCCGATCCCGAGCGACGCGGCGAGCGCCTTGGCGCCGAGCCAGGCGACGAGCCAGACGAGCGCCGTGCTGAAGAGCGCGAGGAGGGCTTTCTTCGCGAGGCTCGGCACGCGTGGCCTAGAAGAGCGTGTACAGCCAGGGCGCCGCCGCGGTCCCGCCGAGCAGCACGACGAGCGCCAGGAGGAGCAGCGCGAGGACGATCGGCGTCAGCCACCACTTCTTGCTGGTCGCCAGGAACCCGGCGAGCTCGCGCAGGGTGCCCGCGCGCCGGCCTTCGGCCGCGGCGGCGAACGTGGCGGCGTCGTCGTCCTCGCGGCGGTCGCTCATGCCGCTAGTATTGCCTGAAGTAGCGCCGCACGTCGCCACTCGGCTTGCGCGCGATCCAGTAGCTCTCGCGCTCCGGCTCCCGGCGGCGCTGCATGGGGTCGCGGCCGGCGGCCCGCATGGCGAGGCCGATGGGCGTGATGACGAGGAAGTAGACGAGGGCGAACAGCGCGTGGGAGAGCAGCCAGCCCAGGGGGTGGATCAGGCGCATCCAGGCCGTGTACATCGGCCGTCGCAGCGCGCGCACGCCGAAGTAGAGCGCCGTCCCGCCGGCGGCGAGCGACCCCACGGCGATCCCCGCGACGGGGTCCACCTTGGCGTAGAGCAGCGCCCCCGCGAGCCCCAGGAGCGCCCCCGTCCCCAGGCCGAACCACGCGAGGTCGCGCTCGCTCGGGTTCCAGTTGACCTCGATCAGGGCCACACGGTTACTCCCGTCTCCTCCCCACGACGACGAAGAACCCGCCCTCCTTCTGACCGGGCGCGAGGACCTCGGCCGCCTGCGCGATCGCCCGCTCGAGCGGCGTTCCGCGCGGCTGGGGCTCGAAGAGGCTCGCGCCGGCGAGCCCGTCGTCCTCGAAGCGCATCGCGGGGATCGAGCGCACGAACTCGACGCCCTCGCGGTCGAACCACGCGAGCGCCTCGCCGAAGGTGTGCTTGGACTCGTGCGGGTGGCGGTATTGATCGGCAAACCACGCGCGGCGCTTCTCCGCGCCGGCGCCGCGGCGCAGCACGGGGTCGATCCACCGCGCGCGCCCGCCGGTGACGCGGAAGAGCTGGCGGCGCAGGTCGGTCATCAGGCGCCCGAAGGCGTTGTACAGGCCGATCACGAGGTGGCCGCCGGGCTTGACGAGCGGCACGAGGCCGCGGAACCCTTTGAACGGATCGGCGGTGTGGTGCAGGACGCCGTTGCAGAGCAGCACGTCGAACGAGGCGGGCGCGAACGCCGGCCGGAAGAGGTTCATCTGCACGAAGCGCACGCGCTCGAGCTCGTGCTCGCGCCGGAACGCCTCGCCGAGCTTCAGCGAGTTGAGGCACAGGTCCGAGCCGACCACGCGCCGGCACGCCGCCCCGAGGAAGTTCGCGAGCTGCCCCGTGCCGCAGCCGACCTCGAGCACGTCGCAGTTCTGCGGGATCGACTCGTCGAGGCGCCGCGCGTAGATGCCGCTGCGCGCCTTCTCGATCAGCGATCGCAGCGTGTCGTGCTCGTCGTAGTTGGGAAAGGGCGTCTTTTCGTAGAACGCCTTGACGGCCTCGGTCACGTCGCCCGCGGCGTCCATCCCCGCGTGCGGCCAGAAGAGGCGCGCGATGCCGTCCTCGACCTCGAAGGCGTGGCCGCACCCGGCGCAGACGAGGTGTTCGCAGCTTCGCGCGAGCGCGGCGCCGCAGCACGGGCTCGCGAGCTTCTCGTCGAGAAGGCCGCCGTTCGCGGAGCCGACGCTCGCCGGCTGGCGCTCCTTGCGCAGCACGTGGCGGCCCATGCACAGGACGTCGATCCCCGAGCGCATGAACGTGTCGAGGGCGTCCCTGGGCGTGCAGACGATCGGGTCCCAGCCCAGGTTGAAGCTCGTGTTGACGAGCACGGGGCACCCGGTGCGCTCGTGGAAGGCCGAGAGAAGGCGGTGGAAGAGGCCGTGGCGCTCCGCGTCGACGGTCTGCACGCGCGCCGAGCCGTCGACGTGGGTGACGGCCGGGACGACCGAGCGCACATGGTGCAGGCGCGCGATCCCTTTCGCGCCGGCGAGCTCCGCGGGGATCGCCAGCCGCTGCGCCTCGCGCACGGGGGCGACGAGCGTCATGTAGGGGCTCTCCGCGCCCGGCTCGAGCTCGAAGAGCTCGCTCGCGCGCTCGGCGAGCACCGCCGGCGCGAAGGGCCGGAAGCCCTCGCGGAACTTGACCTTCTGGTTGATCGCCGCCTGCATGTCCGGCTCGCGCGCGTCGGCGAGGATGCTGCGCGCACCGAGGGCGCGCGGGCCGAACTCCATGCGCCCCTGGAAGAAGCCGACGACGCGCCCGGCGTCGAGCTCGGCCGCGAGCTCGGCGCAGAGCTCGCCCTCGTCCGCGACATGCTCGTGCTCGGCGTTCACCGTGGCGAGGAAGCCCCCGATCTCCGCGTCCGTGTACTCGACTCCGAGGAGCGAGCCGTGCTGCGAGTCCTGCGGCCGCGGCGCGCGCTCGTTCCCGAGGAGCTGGTGCCAGATGAAGAGCGCCACCCCCAGCGCGCCGCCCGCGTCTCCCGCGGCGGGCTGGATCCAGACGCGCTCGAACGGGCCCTCGCGCAGGACGCGCCCGTTCGCGACGCAGTTCAGCGCCACTCCGCCCGCCAGGCACAGGTTCGGGAGCCCGGTCGCGTCGTGCGCGTGCCGCGCCGCGCGCAGGACGACCTCCTCGGCCACCTTCTGGATCGACGCCGCGAGGTCCATGTCGCGCTGCGTCAGCGGCCCGCCCGGCTCGCGCGGCGGGCCGCCGAAGAGCGCATGGAAGCGCTCCGAGGTCATGCGCAGCCCGTGCCCGTAGTCGAAGTACGACATGTCGAGACGGAACGAGCCGTCGGGCCTCAGGTCGAGGAGCTCGGCGAGGATGAGCTCGGCGTAGCGCGGCGCGCCGTAGGGCGCCAGGCCCATCACCTTGTACTCGCCGCTGTTCACCTCGAAGCCGAGGTAGTAGGTGAAGGCGCTGTAGAGCAGCCCGAGGGAGTGCGGGAAGCGCAGCTCCTCGAGCAGCTCGATGCGGCTGCCCGCGCCGCGCCCGACGCTCGCCGTCGCCCACTCCCCCACGCCGTCCAGCGTCAGGATCGCCGCCTCCTCGAAGGGCGAGGGGAAGAACGCGCTCGCCGCGTGCGACTCGTGGTGCTCGGTGAAGACGAACTGCCTCGCGTACTCGCCGCCGAGGCCGCGGTGCATCTCGCGCGGCAGGTGCAGCTTCTCGCGCAGCCAGACCGGCATCGCGCGCAGGAACGCCCGGAAGCCGCGCGGCGCGTACGCGAGGTAGGTCTCGAGCAGCCGCTCGAACTTGAGCAGCGGCTTGTCGTAGAAGCCGACGTAGTCGAGCTCTCCCGGCCCGATCCCCGCCTGCTCGAGGCACGCCTCGATCGCGCGCGCGGGGAAGCCCGCGTCGTGCTTCACGCGCGTGAAGCGCTCCTCCTGCGCCGCCGCCACGATCTCGCCGTCGACGACGAGGGCCGCGGCGGAGTCGTGGTAGAAGGCCGAGATTCCGAGGATCGAGGTCAACGCGCTGCTGGGGGCGCGAGATCCTAGCAGGAGGCGAGGCCGACGAACGCCTTCCGGACCCGCGGCGCCCGCGTCCGTCGGCAGCACTTCGAGCCGCGCATCCCGCAGTACTCGACGGCGCAGTACAAGGTGGAGCGGGTGAAGGGCCCCGGGCGCCACCAGGTCCACGGCCCGATGAGAACGGGCGCCGAACCGCTGCGACGGCTCGCTCCTGAGCTCCTCGAACGTGGACAGGGTCGGCTCCTCGCCTGGCTCGAGCTCGACGAGCAGGCCCACGTCCCTGTCGGGACGGAAGTCGTCACGGAGTTCGGCGCGCGGCCGCTCGCGCGCGATCCGGAAGCACGTCCAGACCGCGCTCGCCGAGGCGATGCCGTCGGGCAAGCCGCAGAAGGGCGAGCGGCGCGGGTGGACGTCGCCGAGGAGCTGTTCCTCGTGCGCGCCAAGGGGGGCGTGCCGAGCGAGTCCGCGCCGGCCTAGCCGAGCCGAGCTCTCCGGGGCGGGAGGGGAGGCCCGGCGCTCTGCCCAGGGCTCCGCGCCCTCCGGCCGGACACCATCCGCCGCGCGCCCGGTCCCAGGGAGGATGAGCACTCCGCCGCCGGACGCGCAGCCGATCTACCGCCCCCGCGACCCCCGGCGCGGGGTTCTGCACCGGGTGCTCTCCGCCCACCTGCGCACCTTCCTGGCGCGCGCCGAGGGGGACGGCTCCGGTCCCGGCCTGCCGCGCTACGTCCGCCGCGAGCTCGAGCGCGCCCACGAGTGCGGGGCCCGCGGCGCGGCGGGCTGCAGCGAGCCGGCGGGTTGCCGCACGGGGGTTCTCCCGCCCCACGTCCCCTTCCCCTCGCCTTCCTCGGGTCCTGAACCGGGATCAGACTCGGCAAGTTCGATCGGAAGCGGCTCTCTGATGGTAGAATCGCCAGCCTGGCCTGCGAGGCGGCGCTCCGCACGCGGCGTCGGCTCGGGTCCTTCGTAGACTGCCACGATCCTCGCTCGAAGGAGGGGTCAAAGTGATGGGACGACGCATCGCGCTGGGCGTCCTCGGTATCGCAGGCGTCGCGATCCTGGCGGCCGGCATTCCCACCGGCCAGCAAGTTCAGGTCGGGAGCGCCGGCTTGCAGACGGGCCGGGCACGCGCACCGAAGGACCCGCCCAAGCCGGTCCCGACCCTGTGGCAGCGACAGATGCCGCTGCCCCCTCCGACCCTGTCTTTCGATCCGAAGGCGCCCGTCGTCGACGCCAACAAGGAGGCCAGCACGACCAGTCCTGGGTCCGGCGACCTCGAGACGACGATCGACGTCCAGATCAACCAGGAGATCATCGACAAGGCGGCGGAGCTCGGCACGGCCCGGGCGATGTACGAGTTCGTCCGCAACGACTGTGCCTTCCAGCCCTATTACGGGTCGCGCAAGGGATCGATCGAGACGTTGCGCCAGCAGGCCGGAAACGACTACGACCTCGCCAGTCTGCTGATCGCGCTGCTGCGCGCATCGGGGATTCCTTCGCGCTACGGCGAGGGCATGGTCGAGATCCCCGTCGACCGGGTCACGAGCTGGCTGGACGTCGAGGACGGCACCGTGGCGGGGAGCATCCTGTTCACGAACGGCCTGGAGGGCGTCGCGGTCGTCAGCGGGCCCGACGTCGTGGCCGTCCGCTGCCAGCGGGTCTGGGTCGAGGCGTTCGTGCAGGAGGGGTTCGGGAGCCCCGCCTGGTTCGTCCTGGACCCGGCGTTCAAGCTGAGCTCGACCCAGCCGGGGATCGACATCCCGGAGGAGATGGGCCTCGACCCGCAGGCGTTCATGGAGGAGTACTACGACCCCAGCGGCGGCGGGGTCACGCTCCCGCGGCCGGAGACGCCGATCGAGCTCCTGACCCAGGACGTCGCCGACTACGTCGCGATCAACTACCCGGGCCTGACCGTCGACGACGTCGTACGGGCGAGCCAGGTCGTGCCCGAGGAGCTCGGGCTCCTGCCGCGGTCCCTGCCCTACACGGTCCGGGCGTACGACGCATCCTTCTCCGAGATCCCCGCCAGCCGGCGCTACCAGATCCGATTCCACCTGTACGACGGCGGCACGAACCTGATCGACCACACGGTCGACCTGCCGACGGTCGCGAGCCAGCGCATCACGATCTCGTACGTCGGTGCCACGCCGGCCGACCAGGCGATCATCGACTCGAACAACGGACTGCTCTACACGCCGCCGAACCTGATCGACGTCAGGCCGGAGCTCAAGGTCGGCGGGACGGTCGAGGCCATGGGCGCAGCGGGCATCGGCGCCGGGCGCGTGCACAGCAGCGACATCCACTTCCTCGCGCCGGTCAACGACTCGGGGCTCCCGGTCAACGTGGTGCCGGCGATCTTCAACACGATCATCGCCGGGCAGGCCCAGGCGATCGGGCTGGCGGTGCACGGAGTGACGAACCGGTTCCTGGCGCCGGTCGATCCGCTGGACCACGAGGGCTTCCTTTTCCAGCTGCCGCACGCGACCGCGATGTCGTACCTCGACCGCGGCGTCGTCGCGGACGGACGACTCGGCGCGCTCTTGCACGCGCGCGTCACGCACGACGTCGACGACGCGATCGTCGAGGAGCAGATCCTCGTCACGACCGACGGCGGCGGAAACCCGACCGCCTGGGAGTGGCGCGGCCTGACCGTCGATGCCGACCGCAAGATCGTCGGCGTCTGGAAGGTCGACGAGTTCCAGACCGGCTGCGGCGGCGAGGGCACCGACTTCCTGACGGTCGGCGGGGCCGAGGCGTCGCTGAACGAGAGCCTCATCTACGAGGACGACTTCACGCGCGAGGCGGTCTCGACCATCAAGATCCTGCAGCTGGCCGCGGACCAGGGGATCACGATCCACCACCGCTGGAGCAGCACGACCCTCCCCGGGGACGTAACGCTGCCCCCATCCGTTCAGGCGGCCATCGTCGCGGCGATCGCCTCCGGGCACGTCGTCACCTTCCCGAACGACGAGATCCCGCACTTCAACTGGACGGGCTCGGGATACATCGACATGGACCCCTGCACGGGGGCCGCCGGCTACATCATCGCCGGAGGCCAGAACGGGGGTTCGACGGTCGACACGTGGACGAACACGATCTGGTGGACCAACCCCTTCAAGACCGTCGAGTGCATCGAGGGCGACGTCGAGACTCCGGCGGCCGACTTCCCGGACGGCTCGGCGCTGTTCTGCAAGGCGGACACGACCCCGCTCCGCTTCGTGTACAGGGTTCGCGTCCGCTACGACGACGGGACGTACGGGTTCTGGTGGACCTACAGCCACGACAGCAAGCGGCCGAGCGACCTCGCTCCCGGCGACTACGTGCTGACCGTCGGCGACAAGAGCCCGCCGCCGGAGGACGCCAACCCTCCAGGGACGGCGAACGAGCACCAGCGGGACCTGCGCATCGTCGAGGTCACGATCGATCCGCTGACGCGGGCCAACCAGTGCGACGGCCTCCCGCCGACCGTGTCCAGGGACGTGCAGGTCACGATCACGCCGTCCCTCGCCGGGACCGGGCACACCGTGCACTTCGACATCACCGGCACCGACGGGACGGCGACCGTCACCGCCGACCAGATGCGCGACACGAGCGGCCCGATCACCGTGACCGGGGGTACCGGAGCCCAGCAGACCTCGGTCGGCGGCGGGGAGAACCGGCGCGTGCGAGCGCGCGTCGACGGCACGGACTTCTGCGGCCAGTCCGATCCCTTCGCCGTCTGCGCCCACCCCACGAACTCGCGCGAGACCCTGCGGCGCGCCGACCCCGGGGCGATCCTGCACTTCGAGTACGCCTGGGAGTCCGACTCGGGAGACCTCGCGCACCTCGACCAGGTCCTGTGGGGCGAGCACGTCTCGTACGGCGGTATCCCGGCACCGAATCCCCCGTTCACCGACCCCGGCTGGGGCACCGTCAGCGATCCCACGGTGCTGAACGTCCCGGGCGTCGACGGAGTGGCCCAAGACAACCACGGCAACCTTCCCATGTCCGCCGGGCCGGCCGACTCCTGGATCGCGACCCAGCACTACCGCTACCGCTGCGCGAGGTGCGTCCCCGACGGAGCCTCGGCCGACGAGAACGACGTCAGCTGGGGCACGATCGTCATGGGACCCATCACGATCTCGCGCTTGGTGGAGAACGTGGGGGGCTGGAGGTACAGGATCACGAAGCAAGGCATCTCGGCCACGCGGCCTCTTCCCTGAACCCGGGAGCGTCGACATGATCGCCTCGCGAACGGAACTCGTGGGCCTGCTCCTCGCATCCGTGGCCTGCAATCACGGCGACGGGGTCGAGGCGCAGCCGCCGGGGGAACCATCTCTCACGGACGTGCGCTTCCAGTCGTTCACGGCGCAGCCCGAGAAGGCGACCGTTCTCCCGGGAGAACCGCTCGCCGTCGAGGTCTCTCTCGGCAACGAGTCCGAGAAGCCGCTGGATCTGGACCTCGGCTTCGACCAGGTCGGCGCATTCGGCTTCCGCGTGACGGGGCCGGATGGCTCCAGCGTCCCGACCTCGCCGCCCAAGCCGCGCTTCGGGCTCACGCGGTCCGGCAAGGTGGTGATCCCGCCGGGCGAGTCCACGACCCGACTCCTCGTCCTGAACGTCTGGTGTTCGACGATCCTGCCGCCGGGTGAGTACCAGGTCGAGACGTTCCTCGGGACGTCCGGCGATCAGCGCAGGAGCGGTTTCTCGTTCACCGTCGCGAAGCGCGACGACGGGAAACTCGCCGAGGTCCTCTCCGACCTGGCCGGCGAGGTACTGGACCCCGAGCGCCCCCTCGCCGATCGCCACCACAGCGCGACGATGCTGACGAGCTCGCGCTCACCGGTGGCCGTCCCGGCGATCGCCAGGATACTGAGCGAGTGCAAGGACTCCACCGTCAGGCGGAAGGCGATACTCGGGCTCGGACGCATCCCCGCCGTCGAGTCCGTCCAGGCGCTCTCCACGCTGGCCCTGAGCGACGGCGGGCGGACCTCAGAGAGCAAGATGGCCGCATTCCTGGTGTATGAGGTGCACGACTCCGCGACCGACGCGAAGGTGCGGGCGGCTTGCGAGCCCGTGATGCAGAAGATCCCTCGACCGGCCGAGCCGAAGGCTATCGACTGATCTGGACCGAGGACCTGCCATGACGATGCACCCTGATTCGAGGCGACCCGCTCCGTGCCACGGCGCCCTCGTTCTCGTTGGCGCCTCGATCCTCGTGAGCGCGACCCCGACCCTGGCGCAGAACCCCGTGGACGACGCCGTGTCCTGGCTGGCGAGCGTCCAGAACCCATCGGGCTCCTGGGGCAGCACCACGGAGTTCACGGATTCGGCCACGGTGGTAGAGGCCCTGGCCGCTGTCGATCCGACCGCGACGGCGCTGAGCGACGGCGCCGCCTGGCTCGCCGCGCAGGCCGCGCCCAATCACCAGTCCCTGGCCCGGCAGGCCAGGGCGCTCTCCGCGGTCACGGGCTACGAGTTCGAGAGCGGCAGCCTGGCCGCCGCCATCCTTGCGGCGAAGAACCCGGTGCAGCCCGACGACACGCTGCCCAACTGGCCCGAGGGCGGATGGGGGGTCGCGCCTGGGTTCGAGACCGACTGCATGTCCACGGCGCTCGCTCTGCTGGCGCTACAGGCGATGGGGATGACGGGCGGGTTCTCGGTCGAGGACGAGGCGCTCGGCGCCGGCGCGAAGAACGTCCACGAGTGGGACATCGCCGTCGAGGCGACGATCGCGCGGATCCTCATCACCGTATCGGGCTCCGACGTGCGCCTGCGCATGCGCGAGGGGTCGCCCCCGACGGGTGGAGATCCCTTCTTCCTGCTGCCGCCCGGGACGTTCCTCATCGTCTTCCCGGACTCCGGGCTGGATTTCACTCCCGGACAGAACTTCATCAGCATCGAGAGCACCGGCCCCGCGGCCTCCTACGGTTTCGTGGCCTCGTACCTGACGCCGACCCTCGACACGGCGGCATTCGGCGAAGCCCTCGACTACCTCGCCGAGTCGCAGAACGCCGACGGCGGCTGGGGGCTCACGCGCGGATCGCCGACGGAGCTCTACACGACGCTGCACGTGCTCCTCGCGCTCACGGCGTGGCCGGACTACGACCTCGACGTCGAGCGCGCCGCCGGCCGCGCCTACCTCCTCGGCGAGCAGCTCCCCGGCGGAGGATTCGGCTTCGACGGCCTCACGCCCATCTCCTACGTCACCGCCCTCGCCGCGCACGACCTCCTGCTCATCGAGACCTACCCGTTCAGCACGGCCGTGAACGACGCGGTCGCCGCGCTCCTCGGCATGCAGGACCCCGGGGGATCCTGGGACCTCGAGGCGTACCACACCGCGGTCTCGATCCTGGCCTACTGGGACTACAACCAGCCGCCGATCGCCGACGCGGGACCGGACCAGGTCGTGACGGACTCCGACGGCGACGGGAGCGAGGACGTGATGCTCTCGGGATCGGGGAGTAGTGACGTCGACGGTACCATCGAGCGCTACTCGTGGACCGAGGGCGGGACGGAGATCGCCACCGGGGAGGCGCCGACGGTGACCCTCCCGACCGGCGAGCACGAGATCGAGCTGACCGTCGAGGACGACGGCGGCCGCACCGCGCAGGACTCGGTCGGCATCACCGTGCACGTCCTGTGCGAGGCGGTGACGGACCTCTCCTGCTCGTCGGTCGGTGCCGACGTCCAGCTCACCTGGACCAACGTGTCCGCCTACACGGGCCTGAACGTCTACCGCGACGCCGTCCTGATCGCTACCGAGCCCGCGGGCACGACGAGCTACCTGGATCCGGCCGTGCCCACCGGGACGTACACCTACACGGTCGAGGGCGTCTGTGTCGGTCCGGTCTCGGCGCCGGGCACCGACTGCGTCCTCTCCCACGAGGAGCCCTGCACGGAGGTGAGCGGTCCGTCCTGCGTCTCGGCCGATCCCGACGTCCAGCTGTCGTGGACCAACGGCGAGGCGTACGCGGCCGTCAACGTGTACCGCGACGCCGTCCTGATCGCGACGCTCGGCGGTGGAGCCACGGGCTACACCGACCCGAGCGTGCCCGCGGGAACCTACACCTACGGCGTCGAGGGCGTCTGTCCGCCGAGCGTGGAGGCGCCCCTCGTCGAGTGCACCGTCGATCACGTCGTCTGCGACTGCTCGACGTTCTGCCGGGCCAAGGTCACCTCGGCGGGGTGCACGCCCTCGATCGGGCGCTCGGGGCTGCCGACCGTGACCGGCGCGGACGACTTCTTCGTCACCGTGGACCCCGTCGTCGGCCAGTCGACCGGCGTCCTCCTCTGGAGCCTGCTGCGCAACTTCGACGGCCTCGGAGGGCCGGTCACCTTCGGCGTCGGGCGCTCGCCGCGCGGCGGCATCTACTGCCTGATCCGACCGCGGGTCGTCGCGACGGAGTCCTCGGGCGGCACCCTGGGCTTCTGCGACGGCAGCTTCAGCTTCCACTTCTCGCAGGCGTTCATGGGCGCGGAGGGCCTGGCGGCGGGCACGACGGTCTACGTGCAGTGCTTCTTCGACGATCCGGCCCATCCCGACGGGACCGGCGTCGGGCACAGCGACGCCCTGGAGTTCACGCTGCTGCCCTGACGCGGCTCACCGCCGCTCCTCCCCGGCCTGCTCACATTCCCCCAACCCTGCGTCCCCTGGCCGACGTCGAAGCTCAGCGTCGCCTCGCGCCTCCCGGCGTCGCGGCTGAAGACCTGGAGCAGCCGGTACTCGAGGGCGAGCCCCGAGAGGGTCGGCGTCATCGGCTGGCCGTCCATCATCGGTAGCTCCATCCAGCGCTCCTCGATCGCGGAGTCGGTGATCGTCGTCCGCACCTCGGCGCCGTCGCGGCGCGCGAAGACGGGCGCCGCGCTGGGGCTCGATGCGGCGAGCCGCGTGGTCACCCCGGCCTCGTTGTGCACCTTGACGAGGAACGTGCGCCAGCCCTGCTCGACGAGCCGCGCCTCGGCCGGCCCGCGCTGCACCTTGACGCGGCGCTCGGGATTGACGTGCACGCCGGCGAGGCAGTGGGCGTCGAGCAGGCGCTGCGCCTCGGCGAGCCGGCCCGCTGCGTCGCCCGACTCGAGCGCCGCCAGCGCCGCGGCGCGGTCCTCGGCGTCCAGCAGCGGCTCGCCGAGATAGTCGAGCGCCTCGAGAAGGCGCCGCACCGGATGCGCAACGGTGATGCGCGACTGGCACCTGGCGCGCATCCAGTTCCGGGAGGGACTGTAGGTGCGCTGAAGCGCCCGACGCCGAGCATCCTTGAAAATCCGCCTTCTTGTGGCGTATTTTCAATCCAAATGGCTCGAGTCCTCCGCCACAGGCTTCTGGCAGCCGTCAGGGGCGGTCTCTCCCGTGCACCGGTGGTCTCCGTCCTCGGACCTCGTCAGTCCGGAAAAACGACGCTCGCGCGAGAGATCGCTGCGGAGCGGAGCGCCACGTTCCTCGACCTCGAGGACCCGCGAGTGCTCGCCCGGCTCGAGCATCCCGCCGCGACCCTCGAGCCTCTCGAGGGCCTCGTGGTCATCGATGAGGTCCAACGCAAGCCAGAGCTGTTCGAGCTGCTCCGCGTTCTAGCAGACCGGGATCCGTTGCCAGCTCGGTTCCTGATTCTCGGGAGCGCATCGCCAACTCTCGTGAAAGGCGTGTCGGAGTCGCTGGCGGGGAGGGTCACCTTCGTGGACGTCTCGGGTTTCGATCTGACCGAGGTCGGGGCGGCGGCCTACGAACGACTGTGGCTGCGGGGCGGCTTCCCGCGCTCGTTCCTGGCGGAGGACGAAGCGGCGAGCTTCGAGTGGCGCAACGACTTCATCCGTACCTTCCTGGAGCGCGACGTTCCCCAGCTCGGCATCAGCATTCCCTCCGCGACACTGCTCAGGTTCTGGACGATGCTCGCGCACTTCCACGGCCAGGTGTGGAATGCGGCGGAGCTGGCGCGTTCGTTGGGCTCGTCGGAGGGGACGGCTCGCCGCTATCTCGACCTCTTGTCGTCCGTCTTCCTCGTCCGACAGCTCACGCCTTGGTTCGCGAACGTCGGGAAGCGTCAGGTCAAGGCCCCCAAGGTCTACGTCCGCGACCCGGGGCTCCTGCACGCGCTGCTCGGATTGGGCGAAAAGTCGGCGCTGGAAGGCCATCCCAAGCTCGGAGCGTCGTGGGAGGGCTTCGCGCTCGAGCAGGTGTTGGCCCTCACCGGCGAACGCAACGTGTACTTCTGGGCGACCCACGCCGGCGCCGAGCTCGATCTGCTCCTTTTCTCGGGCGGTAGACGCTTCGGAATCGAGCTCAAGTACGGCGACGCTCCGAGGGTCACGCGCTCCATGCGCATCGCGATCGAAGACCTGGAGCTCGAGCGCCTCTTCGTCGTCCATCCGGGTTCGGAGTCGTTCCCACTGGACGAGCGAATCGAGGGCGTTTCCATCCTCGATCTCACAGAGCGCTTCGAGAGCGGGATCGCATAGGCGGGCGTTCGTTGGATACTCGGCGTCGATCCGTTCCGCCTCAAGGAAGCGCCGGCCGATCTCGTGGCGCTGGACAGCCGAGAGGATAAGGCCGAGGATGATGGCGAAGACGCTCGAGAGCACGAAGCGTGACGCGTAGGCTCCTGGCGCGATCTCCTCGTGCCCCCTGCGGATGACCAGAGCGAGCACGTCCAGGCGGCCGCCTCCGCTGCGCTCGACGCACCGCCGCCCGAGCCCGCGGCCCCCGCGCCCGCAGCCGCATGTCCGCACGCGCCCCTCCCCGCTCTTTCTGCGTCCGCTCCCTCCGCCGGCTACTCGACCCGCCATTCCTGGGCGCAGCTCTTGCTTCGGGTGTTCGTGGCGGGGGGGCTCTTCAACGAGGCGGTGCACGACCCTCCGCTCGTGCTCGTGCTCGAGCGCTGCTCCGTGGAGGCACGTCGTGGGGGACCGCTCCACAACGGACGTCCAGTTTCTGGAAAGCGAGTCTCGGAAATGGACGGGATCCAACGCGATCCTCGGCGTCCCGGCGGACAGAGGCGGCGTCCCGCGTCGACGCATCGGCGGGCACTGAACTTGCGACAGTTCCGTCGGAATCCCCCATGGAACCGATGAGCACGACAGCGCGTGGAGCTCTGGTGCTCGCGCCTTCCGGCCCCCTCTGCTCGTCACAGAACTTTTTCGAGCCTCGTACCCCGGTCCACGTGAGACCGCAGGGCTTCCGGTCTTGTGCGTATCGCCTCTCGCCGATCGGGCGCCTACGTTGTTCTCGAGACCGAAGTCATCCCCAAAGAACACCGCTGGACCTCGAACCGCAGGCATGTCATGTCACGTTCCCGAAACATTCCCTCTTTTTGCGCCGCAGTCGGGTCGATGATCTGCGCGATCGCCTTCCCGGCCAGTGCGCAGACTGTCACCGTCAGCATGACCGACGACGTGGTGGACTTCGGCGGTGCTCAGCAGGTCGTGGACTTGCCGGGTCCCGACGGGCTCGTGTCCTTCCGCGAAGCATGCACCGCGGCGAACAACACGTCCGGACCGCAGACGATCGCCTTTGCCATCCCCAACGAGCCGCCCATGGAGTGGAGCGGCGGCGTGGCCATCCTTTTCATGGACTTCAGCATCTTCTTGTTGTCCGATGACGGGACCACCGTCGACTTCTCCACACAGACTGCCTTCACGGGCGATACCAATCCCGATGGCAACGAGATCGGAATCCGAACCGCGCCGATCACCGGCGCGCCCGCGATCTATGTTTCAGGGGATCACTGCACCGTGAAAGGTTTGGATCGAGTCAGCTACTGCGGCTACGGTGTCCAGTTGGCCGGAGACTACAATCGCGTCATCGGTTGCACGATATCGGGCCCTCTTTACGCCGGCGTCTACATCTCGGGCGGCTTCGGTAGTCCGCCTGCCAGCTACAACGTCGTCGGAGGAATGCTCCCAGGGGAGGGCAACACCCTGTCGAGCGGCAATGATGGCGTCCGCATCGATGCACCCGCCGACAACAACATCGTCATCGGAAACCGGCTCACCGGGACGTACAACGGCGCAGCCGTTCGCGGGAGCATCTACTCGACTTTTCCCAACAACAACCGTATCGGGGGACCGACGACGGCAGAGCGAAACGTCATCGCCGGGGCCGGCAGGTACGGAGAGGAGGGTTTTCCGGACGGAACGCAGGTCAAGGTGGAGCACGCCAACGGCACCATCGTGGAAGGCAACTACATCGGCACGACGGCCGACGGGACGGCGCCGAGCCCGAACCAGAGGGGGCCAGTGGGCGTGAGCGTGATCGATTCGACTGGCACGGTCGTGCGGGGCAATCTCATCAGCGGCATCCGCGTCGTCGGCGTCAACCACTACGCAGGACAGGTCTTCGGCGACGGTATCAGGGTGACGACCATCAACGGACCCACCGCGAGCACGACGATCGAGAACAACCTCATCGGTACCGACTTCTCCGGCGCGGCGCCGGTGCCGAGCCTCTATGGTGTCCGTGTCGTGCCCCTCATTGCGTCGTACCCCACCACCGGTACGATCGTGTCCGAGAACACCGTCGCCTTCAATGAGCGGGCGGGCCTTGTCGTCGCCTACAGCGTCTCAGGAGTGCGCATCAGCGCAAGTTCTACCTTTGACAACGGTCAACTGGGCATGGACCTCCTGGGGCCTGGTGGCAGTGCCGGCGTGACTCCCAACGACCCGTTCGACGCCGATGTGGGCGGCAACGGTCTCCAGAATCACCCCGACGTCGCCTCCGCCATAGTCGTCGGCTCGTCGATCCACGTCGCCGGCAGACTGCACAGCGAGCCGCTGGAGCCCTATACCCTCGAGTTCTTCGCCTCACCCACCTGCGACGCCTCCGGCTTCGGCGAGGGCAAGGTCTTTCTCGGCTCCATCGAGGTCGGCACGGACTCCGCCGGCAACGCGCCTTTCGGCACGCGGCTTCCGGTCACCGTCCCAGCCGGCTGGTTCGTCACGTCCACGGCGACCCACGAGCCCGTCGGCGCGACGTCGGAGTTCTCGGCCTGCGTCCAGCTGCGGACGGTGATGTCCAAGGACACGAGGGGCGTGGGGACCTTGAGGCGGCACTCGCGCTAGCCCCCGTCCTCGGCCTGCACGCGGAGCAGCCGCACCAGCGCGCCGGCTCCGCGGCGGTCGGTGCGGTCGCCGGCGCGCTCGCCCTCGCGTGGGCGGCGCTCACGCTGCGCCGGCTGCGGCTCGACCATGGCGGGGTCGAGGTGCGCTGGCTCTTCCTGCGCCGTCGCGCGCGCTGGAGCGAGGTGCGCTCGTTCCGCACGCGCGAGGGCATGATCCGCGTGCTCCTCGAGCCCTCGAGCGCGGGTCGATCCGCGTGCGGCCCCGGGCGCGCGACCGCGACCTGGTCCAGGACCTGCTGCTCGAGTACGTCCCCGCGGCGCGCGTGGCCGCATGCGGCAGCGGCCTCGCGCGCGTCGCCCCGCCGCCGCCGGATGCGGTGCCTTCGAGCGTGCGGCGAAGAGCCCGGCCTGCAACCCCAGCAGCGTCTCGGCGCAGAGCCAAAACCGTCACGGCCGACCGGGCTACCCCGCGAGCCCGACGAGCGCCTTCCAGATGCGCGGCGCCGCGTCCGTCGGCACGGCCTCCAGCAGCGCGTCGCGCATCGCCCGGCGCTCCGCTTCTCCGCGCGGGCCGGCGGCGTGCACCAGCTCGTCGCGCGTGCGCAGGCCGAGCTCCGACTCGTCGACGATGCGCACGCCCGCGCCGAGCTGCTCGGCGTTCGCGCGCTGGTGCCGGTCCTTGTGGTGCGGGTACGGCACGACCCAAGCGGGCGTCCCCACCGCGGCGATCTCGGCCAGCGTGGACGCCCCGCCGCGGCACAGGACGAGGTCGGCCGCGACGAGCGCTGCTGGCACGTCGTGGACGTACTCGAGCGCGCGGTAGCCGGTCAGCTCGCCGGCGCCCTCGAAGCTGCGCCCGGGCCCGACCTGGTGCAGGACCTGCACGCCGGCGCCGAGCAGCGTCGCGGCGTGCCCGCGCACGAACGCGTTCAGCGCCTTGGCGCCCTGGCTCCCGCCGAGCACGAGGAGCAGCGGGCGGGCGTCGTCGAAGCCGAACTCGCGCTTGAGCCGCCGGCTCTCCTGGGAGCCGCCGAAGGACGGCGAGAAGCCCGGCGCGAGGGGCGGGCCGCAGTGGACGTGGCGGCCCTCGCGTCGCGCGGACCTCTCCCTGGGCACCGTCGCCGGCCAGGCGTGGAAGACCTTCTTGCAGAAGCGCGCGAGGTAGCGCGTCGCCTTGCCGGGCACCGCGTTGATCTCGAGCAGGCACGCGGGAACGCCGAGCGAGCGCGCGGCGAGCACGGCGGGCGCGGCGGTGAAGCCGCCGAGGCCGAGCAGCACGTCGGAGCGGTGCGCTCGGAGCACGGCGCGCGCGCGGCGCACCTCGGGCGAGAGCCGCATGGCGATGCGCGGGAAGCTCGGCGCGCCGCCGCCGTCCGGCTCGATCGCGAGCGCGAGCTTCTCGAAGGGCACGGGCGCGAGGCGCTCCTCGAGACCGGCCATCACGCGCTCCTCGACGCGCCGTCCGCTGTGGAACCAGAGCAGGTCGCCGAGCTCGCCGGCTTCCACGTGATCGAGCAGGTGCAGCCCGGGGACGATGTGACCGCCGGTGCCGCCGCCGGCGAACGCCAGCCGCAGCGGGCGCCGGCGCACGCCCTGGCGCCCGGATCCGCGCGTGCTCGTCTGCTCCACGGCCATCGCCGGAGGTACGGATACCATCCCGTCGGGCGCGGGCGAAGCGCCGATCAGAGTCCCCGCTGTCGCGGGGCGGCCTCGAGCGCCGCGCGAGGCCCCGCGAAGTCGGCGCTGGCGGTCGGTGCGCGCTCGAGCTCCCGGCTCAGCGTGCGCCAGCAGTCGGGCAGGAGCAGCGGCACGAGCATCGCGCAGCCCGCGAGCAGGAGGTGCTTGACGCGCGGGCTCATCGGACCTTGTAGCGCGATTCCTGCGGCTTGGCATCGGCCACGCGCGTGGAGCGCGGCTCCGGGCTCGGTCGCTCGGGAGCGCGCTCCACCTCGGGCAGCACGAGCTTCATTCCGGCGACCAGGTGGTCGGGGTCGAGCCCGGGGTTCGCGGCGGCGATCTTCGGCCAGTGAGCGGCGTCGCCGAGCTCGCGCAGGGCGATCGAGCTGAGCATGTCCCCCTGCCGAACGGAGTACGTGGGCCCACTCGCCACCTTCGGCGGCTCGGCCGCGGGCGCCCGCTTCGTCGCGGCCGCGGGCGCCGGCTTCGTCTCGGCCGCCAGCTCAGGAGGCGTCGCGCGCCCGGGCGCGGCCGACGCCCCGCGGGGCAGCTTCAGCTCCTGGCCCGCGCGGACCTGACGCGGGTCGAGCCCGCCGTTCAGCTCCTGGATCTCGCGCCAGCGCTTGCTCGTCCCGAGCAAGCGCAGCGAGATCTCGCCCAGCGTCTCCCCCTGCTGCACGACGTACGTCGCCGGCGCGGCGGCCGCCGAGCTCGCGGGCGCGGGCTCGGGCTCGACCCGGGTCGCCGTCCGGGGCGCCGGGGATTCCGTCCGGGGCGCGGCCGACTCCGTCCGGGCCGGGGCCGACTCCCGGGAGCGCGCGCGGTCCCTGGAAGCGTGGAACAGCGCGCCCTCGGGTTCGAACACGTCGAGCTCGGCGCCGCGCGGCTGCGGCTCGCCCGCGCCGAGCAGCGCCGCTCCGGGCGTGCTCTCGGCGGGTCCGCCCCGCGCGGCTCCGGAGGCGGCGGATCCCGCCGGGGCGGCCGGACCCGCCGGACGCGCCGCGACGTCGGTTCCGGGATCGGAGAGCGGCAGGGTCTCGCGCGTCCGCGGCCGCACCGGCGCGTGCTCGGGCACGGGCCGGTCCGGCGACCGGCCGCGGTCGGCGAGCCCCGTGTGCACCGCGCCCGCGCGCGCGGTCTCCTCGAGCGGCTCCTGCTCGCCGTCGTCCCAGAGGTAGACGGCGACCACGGTGACGGCCATGAAGACCAGGGCGATCACGCCATAGCGTTCGATCTGTTGCATCAGACGGCTCCGAGAGAAGGGGCCAGGCTGGACGAGCGGGCCGGGGCCCTGCGGTCCGCCGGGGACCGGATGCCGCCGAGAGCCAGCCCGACGGCGAGGCAGGAGGCGACGAGCGACGTTCCGCCCGCCGAGATGAAGGGCAGGTTGATCCCTTTCGGGGGCGCGAGGCCGGTGACGACCTGCAGGTGCAGGACCGCCTGGAAGGCGATCGAGGTGAGCAGGCCGAAGGCGACCAGCGCGCAGAAGCGATCGCGCAGGGAAAGGACGAGGCGCAGCGCGAACCAGGCGAAGGCGAGGAACAGGCCGACGACGGTCATCTGCCCGAAGAGGCCCAGCTCCTCGCCGATGAGCGAGAACGCGTAGTCGTTCTGCATGTACTGCAGGCCGCTGTTGCGCCAGCCGCCGTGGGTGAGCCCGACGCCGAACCAGTTGCCGCTGGCCATCGCGTCCACGGCGCGGTGGACCTGGTCGTTCCCGCTGCCGCCGATCCACACGGCGATCCGCTCGCGCACGTAGGCCAGGGTCGAGATGGCGAGGACGAGGGCGCCGCCTCCGGCGAGCCCCAGCGATCCCGCGACGTGCGCGGGGCGGGCTCCTCCTACCCACATCGTGGCGACGAAGCACATCAGGAACAGGAGCGCGCCGCCCAGGTCGGGCTGCTGCACGATGAGGCAGAAAAGAGTGATGCCGAACAAGAGCATCGGCAGGAATCCGCGGCGCATGTCCTCGACCAGCGGCCCGAGGCGCCGGCAGCGGTCGGCCACCCAGAGCACCATCACGACGCGCGCGATCTCGGACGGCTGCACGGTGAGCCCCGTGAACGGCACCTGGATCCAGCGCTGCGAGCCGTTGACCGCGCGGGAGAGGCTCGGCACGAAGACCGCGACGAGCCCCGCGATCGCCAGCACGACGAGCAGCGGCACGAAAGGCTGCATCCGTGTCGGCCCGAGGCGGAAGGCGGCCAGCAGCACGACGATCGCGAGTACGCGGTACTCGAGGACGTGCAGGAGCTCGGCGCGGAACTCGCTCACGGGCAGCGTCGTCGCGGCGTGGCTGAGCTGGATCAAGAGCCCGATCCCCAGGAGCCCCAGGACCGTGCCCAGCAAGGCCAGGGCCGGCCGCCGCGCGTCGCTGCCCTGCACGCGCCGCGCGAGGTCGTCGAAGCGCGCGAAGAGCGTGGTCTGCCGCTCGTGCGCCCCCACCGCGTGCCCGCGCCTTCCGAACCGTGCCATCAGCGCACCTTCATGAGGGCGAGGCTCGCGATCGCAGAGGCGCCCGCGACGATCCACGCGCGGACGACGATCGTGACCTCGTGCCAGGGCGCGGGACCGGGGCGGAAGACGCCGCCCTTGAGCTGCAGCCCGTGGTGCACGGGCGCGACCGTGAACAGCCGCTTGCCGCCGGTGCGCCTGTAGTAGAGGCGCTGCAGCGCGCTCGAGCCCAGCTCCGCGAAGAAGACGAAGCCCAGGAGCGGCAGCACGAGCTCCTGCTTGGAGACGAGCGCCATCCAGCCCAGGAGGCCGCCGATCGGGAGCGATCCCGAGTCGCCCATGAACACCTTGGCCGGGAAGGCGTTGAACCACAGAAAGCCCATGCACGCCCCGCACAGGGCGCCGCCGACGACGGCCATCTCGGAGGCCGCCGGGACGTGGGGCAGGTTCAGGTAGGCGGTCCAGTCGGGGCGGCCGGTGACGTAGCAGAACACGAGCAGCGCGAGCCCGGAGATGATCATGCAGCCCGCAGCGAGGCCGTCGAGCCCGTCGGTGATGTTGGCTGCGTTCGAGGTCCCCACGACGACCAGCCACCCGAACGAAAGGAACAGCGCGAGTCCGAGGACGCCGAAGCCCAGGAAGAGCTGGGCGTCCTTGAAGAACGGCGGGTAGATCGTCAGGAGGGCATCGCGGCCGGAGGAGTGCGCGTACCAGGTCAGTGCGGCGAGCACTCCCAGCGCGACGACCGTCTGTCCGAGCAGCTTGGAGCGCTCGCTGAGCCCCTTCGAATGACGGATGGTCAGCTTCTTGTAGTCGTCGACGAAGCCGACCGCCGCGAGCCCGCCGACGAGCAGCACCGCCAGCACGACGTGCAGGTTGTCGAGCCGGCACCAGAGGATCACGGACACGAGGAGCGCGAACACGAGGAAGCTGCCGCCCATCGTCGGCGTCTGGGCCTTCCCCATCCGCTTGGCGATCTCGGCGAGCTCGAGCGAGTCCGTCTTCGAGACGTCCTCGCCGACGCGGTGGCGCGACAGCCAGCCGATCGTCGGGCGCCCGAGCGCGAGCGCGACGGCGAAGGCCGTCAGGCCCGCCATCGCGGTGCGGAAGGTGATGTAGCCGAAGAGCTGCATCTCCAGCATGTCGCGCAGGACGCCGGGGAACATCGCGGGCGGTTGACTGGGGGACGGGCGGCGCGGAGCGGCTCAGATCGCTCGACTGGGAAGAGCGCGGATGCGGTCGACGAGTCGCTCCAGGGCGAGCCTGCGGCTGGCCTTGATCAGGACGACGTCGCCCTCGCGCACGAGCCCCGGGACCAGGCCCAGGGCTGCTTCCGGATCTTCGAAGTGCACGACGTGCTCGGGAGCGAGCCCGGCCTCCAGCGCGCCGGCGGCCGTGGCCCGGGTGAGCTCGCCCACGAGGAGCAGGAGGTCGATGCCGCTCGAGGCGGCGAGGCGCCCCACCTCGTGATGCAGCTCGGCGGCGAACTCGCCCAGCTCGAGCATGTCGCCCAGCACCAGGACGCGCCTGGCGTGGCCGTGCAGACCCGCGAGCACGCGCACGCTCGCGCGCGCGGACTCCGGGTTGGCGTTGTAGCTGTCGTCGAAGAGCGTCAGCCCTCCGACCTCGATGCGTTCCATCCGCCTGCGCTCGGCGCGCAGGCGCGAGACGGCGGGGAGCACCTCTTCGAGATCGAGGCCCAGGCCCACGCACGCGGCGAGGGCGGCGAGCAGGTTCTGGACGCTGTGCAGGCCCAGGAGCGGCGAGGTCACCTCGTGGCCCCCGTTGAGCCGGAAGGTCGTGCCGCCGGGGTGGAACCAGACGTCGCGCGCGTCGAGGTCCCCCGGCCCGTCGACGCTGAAGGTGATGACCCGCGCGCGGGTCATCGACGCGAGCAGCCGCGTGTGACGGCAATCGGCGTTGAGCACGCAGAAGCCGTCGAGCGGCAGGCTCGCGGCGAGCGCGCCCTTCTCCCGCGCGACGCCCTCGACGCTCCCCAGGCCGGCGAGGTGCGAGGCCCCGACGTTCGTGATGATCCCGCAGTTCGGCCGGGCCGTCCGGCACAGGGCCTCGATCTCGCCCGGCGCGTTCGTGCCCATCTCGACCACGAGCACCTCGGTCCGCTCGTCGGCGAGCAGCAGCGTGTGCGGCACCCCGATGTCGTTGTTGAACGACGCGGGGCTGCCGACGACGTCGCGGCTCTCCCCGAGCAGCTCGATCAGGATGTTCTTCGTGGTCGTCTTGCCGCACGACCCGGTCACGCCGACCACCGGGATGTCGAGCCGCCGGCGATGCCACGCAGCGAGGGCGGAGAGCGCCTGGCGCGGCGAGTCGTGCACCGCGACGGCCGCGCTCTCCGGGATCCGGCGCAACTGCTCCGCGGTCGTGCCGTTGTCGCGCAAGAGGACGCCGCTCGCGCCGCGCTCGAGCGCCTGGGCGGCGAAGAGGTTCCCGTCGAAGTTGGGCCCGTTGAGCGCGAGGAAGAGGTCGCTCGGGCGCAGCGTGCGCGTGTCGGTCGAGACGCCCAGGAGCGGCCGCCGCGGATCGCCGTGGAGGAGCCTCGCCCCGGTGGACTCGACCACGTCGCGCATGGAGAACGCCGTCACGCGAGGACCTCCCGGACCACCTCGCGATCGTCGAAGCGCAGCTCGCGGTCCGCCACGATCTGCAGCTCCTCGTGCCCCTTGCCCGCGACCAGGACCACGTCCCCGGGCCGCGCGATCTCGAGGGCGCGCCGGATAGCGCGCCGCCGGTCCACCTCGACGATGTTCTCGATCGACGAGCTGCCCATCCCGCGCACGATCTCGCCGACGATCCCCTCGGGGTCCTCGCCGCGCGGATTGTCGCTCGTCACGACGGCCACGTCGGCGAGCGCGGCGACGGTGCGGCCCATCAGCGGGCGCTTGCCGCGGTCGCGGTCGCCGCCGCAGCCGAAGACCGCGATCAGCCGGCCGCCGGTCAGGCCCTCGCGCAGCACGCGCAGGACCCGGTCGAGGGCATCGGGGGTGTGGGCGTAGTCGACGAAGACGTCGAAGCCGCGCCCGTCGGTGTCGACCGGCTCGAGGCGGCCCGGCGCCCCGCGCGTCGCGGCCAGGCCCGCGAGGATCGCCGCCGGTTCGACTCCCAGCCACAGCGCCGCGGCGGCCGCCGCCAGCGCGTTCTCGACGTTGTACCGGCCGCGCAGCGCGAGCCGCAGCTCCGTGGGCACGACGCCCATCCCGGCGAGCACGATGCGCGTCCCGCCCGCTTCCGCCCGCAGCCGGGTGGCGCAGAGGTCGGCGCGGCAGCGCGTCGCATAGGTGAGGACGCGCGCCCCGGAGCGCTCCGCCGCGTCCTTCATGCGCTCCCACGCGGGGTCGTCGCGGTTGAGGATCGCCGCCGCGTCGGGCGCGAGCCCCTCGAACAGGCGCTCCTTGGCGCGCGCGTAGCTCGCCATGTCGCCGTGGTAGTCCAGGTGCTCGCGCGACAGGTTGGTGAAGACGCCCGCGCGGAAGGGGACGCCCGCGGTGCGCTCCTGCGCGAGCGCGTGGGAGGACACCTCCATCACCACGCTCGCCCCCCCCGCGCCGAGGTGCCGCTCCAGGATTCGCTGCAGGTCGGGTGCATCGGGGGTCGTGTGGCTGGCCGGCAGGACGGTCCCGCCGGCCAGTCGATGTCCCGCGGTGCCCAGGACCGCGGGCCGCATGCCGGCGCGCTCGAGCAGCTGACCCAGGACGTGCGCGGTCGTGGTCTTGCCGTTGGTGCCGGTCACGCCCACGACGGAGAGCGCGTCGGCCGGCCGCCCGTGGACGAGGGCCGCCGCTCGACCGACCACGCGCCGCGCATCACGATGGGTCCACTGCACGAGGTGCAGGCCTGGCATGTCGATGGTTACGGTGCGGAGGTCGAGCCCATGGGGCGTGAGCACGGCCACCGCACCGCGGGCCGCGGCGTCGGTCAGGAACCGCGCGCCGTCGGCCTTTTCTCCCGGGAGAGCAGCGAAAAGATCCCCGACGCCAACTCGACGCGAGTCGAGTTGGACGTCGAGGATGTCGGGCCCGCTGCCCTGCAGCGGGCAGGCCCCCCCGAGCCTTTCGACGAGTTCGGCAAGCTTCATCTGGATTCCCCCTCTTCCGCCCAAGGGAAGTCGGACTCGTTGAACAGTTCCGCGTCCTCGGTGTCCAGGTGGACCGCAGCGGCGGGGCGAGGACCGAGGCCCACCGCGCGGCGCAGGATCTCGATGGCCGAAGAACCAGCCACGTCGCGGCCGAACTTCTTCTTGCTGCGCGGGTCCTCGACCACGACGAGCACCAGCACCTCGCGCTTATCGGGTCCCACGCGCCCGATGGCGCACATGGAGCTCGTGTAGCAGGTGCGGCGGATGCCCTTGTGGGCGCGCTGCCCGCGCAGCTCTTCGCGACAGCTCTTGACGCAGGGGCCGCCGTCGGCGTGAGCCAGCGCGTTGTGCTCGAGCTCCACGTGCAGGCAGAGCTCGGTCTCGACCTTCTCGGTCGTCCCGGTCTTGGTCCCGATGTAGGCCCCCGGGACGTGGAGCTCGGGGCAGGCGTCCGTCCCGGCGACGGCCTCGCCCGTGCCCGCGCGCGCGCCGAGCGCCAGCATGTCGCGCAGCTGGCCGCAGGTCGCCTGCGAGAGGACCCGTGTCCCGCCCTCGAGCGGGATCTCCCAGCGCTTGTCCTCCTGCTCGACGGCCCGGATCAGGCGCAGCGGCAGGCGCTCGCCGCCGCGCGCGATCGTCGCCAGGGCCGCGGCGTGCTGCCAGAGCGTGACCGAGACCTCGTGCCCGAAGCTGACCGAGGCGTGCGTGAAGCGCCGCTTCCAGGTGCCGCGGACGAGCGGTGGCACGTACCCGCCGGACTCGGGGCCGAGGTTCGCGAGCGGCGGCGCGCCGTAGCCGAGCCGCAGGAGGCGCTCGCGGAAGGCCGGCGGGTCGATGCGCAGGCCGATCTGGACGAGCACCGCGTTGACCGACTCGGCGAGCCCGCGGCGCGCCTCGAGGTGCGATTCGGTGGGAGCGCCCTCCGCCTCGCGGATCAAGCGCCCGCGCCCCCACGCGTCGCGGACGACGACCCCGACCGGGGCGTACGTCGCGAAGCGGTCGTCGGGCCGGACCAGGCCCTCCTCGAGGGCGATCGCCATCACGATCGCCTTCATCGTCGAGCCGGGCGTGAACGAATGCCGGATCGGCCCGAAGCCCGCGTTCGGGTAGCGCAGCAGCTGATCGACGGCGAGCACGTCGCCGGTGGCCACGTCGACCGCGATGGCCATCGCCAGCGCCGGATCGAACTCCACCATCACGCCCTGCAGGGCGCGGTGCGTCGCGCGCTGGAGATCCGCGTCGAGGGTGGTGACGACGCGCGGCGCGTCGCTGCCTGCGCTGCTCGACACGTAGTAGTTGGGGACGTCGTCGTTCCAGGTGCTCTTGCGGTCGCGCGGCAGGTTGCGCACGCGCCGCGCATACGTGCCGGGCTCCTTCTCCAGGAAGCCCCACTCCGGGCGCCGCAGCTCGCTGGCGCACAGGAGCTCCAAACCGCTCCAGGGCTGCCAGTACGTCTCGAGGTAGTGCGCGCGCTGCTCGACGCGCTCCTTCTCGCGCGCATCCCGGTACGGCTCGTCCTCCCGCAGCCCGGCCTCCTTGCGCGCGCGCGCCAGCGCCTGCCCCGGATCGAGCACCCCCCAGTGACCGAGGACCCCGAACGCGTCCTCCGCGTCGAGCTCGGCCTCGGCGCCGACCGCGGGCGGAGCCGGCCGCAGCGGATGCCGCCGGTCCAGCCGGCACTCCAGCCGCATCTGCCAAGGCGTGACCTTCTCGCGCTTGAGCAGGCCCTCGAGCTCGCGCGCGGTCTCGGGCTCGATGGAGCGCCGCACGAGGCGGAACTGCGAGGGCATGAGCTCGGCCCAGATCGCGTCCTCGAGAATCTCGCCGCGCTCGCGCTCGCTCGCGTGCGCGAGCTCCTCGCGCAGCCGCGGGGAGAGCCGCCGCTCGTCGACGAACGTCGCGAGGTCGCCGAGCAGCTTGTCCGTCCACACCTCGGGCCGCGCCGCCGCGTGCGCGACGTGCCTCTCGCGCATCGCCTCCGAGAGGGTCACCTCCGGCATCCAGGCGAGGGTGGCGAAACCGCCGCGGCCCAGGTCCACCACCCGCAGGCCCTCGATCCGGCCGCCGCCCGCGCCATCGACGGCTCCGGTAGCGATCCAGCTCTCGACCCGCTCGCGCGTCGCGCGGTCGAACGCGAGCAGCCCGCCCGTGTCGACGCGCAGCTCGCCGTGGTCGGCCTGCGCCGGGAGCAGGCGCACCGCCAGATCCTCGGTGCTCGTGTCGCCGAGCGCGCCGGCGATCGAGCGCGCCATGCGCTCGGGCGTGTGCGCGCGCCACATCGCGTGCGGCGACAGGGTCAGGTCGAAGCACTCGACCGAGACCGCCAGCGGGCGTCCGTCCCGGTCGTTGATCTCGAAGCGCGGCCAGGGCGCGCTGTCGCTCTTGAGGTCGGCGGGCTGCTGTCCCTCGCCCGCGAGCGAGATGTGCGTCGCCTTGCCGCTGACGGCGATCAGGGTCCCGGCGATGACCACGAACGCCGCTGCGGGCCGGAGCCCGGAAGCGGACTCGAAGCTCGGCCCAAGGCCCGTATGGAGACGCGCGCTCATTCGGATCCCCTCGACACGCCAGAGGTCAGGCGGCCATCGGTCGGAGTCTGGTCGAGCTCGGATTCGAATTCAAACCTTTCGATGCGTACCCGGTGCTGTCCGATCTGGCGCTCGTACCACTCGGTCATGACGTGTGCGCGATCGAGGCGGGCGGCCCGATCGAAGTTGTGCGATTGGAGCCAGGCGGTCACGCCTCCGCCGGCGAGCAGGAGGCCGGAGACGAGGAAGGACAGCGCGGTTCGCGTCACGCCGCGCCTCCCTCCTCGCCTCCGAAGAAGGAAGCCGGTCGCTCCGACGCCAGAGCGTCGGAAGCGCCCTCTCCCTCGTCAGGACAACGTGTCCGAACTGCAACCCGCAGCCGCGCCGAGCGCGCCCGCGGGTTGGCCCGCTCCTCGTCGTGGTCGGGGCGGGTGGGTCTCTTGGTGCGCAGGGCCCAGCGTCCGGCGCTCGCGCCCTCGCGCAGGAAGCGCTTCACCTCGGCGTCCTCGCCGCTGTGGAAGGAGATCGCGGCCAGGACCCCCCCGTCGGCGAGCCACAGCTCGGCCGCCGCGAGGCCGTCGCGCAGCTCCTCGCCCTCCTCGTTGACGGCCCGCCGCAGCGCCTGGAAGGCCTTCGTCGCCGGGTGCAGGCGCCCCGCGCGCCCCCCGACGGTCCGCGCTATCAGCTCGGCCAGGGCGCCGGTGCGCCGGAAGGGCGCGCGGCGCCGCGACTCGGCGATCGCCCGCGCGAGCTGGCGCGCGCGCCGCTCCCCACCTTCATAATAGAAGAGGTCGGCGAGGTCGCTCTCGTCCCAGCGGTTGACGATCTCGGCCGCGGTCCGCTCGCGCGTGGGGTCCATCCGCATGTCGAGCGGCCCGTCGCCCTGGAAGGAGAAGCCGCGCTCGGCGCGGTCGAGCTGCAGCGAGCTCGCGCCGAGGTCCATCAAGAGGCCGATCGGCGCCTCGCAGCGCTGCTTGCGCAGCCAGCGGGTGAGCCCGGACATCCGCAGGCGCTCGACCCGCGCGCGCAGCCCGAACGGCGCGAGGTGCCGCTCCGCGATCGAGAGCACGTCGGGGTCCTGGTCGAGGCCCAGGATCCGCAGCCGCGGGAAGCGCTCGAGCAGGAGCCGGGCGTGCCCGCCGGCTCCGAGGGTGGCGTCGATCGCCAGCCCCGCGGGGTCCTCGCCCCACTCGGCGGCGAATGCGGCCAGCACCGCGCGCGCCAGGACGGGGACGTGCACGGAATCGTCGCGTTCCTCCATGCAAGATCTCCCGGTGTTCGCGCCGCAGAAAGCGTCCGAGCTCCCCCAGAAGGCTTTCACCTGGAGCCCCCTTTCCGCGGGGCGTCCTGGGGGCTCGCCCCCGTGAGGATGCTCTCGAGCTCCTCGAACTCGCCCTCGCTGTCGGCCTCGAAACGGTCCCAGCGCTCCGCCGACCAGATCTCCACCCGATCGACGACGCCGACCATCACCACCTCGCGCTCGATCCCGGCCAGCTTGCGGAGCTTCTCGGGGACGAGCAGCCGGCCGGACGCATCGAGCGTCGGCCGCGTGGTGTAGCTGAAGAAGAGGCGCTGCAGGCGCCGGCTCTTCTCCCCCGCGAAGGCCGCGGTGTCCATGCGCTCGAGGGCCCGCGCGAAGCCCTCCTCGGAGAACAGGAACAGGCACCCGTCGAGCCCGCGCGTGAGGACCGCCGTGCGGTTGCCGTCCTCGTCCAGGGAGAGCCCCTGCTGGAAGCGCTTGGGGACGAAGACGCGGTTCTTCGCGTCCACCGTGTGCCGGGAGTCACCGCAGAACAACGCGGAGCTCCAGCCCGATCGAGGGCCGCCTCGGACAGCGCCACTTTCCACCACCGCGCGCCACGAGAGTATTCTTTCCTCCCACCGCGGTGGACGCAATACCCTTCTCTGACTTTGCTTACGGCGGCTCCACCGAGCCCCGGAACGCCGGCTCCAACCACAAGACCGAGGGGACGAAAACACCGGTCACACTACATCTTGTGGGCGCCGGCATCAGACTCGTGATGGCTCCGGCTGCTCGGGGCGCCCGGGGGCGCCCGGGGCCTCGGCCTCGCCCTCCTCGGACCCCAGCGCCACCCCGCCCTCGTCCACGCCATCGAAGATGGCCTGCAGCTCGCTGCGCACCTCGGCGATGCGGGCGGCGTCGAAGTCGAAGGCGAAGACCCGCAGGCGCTCGTCGCGCCGCGGGCGGCGCACCAGGAAGGACTCGCCCGCCTCCTCGCGCTCGACCTTCTCGAGCTTGAGCCTGCGCTTGCGCATCAGGAGCAGGCACAGCACGTAGCGCAGCTCGCGCACGCGCGCCTCCGGGCGTCCCTCGAGCTCGACGAACAGGCGCTCGAGGGAGGCGAGGTCGAGCTGCAGCGTCTTGCGCTTCTCGCTCGTGTGGCGCGTGAACCACCAGAAGAGCGTGTCCGCCGCGCGCTCGCCCCGCGCGGCGGGTGCCTGCGACCAGCACCCGGCGCAGAGGTCCGCGCGCGCCAGGGCTTCGCCGGTCACGGACAGGGTCGAGGCGTGCTTCTCACCGTCCTCGAAGACGCGCTCGCAGCGCACGCAGACGCCGCTCCGGCGCTCGATCTTCCAATGGGACACGTGGGACATGTCCCGCAATCTAGCCCGGGGCCCCGCCCGGTTTCCACGCCCTCAGACGCTATGGAGGCCCGAGCCCCCCGTTGCTCCTCCACCACGCGCGCCAGCCCGCCGGGTCGAGGGTCTGCTGGACGCCCGACAGGCGGCGCAGGGAGGCCTGGGCGATCTGCAGCGAGCGCAGGTCGGAATCGCGCATCGCGCGCTCGAGGTACTCGATCAGGGCCGGGATGGCCGCCGGGTCCTCGAGCTGGACGAGCGCGCGCGCCGCCGCCTCGCGAACTCCGGAGTCGGCGTCGGCGGCGAGCGCCGCGCTCAGGGCGGCGCGCGTCGGAGCGGTCGCTGCGGCGCGCGTCCCGCGCTGACCCAGGCTCTGGGCGGCCTCCGAGCGGACGATCCAGAAGGGGTCCTCCGCGAGGGAGCGCGCGAGCGCGGCGAACACCTCGGGCTCGGCTTCTCCCGCCGACGGCAGGCGTCCCAGGAGGTCGGCGGCGCGCATGCGCGCCTGGTTGCCGCGGCCGAGCAGCGCGGTGACCGGGACGACCGCCGGCCGGCCGATCTCCTCCAGGATCGACGCGCAGAGGTCCCCCATCGCGCTGTCGGCGATCCCCATCAGCTCCACGAGGTACGGGACGGAGGCCGCGTCGAGGACGATCAGCTCGGCGCGCGCGCGCTCGAACGAGCCCAGCCGTTCGCGCGCGAGCGTCGTGAATCCGGCCTGGTCGTAGGTCCCCATGAGCACGCGCAGGAGGTTCTGCACGAGGAACTCGGTCAGCGCCGGGTCCGCGAGGGCTCGCGCGCGCTTCGAAGGCCAGTCGGGGTCGCGCGCCAGCCAGGCCTCCCACAGCGCGCGGTGGCTCTCGGGCAGCTCGGCGAGCGGCCGCACCGGCGCGGGCTTCGCCGGCTGCGCCGCGCACGAGCAGGCGAGGGCCATGGCGACGACGACGAAGGTGCGCAGGGCGCTCATCCTCGCTTGGCCGCGCGGATCTCGCGGTAGAGCCGCACCGTGGAATCGACGAGCCCCTCCCAGTCCGGGAGCTCGGGGTCGTCGGCGTACAGCGCGTCGAGGACGCGCCGGTCGTCGACGATCGCGCGCAGGCGTTCGGCGAGCCGGGCCGCGTCCCCGACGGGGAAGCGCCAGCCGACCTTCCCGTCCTCGACGAGCTCGGCCAAGCCGCCGAGGTCCGACACGAGCAGCGGCGTGCGCGCCGCGAGCGCTTCGAGCACGATGAGCGGGCGGTTCTCGTACCACAGGCTCGGGATCACGAGCAGGTCCGCGCGCGCCAGCGCGCGCGGCACCTCGTCGCGCGAGAGCGCGCCGCCCAGGCGCGCTCCGACGCGGGCCGCTTCGCTCTGCAGCCTCTCGACGTACTCCGGTTCGTGCTGCGAAGGGCCATAGAGCACGAGCTCGGCGCGCGCGCGCCGGGCCTCGTCGAGCGCGCCGAAGGCCTCGACGAGCACGTGGGCGCCCTTGATCGCGACGAGCGAGCCGATGAACGCGATGCGCACGCGGTCCGGGTCGCTCTCGCGCGGCAGCGCGAAGGCGCGCGCGTCGATGCCGGTCGGCGCGTACTCGACGCGCTCTGCGGGAAGCCCCCATTCGACCAGGCGCTGGCGCAGGAAGCGGCTGGGCGAGACGAAGCGGTCGACGTGCTCGAGCGCCGCCGCGCGCAGCGCCGCGGAACGCTCGCGCGTGGCCTCGGCGTACACCCGGCGCCAGTCGCTCGCCGCGGCGCCCGGATCCTCGCCGGCGGCCGGGTGCGGCATGTGCAGCGGCTCGCTCGCCCGTCGCGGCACGAGCCCCGCGAGCGTCCGACCGGCCGTGGCGAGGTCGATCCCGGTGGCGGAGCGGATGCGCGCCAGCGTCTTGCCGGCGCGGCGCTGCAGCTCGGTCTGGCGCCACTTGAAGGTCCCCATGCACGTGCCGCAGCGCTCGAAGTCGACGACGTGGCAGATCGATCCGTCACCGTGCACCAGCTGGCCGAAGCGCGCGCACTGCAGCCAGAAGTCGTGCAGCGTGAAGACGACCGCGCACCCGCGCCGCGCCGCCTCGCGCAGGCAGCCCACCGACAGGTACATCAGGTGCTGGAAGTGCACGACGTCGGGCCGCAGCTCCTCCAGCACCTGCCCGAAGAGGCGCTCGATCTCGGGCCGCTCCCAGGTCTGGCGGAAGTCCGTCAGGAAGAGGTTGTTGACGAGCTCGCGCACGGGGATTCCCTCGTGCCGCCGCTCTCGCAGGCCGAGGTCAGGAAGCGCCACGTCCTTCTCGGCGGTGAAGACGCGCACGTCCTCGCCGCGCGCGGCGAGGCGCCGGGCGAGCTCGGCCGTGTAGACCTCCGTCCCGGCCGAGTGGGCCGGGGGGTAGCGGTGCGTGACGAGCAGGATGCGCACGACGCGAGGATACCGGTTCGGCGGGCGGTGCGGACCTACCGTGTACCGCCCAGGGCGCGCAGCATCTCGACCAGGCCGTTCGCCAGCCGGATCGAGCCGCCGCTGGGGTTCTCGCCGCTGCGCTCGCGCAGCGTGCCGAGGTACCCGTAGGGCCGCCGGTACGCGGTGTCGGTGGCGCTCAGCACCGCCGCGTACATCGCGCGAACCTCGTCGCTGCGCAGGCCCAGCGCGTCGTCGTACGCGAGCGCGAGGCCCAGGAGCAGGTTCTGCGGGATCGCGGGCAGGTCCCCCACCTCGAGCTGCACCTTGGGGTCGAAGAGGTAGTACGTGACGTCGCCCCACGTCCCGTCGTCGTACTGCTCGGACTTGAAGTGCGCGCGCAGCGCGGGTCCGAGGAGCGCCGGCGCGTACTGCCGCACGCGCTCGTCGAGGCGCGCCATGTCGCGCACGATCGCCCAGCAGCGCACCTGGTCGGCCGCGACGTAGCCGCCCAGGCGCACCGCGTCGCGCCAGTGCGGCGCGTAGTACTGCAAGCCGCCGTAGGCCAGGTTGCGGAAGGCCGCGATGCGCGGGTGCGCCTTCCACAGAGTGACCGCGCGCGCCGCGATGTGGCCGAAGTGGTCGTCGAACCCCGGGTCGAGGTAGTCCCAGCTGCCCGCCCAGTAGTGCGTGAACTCGAGCCGCCGCAGCGCGCGCTGCGCGGCGTGCGTGAAGCGTTCCTCGCCCGTGAGCGCTCCCAGCCGGCCGAGCTGCGCGGCCACGTCGAGCTCGCGGATCGGCTGCGTGTCGGCGTTCGCCTCGGCGTCGAGCGCGCGATAGCGCGTCGCGACGCTGCCGTCGGGCTGCACGCCGCGCGCGAGCACCACCTCGCCTATGCGCGCGGCCGCCGACCTGCACGCGGGGCGCAGGTCGAGAGGTCCGCGCTCGGCGAGGTCGATCAGGAAGCCGAGCGGCGCGCCGATCTGCAGGAAGCGGTCCGCGATCGGCTCGTCCTTCTCGGCATCCCACGTGCGCGGCAGCCCGGTCTCGGCCTGCAGCCCGTGCTCGAGGAAGGCGGCGACGTGGCGCTCGAGCGCCGCGCTCCAGCGCGGCAGGGGCTCGACCTCGACGGCGTCGAGCAACTGCTGGAAGAGCGGGTTGTGGCCGCCCGGAAAGCTGCTCAGGCGCTCGCCCGTGACGACGTCGAAGAGGTGGCACACGAAGCCGGTCGCGACCGTGCCGTCCAGGTCGACGCCGCGCTCGAGCCAGAGGTCGAAGACGAGCTCGAGCCGCCGGACGAGCTCGGCGCGCAGCTCCTCCTCGCTCGGCAGCGGGAGCTCGACGCTGGCGGAGAGCCGCGACCAGTCGGCGCGCCCGTCGCCGGCGCCCGCGAGGCGCAGGACGAAGCGCGGCCGCGGCTCGCGCCCCAGCGCGCGCGCCACGTCGTCGCCCGACACCTCGAACTCGCGCCACGAGTCCGGCTCGGAGGCGAGCTCGAACGCGGCGACGCCGCCCGCCCCGTCGCGCAGCTCGAGCCGTCCCGTGCCGCGCACTCGACCGGCGATCCGGAGCGAGCGCGCCAGCGGCGCGAACGCCGCGATCGGCTGCGTCGCGTGGGCGTCGCCCTTCGTGAGCAGCGCGGGATCGGCGCCCTGCTGCACCTGGTCCATCCCGTAGGTCGAGCGCCACCACGGGATGCGGCGCTGGCCATCGCCGTCGGCGAAGTCGGGGCCGACATCGCGGAAGTCGCCGTTGTCGAGCAGCTCGACGCGCGCGGTCGCGGGCTCCTGCGCCGGCGCGGCGCAGAGGAGCAGGGCCGCGAGCGCGCGCCGGTCGCGCGCGGCGGGAAGCGGTGTGCTGCGCATGGAGGGCCTGGCACAATACCTCCGATGTCCTCGGGCGCGCGCGCGGAACTCCCTCGGAACACGGTCCTCGCCGGCCTCGGGCTCGCTGGCCTGGCGTGGGCGGCGGGCGGGTGCTCGAACGCCGGCGCAGTGAGCGCGACCCCGCGCTTCGAGGCGCGCCTCGAGCTGATCCCGGGCGAGGTCAAGCCGCTCGGGCTCCTGCTCGGCGACTTCGACGGCGACGGCGCGGTCGAGCTGTGCGTCGCGACGCAGTCCCCTGGCTCGCTCGAGCTCTGGAAGGACCCGCTCGGTCGTCCGGTGCACGGCGCCGAGCGCCGCCTCGAGACCGGCGCGTACCCGCTCGGACCGGTGCGCGTGCCCGAGCGCCCGGGCGCTCGCGGCCCGCGCGGCGGTCAGCGCGGCGCGCGCGTCGCCGTCGCGTCGCAGGGCGCGGCGGCGCTCTACCTCGACGACCTGAGCGAGCCCGCGCGGCCGGGCGAGCCCATCCCGCTCGCGGCGACTCCGGAGGTGCTCGCCGCGGGCCGCCTGGGCGCCGAGCCGCGCATCGCGGTGCTCTTCGAGGGCGCGCCCCCGGCGCTGTTCGATGCGGACGGGAACGCCGTCCCGGTCGCGGGCGCGACGCTCCCGGACGACCTGCCGACCTGCGCGCGCTTCCTCGCGGACGGCAGCGGCCTCGTCGTCGGGCTGCAGGACCTGCGGCGCGTGGTCTTCCTGCCGCACGATTCCACGCGAGCCGCGGGCTCGCTCGGGTCCAAGCGCTACCAGGTCCAGCTCGGCGGGCTGCCGCGCGACTTCGCCGAGATCGACCTCGACCGCGACGGCGACCTCGAGCTCGTCGTCGCGGGGGGCGAGCGCAGCCTGTGGGTGCTCGGCTGGGGCGCGCCCGGCGGTCCGCTCGCGGGCCTGATCGAGGCGCTGGGCGAGCCGCTGCGCTGGACGGCCGGCGCGGTGCCGCTCGACCTCGAGGTCGGCGACGTCGACGGCGACGGCGAGGACGAGCTGGCGGTCCTCGAGCACTACGACCTCGCGCTCACCTGGCTCGACGACTTCGGCGAGCGCGGCCCCGGGCGCGTGTTGCGGCAGGAAGCGGGGCAGACCCCCTGGGCGCTCGCGACGGGCGACGTCGACGGCGACGCGCGTCTCGACGTCGTCGTCGCCAATCGCGACGCGCAGCGCGTGACCTTCGTGCGCGGGCTCGGCTGGGGCTTCGAGAGCGCGCACCACGTGGCCGTCGGCCGCGCCCCGCGCGCGCTCGCGCTCGTCGACCTCGACGGGGACGCGCGGCCGGAGGCCGTGACGCTCAGCGCGATCGACCACAAGCTGAGCCTCCTGCGCAACGTGGCGGGGCGCCTCGAGCTCGCCGAGCGCCTGGGCGAGGGCACCGCGGTCGACGTGCTGCGCGCGGCCGACGTCGACGGGGACGGGCACGCCGACGTCGCGTGTCTCGCGCGCGCCGGAGCGGCGATCGCGCTCGAGGTGTGGTTCGGCGACGGGTCGGGCGCGCTCGCGCGGCGCGCGGGCGTCCCGCCGCTCTCCTGCGCGGCGAGCGCCGGCGACTTCGTCCTGGGCGACGTCGACGGCGACGGGCGCCCCGAGCTCGTCGTCAGCGACCCGGACGCGGGCAAGGTGCGGATCTTCGCGCCCGGTGCGCCCGGTGCGCCCGGTGCGCCGTTCGCTCAGAAGCCCGCGGTCGAGCTCGAGGTCGACATGGGAACGGGCGCGCTCGCGCTCTACGACACCGGTGCGGGAGCGCGCCTCGTCATCGGCCGCCGGGACGGCGCGCCGCAGGTGCTCGCGTTCGACGAGCGCCTGCGACCATCGGTGCACGTGCAGGGCGCCAGCGGCGGCAACTCGGCGAGCCTCGCCACGGGCGACGTCGACGGCGACGGTGGGTTCGAAGCCGTCTGGCTCCAGAGCGGAGGCTCCGACGTCAGCCCCGGGATCGTCGCGGGGTATCTCAGCTCGTCGCCGCGCGGCTTCGAGGGGATCCGCACCGGGCTCGCGCCCCACGGTCTCGCCGTCGGCGACCTCGACGGCGACGGACGCGGCGACCTCGTCGTCGCCGCGAGGCACAGCCACCAGGTCAACGTGTGGCTCTCGCGCCCGGGCGCGGCGGGCGAGCCCATCGCGTTCGAGCGCCTTTGCGACCTGGGCGCGGGGCGCGGCCCGTTCGCCCTCGCGCTCGGCGACGTCGACGGCGACGGACGGCTCGACATCGTCGTCGCGAACCATTACGCGGGGAGCGTGAGCACGATCTACAACCGCGCGCCCCGCGCGAGGAACGCGCGATGAACCGGGCGCGCGAGGAACGCGCGATGGAGCAGCGCGCGAGGACGCGGCGCACGGGCGTGCTGCTCGGAGCCGCCGCGCTCGCCTGCTCGCAGCCGGCGCCGCCCGCGACCCTCGGCCCGGTCACGCTCACGGCGGAGGGCGGGCAGAGGAGCGCGCCGGCGCGCGTCGCGCGCAGCATCGAGGTCCCCGCCGACGTCTCCGCGTGGCGCGTCGACGCGCCGCGCTCGCGTGTGGTCGGCCTCGAGCGCTTCGGGCTGGAGCGCGGCCTGTACCTGCTCGGCGAGGAGCCGCGCGAGCTCGCGATCCCGGGCCCGTTCGACCCGCGCGAGTTCAACCAGGTCGCCCTGACGCTGCTCGTCCAGTACCGCACCTCGTGCTCGCTGCGGCTCGCGCGAGCGGGCGCGGAGCCCGTGTCGTCGGGGTCGATCCCGCTCTTCAGCAGCCCCGAGCCCCAGGCTGCCGTCGCCGGCTTCGCGCACAACGCGCTGCGCGCGGAGCCCTTCGACGAGCTCGTCCTCGCGTTCCCGCGCGATGCGGGGCCGGTGTGCGTCGTCGCGATCGACCTCGTGCAGCGTCCGCTCGCGGACTGGCAGCGCCCGCTCGACGACGACACGCGGCTCGCCGCGGTCGGGACCGAGGCGCGGCGCGCGACGCCGATCTCCTCGAGGAGCGCGCTCGTAGGCGAGCTCGCGGCGCCGGCCCGCAGCGCTGCCGCAGGCGGGGGCGCCGTCCTGCGGACGGCGTTCGCGCTGGAGCCATCCCTGCGCTTCCCCGACCAGGAGCCGCGCCTCGCGCTCGTGCTGCGCGCGGCGGGGGGAAGGACGCTCGAGCGCTCGTGGCCGCTGGAGGCGGACTCGGCGCAGCCCGCGCGCTGGCACGCGGTCGAGGTCGACCTGGGGCCGCTCGCAACCGGCCGGATCGAGGCGCGCTTCGAGCTGCGCGCGCGCGGCGCGCTCCCCGCCTTCGGCTGGGTCGCCGATCCGCGCGTGCTCGTTTCCGAGCCGAGCCCGGCGACCGTCCTCCTCGTCACCTCGGACACCCACCGCGGCGATCACGTGGGCGCCGCGAACCGGGGCGTCGCGGTGTGGACCCCGGAACTCGACGCGCTCGCTGCGCGCGGCGTGCTGTTCGAGGACTGCTGGTCCACGACCGAGATCACGCTTCCTTCGCACGTCGCCCTCTTGACCGGCAGGCACCCGCGCGACACGCGGGTGGTGAACAACATCACGGCGCTCGCGAGCGACGCGCCGACTCTGGCCGAGGCCTTCGAGAGCGCGGGCTACCGCACGTTCGCCGCGCTGAGCGCGCGCCACCTGGGCCACGCGGTCAGCGGCCTCGGACAGGGCTTCGAGCGCACGTTCGCACCCGAGGGCGAAGCCGTCGCCGCGACCACCGTGGAGCGGCTGCTCGGCTGGCTCGACGAGGCCCGCGGCGAGCCGGTCTTCGCGTGGCTGCACCTCTTCGACGCGCACGCGCCGTACGCGGCGCCGGCCGAGCTCGAAGCGCCGGACGTCTTCGCCGGCGAGGCGGAGCCGCCTCACGATTCCGTGCCGCCGCACGTGCGCGCCGCCCGCGCTCGCTACCGCGGCGAGATCGGCTACCTCGACTCGCAGCTCGGGCGCGTCCTCGACCTGGAGCGTGTGCGCGACGGCGTCGTCGCCGTCACCGGCGACCACGGCGAGAGCCTGGGGACGAACGGCATCTTCTTCACGCACGAGGAGCTCTACCCCGCGACGCTACGCGTCCCGTTGATCCTCGCCTGGTCCGACGCGCCGGCGGGCGCGCGCGTCGCCGGCCCCGTGCAGCACCTGGGGCTCGGGCGGACGCTGCTCGAGCTGGCGGGGATCGACGCGCGCGGCTTTCCCGGCGCGAGCCTGCTCGCGCAGGTCTCGGGCGCGGCGCCGCCCGAACCGCTCTTCGCGCTCGCCTACGGCGCGCGCTCGGCGTCGATCACCGCGGGCGGGATGCACCTCGTCCTGCACCTCGTGCCGCACCCGATCGGCAAGCCCGAGCCGGCCTGGGAGTCGCAGCTGCACCAGGTCGAGCTCTACGACCTCGGCGTGGACCCCGACTGCGCTACCGACGTCGTGCGGGCGCGGCCGGCGGACGCCGCGCGGCTGCGCGCGGCGCTCGTCGCCTGGCTCGCGGACGCCCGCGACCCGGGCTGGGCGCGCGCGGCGCGCGTCAGCGAGGAGCAGGCGGCGGAGCTCGCCGCGCTGGGCTACGCGACGGATGGCGGGGCACCGCCGGGAGCGTGGATCGATCCGGAGTGCGAATGTCCGTGGTGCTCTCGATTCTGAATCGGCGCGGGCCGCGGGGGCGCCGGCGCGGAGCTCGGCGAGCCCCGTTCCCGCGCGCGGGGCTCGCGGGCGCGCTCGCGCTCCTCGCCCCCGGCTACTCGGCCTGCGCGCCCGGGCCCGCGCCGCTGCCCGTCGCCTCGATCGAGCTGCGCCTCGAGGGCGCCCCGCGCGCCGCCGCGGCCGAGGGCCGGCTCGTGCGTCTCGACGTCCCCGAGGGGCTCGAACCCTGGCGCGTCGCCGCGCGCCGCTGGAGGGTCGCGAGCGCGGCCGAGCTCGACGCCGGGCCCGCGGACGCGCGCGCGCTCCTCTTGCTCGACGTGGCGGACAAGGAGATCGTCGTCCCGGGGCCGTTCGCCCCGCGCGGCTTCAACCGCGTCGCAGTGCTCGTCTCGGTGCTCAAGGAAGGCCGCCTCGACCTCGCGCTGCGCCGCGCGGGCGAGGACCGGCGCACGCGCTCGATGCGGCTCCCCGCCGCGCACGGCGTGCAGCGCATCGCGGCGAGCTTCGCCGACGCCGCGTCCGAGAGCGAGGCGATCGACGAGATCGCGCTGCGCATCGGCGGCGACGCCGGACCGATCGCGGTGCACGCCCTCGAGCTCGAACACCTGCCTCTGGCCGACTGGCCCTTCGTGCGCGACGGCTACGGCGAGGCCGGGGGCGAGCTGCGCCCCGCGCACCAGCTCGCCGCGGGCCAGCGGCTCACCGGCCGGTTCCGCGCCGGGCCGCGCCAGGAGCTCGAGCTCGCCTACGCGATCCCCGCGGAGCTGCAGCTCGCGGGCTGGGCCCCGGCGCTCGCCGTCGAGCTCGGCGGAGAGCGCGTTCCGCTGCCGGCGCCGGGCGATCCGCTCTTCGACCGCTGGCACACGGCGCGCCTCGCGCTCGGCGAGATCGCGCGGGGCGAGCCCGGGCCCGAGATCAGGATCGAGATCGAGGACGCCGGCCGGCCGGAGGCGGTCTTCGTCGTCGCGGAGCCGCGGCTGGTCACGCCCGCCGCCGATCCGCCGCTGACCCTGCTCGTCACCTCCGACACGCACCGCGGCGACCACGTCGGCGCGGCGCAGCTCGGCGTCGACGTCGACACGCCCGTGCTCGACGCGCTCGCCGCCCGCGGCGTCTTCTTCGAACGCTGCCACTCGACCTCCAACGTGACCGTCCCCTCGCACGTGGCGCTGATGACCGGGACGCACCCGCGCGACACGCGCGTCGTCGACAACCTGACCGCGCTCGCCGACGAGGCCGCCACCCTGGCCGAGCGCTTCCGCGCGCGCGGCTGGCGCACGTTCGCCGCGCTGAGCGCGCGGCATCTCTCCGACATCGGCCGCCTCGCGCAGGGCTTCGAGCGCTTCGCGGTACCACGGACGGCGGCGCGCGACGGGAAGCAGACCGTCCTCGCGCTCGAGGGCATGCTCGACGGAGCCGACCGCTCGCCGGTGTTCGCGTGGCTGCACCTCTACGACGCGCACGCGCCGTACGCGGCGCCGCCGGAGTTCGAGGCGCGCTACACCGAGCGCGAGGTCGCGGGCCCCACGCCCGGAATCTCCCCCCAGGTGAGCCTGGGCCGCGCCCGGTACCGCGGCGAGGTGAGCTACGTCGACGATCTCCTGGGCCGCGTGCTCGCGCGGCCGCGCGTGCGCTCGGGCGTGATCGCGGTCACCGCCGACCACGGCGAGGTCCTCGGCCAGCACGGGATCGAGTTCAACCACTCGGGGCTGTACACGGACACCGTGCACGTGCCCTTGATCCTCGTCTGGCCGGGCGGCCCGCGCGGACTGCGCGTACGCGAGCCCGTGGGGCACCTCGACCTCGGCCGCACGCTGCTCGAGCTCTCCGGCGTCGACCCCGCGGGCTTCCCCGGGCGCTCGTTCGCGAACGACGTACGGGCCACGCCGCTCTTCGCGCTCGGCAACGGCGCGCGCTCGGCTTCGATCAGCGCGGGCGGCTGGCACCTCGTCCTGTACCTCGTGGAGCACGCGATCGGGACGCACGGCCGCCGCGTCGAGCGGCACGAGTACGAGCTCTTCCACCTCGCGGACGATCCCGGCTGCGAGCGCGACCTCGCGCGCACGGAGCGCGAACAGGCCGCTCGCATGCGCGCGGCGCTCGTCGCCTGGCTCGCCGACGCGCGCGACCTCGGCCTCGCGCGCGCGGGCACCGCGAACACCGAGGAGCTCGCGCAGCTCGCCGAGCTGGGGTACGCGACGGAGTCGGCGGTGCCTCGAGGGGCGTGGATCGACCCGGGGTGCGAGTGCGGGTGGTGTGCGGGAGGGCGGTAGGGGGTGCCGCGAGTGGCGAACTGCATGGGTTCGCTGTTGGCGGATCAACAGCGAACCCAGTCAGTTCCGCAGAGTTCCTGGCCGACGGCGACGCCGGCATGGAAACCCCGCCCGGCTACACTGTCCCCTCCCCCCGAAAGGACCTACCGTGACCCACGAGAACCGACGCCTCGCCACGCGCCTGATCCACGGCGGAGTCCCGAGCCCGCGCCACCAGGGCGCCGTCGCGGGCCCGATCTTCCAGTCGGCGACGTTCGAGTACGGGGGCGAGGGCGACTACCACGACCTCAAGTACATCCGGCTCAACAACACGCCCAACCACGTCACCCTGGCCAAGAAGCTCGCGGCGCTCGAGGGCGGCGAGGCGGCGCTGGTCGCGGCGAGCGGGATGGCCGCGATCACGACGAGCCTCTTCGCCGTGCTGCGCGCCGGGGACCACGTCCTCTTCCAGGACTGCCTGTACGGGGGCACGCACGACTTCGTGCACACCGATCTGCCGGCGCTCGGGGTCGAGGTCGGGACGATCGACGGGCGCGCCCCCAGGACCTGGGACGCCGCCGTGCGGCCGAGCACGCGCGCGGTGTACTTCGAGACGCTGTCGAACCCGCTGATCGGCATGCCCGACCTCGCGGCCGGCGTCGCCTTCGCGCGGCGCCACGGCCTCGTGTCGATGATCGACAACACCTTCCCGAGCCCGATCAACTTCCGCCCGCCGGAGCTGGGCTTCGACCTCTCGCTGCACAGCTGCACGAAGTACCTCAACGGGCACTCCGACATCGTCGCGGGCGCCGTGATCGGGCGCGCGGAGCTGGTCGAGGCGGTGCGCCGCAAGCTCAACCACCTGGGCGGGTCGCTCGACCCGCACGCCTGCTTCCTGCTCGAGCGCGGCATGAAGACGCTGGTCGTGCGCATGCGCCAGCACAACGAGAGCGCGCTGCGCCTGGCGCGCGCGCTCGAGGCCCATCCGGCCGTGACGCGCGTGCACTACCCGGGCCTCGAGAGCCATCCCGACCACGCGCGCGCCGCCGAGCTGCTCGACGGCTTCGGCGGGATGCTGAGCTTCGAGCTCGAGGGCGAGCGCGAGGCGGCGGACCGGCTGCTCCGCGGGCTGACGATCCCGATCGTCGCGCCGAGCCTGGGCGGGGTCGAGACGCTGATCACGCTCCCGGCGACGACCTCGCACGTCGGGATGGACCCGGACGAGCGCCGGCGGATGGGGATCGGGGACGGGCTCGTGCGGGTGTCGGTGGGGCTCGAGGATCCCGAGGATCTGGTGGAAGATTTCGAGCGGGCGCTGGCGAGCCTCGCGCGGGTCACGCCGGTGGCGCGGGCGTAGTCGGGCTCGGGCTGGGCTCGAAAAAAAAAGAGGACGACCCGTTCCGGTCCAGGCGCCGGCCCGACGCTGCGAAGCTCTCCCCGGGGCGAGTCATCTCCATGATCTCGCCCCAGCTTCGCGCGGCGGGAGAGGCAAGGAAGCGGGCGTCCTCCCCAAATCGATTCCAAACAATCAGAGAACCTCGCCCACGCTCCGCAGAGCGGGCGGGAAGGAGCCGTCCTCTCCCCCGAGGGACGGCACCCACCCCTGGGCTCCACCTGGGGAAACGCGAAACGCCGGCCGGTCACCCCGAGAACCCGCCAGAAATCCGTCCGCCGGCGCGGGTCACCCCGCGAACCGCCGCACGAGCCGCCACCAGGCCCGGAACGCGGCGTCGAGACGGCCGAGGACGGCGCCCGCGCGTCCCTCGCGCAGCGCCGGCGTCACGGTCCAGGGCCCGCCGACGAGCAGCTCCCGGTCGGGAAGGCGGCGCCCGCGCTGGACCGCGCGGCGCTTGCGCGCGAGCTCGGGCAGCGCGCCCGCGACCTGCAGCTTCCCGCGCAGCCAGGCCCGAAGGCCCCCGTGGCGCGCGGCGAAGGCGAGCCAGAGCGCCTCGTAGACCAGGATCGCGGGCAGCGCGACCAGGAGCGTCCGCCAGCGGAAGCACTTGAGCATGAAGAGCCAGCGGTTGCGGGAGTGGAAGAGCACGCGCCGCGCTGGGTAGTGCGCACCTTCGCGGAAGCTGACGCCGGGGGTGCCCGCGTCGTGCAGGACGAGCACGTCCTCGACCGAGAGGATGCGATGCCCGAGAAGGCGCAGGCGATAGGAGAGATCGAGGTCCTCGAACAGGATGAAGTAGCTCTCGTCGTAGCCGCCTGCCGCGAGCACCGTCCGCGAGTCGACGAGCAGGCACACGGAGATCGCGACGTCGACCTCCACCGTCCCGCTTCCCTCGGCATCGTCCAGCGGGGTGTAGAAGTTGCGCAGCGCGACCAGGCCCGCATAGTGCGCGCCCCCGCCGTCGTAGTGCACGCGCGAGCGCTCGTGGGCGAACACGCTGCGCGGCTGGACGATGACGCAGCCCGCGTGCGCCTCGGCCGCGGCGCACAGCGCGCCGAGCAGCTCCGGCGTCACGACCGCGTCGTTGTCGACCGCGAGGACCCAGCGGTTCCTGGCCGCGCGCATCCCCGCGTTGCGCGCCGCTGCGGGGCCGGCGTTGCTTCCCATCCGGACCACGCGCACCTCGGGGTAGCGCTCGGCGAGCAGCGCGAGGCTCCCGTCGGTCGACAGGTTGTCGACGACGACGATCTCGTCGACGGGATCGGCGAGCGCCGCGAGCGCGTCGAGGCACGCCGTCAAGTACGGCGCGCCGTTGTAGTTGCAGACGACGGCCGAGACCGCGCCGACGCGCCCGCCGGCCGCGTCCGCGCCCCCCGTCGCAGCACTCTCCGCCATGCGCCTACTCGATCGGCAGCTCGAAGTCGGCCGCGCGCACGGGCTGGCGGCGCTTCAGGCAGTAGGGCACGTTGGCGATCACGCTGAGGGCCGCCTTGCAGAGCACCCACCAGGCGCCCGGAGTCTCGCGCAGCGCGCGCGCGATGCCGATGGTGCCCGTGGCGCCGCTCACGTCCCCGCGCTGCTCCTTGCCCTCGGAGCGCAGGATCACCCTGAAGAGCACGAGGAACGGCATGCGCAGGAGGTCGCCCAGCGGAGCGTACTTGAGCATCGCCAGCCACGCGTTGCGGGCGTGGTAGTAGAGGCTGCGCTTGCCCATCTTGATCCCGAAGGGCGTCTTGTGGAAGGCCTCCGCCTCGGGGTACTGCAGCACGCGGTAGCCGAGGTTCAGGAGCCGGCACGTCAGGTCGCGCTCGTTGCCGTAGATGAACAGCCGCTCGTCGTAGCCGCCGGCCTCGGCGAGCGCGCGCGTCCGCGCCAGGCTCGCGCAGCCGCGGAAGGTGCTCATGTAGCGCTCGCGGTTGACGGCCGGCGAGCTCCTGTACTCCTCGGGCATGCCGGGCTCGACGATCTTCGTCGAGACGACGGCAGTCGTCGCGGGCTCGCGCGCGAGGCGCGCGACGGTCTTCTCCAGCCAGTCCGGCGGCAGGACGACGTCGTCGTCGAGGATCGCGGTCAGCTCCGTCGTGCTGCTGGCGAAGCCGATGTTGAAGGTCTCGCAGGCGCCGTAGGCCGAGTTGGGCATGACGATCAGCCGCACCTCGGGGAACTCGCCGGCGACCATCTCGGCCGTGCCGTCGGTGCTGGCGTTGTCGACGACGACGACGGACGCGAACGGCCGCACCTGGAGCCGCAGCGCCTCCAGGTTCTCGCGCAGGTCCTCCTTCTTGTTCCACGTCGAGATGACGGCCGTCGCGCGCGGCTCGGCGGTCCCGGGGTCCGGGCGCGCGGCGGGCTCGGGCCGCTGGAGGCGGGTCGACGGTTCGTTCGTGGTCACTTGGGGGGCTGGGACGGCGTGCGGCCCGCCATCTTAGCGGTCAGGCCACGGCGGAGGCGCCGCCGACGTCGGCGACGAAGCCGATCGGCAGCGTGCGCGGTCCGGTCGTCTTGCAGAACCGCCAGCGCGCGGCGACCTCGAGCGTGTCCACGTCGACCGCGCGCAGCTCGTACGTTCCGTCGAAGAGCCACGTCCAGGCACCGAGCGGGATGGTCCAGGCCCTGCCCGCGTCCACGAAGGTGCCCGAGATCGCGGGCCAGTGCGGCTCCATCGAGAGCTCGACGAGCCACGGACCGGCGCGCGGGAGCTCGAGCCCCACGGGGTACTCCGCCTCGCCGAGGTCCACGACGGCGGGCAGGTCCTCGAGCGTCTCGCGCCGTCCGGCGATGCGCCGCGCCAGCCTGGCCACCCGCTTGGAGAGCCCGCCGACGTGATGCGCGAAGAAGGCGCGCTGGCTCGCCATCATGCGCGTCTCCGTCTCGCTGGAGAGGCCGCGGCCCGCTCCGGCGGAGCGCGCCCAGTGGTGCAGGACCGGCGCGAGCGGGTGGTGCACGAGCTCGAGCCCCCGGGCGCGCAGGCGCAGCGACAGGTCGGCGTCCTCGTAGAACAGCGGGTAGCGCGGATCCATGAGCTGGCCGAGGTCGGCGACCACGCTGCGCGGCATGAAAAGGCACGCGCCCGAGAGCATCTCGACCTCGTGCGGGACGTCGGCGGACCACCAGTCGAGCGCCGCCTGCGTGCGGCGCCGGCGCTCCGAGCGCACGAGCCGCCCGTGCACGCCGCTGAGGTCGCCGCGGACACCCGGGAAGACCGGGGGCGGGAGCGCCAGCGTGCGCTCCTCGTCGATGAAGCAGTGCGGGCCGACCGCGCCGCACATCGGGTGACCCTCGAGGTAGCTGACGAGCGCCTCGACCGAGCCGGGGAGGAAGTAGAGGTCGGGGTTCAGGAGCGCGAGCAGGTCGTCGTCGCCCCCCGTCGAGGCCTCGAGCGCGAGGTTGATCCCGCCCGAGTAGCCGAGGTTCGCGCCGCTCTGGACGATTACGGCGCCTTCCTTCGCGAGCGTGTGCAGCCACAGGTCCTGGGCGCTGGGCGAGGCGTTGTCGACGACGACGACCTCGAGGTCCTCGGGTGCGAAGCCGGCCTCGGCCCAGCCGCGCGCCAGCGAGCGCGTGCAGGCGAGCGCGAAGGGCCCGGAGTCGTAGTTGACGACGAGCGCCGACAGCCGGGGGCCGCCTGGCGTACCGGGGGTACCGGTGCCGGTCGGGCCGGGGTGGTTCGGGGGCGAGTTCAAGCGCCGGGTGGAGGTGGGTGAGACCGCGGTGCGAGCGCCGTCGCCCGCCCTCCTCTCATCCGGGCTCGGGCCGGGCGTTCTTTAGCCTTCCGGCCGAATCCCTTCCCGATCCCGATCCCGTGCCCGTGCCCGCCTACTCGAGCTCCAGCTCCTCCCCGATGAACGAGCGGATCGTCCTCAAGATCAAGAGGGCGTGGTCGGGGACGTCCGCCGCCGGCTCCCACTTCGCGTACGAGGGGTCGAGCGGGTGCAGGATGTCCTCGTTCGTCTCGCGCCGGACGCGGACCCGCGTCAGGTACTTGTCCGGCTCGACCTCCTCGTACGTGACGGTCGCCTTCTGCCGCCAGCCCATGCTCTTGAACGGCGCGAGCGAGACCTTCCAGCCGCTCTCCGCCGTGTGCGCGGGCCGGTCGATCCCGATCCCGAGCGGGTACCCCTCCTTCTCGAGCGCGAGCAACGCGGACTCCCAGAGAATCTGCTCGCTCGCCGACGTGATCGTGGCCTCCTGCCACTCGGGCGTCGGCTCGCGCGGGAGGAACAGGCTGCATCCCGCCAGGCAGGCGGCGAGCGACGTCGAGAGCACGATCTTGGTGGTGGGATTCATGACGAGGATTCACGGCCGGCGGAGCCGGCGGAGCTGCGCAGCACGATCCGCATCGGGACCTCCTTGAAGGGCAGCTCCTCGCGCAGGCGGTTCTGCAGGTAGCGCAGGTAGTCCTTGCCGATCAGCCGCTTGTCGTTGACGAACAATACGAAGGTCGGCGGCGCCGTGTCCACCTGGGTGGCGTAGCGCAGCCGGACCCCGTGGCCGCGCGAGCTGGGCGAGCGCGCCTCGAGCGCGGCCTGCAGCACGCGGTTGAGCTCGCCCGTGGAGACCCGGCCGCGCGCCTCGGCGAAGAGCTCCTCGGCCAGGCGCACCGTGGCGTCGACGTTCGTCCCCTCGGCCGCGGAGAGGAAGCTGATCGGCACGTGGGCGAGGCCCGGGACCTCGCCCTCGAGGTACTCGCGGAAGTCGTTCGGCGACGGGCCGTCGACGAGGTCCCACTTGTTGGCGCCCAGGATCAGCGGCTTGTAGTGGTCGACGGCGTAGCGCGCGAGGTCCTTCTCGATCGCGGAGAGCGGCTGCGTCACGTCGAAGAGCAAGAGGACGACGTCGGCGCGCCGGATCGTCCTGCGACTGCGCGCCTCGCCGAAGAACTCGACCGCGTCCTCGAGCTTGCTCTTCTTGCGCACGCCCGCGGTGTCGATGGCGACCAGCGTCCTGCCCTCGCGCTCGAACACGACGTCGACCGCGTCGCGCGTCGTGCCCGGGATCTCGGAGACGATCATGCGCTCCTCCCCGGCGAGGCGGTTGATCAGCGTCGACTTGCCCGCGTTGCGCCGGCCGACGACGGCGAGCTTGAGCGCCGCATGGTCCCCGGGGCGCTCGGCGGGCGCGTCCGGGGCGAGCTCGACGAGCCGGTCGTAGAGATCGGTCAGTCCGCCGGCGTTCTGCGCGCTGATCGGCCACGGGCCGTCGGCGATCCCGAGCTGGCCGAACTCGGCGACGTCCCATTCGAGCGCGCGGCCCTCGGTCTTGTTCACGACGAGCACGACGGGCAGATCGACGCGCCGCAGCCGCGCCGCGACCTCGCGGTCGAGGGGCGTGATCCCCTCGCGCACGTCGACCACGAACAGCACGACGTCGGCCGCCGCGATCGCCGTCCGGACCTGCTCCTCGACCAGGGCGCCGAGGTCGTCGCGGTCGACGATGCCGACGCCCCCGGTGTCGACGACCTCGAACCAGCGCTCGCCGCTCGACGTCCCAAGGCGCGCCAGCACGCTGACGCGGTCGCGCGTGACGCCCGCGGTCGGCTCGACGATCGCGACGCGGCTGCCGCACATGCGGTTCAGGAGCGTCGACTTGCCGACGTTGGGCCGGCCGACGATGACGATGCGCGGGGCGGTCACGGCGATCTCGCTCACGGCAGGCGCAGCGCGCGGTGGACCTGCGGCACGACGCGCACGCGCAGGTCGAGGTCGCGGGCGAGCTCCACCACGGCGGTCAGCTCGCCCGCATCCGGCGCGGGCACGCCCGCGCGCGGCGTCACGGGTTGCAGGAAGAGCGGCACGCGCGGGGCGCGGCGCGCGAGGTCCTCGAAGAGCGGCTCGTACTCGCGCGCGGCGTGCCCGCCGCTCACGACGACCTTCGCGCAGGCGTCGCGCTCGGCGACGAGATCGAGGCAGCGGCGGCGCGCGCGCGCCCATTCCCGCGCGCTGCGCGGCGGGGCTTCCGATGTTCGCGGGCCGCGCTCCGCGTTCACACCGGCGTCGACCTCGACCGGCGCGTCGAGGTCGGCGGGCAGCTTCAGGTCGAGGCTCACGTGGTGGAAGACCTCGAGCACCTCCGCCAGCGCCTCGGGGTGGCCGCCGCCGGTCTCGAGGTGCAGCCGCCGGCCGCCGAGCACGCTCGGCAGCGCGCGCAGGAACCCGGGCCAGAGGAGCGGTTCCCCGCCGGTCACGCTGACCGTCCGCGGCTCCCCGGGCTCGACCGCGGCCACCCAGCACGCGGCCTGGAACGGCGTCGCCCAGGCGTCCTCGGAGCGGCTCTCCGCGCCGTGGCGCACGCGCGCGCGATCGCCGGGCGCGAGCGACCACGAGCCCGGCGTGTCGCACCAGCGGCAGCGCAGCGGACAGCCGCGCAGCCGCAGGAAGACCTGCGGCTCACCGACGTACGCGCCCTCGCCCTGGATCGAGGCGAACACCTCCAGGACCGGAGCGGCGACGCGGGTACGAGCGGAAGCGGGGCTCATGACGAGCGCGCCCCGCGGGCCGCGCGACCACGCTCGGCAAGCGTCGCGGCGCGGGGCGCTACTTGCTTTCCTTGGCCTTGCCTTTGGCCTTGCCCTTGGCCGCGCCCTCGTCCGCGATCTCGGCGGGCGCCTCGGGGGCGGCGGGGGCCTCGGCTTCGGGAGCGAGCTTCTTCTTGACGACCTTGAAGCGCGTGCGGACCTTCGGCAGCCCGAAGGGCGATTCGCCCTCCTGGCGCTTGCCTTCCTTGAGCAGCCGCTGCAGGCGCTCGATGCGCGTGAAGACGCTGCGCTCGCCGGTCAGCGTGTCGGCGCCCCGGAGGCTGGGATGGATGGACATCGGGCGGTTCCTCGGCGGCCTGGGCCGGAATCGAGCGCGAGATTGTAGCGCGTCCGCCGCCGGGGTCCAGCGCCAGGGTCCGGCCTCTCAGCGGTAGTCGGCGATGTTGACGATGAACGCGCTCGCGAAGGCGTCCTCGTCCCGGCCCGGCCCGGGCGTGCGCCGCAGCCGCTCGAGGATCGGCTCCAGCTCGGCCTTCGTCGGGGCGGCGTCGACGAAGAGGTACATCTGCTTGCTGCGTGCGCTGAAGTAGGGCGTCACGACCTGGAAGCCGCGGTCGAGCAGGTGCTCGTAGGCCTGGAAGGCGAGGTCCCCCTCGCGCTTGCTCGCACCGTACTGGATGGCGCGGATCGTGACCTTGTTCTCGGGATCCATCCACGCGAGGTCGGCCGGGGGGCGGCCCGCGAGCTCGGCCTGGTCGAGGGGCACGACGGCAAGCTCGCCGGGCGCCTCGTCGGGCCCCTGGAGCGCCACCCGGTCCTCGGCGCGCACGGCCCCGTTCCCCGGCGCCCCGGCGGGCGCGGCGGTGATGCGGCCCAGGGCGAACGCCCCGGCGAGCAAGAGGACCTGGATCAGGAGGAACGCGATGCCGCCGAACGGGAGCAGCAGGGGCATCGGCTCGGGCGGGGGTCCGAGCTGCGGCGGACCGGAGTCCGCCGGCGCCGGGCTCCGGGCCTCCCGCGGGGGGGCGAAGGGGCCGCCCGCCCCGCCCGGGGGCGGCGCGGCGCGCGAGGCCCGCTCGCGCGTGGCCTCCGCGGACTCCCGGAAGGCCTCCAGCATGTTGTCCCTGCGCCTCGCCATCGCACGCGCTCCCGCTAGAGCTCCGGGGCCGGCGACCGTGCGCCCACGGTCCCCTCGGTCTCCGACCTCGAGGCAAGCCTACGAACCGGCGGGACGCGGGTCAACGCGGCCCGCGGCGTCCCTCGCGGCCGCCTCGCCCCGGAACGGGCCAATGCCGGAACGGGCCAATGCCGGAACGGGCCAATGCCGGAACGGGCCAATGCCGGAACGGGCCAATGAATGGCGACCCGGCTCCGTAAGCCGTCGCATGCGCGCCTGGCCCCTCCTGCGCGGGCTGCTGCTCGGCGCGGCGCTCGCCGCCGATCCGGCCGCCGCGGCCCACGGCCAGCTCTCGGGAGACTGGCACGAGAGCGCCCCCTTCGGCTTCCGCTTCCGTCCCCCGAAGGACTGGATGGAGATCGCCCTGCCGCCCGGGGAGCTCTCGAAGGCCGCGAAGTACCTCTCGGATCGCTCCTACTTCTACACCGACGACAGGGGCGGCAGGACGCTCGTCCACCGGCCCGAGCTGCTCGTGCTGAGCCTCGCCGCGGCCGACCCGGACGGCGACGAGCCCCGGGACTACGCGGACTACCTCGAGCGCACCTTCCCCGCGGGCGGCTACGACGTCGAGGCGCGCGAGGAGTCCGAGGTCGGAGCGCTGCGCGTCGAGAAGTACTCGATCCTGGTCGGCGCGACGGCGACGGCGGGCCCGAAGCGGATCACGACCTGGGTCTTCGAGCGTCCGGGCGGCGCCCTGGCGATGCAGATCGACGTCCTGGAGCCGGAGTTCAAGAAGCTGCGCCGCACGGTCGAGGGCGCGCTGGGGTCGTTCGAGCCGATCGAGCCCACGGGCGAGGCGACCGCCGGGGCGCGGGTCGCCGACATCGCGGGGAGCACGCCCGAAGAGCGACGCGCCGCCCGCCTGGCCTCCGAGGAACGCGAGCACGCGGCCGCGCTCGCGGGCCTGGCCGAGGGCTGGAGCCAGGAGCGCGTGGGCGACCTCTTCGTGCTGCACCACGGCGTGGAGAAGCACGCGCGGCGGCTCGCCGAGCACCTCGAGGCGCTCGAGGACTGGCTCGAGGAGACCTTCCCGTACATCGGCCCGGACGAGTACGTGCGCCGGCCCATCCTGCGCGTGTGCAAGGACGCGAGCGAAGAGGCCGCGCACCTGCGCGGCCGCGGGCCGGGCCCGGTGACGGGCCCGCGCAGCCTCGAGCTCGTGACCTACGACGACAAGTACGGATTCCTCCACTCGTACGCCGTGGACCGCTGCAACGAGAGCTTCCTCGAGTACTGGCTCTGCGAGCGCGACGACCGGCTGTACGACGGGCTGCCCACGTGGCTGAGCTACGGCCTGCGCGAGGGCGTCGAAGGCACGCGCGCAAAGGGCAGGCGGATCGAGCTGCGCGCCGACGAGCTCGCGCGCGACGAGCTGCTGCTGCTCGTCACGCAGGGCAAGGCGAGCTCGCCGCGCGAGCTGATGACGCTCGGCCGCGCGCAGTACGCCGGCGACCGGCTCCACGAGGCCGAGGGCCTCGTGCGCTTCCTGCTCTCGCCGGAGGGCGCGCGCGACAAGCTAGGGCGCGCGCGACAAGCTAGTTCAGCACCCCGGGGCTGGACACCGTGGGATGAAACTTCGCCAACTGGGGCCACCTGGCGACGGCACGGAGGTCGGCATTCGCATTGGTGTCGCGAACCCGTTAGCTAGTTTGGCCGGGGA
>Ga0299906_10000020_pt1 | contig 159457 bp, 123 predicted proteins | sample RVTome_14_FD_200259 | JGI IMG/M metagenome (GOLD analysis project Ga0299906, IMG submission 200259) | Soil microbial communities from uranium-contaminated site in the Upper Colorado River Basin, Wyoming, United States - RVT145D125 (version 2) ...
CCGGCCCTCCCGAGGAGGTGCTCGACCGCAAGTGGGGGGACTGCAAGGACAAGTCCCTCCTCCTGATCGACCTCCTCCACGAGGTCGGCATCCCGGCCTACCCGGTGCTGATCCTGGCGGACGACGACCGCCGGCTGGACGTGGAGTTCCCCTCGCCCGGGCAGTTCAACCACGTGATCGTGGCGGTGCCGAGCGCGGCCGTGGACTTCGGCGTCGACGACCCGGTCGGCGACGGCTATTTCTTCGTCGACCCCACCCAGGAGCTCGGCACGGGAGGCTGGCTGCACCCCGCGGACCAGGACCAGGACGTGCTGGTGGTGCGCGACGGCACCGGGGCGTTGGCGCGCACGCCCGTGCGGCCGGGTCTCGAGCGCCGCAAGCTGCAGGTGACCCTGCGGGTGACGCCCGAGGGCGCGGCGGCCGGCGGCGCCGGGCTGCAGATCCACGGCGGACGCGCCACCGGCTTCCTCGCCCAGATCGCCGGCGAAGCGCCCGAGCGCACCGAGGAGGACGCCCGCCGGATCTTCGCCGCGCTGCTGCCCGGCGTCGAGGTCGGCCGCGTGGGTTGGGCCGAGGCCGAAGGCGCCGTGCCCGGCGTCGACCTGTCGGCCGCGGTGAGGGTCGAGCGGCTCGTCGAAGGGCTGGGCTCGCGGCCCTCGCTGCGGCTCGCCGGCCTCGGCAGCCTGCCGGAGCCGCGCACGCTGGAAGAGCGCGACGTCCCCATGGTGCTGCGCCCGCAGGCGACGGAGATGACCTGGAGCCTCTACCTGCCCGCGGACGCGTGCCTGCCGACGCCGCAGGAAGAGCGGGTCGAGAACGACGTCGGCCTCTTCGTCCAGACCGTCACGGCCGCGGACGGCAAGGCCACGGTCGAGCGCCGGATCGAGATCCGCCGGCGCTGGATCGAGCCCGACCTGTTCCCGGCGCTGCGCGAGCTGGCGCTGGCCGAGCACCGGGCGTCGCGGCGGCGGATCCGTCTCGAGTGCGCGGCGGGCGGCGCCGACGCTGCCGGGCGGTGACCCTTCACGCCGAGCGGCGGCACTGGAGGATGCGGCACTGGAGGATGATCAGGTGGCGCGCGGTGTCGTTCGTCAGGTACTCCGAGACGGCGTGCAGCAGCCGGCCGTCGGGGTCGGCGCTGTTCCACATCACCGTCGCCTGGTGCCGGCGGCGGTAGTGCGCGTAGATCTCGTTCTCCCAGGGGACGTAGTAGAGGAACGCGCCGCCGCGCTCGGGAGAGTCGCCGCCGAGAGCGTAGAGGACGGCGAAGACGTCCTCGCCGACCCATTCCCGCGGCCAGTAGAGGTCGCGGTGCCAGCCGATGCCCGCGGCGTCGAGGTCCTGGAGCGAGAGGGTGAGGGTGTGCTCGTCGCGCCCGAGGTCGAAGCCGGTCAGACGGCGGAATCGTTCGCTGCCCAGGCCGCGCTCGAAAATTGCGTGGACGTCGGGGGCGGCGTCGCGCGCCAGCTCGCCCCAGGTGCCGAGCTTGTCGGCTTTGAGCGCGTCGATCTCGCGGTCGAGCGCGGCGCGGTCGGCGTCGTCGAGCAGGAAGTCGACGTGGACGCAGTGGCGCGTCCCGAGCTCACGGACGGCGTCTTCGAGCGCGTCAAGCCTGTGCTCCGGCGCCGGCCGGGCCGCCCGTGGCACGGCCGGGCGGTCGACGATTTCCTGGAGACACACCAAGTCGTCGCGGACGTCCGCCAGCTCGGGCCAGGCGTCGCGGGGCCAAGCGGCGAGGGTCCGGTTGGGAGCGAGACGGGGCAGGTCGGCGGCGAGGTCGATCAGCCGGAAGAGGACGGGCCAGTCGGACGACGTCAAGGCGTCCCAGACCGCGGCGTCCGCTTGGTCGGGGAGGCTACGAACGACCTCGAGCACGCGTCGGAACTGGTCGGGTGAAAGCGTCGACACGGCTCAGGCGGTCGCTTTGCGAAGCCCCAGAGCGTCGAGGGAGTCGGCCGCCGGGATCCTCTCGGCCAACCCGGCCAGCTCCTGGACGGAGTCGATCTTCGCGATCCGTCGCTCGAGCCCGCGCGACGCGCGGCCGAAGCGTTGAGTCGCGAGCCGCACCACGAGCTGGCGAAGCGTCGCCACGGCGGCCTGGTGTGCTTCCTGGCGCCCTTCCTGGCGCCCTTCCTGGCGCCCTTCCTGGCGCCCTTCCTGGCGCCCTTCCTTGCGCCCTTCCTCCTCAGCCCTTCTGATCTTCGCCCCCAGCGTCACTGTGACTTCCTGGCGCCCTTTCTCTTCAGCTCGTCGGATCCTCTCCGCGAACGACAGCATCATTTCCCTGACCTCCTTGTTGCCTGGCGCGCGTACGAGGGCATCGTACTCCTCGGCCGCTCCTTGGTCTGATTCTATGCAACTGTGGACGAAGTTGAACAGCAGAAAACGCCGAGCCGCGCTGAGACGTCGGGCGCGGGCGATGCGCCGCAAGCAGGCGACGCGCAGCTCGGCGTGGCTGCCCAGCTCTCCGGTACGCATCAGGGCGGCGAAGGCCCAGGCCAGAGGCTCCGGCCGCGCCAGGTACTCCTGGGCGCAAGCCCTCGTCAGCCCGAGGGTCCGGTACTCGAACGTCATCACCCTGAGGCCCAGGGACCGGACCTCGTACTCGGCTGCGGCTGCCCCTCCGGGGCCGCCTCGAAGGTAGAGCACCAGGGTATGGACCACGAGGCCATGGCGCATGCCGAGGATCTGGTTGTACTCGAGGAACTTCGGTCCCCTCGCCCTTCGGTATCGGTATTCGATCTCGACATGGAGCATTATGGGCGGCTCGTGGGCGGCGAGCGCCGGCACGGTGGCCACGAGATCAGGCCGCCGGGGACGGCCGCCGCGCGGGCTGTCGGTGAAGTACTCTTCCTGCCGGAAGTCGATGCCGTCGAGCCGGAGCTTGGCGGCCAGCTCCGGTGCCGCCAGCCTGACGAAATCGCCGGGGAAGGCCGTAATCATCTCCTTGAGCACCTGGTCGTCTCCGCCCTTCATGGGACCCTCCTTCGGTAAGGCGGTCTTCACCATTGAAAACCTCAAACCTGTCAAGACGAACGAGGAGCTCGAAATCTGACGCCTCTCCCGGACTTTTTTGAGGAAAGGCCGTGAGCCCGCCCTCCCGGCTGCTCGTCGGCAACCTCGACGCCGAGACCGACTTCGCCCGGACGAGCGGGACGCTGCCGTGCAAGGTCCTCGAAACGCTCTCGGGCTTCGCGACGCTGCTGCGCGCCTTCGCCGGAGACGGCGACGAGCTGCGCACGATCCTCAGGGTCGCGCCCGAACGCATGGCCGACGTCCCCGGCCTGCCGCGTCCTCGTCTCAGCCAGGGACCGACGACCGCGCGCGACGGCGGACGTCCTCTTCTGGCCTGGGCGGAGACGGCGGAGGTTGCGACGTGCCGGCGATCGACGCCCGCCGCCGAACCGGACGCCGAGGCGCCCGTCCACGAAGTTCTCTGGGCCGTGCCCCCGCCCGCTCCCGAGAACGCCGCGCGCGTCAACCATCGCGGCTTCTGTCTGGCGACGGCCCGTGACCTGGGCTGCGCGCTGCCGGGAGCGCGCATGGTCTCCTCGCCCGCGGAGCTCGGATCCGACGCCTGGGTGGCGAAAGCGTGCTTCTCGGCCGCCGGACGCTCCCGGTACGTCCATCGCGGAGGTGGGCTCGACGCGAAGGCCCGGCGGACGCTCGAGCACCTCTTCGCCCGCCATGGCCCCCTGCTCTGCGAGCCGTGGATGGAGCGCACCGACGACTTCGGATGCGCCGCCGTCCTGACGCCGCGGACGACGCGCGTCGCCGGCTTCCACCGTCAGCTCGTCGACTGTCGGGGAGGCTTCACCGGTCTCGAGCTCCGCGTCGAGCCGGGCGGCTGGCCGGAGCTCTCGGGCGGCGAACGGGACCGCTTCCGGACGACGCTGGAAGGCGTGGCGCGAGCACTGCGCGTCGCGGGCTACCTGGGGCCGTTCGGCATCGACTGCTGGCGCTACCGCCGCCCGGACGGGACGATCGCCTTCCATCCGCTCGGGGAGATCAACGCCCGCATGACGTTCGGCCTCGTGGCGCGTGCGCTCGTCGATCGCGTTCGCGAGCCGCTGGGACTGGCGCCGGACGGCCGCGTCCGGATCGTCTTCGGACGCAACGAGGGAGGCGCGGCCGTCCGCCGCGTCCCACTCCTCCTGCCGGACTCCGCCGGCGTCGAGGCCGTGCTCGAGGTCCTCGATTAGAATCGGCGGCGTCGAGTCATGAGCGCGATCTTCATCAGCCACTCCAGCCGCGACGACGCGGCCGCCGCCGAGCTCAAGGCCCGTCTGGCGGACCAGGGCCACCGCTCGGTCTTCCTCGACTTCGACCCCGAGGACGGCATCCCGGCCGGACGCGACTGGGAGCAGGAGCTCTACCACCGCGTCCGCGCCAGCCGCGCGGTCATCGTGCTGTGCAGCCGCGCCTCGATGGCCTCGCGCTGGTGCTTCATGGAGATCACCCACGCCCGCGCCCTCGGCAAGCACCTCTTCCCGGTCAAGGTCGAAGAGTGCGACGTCGACGCCGTGCTCACCGACCGCCAGGTCATCGACCTCACGGCGGACAAGGAAAAAGCCTATGCGCGCCTCTGGCGCGGTATCCTCGCCGCCGGCCTCGATCCCGCCGACGCCTTCGACTGGGACGGCAGCCGGCCTCCCTACCCGGGCCTGCTGGCCTTCCAGGAGGAGGACGCGGCGATCTTCTTCGGACGCGACGACGAGATCGGCGACGGCCTCGACCTGCTCAACAAGGCCCACCGCCTCGGCGAGACCGGCCTGGTGATGGTGCTCGGCGCCTCCGGCAGCGGCAAGTCCTCGCTGGCGCGCGCCGGGCTCCTGCCGCGGCTGCGGCGCGACGTCGAGCGCTGGCTGGTGGTCGATCCCTTCCGCCCGCGCGACGACCCGGCGCGCGAGCTGGCGGCGGCGCTCGCCCGGGCCTTCGGCGGAGGACGGACGCCGGACGAGCTCGAGCGGCGGCTGCGGGCGGCCATGGCGGCTGCCGCCCCGGTCGCCGGCGCCCGGGAGGAGCGCGGGATCGAGACGGCGGGACCGCGACGATACGAGGACGCGATCCGGTCGCTCCAGGCGTCGCTGCCCGAGGACGCGAGCCCGCGGGCGCGCCGCTATCTGCGGTTGCTGAAGGCCGAGCTGGAGCCGGGAGACGCACCGGAGGCCGAGCCGGAAGCGACGGCCACCGTCCTCGGCGAGCTGGCGGCCGAGCTGCGGCTGCGCAGCGGACGCTCCGAGGCCAGGGTGCTCCTCGTCGTCGACCAGTTCGAGGAGCTTCTCGGCCATCCCGACGACCACCCGGGCAGCCGCTTCCTCGCTCTCCTACGCGCCGCCGCCGAGGGGCCGCACGCGCCCGTCCTGGTGCTGGGGACCATGCGCTCCGATTTCCTCGGCCTGTTCCAGAAGAGCCCGGCCCTCCTCGACCTGCGCTACGAGAGCCTCTCCCTCGGCCCGATGGCGCCCGAGGACGTCGTCCAGGCCGTCGAGAAGCCGGCGGAGCTGGCGGCGGTCGACCTCGAGTCCGGCCTGGTGCGGGCGATGGTCGACGACGCCGAGACCGACGACGCCCTGCCCCTCCTGGCCTTCACGCTGCGCGAGCTCTACGAGCGCTTCGGCAAGGACGGCAAGCTCCACCTGTCCGAGTACCGCGAGCGTCTCGGAGGCTTGCAGGGCGCGGTCGCGAAAGCCGCCGACGAAGTCCTCGAATCGGCGGCCCTCGGGCCGCAGGACGAGAAGGCTCTCAAGGCCGCCTTCCTGGCCATGGTGCGCGTCACCGACGAGGGCGGCTGGTCGCGCCGGCCTGCCTTCTGGGACGACCTTCCCGCCGCCGTCCACCCGCTGCTCGAGAGGTTCGTCCAGGCGCGGCTGCTGATCTCCGGCAGCGACGGCCAGCGGCGGACGCTGGAGGTCGCCCACGAGGCCCTCTTCCGCTCCTGGGAGCGCCTCGTCGCCTGGCTCGACCAGAGCGCCGAGGCCCTGCGTCTGCGCCACGAGGTCCAGCGCGCGGCCCGCGGCTGGGACCAGGAGGGCCGCGGCGACGAGTACCTGTGGCACGGCGCACGCCTGGCTCGCGCCCGCGAGCTGATCGCCGGCGGCGACCTGCCGCTCGAGGACGTGGGCCTGATGTTCGTCGAGGTGTCGGCGGCCGCCGAGCGCGCGCGCCTGGATGCCGAAGCGGGGCAGCGCCGGCGCATCGAGCGCCTGAAGCTGTGGGGCCTCGTCGCGACGCTCGTCGGGGCCCTGGTGACGGCGTTCATCGCCTGGAAGGCGGTCGAGAACCGCCGGCGGGCGCAAAACGACGAGAAGGTGGCGGCGATCGCCCGGCAGGGAGCGCTGGCGGCCATGAACTTCGCCGAGTCCCAGCGCCTCCGCGTGGACGTGCAGCAGGCCGATGACGAGCGGACCCGCAAGGCCCTCCAGGTCATCGAGCCCAAGTACCGCGAGCAGTCGAAAGCGCACCTGACCAGAGCGGAGGAGCTCCGGTCGGAGCTGTTGGCGTGGCGGCTGGACTCCGGCGTCAGCCTCCGGCCTCCTGAGGTCGTCTTTTCGTTGGAGGTCGTGCGAGCGGGCTCCGGCGCCTGCGCGATCCTCCACTTCGGCCCGCCAGCGTCGCCGCACTTGGTGCTCGTTGACGGCGGCGACGCCGAGGCGTACCTCACGAGCCTGCGGCCACGGCTCGACCAGTTGCGCCGCGAACGCTCCCCGCAAGGCCCGCTGCCGCTCGAGCTCGTGATCTCGGCCCAGGCCGAAGAGGACCACATCCAGGGGCTCGAACGTCTCCTGGAGGAGCTGAAGCGTTCGCGCGACGCCGGCCGCGCGCCGCTGGCCGAGGTCCGGGTCCTGTGGTCCAACGTGTTTCTCCCCCCCGACGAGGAGGTACGCCGACTGCTCGCCGACCAGGGAAAGGGCCTGCTCACGAAGACGGCCGGAGCTCTCGGGATTCCCGTCAACGAGCCCTTCACGCGACTGGTGACGCTGCCCGACAAGGGCTCGGCGCGCGTCGCCGGTCCGTCCGAGGAGCTGACCCTCACCATTCTGGGGCCCTCCCTCGAGGGGTTGCGCCGCTTTGCCCAGGCCTGGATCCGGGACATGCGCGGTCGCGCCGGCAAGGACGAGCAAGTTCTGGCCGTGTTGGCGAGGCTCGGAGGCTTCGAGCTGATCGAGGACTTCGCCAGCGACAAGATCGAGCTCGTGCCCTCGCCGCTCCAGGTCGAGGCGCCGGCGCCGCCGGCGGTCGAGGACGACTTGTTCACCGACCTCGCGAGCATCGTGCTGATGGTCGAGTCGGGCGACGATCTCGAATCGGGCGGAAGGCGCATGCTCCTGCCGGCGGACGCCGGCGCCGACCACCTGCTGGCGGCGCTGGCGCAGGCGGGCTACTCCGATTCCGCGGGCGCCACCGAGGTGGACGTCCTGGTGCTGCCCCACGGCGGCAGCCATCACGCCTCCGAAGATTTCTTTCGTCGCGTAAAGGCCCGCCACTACGTGGTACTCGGAAACGGCAGCGACACGAACCCGGACCTGCGCACCTTCGAGATGCTGTTCGCGGCGCGCCGGGAAGACGCACGGCCCTTCACCCTCCACCTCAGCTACCGGCCCGCGGAGTACGCCGTGATCGACAACACCTATCCCGCGGACGAGCTGTGTGCCCTCTTCGAGCGCCAGCGCGAGGCGGGGACGCCTTTCGACGTCGTCGTGCCCAGGGAGGGCGAGGCTTCCCTGAGCATCGACCTCTTGCTGGAGACCTCGCTGGACAAGGGCACCAGCTCGGGAGTCTGTCCGCCGCCCGCCGCCGCCGGCGTGACCCGGGACACGCCCGAGGTCGTCGGCGGCACCATCGTCCGCGACGAGGACGGCGAGCCCACCGGCGGCGAGCAGGGCCGTGTCGCGGTCGGTCAGGGTGCCGAAGGGCTCGCCACCGTCCTCCGGATTCTCCCAGAGACGAAAGAGGCCGTAGCGCTCGTCGCCCAAGGGGACGACGCGCCAGAAGCCGCCGGTCACCGCCTCGCCGGCGGTCACGAGGTCGTCGTGCTGGTCGAGAAGTCGGAGGTAGTTCGGATGGAAGGCGTTGACGGGTGTAGAATCGTCGTGATCGGGCATGGGACGTACTCTCGCGCGTCGATCCGAGCAGGACTTCCGAAGGATCCAAACCCCAAGGGGGTTTTATCCCGAAGCCCAGGGTCAGCGCGAAGCGCGCCACCCTGGGTTGACGATCCGAAGGATCCAAACCCCAACGGGGTTTTACAAGTTTGGCAATGTCTCGAGGCGTCCGCATTTATAGAACCCCGTTGGGGTTCGGGACGTGGTGGCGCCGGTTACCCAGGGTGGCGCGCTTCGCGCTTACCCTGGGCTTTGAAATACAACCCCGTTGGGGTAAAGAGACACCTGGCGTCCCGCTGACGGCTGCGGTCTCGCCCGCTTTGAGAAGACGGGCCAGGGCGCGCAGGTCGTCCCCGCGGCCGACGAAGACGGGATTGCGGGCGAGCGGCATGCGCGAGCCCGGCGGCAGCGCTCCGGGCTCGGGGACCGCGTCGATCGGCAACTCGGCCAGCCGCTCCGCGGCCTCCGCTTCGGCCGCCGGCGCCACCGCGCCGGGAAACGCCGGCAACACGCGTCCGGGGAACGGCGTCTTCGCCGGACGGGCGCGTCCGCGGGCGAGGCCCTTGAGCAGGCGTTCCCGGGCCGCGGCTTCGTCGAGCCCCACGAGATCGATATGGACGACCGGCTTCAGGAGCCCTGAGAGCTCCGTGTGGCGCACCTGACGAAGAAGTCCTTCATCGGCCCTCCCGTACGTCGTCTATCGTCGCCGTCCGGCCCCAACCTATCAAAAAAACCTGACTACCGCCTCAGCGTGTGTACGTCGAGGACGCCCTGGTCGTCCTCGAAGAACTGGCGGACGGGCTCCGCGGGCGCGGGCTCGTCTTTCTCCGGCGCGAGCAGACGGTGGAGGCCACGGGCGACCGCGGCGTCGTAAATCACCGCCGCCAGGAACGCCGCCGCCCCGGTCGCCGTGACGGCGAGCAGGCGCTCGCGCGGCTCGAGCTCCCAGAGCTGGTAGGCGGTCAAGCCGATCCACCCCAGGCCGAGGACGCCCAGCAAGACGATCCGCACCACTTCCGCCCGCGCCGCGGCGGCCGGCTCGCGCTCCGGCAGGCCGGAGGCCACCCCCACCCGCCCCCGCGCGAAGTACCAGTGGCCGAGCGCCTCGTCGCCGCGCTCGATCAACAGCCGGGCGATCCACCCCAGCTCGCGGCGCCGCCGCGCCGCGGCGACGAGCGCCGCGGCCAGCACCAGCCCGATCACCAGCGGATAGCCGCGGGCCACGGTCCCGACCCGCGACGCCACGCCCGAAATCCCGCCGGCGCCGTCCTTTCCGGAGAGCTCCTCGCGGCGGCTCCCGACCGCGGCGGCCACGGCGCGGAACGCCACCTCCGCGCGCGTCAGGGCGACCCGGAGCTGGTCGACCGCCAGCGGACGCCGGAGCTGCTCCTCCACCGCCGGGTCGGGGCGCAGCGACAGGAGCTCGCCACCTTCGGGCGGCGCCGACGTCCACCAGTCGGCGCGCTCCGGCGCACGCCACTCGAGGTCGCGGACGGTCCGCCGCGCCGCCGCCAGGGCGGCGCCGAGCTCGTCCCACGCGGGCGCGGCGGCGTCCGCCGTCGCCGCCGCGGCCCAGCGTCCGCGGAGCTCGGGCAGGCCGCCCGCCACGGCGTCCAGCGATGCCTGGACCCGCGGCTGGGCCTGCGACCTCCACAGCTCGCGGAGGTAGGAGAAGCGCGGGCTCGAGACGTGGCGCTCGACGACCGGGCCGAGCGCCGCGAGCAGCTCTTCGGGGGTCGATGCCTCCGCCACCGCCAGGATGCGGTCGACGTTCTCGACCGGGAAGACCTCGACGTCGTCCGCGGTCTCGCCCGCAACCTCGCCGTCGCCGCGCTGCGCCGCGACGAACGCGCGCAGCCAGGCATAGGTGGCCCGCAGGCGCACCATGTCCCCTCGGACGTCCTCGACGAGCCGGCCGAGCGCCGGCCCCATCACCTCGTCGGCGGCGCGAGCCGGGCCCGTGACGTGCGGCTCCAGGGCCGCGAGCTCGGCGGCCACGGCGGCCAGGCGCTCGAGGTCGGCGCGGTCTCCGATCCGGCGCTGCGCCGCGGCGACGAACGGCGCCACGGCGAAGACGTGAACCAGCGCCAGACCGGCGAGGGCCGCCGCCAACCAGCGTCCCGCCCGCAGCTCGTCGGCGCGCGCTGGCGGCAGCAGGGACTCGAGGGAGGAGGTGGTCATCAAGCGGTTCCGCGCGTTCAAGGTCGATCATAACCTTGTACGGCGCCGGGCTGAGCTCGGTCGAGCCACGCCTCGCCTCATGAGACGCCGGCAGGAGGTCGCCGGTTTGTACGGGTCAGCAAGTCGGCGTAGCCGCGACGGCCGGACACGACGTCGGCCACCGCTTCGCTCAGACGCCGCCCGGCGACCCGGAAAACGAGACGGCGCAGCCGCGGGAAGCCGTAGAGCAGCCGGGCGAGGCCGCGCGCGACCCGCAGGTCGCCGAGGATCTCCGCGGCCACGCGCTGGCCATAGAGGCTCTCGACGGCAATGGGATCGTCGAAGCCCTCGGCGACGGCCGCGGCGGCGAGCCGGCCGCTCAGAACGGCGTGGGAGATGCCTTCGCAGGTCACCGGATCGGCGAGGCCGGCGGCGTCGCCGGCGAGCAGCACCCGGTCGCGGGCGAGGCGGGCCGAGCGCGGCGCCACCGGAATCACGAATCCGTGGTCTTCGCGGTGCCGGAAGGCGTCGAGGCCCAGACGCCCCAGATAACGCTCGAGCTCGCCCTTGAGGCCGCGGGCGGGTCGGCGGATCGAGCCGCAACCGACCGAGAGATGGCCCGGCCTCTTGGGGAAGACCCAGGCGTAGCCGCGGGCCACCGTGTCGAAGTCGAAGCGGGCGCTGCCGGCGAAGCGGTCGTAGACCTCCGGGCTCACCCGCAGCTCGGACTCGAGCGCCGGGGCCTCGTGCGGGTTCGGTCCCCAGCCGGCGGCGCGGGCGGTGGCGCTGGCGGCGCCGTCCGCGGCCACGGCGTAGCGCGCCGCGACCGTCCCGCGGCTGGTCGTCAGCTCGAGGCGCCGGTTGTCGCGCTCCAGGGCGCGGACGGTGCACGGCGTCACCAGCTCGGCGCCCGCGTCGACGGCCGCCTGCAGGAGCCGGGCGTCGAGGTCGGCGCGCATCGTCATCGTCACCAGCGGCTCGTCACGCTCGACGCGGAACGCGAGGCCGGCGTCGAGGAGATTCAGCTCCACCACGTGGCACAGCCGCTCGGCGGCACCGCCGAGGTCGACGTCGAGCAGGTGCCGGGCGCGCGGCGTCAGGCCGCCGCCGCACGCCTTGTAGCGCGGCGGCACGCTCTTCTCGAGCACCGCCACGCGCAGGCCCTGGCGGGCCAGGTGCAAGGCGCAGACCGCCCCGGCGGGGCCGGCGCCGACGACGGCGACGTCGAAGGGTCGGGATGGGGTCGGCACGCCGGGCATTCTACGGCTTGCCACCCTGCGCTCGAATCGTCCGTCCGGATCCGGTCCGCTCTGGTAGACTCCGCAACGACCAGCAGGGAGTGAGAAACCCATGACTGAAACCGCGACCGTCGACGATCAGGAGGCCGTGAGCGCCGCCCGCGGCATGTGGATCGAGCTCTCGGACGAGCAGAAGCAGGCCCGGCAGCAGTTCCGCGGCTTCGTGGACGAGCACGTGGCGCCCCACGCGGGGCGTTGGGACCGCGAGGAGCGCCTGCCGCTCGAGATCGTCGGCGAGCTGCGCAGCCGGGGATACCTCGGGGCGCCGCTGCCCGTGGAAGCGGGCGGCGGCGGCATGGACGCCATCCGCTACGGCCTGCTCACCGAGGAGCTCGCCCGCGGCTGCTCCTCGGTGCGCACGATCCTGACCGTACACGACATGGTGACCTTCGCGGTCTGGCGCTGGGGCAGCCCGTACCTGAAGACGCAGTGGGTGCCGCGGATGGCCCGCGGCGAGATGCTCTGCGCCTTCGCCTTGAGCGAGCCCGAGGTCGGCAGCGACGCCAAGAGCATCGCCGCCCAGGCCCGGCCCGACGGCGAGGACTACGTGATCGACGCCCACAAGATGTGGATCAGCCTGGGACTGGTCGCCGACCTCTTCCTGGTCTTCGCCCGCTGCGACGACCAGCTCGCCGCGTTCCTGGTGCCGGCGTCGACGCCGGGCCTGTCGCGGCGGCCCACGCCCAGCGTGATGGGCACCCGCGCCGCCTACATCGCCGAGCTCGAGCTCGCCGGCTGCCGGGTGCCGGCGGAGAACCTGGTGGGCCGGGTGGGCTTCGGGTTCTCCCACGTCGCCGCGGCGGGCCTCGAGCTGGGGCGCTACAGCGTCGCCTGGGGCTCGGTGGGCATCGCCCAGGCCTGCCTCGACGCCTGCCTCGCCTACACCGCCGAGCGCCGGCAGTTCGGCGTGCCCCTGCGCGACCACCAGCTCGTGCGCCGCAAGCTCACGGAGATGATCGTCAACACCCGGGCGGCGCGCCTGCTCTGCTACCGCGCCGGCACCCTGCGCGCTCTCGGCGACCCGGGGGCCACCATGGAGACGATGATCGCCAAGTACCACGCGTCGCGCACCGCGGCCCGCGCCGCCGGCGACGCGGTGCAGCTCCACGGCGCCAACGGCCTGAGCGACGCCTACCCGGTGGCCCGCTACCTGCGCGACGCCAAGGTGACGGAAGTCATCGAGGGCAGCACCCAGATCCAGCAGATCACCATCGCCCGCTATCCGCCGCCGGAGCTCTGAGGGCCGAGGCCGCGGAGGATGTCGTTGTTGAGATTCTCGTCGGCTCGTCCATTGTACACGACACGCCCTCAGACCCGCGCCAACGCTTCCCGCAACTGCGCCTTGAGCGGCTCGATGACGACGGGGTCGTTGACGTCGACGACCGGCGTCGTGTCGTACTGCTCGAAGAAGATCGTGGGCTCGACGTCCACCGGCGCTTCGAGGGCGCGGCGCAGCTTCTTGTTGTCGGGCACGAAGCCGCGGGGGATCAGACGCGCGATGGTCTGGCCGATGGTGCCCTGGAGGCCGCAGATGTAGATCACCGCGCGGTCCGGGTTGAGGCCGCCCGGCTCGAGGCCGAGCCGCTGCTCGAGCTCCGGCAGCCGCTCGGGCCGGAAGTAGTCTTCCACCCGGCCGCAGTCGCCCCGCCAGTCCGGGCACTCCTGGGGACGGCTCACCGACGTCCGGTAGACGAGCCCCTGCGCGCGGTAGGCCTCGAGCTCCTCGCGGTAGCCCAGGTCCGCCGGGTACGAGGCGCCGTGGAGGATCGCGTAGCGCGAGAGGTCGGCTCGCGGATCGCGCAGGTGATCGTGGCGCACCATGCTCACGAAGGGCGCCAGGCCGGTGCCGGCGGCCACGAAGACCTTGAGGCGCCCATCGTCATCGCCCACCGTGTCGCGCAACGTGAACGTGCCGACCGCCTTGTCGCGCAGGTACAGGCGGTCGCCGGCGCGGATCTCCCACAGCAGGTGGGTCAGCGGGTTGTCCGAGTCCGGGTGGTCGACGTAGCGAATGTAGAGCTCGAGGGCGTCGACCTCCTGGGGAGCGGAGGCGATCGACATCGGGCGGCGCACCGAGCCGAGGTCCGGCCGCGTCTCGTTGTTGAGGCCGATCGTCATGTACTGCCCGGGGACGAACCAGGGCACGGCGCCCTGGTAGGGCTCGTCGGGGCGGACCTTGAAGACGGCGAGCTTGGGCGTCAGGTCGAGGCGCTCGACCAGGGTGGCGTTGTACGCGAGCGGTTTGGCCATGGCGGCCACACGCTACACCGTCCGCGACGCCCGGGGGAAGGGCTTGGCGGGAGAAAATCCCGCCTCAGGTGCGGCGCATGAGGTTGGTGAGCTGCGCCTTCGAGGTGTTGGCGGCGGCCTGCTGCAGGCCCTCGATCGAACGCGGCCGGTCGGCCTGACGTCCCGCCACCTCCTGGAACTTCTGGTGCGCCCGGTCGAGCCGGTCGCGCAGGGCCTGCACGCCGCGCAAGGTGTCGCGGCGGCTGATCACGCCCACCAGCTTGTCGCCCTCCACCACCGGCAGCAGCGGGAAGTTGCAGGCCAGGAAACGGTCGGCGACCCCGAAGATGTCCATGCCGGGCTCGCAGACGATGCGGATCGGTGACTGGTAGTCGCTGACCTTGCCGCCTTCGAGGTCTTCGTCGTAGGCGACGTTGGAGAGCACGCGCAGGCAGTCCTTCTCGGTCAGCATGCCCACCAGCCGCTCGTCGCCGTCGACCACCGGCGCGGCGGCGAAGCTGTGCTTCAGGAGCTGGGCGATGGCCTCGAAGAGGTCCTGGTCGGGGGCGAAGGTCAGCAAGCGGGTGGTCATGCAGTCGCGGGCGGTGGGGAGGGGCACGTCGAGCATGGGCGTTCTCCTTGCGACGGCGTCGAAGCGGAAGAGAGCTAGTCGAGCCTAGCTTACCCCGAGCGGAAAAGCCAGCGCGCTCAAGGGCGGCGATGAGCGCCTTCCAGCAGCTCGCGGGCCTGACGCGGCCAGGTCTGCGGATCGGCGAGACGATAGCCCGGTCCCGCGTCGTCGAGGATCCGCCGCAGACGGCTGACGTCGGCCTCGGCGAGTTGCTCCAGGGTGAGGATCCCCGCGGCCCGCAGCAGCCCGGAGATCTTCGGACCGATGCCGTTGACGGCGTGCAGCTCCTTGACCGGAGCGGACGGCGGCGGGCCGTGCTTCCTCAGCGCCGCTTCCACGGAGTCCAACCACGCCGGGACGGGCTCGCCCCGCTCCTCCAGCGCGATCCGTAGCAGCCCGAGATTGCGCAGGGTCGTCTCGACCATCCACATCACCTTGTCGGCGGTCTGCGCGCCGGCGAGGGCGGCGCGCGCGTCGTTCTCGTCGTCGACGTGGACCGCCAGCTCGATGCGGGTGGCGAAGTCCCAGTAGCCCTGCTCGGCGGCCTGCTTGCGGGCCGCGACCGCCGCCGTGACCTCCCGCAACAGCGACGCGCGGCGCTCCGGCGGCGCGGGATAGAAGCTCATCATGGTCAGCGCGTTGATGCCCGGATAGGGATTGCTCGGGTCGGTGTCGTGGCCTTTCAGGTAGGTCTCGACCGTGCGGTCGAGGAGGACGGCCGCCTCTTCCTCGCGTCCGGCGTCCCACGCTCTCTCCCAGCGGTCCTTGCAGACGCGGCCCCAGATGCCGAAGGTCTCGGCGCTCGGACCCTCCTCCGCCAACAGTTCGCGCACCACCCCTTCGGCGTCGCCGTCCTTGCCGTCGCGGTTGAGGATGAAGGCGTTCTGCCGGCGGACGCGGGGGCTGCGCGCCAGCGTCTCCGGCATCTCGTCCAGGACCTCGTAGGCCCGCGTCCAGGCTCGCTCGTCGCGGGAGGCCAGGAAAAGCCGGACTCGGTCGTCCTCCTCCGCATCGATCCGTGCGGGCCGCGGATCGGGGCGCGGAGAGCGCCAGACGAGCTGGACCACGATGGCGACGGCGGCCAGCGCCGCCAGCGCCGAAAGCAGGGCTCCGGAGCCGGCCTCGCCGTCGAGGGCCGCCCGGATCGACCGCGCCAGCGGCGCCGGATACGTCCCGAACCACACCAGCAGGACCGTCAACGCCGTCAGCGCGAGGCCCACCGGCACGGGGACGGCGGCCGGCGTCCTCGCCGCCGGCGGGCCGAGCATCGCCACCACCACCCGCAGGTAGTAGAAGAGCCCGACCGCGCTGTTGGCCACCAGCAGGACGACGAGCGCCCACAGCGACGCCTCGACGCCCGCCGCCAACACGTAGAGCTTGCCCAGGAATCCCGCCGTCAGCGGGATGCCGGCGAGCGATAGCAGGGCGGCGGTGAAGCCGGCGGCCATGGCCGGTCGCCGCCAGAAGAGCCCGCGGTAGTCGTCCATGGCTGAAGGCTCCCCCCCGATCCCCACCGAGGGGGCCGTAGGCTCGCCGCCGCCGCCGGCGAGCGCGCCGACGATCCCGAAGGCGGCCACGATGGTCACGAAGTAGGCGACGAGATAGAACGTCGCCGCCTCGACGGCGAGCTCGCCGCCGGCCAGCAGCGCCACGAGCAGGTAGCCGAGATGGGCGATCGAGGAGTACGCGAGCAGCCGCTTGACGTCGTCCTGCAGCAGCGCCAGCAGGTTGCCCACCGTCATCGATGCCACCGCGATCACGGCGAGCGCCGTGAAGAGGGCGCCGCCGTCGCCGTCGGCGGCTACGAAGAAGCGCAGGACGAGGGCGAACATGCCGCCCTTCGAGACGCTGGCGACGAAGGCGGTCACCGGCGCCGGGGCGCCGGCGTAGACGTCGGGCGTCCACATGTGGAACGGCACCAGGGCGAGCTTGAAGCCGATCCCGGTGACCAGCATGCCCAGCCCCGCCAGCACCAGGACGCCGCCGCTCTCGGCGAGCAGCTCCGCCACCGGCGTCAGCTCCATCGACCCCGTCTCGGCGTAGATCAGCGCCAGGCCGAAGAGCAGGAAGGCCGACGACGCGCCGGCCAGCACCAGGTACTTGACCCCCGCCTCCAGCGGCCGACGGTCACCGCGGGGATAGGCGATCATGGCGTAGAGCGAGACGCTCAGGAGCTCGAGCCCCAGGAAGAGCGACGCGAAGTGCGTGGCTCCGGCGAGCACCACGGAGCCCAGGGTCGCCAGCAGCAGCAGCAGGTAGAGCTCCTCGTGCTGCCCCGGGCGGCGCGCGAAGTAGCCGTAGGCGAGCACGGTCACCGCCAGGCTCGCGGCGCAGAGGAGGCCGGTGTAGAAGAGCGCGTAGCCGTCGACGACGAGGAGTGGCGTGACCTGGCGCGGCGTCACGGACGCGGCCCAGGCGAGCGACGCCAGCGTCGCCCCGAGGCCGAGCGCGGCGATCGCCGCCGCCGCGCGATGGCTGCGCCGCCAGGCGATCGCCAGCATCAGCGCCACGGCGGAAGCGCCGAGCACGATCAGGGGGGAGAGGGCGATGAGGTCGGTCCTCGTCATCTCTTGCCTCGCTGTGCCTGCATGCCTGTCGGGTCTCAGGAATCGAGTCTTCGAATTGTAGCGGAAACCGCTCCCGGCGTGCCGCGACGCGACCCGATCGGGCCGCTGAAGAAGCTCAGCGGGCCAGATGACCCCCGAGCCGGCCGCTGAAGAACCTCATCGCGCCAGACGACCCCCGATCCGGCCGCTGAAGAAGCTCAGCGGCCAAAACGGCACTCGTTTCGGCCGCAAAAAAAGTTCAGAGGGTCAAACGGCGCTCGTTTTGGCCGCTGAAAAAGTTTTCCGGCCAAAGCGGCACTCGTTTTGGCCGCTGAAAAAGTTTTCCGGCCAAAGCGGCACTCGTTTTGGCCGCTGAAAAAGTTTTCCGGCCAAAGCGGCACTCGTTTTGGCCGCTGAAAAAGTTTTCCGGTCAAAACGGCACTCGTTTCGGCCACGAAAAAAGTTCAGCGGGTCCAACGGCGCCCGATCCGTCCTCTGAGAGAGCCCATCCGGCCAAAACGGCACCCTGTTTCGCCCAAAAAGCGATTCAAATCCCTGAATCAGGCGCCGCCAGCCTCCCGCGGCCCCAGGTTCGGTCAGCGTTGGTCGGGACGAGGAGCGTCCTTCGGGTCGACGCTGGACGAGGCGAGCGCGGATCCTCGCGCCGGCGTCTGACGCGCCCTGAGGTAGACTTGGAGCGCTGACCTCGGCTCAGGACCGGACGGCGGCGAAGCGCGCGGCGCTTTTTTCGCCTCGCGTCTCATACCGAATGCCGCCGATGGTGTCTAAGTCTAGGGAGGACGCTGATCCCGTGGACGACGCTCGACATCTGGTTCGCTTCGACACCGACCGCATCAAGGACTACGTCTTCGCGACCGACCGACTCCGCGAGGTCCGCGGCGCCAGCGCGCTGCTGACCTGGCTCAACGAGAAGGAGTCTCCGAAGCTCGTCAGGCGGGTCTGCCCTGGGGCTGAGACCCTTTTCTTCGGCGGCGGTGGCGGTGCCGTGACCGTGCCGTCTCAGGGCGACGCCGAGGCGGTCATCCGTGCGGTCGAAGACCTCTACCGCCGGAAGACCGTGACGGCGTCCATCACGGGAGCCTCGGTACCCCTCGGACCTGACGACTTCAGCCGCTACATGGAGCTCGCCTCGGTCAAGCTGCGCCAGCTCAAGGACGAGAGGGCGCAGCGGACCGTGGCGGCGATGGAGCCGTACACCCAGCCGTGTGCGTCCTGCGAGCAGTTTCCGGCCGTCAAGGTCTCGCCGATTGACGCCCAACCGGTCTGCGAGAGCTGCGACCTCAAGAGAGACGAGTTCAGGAAGCACCGTGAGAAGGCGCCCGATACCCCGGAGAGCCTCCAGGAGCTTGGAGAGCTGTCGCGACCGCCCGGATACGTCGGCTTCATCTACGCCGACGGCAACTCCATCTCCGAGGTCCTCAGCCAATTGCGGAATCCGGAGGACTACCGCCACTTCGCGAACGGTCTCAACGACTTGATCAAGCGGGTCGTCGACGAGACGCTCGACGAGCACCCGCGGCGGCGAGCACGCTCCGGCGACCGCCGTCCCCATGAATGCCTGCTGATCGGGGGGGACGACCTCATGCTGGTCACGGCAGGCGACATCGCCCTGCCCGTCGCCTTGAAGATCGCCACCGACTTCGAGGCCGGAGCGCCGGCGGTCCTCGAGAAAGCTCACCTGCCGCACGGCAAGCCGCTCACTCTGGGAGTCGGCGTCGTGCTCGCCCACGCCGGGTTCCCCATCGCCGCCTTCCGGCAGCTCGCCGTGCAGCTCGTCAGAAATGCAAAGCGGCGCTGCGCGATCGACGGCTACGCCTTGAGCGCCATCGACTTCATGGTCGTCAGCGCCTCCGCCAGCAGCGACGTCGACACCTTGCGCCGGGAGGCGCTCAGCGAGCACGCCTTCGTCTTCCGGCAGGCCGAGCGGCGGGTCCACCTCACTCAGCGCCCGTATCTCCTCGAGGATGCTCTCAAGCTCCTCGAGCACGCGCGCAGCTTCAAAGGCTTTCCGCGCAGTCAGCTCCACTACCTCTACGAGGGGCTCTTCCACTCCCGGGCCGAGGCCCGGTTCAGGTGGCGGCAGGTGGCGGCACGGCTGGCGAAGAGGGATCCGGCCCACCGCCGGGCCATGGACGCCTTCGATGCCGAGTTCGGCGACGGTGGGAACGGTCTGTCGCCCTGGCGGAAGCGCCCCGATTGGTACACCGGGGAACTGGAGGACTCCTGCGCCTTCGGCGACCTAGTCGAGATCCATCAGTTCATTCCTGGATAGGGGAGGAGCCTGCGTGCCGCCGAAAGAGATCCACCTCGATTCGCTGAGCATCCGGCTCGTGAGCCCGATGCACATCGGCACCGGGACGGCCCGCGGCCTGGTCAACCGCACCATCGTCCGCGGACGCGACGGCCTCGCCTACGTGCCCGGCTCGACCCTCAAGGGAAAGACCCGCGACGCCTGCGAGGCCCTGGCCGACCTCTCCGGCATCGGCTGCCGGGGTCACGCCGCCGGAGCCGTCGAGGAGCGCCGGAAGTGCATCGTCTGTCGGGTCTTCGGCGGCCCCGGCCGGCCGTCGGGGCTGCGCTGGCACTCGGCACAGCTCAGCCCTGAATGGATCGAGGCCCTGGGTGGCCGGCGCGAACGTCCTTTCATCTACGGACAAACGACGACCCGGACCCAGGTGCAGCTCAGCCGCGTGCGCGGCACCGCGGCCGAGGCCCGACTCTTCACCAGCGAGCTCGCGGCCTCCGAGCTGACCTTTCACTCGCGCCCCGCCCTCAGCGGACGCTGCCGGCTCACACCTATGGAGGTGGTAAACGATCCGGACGTGTACTACGAGCTCGTCCTGCTCTGCGCTGGTTTGAAGCTCCTCGCCCGTCTCGGCGGCGGAAAGAGCCGCGGGGCGGGGGAGTGCCAGATCGAGCTCCCTGAGTCGATCCGCGTGGGAAGGCAGGAGATCCCAATCGAGCGGCAGTTGGCCAACGTCGAGGGCTTGGCCCTGTTCGCGGACGAAGTCGACGCGGAGTGAGCTTGACCATGGCTGACAACGTCCTCACCCTCAAGGTCCTCTCGCCGTTGGTTCTCCACCGGCGGCGGTCGTCCGCACAATTCGCGCCGACTCTCGACTACGTGCCCGGAAGCACCGTGCGCGGCGCTTTCGCCGACCTGTACCTCCAAGGGGACCGCTCCCGCGCCGAGGAGCCCCTGTTCCGCGACCTCTTCCTGTCCGGTGCCGTGCGCTTCTCCGACTTCCTGCCGTCCCGGGGCGCCTCGGGAGTCCTGACTCGTCTCCTCCCCGCGACGGCCGTGGCCTGCAAGCGCTTCGCCGAGCACAGCGCGTCGAGCCTCGCTGACTCGCTGCTGCGCCTCGAGTTGGTGAACGATTTGGAGAGCGACGACACGGCGGACGCCTTGCCGCTGGCCCAGGCCGTGGCCGACCTCCACTCATGGTTGACGTGCCCGGAGTGCGAGCTTCGACCCTCCTCCCACCAACGCGACCGCTGCGAGCCGGGCTACTACGCCTCGCCGGAGACCCATGAAGCGATCGTCGTCCGGCGACGGATGGTCGCGTCGACCGCTATCCGCCGGACGACCCAGACCGTCGCCCACGGCCTGCTCTTCTCCCACGAGGTCGTCGAGGAGAGCGGATTGCTCAGCGACGACGTGCTCTTCCGGGGAGTGGTCGACGCGCCAACCGAGCTCCTCGAATCCCTCCAGGAGCTGGCACCGCGTGGCCAGGAACTCGCTCTCGGCCACGGCCGCAGCCGCGGATTCGGCTATACCGAGGTGCAGAGCTGGAGCACGGCGCGGGTGGAACGGAGCACTCTGCGGGAACGCTGGGACGCCCTGAACGAAAACGCCCGGGAGCTATGGAGCCGACACAAGCGATCCCCCGCCGGATCCTACTTCTCGCTGACGCTCTCCAGCCACCTCGCGCTCCGCGACGCGACATGCCAGCCGGTGCTCGGCGACGTCACCGCGGCCGACCTCGGCCTGCCGTCCGCGGCCGAGCGCCGGCGCTGCGTCCTCACCTCGCTGCCCGTGCCCGGCTGGAACGCCGCCCTCGGCATGCCCAAGGCGGATATCTGGGCTCTGGGCCGTGGCTCCGTGCTCCTCTTCCGCCTCCCTCCGCACCTCGATCCCGGGCCTACCCTCGAACGGCTCCAAGAGATCGAGACGGTGGGCGTCGGCGAACGCCGAGCCGAGGGCTTCGGCCGCGTCGCCGTCTGCGACCCGTTCCACTACACCTTCGTGCAACGTGAAGCACCGGAGACCTCGTCATGAAAGACGCCCAACGAGTCATCCTCGATCGACAACTCGAAGCGGCGGTCCGCGCCGCCATCGCGCAGGCCAGCGACGAGAAGCTCGAAAGGAAGGAACATGAGTCTCTGGCGAAACGGATGAGCTGCTCCCTAGAGACGAGTCAGGTGCGCGGCCTCGAGAACGTCGCCTTCACGACGGACAAGATCTCCGACATTACCGACCTGATCAAGAGATCCGTCGGCCGTGACCGGAAGCGCGAGGGTTGGGCAAAGGACGACCTCGGAAGCGACCTCATCGCTGCCCTCAAAGCTCTGCGAAGCGAGGCCGAACGCATCGTCGAGAAGCTCCCTGACTTCCTCGGTCCCGTGAAAGATCCCGATCTTCCGCGTGGGGTCCACTTGGAGCTCTGCCGCGAGCTCGTCAAGCACCTCGCCTCCGACTATCTCTTCCTCAAGGCACCCGAGCGATGAGCGAGGCCTCCAGCCTGAAAGACCAGGAACCGCACCTCTCGCTGAGGCGCCATCTCGTCGTCTGGAGCGAGGAGCACGAGCAGTCCGCCGTCGAGCTCGCGGAACGACATCGTGAGCTCTTGGTGAAGCAACGCCTGCGAAAAGCGCAGCTCAACGGCCTGAACAGCATAGCTCAGTCGACGGAAGGGCTCGGCAACGTCATGTCTTTCGTGACCCATCAGGGAGCGAAGGCCGAACGGGCAGATCAGAAAGAAGTCAAGGACTTCTGGGCCGACCTATCCAAGGAATTGATGGCGGTCGAAGATGAGGCATTGGCGCTCGCACTGGCGGCCGGCCTCGAGCTGCCGCCCGAGGACGGTCGAGCCAAGAAGCGAAAGGCCGCTCTCAAAGGCGTTGCCTTGGCGATGGCACGGGAGTGGCTCCAGCATTTCGTAGCGCACAGCCTGATGCTGGCGGAGAGCGAAGAATGAGAGAATCCACACCTGAATCACTGAATCGGTCACGTTTGCGGTCGCGATACCTCTTCAAAGGTCTGCTCGTGCTCGACACCGCCCTGCACGTCGGTGGCGGCACGGCGTCCATGGCGACGGACAGCGCCGTCGTCCGCGACGGACTCGGACGTCCGTTCATTCCCGGCTCGTCGATCAAGGGCGCGTTCCGCGCCGCCGTCGAACGGCTGGTGCCGAACGTCCCTGGGCTCCGCTCGTGCCAGATCATGGAAGGCTGGCCCGACTGCCTGTCGACCAACAAGGAGCTGAGCAAGGCTTATGGACGACTCAGCGAGGCGGCCGGGAGAGGAATCGGCCTCGCCGCCGGAGAGAGCGAGAACGCCAAGGAGGACCACAAGGCGCTCGAAGCCCTGGGCAAGGGCGCCTGGCGCGGCCGCGAGATCTCGGAACAGGATTTGCTCGAGATCCTCTCCGAGCGGCTCTGCGATACGTGCAAGGTGTTCGGCTCCGTCCACCTCGCCGCCACCGCTCAGTTCCACGATCTTTACGTCAGCGACGAATGGTCCGTACCTACGCAGATCCGCGACGGCGTCGGCATCGACCGCGACAGCGAACGAGCGATCGACCAGATCAAGTTCGACTACGAGGTCGTTCCGGCGCAGACCGCCTTCGATTTCCGCCTGACCCTCGAGAATCCAAGCGAGCTAGACCGGAGCCTCGTCGCCATCGGCCTGCTCGAGCTCGAAAACGGCATGATTCCCCTCGGCGGCATCCGCACCCGCGGTCTTGGCCGCTGTCACATCGAGAACCTCGGCGTCAGCGAGGTCGACTTCACCAAGACCGAGGAACTCGCCCGATATCTCATCGAGGGGCTGCCCGAAGCGAAACCCGCCAAGGAATTCCTCGAAGGTGAGGTGGCAGCGCTTCTCGCCGCGAAGTAGGAGATCCCGATGTTCAAACAACTCGTCAACGAGATGGTACTCGACCTGACGCTCCGGCCCGACGGACCGGTGCTGATCAAGTCCGGCATCCCCAGCATTTCGGGTCCCGACATGTCGTTCGTCACCACCCGCCGCAACGGAACGGACGAGGTGTACTTCCCCGGCAGCTCGCTCAAGGGTGTGCTTCGCAGTCACGCCGAACGGATCGCCCGAACCCTCAATAGCGACTTGGCGTGCAATCCGTTCTCCAAGGTGCGGAAGACCGACGCCTTCTGCGGTAACTGCTTTGAAGCGCGCAAAGATGCGAACGAGAGCAAGAAAGAAGAAGAGAAGGACAAGCTCTCCAACGCCATCGTCTATTCACAATCATGCCCTATCTGCCGGCTCTTTGGGTCCACCTGGTACGCCGGACGCCTGGCCACCGAGGACGCGTACGCCGTCGGCACGCCGCCGCGGCCCGAGCGCCGGGACGGCGTCGGCATCGACCGCTTCACCGGTGGCGCGGCAGACAAAGCGAAGTTCGAGCTGGAAGTGATCACCGGCGGCGAGTTCCACACCCGGCTCCATCTACGCAACTTCGAGCTCTGGCAGCTTGGCCTCCTCGGATTCGTCCTCAATGACCTCAAGGACGGCCTCATCCGCATCGGCCTCGGCAAGTCACGAGGCCTCGGGCGCGTCATCGGTACCGTCGACCACGTCAGGCTCGACTTCCTGGGCCCGAAGGCGCCCCGACCGGAGAATGACACGCTGACCCTCAAGGGAGTAGGAGAGCTCGTGAACCAAGAGCTCGCCGAAGAGTATGGGATGCAGCGCCCGGACCATACGAGCGTTCCGGCCGTGAAGCCGACAAGGGCCGACGGCCTGCGGACGACCTACGAGCTTTCAAGCGAAACTTTCCCCTGGGCCGATCTCGCGGAGAAATGGCTGTTCAAGTCCCGGACGTATGAGCCCGCCGAGCCCATGAAAGCCCACCGTTCAGGATCACGGCAATGACCGATCGACTGTGGACCGCAACGTTGACCGGCGAACAGCTTGCCGAATTCCTCGGGACGCCGCGAGAGGCGGCTCCTTTCGGGATCCTGGAGCGCGTCGACGCCATCGACTTCCCGGCACCGGACCAGCCCGTCGACCCGGACGCCTGGGATCAGGGCCGCGTCTTCGGCGCATCGTGGGAGCTGCGCTGGGAGCGTCATGACGGCGGCTATCGCGCTTGGATAACGGGAGAGACCGAGCCGGAGGGCGACGCATGGAACGCGCTGCCCAGCTTGCAGGGAACGCGGGCGGTCGAAAGCCGGTGCTTTCTGTTTGGCCGCGACGAGATGCGCCTCGAGCGGCCGATCGAGTATCGCGCGCTCGGCCCCGGTTCCGGCCGCCCCGTGCTCGTCCGCAGGGAGCTTCGCGACGCCCGAGGCCACCTCGTTTTGTTGAGATTCACCGGCATGGAGTGGGAGACCACGAAATGAACCCTTACGACTTCGTGCGGCTCGCCGCCACCGAGCCCGAGCGCCACCGACCGCACCAGCACCACCGCTTCGCGGGGCTGAGCGGCCGGATTGCCTGCACGCTCACCGCCCGCACCCACCTTTTCGTCCCCCGCTTCCAGGGCGGCGGCGGATCCATGGGCCACGAGCGCCTCGCCCTCAGCCGCGACGTCCACCGGGCACCCCTGATCCCCGGCAGCTCGCTGAAAGGCGTCATCCGCAGCGTGGCCGAGGCCGCCTCGAGCTCCTGCTTCACCTTGCCTCGCACCTTCGTCTATGAGCGCCGCAAGGTCGCCTATGAGCTGCCGCGGCCCTTCGAAGTGTGCCCGAGCGTCGACCGCCTCTGCCCGGCGTGCCGGCTCTTCGGCATGCTCAACCGCGGCAAGGTCTTCACCGGCAACGTGTCCATCCGCGACGCCGTGGCGCCGCGCAACGCGCCCTCGGAGCTGCTGACGCTCGCCGTGCTCAGCTCACCCAAGCCGCGCCACACAGCTTTCTACTCCGCCCAACCCGATGCGCAGAAGCCCAAAGTTCGCGGCCGTAAATTCTACTTCCACCGCCCCCAGGGACCGCTCGGACGCTCGCAGCAAGATAGTCAGAACAAGACCGTCGAGGCCGTGAAACCGGGCGTCGTCTTCACCTTCGAAGTGGAATACGAGAACGTCGAAGAGCGCGACCTCGGGCTGCTCCTCTTCGCCCTCACCCTCTGGGACGACACCTGCCACAAAGTCGGCATGGGCAAGCCCATCGGCCTCGGCAGCGCCAAGATCGCCGTCACCGAGCTCACCGCCCTCGATCACGAGGCCAGGTACAAGAAGCTCGGCGCCGGCTGGCAAGAGCCTTTGAGAGATCAGGCCCTCGCCGATTTCGTCGACGAGCGCGTCCGTCCCTATCGCGACTCGACGGCCGCCCATCTCCAAGACCTGCGCCGGATCCTGCGCTGGGACGAGAGCAAGCCCGCGGACGTCCACTATCCCGACTACGGCTGGTTCAAGGACAATCCCCGAACGCCCCTCGAGGAGGTCCCCTGACGTGCCACGCGTGTTGATCGCCGCGGTGGGCGAGGAGCCCACGCCGAACCTCATCCCCCTGTTCGCGCAGCCCGAACCGCGATTCGACTACGTCCAGTTCATGCTCTCGGACAAGCGCGAGGTGCGGCTTGTCGCGGAGAACCTCCAGCACGCCATCGAGAAAGACCCTGACTTGGCGGTTACCGTGGCCGATTCCAGGGACCTGAACGCGTGGGAGCTCGCAACAGCGAGGAATCAGGTCACGAAAGCCATCGCCCACCACCGAGGGCAGGGCCGCGAAGTGACCGTGAACGTCACCGGCGGCACCAAGATCATGTCTCTCGCTTCCTTCGAAGCTGCCCGCGACGCCGGCGTTCCGGCTCTCTACGTGAACACCGAGCGGGAAGAGATCATCCACTTCTCGCCCGACGCCGACCAGCGGAACGTGCCGTTCAAGGTCCCCATATCGATCGCGACGCAGTTCCGCGCCGCGGGTCGCGAGATCGAACCGATGCCCAAGTCTGTAAAGGCATCCGGCCCAGATCGACGTTGGGCCGACTTCGCACGATACCTCCTCGCCAACTACCAGGTTGCTCACGTCAATCTGATCAGGGGCGTGCTGGCTTCCTGCGGCGGCAGCCTGCTGACGCCGGTCGCCATCACGCCTAAGGGAAAGAGCGAGGATGCGGCCAAGCGGGCTCAAGAAGCCGGTCTGTGGAAATGGGACGAAGATGCCGGAACGATCACGATCGCCAGCCAACATGCCCGCGACTTTCTCAACGGCGGCTGGGTCGAGGCCCTCGCGTTCACGGCACTGAGTGGGGACTCCCGGTTCGACGAGGTGCTCGGAAACGTGGAGCTGAACGGATTGGGCGAGCTGGACGTCGTCGTCTCTCGCAACGGACGAATGGGGATCGTGGAGTGCAAGACGACAGGCCCCAGGGCTGGGCGCACGGGTGAGCGGTCCGCCGACGGGATGACTTTCGTCGTCGCCAAGCTGCGAATGCACGAGGTGATCCTCGGCGGTCCCTACGCGGCGAGCATGTTCGCCTTCGCCTCGGATGCGAACTTCCGAGACTGGAAAAGGATCTGCGAGCAGTACGGGATCCCCGAGCCTCTCTTCGGACAGAAAGTCAGCAACATCGCGGACGAGATGTTCAAACGACTGGCCCCCGGTCACTGACAGGCGGACGATCATGCATCCCTACCTCCGGCTCCAAATCCTCATCCGCCCCCTGGACGACGACCGTCCGGCCCCCTCGGGGGGGATCGGGGGGGGATACACGGCCGAGCTCGCCGCGCCCCTCGTCCGCCGCGTCCTCGGCAAGGCATTGATCGATATCTTCTGCCCTTTCGGCAAACCGCACTGCGAGGCCCCGCGCCGACGCGGCGGCGAGCAGGTGCCGCCCGCCGAGCTGTGCCGGCTCGCCGAAAGCTGCCCCTACAGCGTCCTCTTCGCGGGCAGCCGCGGCGCGCGTCCGCCCTACGCCGTCTACGTCCCAAGCGATCGGGACGACCACGACCGCATCGAGATCACCCTCTTCGGACCGGCCTGGCGCCTTTACCCGTGGCTCCTCCAGGCGCTGCGAAAAGCCCTGCGCGCCGGCCTCGGCAAGGAGCGGCGGACGTACGACGTCCACGCCGTCTACCGCGTCAACCCCGACTCGAGCTGGGCCGAGATCTGCTCCTCCGACCTCTCACAGCTCCTGCCGACGCTGCCGCCGGACTTTCTAGAGGTGTCGATGCTGCCGGAACCCTCACCCCCGGCCCCTCTCCCAGAGGGAGAGGGGAGTGCGGAACCCTTTTCGTCTCGGCAGGAGACGGTCGAGGTCCAGCTTCTGAGCCCGACGCGTCTCATCCACGACGGCAAGCTGCTTCCCGGCCACCGTCCTGTGCCGTTCGCGCTCCTCGTCGCGCGGATCCTCGACCGCTTCCGCGGCCTCTTCGGCGACGACGCCGGCGAGATCCTGCGTCCGGAGATCCGCCGCGCCGTCGAAGCCGAGGCCGCCCATGTGCCGCTCGTGAGCGACGAGACGAGATGGATCGAAGTCCAGGACTACTCGGCCCGCAACCGCTCCGAGCTGCTCCTCGGCGGCAAGGTCGGCCGACTGATCTACGGCGTCGAGGCCGCCCGCTTCCTCCCCATCCTCAAGGCGGGCGAGGTGCTCCACGTCGGAAAGAATCCGACCTCCGGATGTGGTCGGATCGCCGTCGATCTGCGGGGAACGGGGCAATGAACGAGATGGGGCCCTTCGAGGGATCGCAATGAGAGCCATCGTCACTTATGACATCTCCTCCGACACGAGCCGCAAGCTCGTCTCCGACATCCTCGAAGAGCTGATGGTACGCGTTCAATACAGCGTCTTCGAAGGAGAGCCGCCGGAGCCGCTCCTGGAGACCGCGGTCCGGGAAGCGCTCCGTTTCATCGACGCCAAGACCGACAGCATCCGCGTCTATCGCCTGTGCGCGGCGTGCAGCCCGAACGTCGCCGTCTACGGGCGCAGCGGCCCTTCTACTTCCGCCGATCCGGTCCGAATCTTGTGAGCGGTCGATGAGCATCGTCTATCTCACCACCATGGGCAGCTCCGTGCGCCGCTGCGGCGAGCGGCTCCAGGTCTTCAAAGACGACGCCAAGCTCGCCGACCTGCGGCTCTTCGAGCTCGAGCGGCTGGTCGTCTTCGGCGCCGTGCAGTTCACCGCCCAGGCCCTGGCCCTGCTCCTCGACAAAGGGATCGACGTGGCGTTCCTGACCTCCCGCGGCCGATTGCGCGGATCCCTGGTCGCCGGCCAGTCGCGCAACGTCTACCTGCGTCTGGCTCAGTTCGAACGCTGGAAGGACGACGCTTTCCGCCTCGCCTTCAGCCGCAACCTCGTGGTCGCGAAGCTCACGGCGCAGGAACGCCTGCTCGCCCGCTACGAGCGCAACCATCCCGACCGCCTCGACGGCAACGCGCGCGATCGGATCCGCAGCGTCCTCGAGAAGACCGCGTCGGCCACGACCCTGGATGAGCTGCGCGGCTTCGAAGGCGCCGGCGCCGCGGCTTACTACGGTCAGTTCGGCCGCATGCTCACCTCCATTGACTTCCCGGGCCGCAAGAAGCATCCTTCTACCGATCCGGTCAACGCCTTGCTCAGCCTCGGCTACGTTCTCTTGACCAACGAGATCGCGGCGCTCCTCGAAGCGCGAGGGTTCGACCCCGCGGTCGGCTTCTTCCACGGCATCCGCTACGGCCGCCAGTCGCTCTCGCTCGACGTGGTAGAGCCCTTCCGCCAACCCGTCATCGACCGGCTGACGTTGCGCCTCCTCAACCGCGGGCAAATCACGGCCGCCGAGTTCGAGGGCGGAGAGAAGGGGCTGCGGCTGGTTCCCGACTCCTTCCGGCGCTATCTGCTCCTCTACGAGGAACAGATGAGCGCTCCGAGCGAAGGAGAGGGGACGCCGACGTGGCGAGAGCAGCTCCGCCAACAGTCGGACGCCCTCAGGGACATGATCATGGACGGCGAGCCGGCCATGCTGTATACTTGGACCGGCCGGAGGTCCTCCTGATGAGGGCACGACGGCTCCTTGACAACTAAGGCTCTGATTCTAAAGGGCTTGGGCGCCGGCCCGGCGGTCGGCGCGCTAACCTCTGAAGACCCCGAAAAGGGGGGGAGGTTAGCGCATCGCCTCGGAATCGCCGAAGTCCTCTGAAATCAACGACTTGGCCGCTTGAGGGTGCTCACCCCGCACGCCTCTGTCGCGTTGCGAGCAGGCCGAGTCGGAGAGGTTAGCGCATCGGGCCACCTAAGCGCCCTGTTTTCAGGGGCTTGCGAGGCCAGCAGTGGAAATCGAACGTGGACCCTTCGGGGGATTGAGACCGCCGAGATGTCGAGGATGCGCGAGAAAATACCGTTCAGTGGAAATCGAACGTGGACCCTTCGGGGGATTGAGACTGAACACGGAGTGGAGCAGCGATGCGACGTTCACGGCGGGCAGTGGAAATCGAACGTGGACCCTTCGGGGGATTGAGACCAGATCTTCGATCCACCGGCGAGAGAGCCGGCCGTCTCGGTGGAAATCGAACGTGGACCCTTCGGGGGATTGAGACCAGGCGGTCTTGGCGGACACGAACGGCCGCGCCAAGGCGTTGTGGAAATCGAACGTGGACCCTTCGGGGGATTGAGACGGTTGAACGATTGCACGAGCTTCAGAACATTTCCACCCTCGTGGAAATCGAACGTGGACCCTTCGGGGGATTGAGACTTCGCGGAACGCGATGATAATTCCAACTTCGCCGTTCATGTGGAAATCGAACGTGGACCCTTCGGGGGATTGAGACCGGAAAGGAGGCGCGGGGAATGGACCTCGCCTGCCGGGTGGAAATCGAACGTGGACCCTTCGGGGGATTGAGACGTTATGATGGACGGATGGGAAGAGAGTAAAGGAATCGACGGTGGAAATCGAACGTGGACCCTTCGGGGGATTGAGACATTTAATATCCCCGGCGCCCCCACTTTTAGCTTATCCAGTGGAAATCGAACGTGGACCCTTCGGGGGATTGAGACGGCCTCACAGCAATCCTGCTCGTGGTAGAGCTCGAAGCTGTGGAAATCGAACGTGGACCCTTCGGGGGATTGAGACGGGAATCTTTCGACGTCGCGTGGGCTCTCGCGAGCATCGACGTGGAAATCGAACGTGGACCCTTCGGGGGATTGAGACACAAAATACCAACCAACCCTCCGATATGAAGTGAGCGGGTGGAAATCGAACGTGGACCCTTCGGGGGATTGAGACGTCGACTCGCTCACGGTGTCGGGCCACGTCGGTTGCTCGGTGGAAATCGAACGTGGACCCTTCGGGGGATTGAGACCGCCTGACAATGGCCTGCACGGATGGATGGTGACTCAGCGTGGAAATCGAACGTGGACCCTTCGGGGGATTGAGACCCGCGCACGAAGAATAGGACCAGTACCAACTTGCTTTTGCGTGGAAATCGAACGTGGACCCTTCGGGGGATTGAGACGCGGCATGAGGTCATCGTCGAGCTCGTAGTATCTCCACGGTGGAAATCGAACGTGGACCCTTCGGGGGATTGAGACTTGTTGGATGTAAAAGAGCTCCTCGTACGGCCGGAGCTCTTCGGGTGGAAATCGAACGTGGACCCTTCGGGGGATTGAGACCGAAAAGCCCGCCCAGGAGCGCGCTCGGGACTTGGTGTGGAAATCGAACGTGGACCCTTCGGGGGATTGAGACGAGACCCTGCGCCCACGCCTCGTCGACACCTCGTCGACACCCTCCAGGGTGGAAATCGAACGTGGACCCTTCGGGGGATTGAGACGCTGCAGGCGGACGCCGGCGTCATCGCCTACTTCCGCGAAGTGGAAATCGAACGTGGACCCTTCGGGGGATTGAGACAAAGACGAATTTTCGGCAGAATACTGTGATGACGATGTGGAAATCGAACGTGGACCCTTCGGGGGATTGAGACGGGATGCGCGGATGAGCGCCGAGACCGTCGAGACGGCCGCGTGGAAATCGAACGTGGACCCTTCGGGGGATTGAGACTCGAAAAGATCCAGCTCCGTACCCTGGAGGTTTTCCTCTAGTGGAAATCGAACGTGGACCCTTCGGGGGATTGAGACAACGCCTCAAGCTCGGCAGAATAAATGGTCTGTAGAGGGTGGAAATCGAACGTGGACCCTTCGGGGGATTGAGACCCTCTGAAGCGGCGGTGCCCGCCGTCTCGGCCGCCGAGACGGGTGGAAATCGAACGTGGACCCTTCGGGGGATTGAGACAGCGCCATGCCCAGGGCCGCCCACTCCTCCCAGCGCCTGGTGGAAATCGAACGTGGACCCTTCGGGGGATTGAGACCGTCTCCCGCATCGTCGAGGGCCCGGATGCCGCAGCCTGTCTGTGGAAATCGAACGTGGACCCTTCGGGGGATTGAGACGCCGACGTGGGGAGAAGGCGGCCCACGCCGCCAGGCCCTCGAGTGGAAATCGAACGTGGACCCTTCGGGGGATTGAGACCGCTGAATCCGTGACCGGTGCTGGGAAGCCCGACAAGGCCGCGTGGAAATCGAACGTGGACCCTTCGGGGGATTGAGACGGTCGACGCGCAGCCAGCAGAGGATGCAGGCGGTCAATTGGGTGGAAATCGAACGTGGACCCTTCGGGGGATTGAGACTGGGAACCGTGGCCGCCGCTGCTATGGCGCCCGAAAGGAGGTGGAAATCGAACGTGGACCCTTCGGGGGATTGAGACCTCATCGCGGCGCTGGCGTACGACCACGTTCAGCGCGGCAGAGGTGGAAATCGAACGTGGACCCTTCGGGGGATTGAGACCGCCGTGACCGCGGGCGCCGAGGCCGGCCTCGTCAATGCCTGGTGGAAATCGAACGTGGACCCTTCGGGGGATTGAGACACGGCCACCGAGTGGCCTTCTATGGTCCCGTGTACTGCCTGTGGAAATCGAACGTGGACCCTTCGGGGGATTGAGACACGCGGCCATGACCGCCCGGGATGCGCTCAGGATCGGTGGAAATCGAACGTGGACCCTTCGGGGGATTGAGACATCAGCGCGTCGAGCCGTTCGGTGGTGGTATCGGAGTGGAAATCGAACGTGGACCCTTCGGGGGATTGAGACGCACCAGTGGCACGCGGCCCGCTGGTACCGGCTCACTGGCCGTGGAAATCGAACGTGGACCCTTCGGGGGATTGAGACAGGACGGTGTAGGTCCACGGCAGACGCACCGGGCGCTCGAGTGGAAATCGAACGTGGACCCTTCGGGGGATTGAGACTCTACGCGCCTCCTCGGTGGTGGAGCCGGCAGTATAGCCGGGTGGAAATCGAACGTGGACCCTTCGGGGGATTGAGACGCTGGAGGAGGGCACCGCCATCATGGTGCCGCTCCTCCGTGGAAATCGAACGTGGACCCTTCGGGGGATTGAGACGAGGCCCTCACGGATCGCCACGCCCATGTCGTGGAAAGTGGAAATCGAACGTGGACCCTTCGGGGGATTGAGACCCGGAGCTGATCCAGGGAGGGGGCGCCGGCCGGCTCCTCGTGGAAATCGAACGTGGACCCTTCGGGGGATTGAGACCGCATGGAGCGCCACCCGGCCGCGTGCCGGGAGCTGGATGTGGAAATCGAACGTGGACCCTTCGGGGGATTGAGACGGGTTTCCACCCCCAGTTTTTCGCATAGTTGACGACGACGTGGAAATCGAACGTGGACCCTTCGGGGGATTGAGACGCGGCGGTGCTGTCCGACCGCCGGGTAACGCCGGTCGCGTCTGGAAATCGGACGTGGACCGTTCGGGGGATTGAGACATCACGAGCTGGCTGAGGCGGCGGGGCAGGTTGGGATCGCCTGGAAATCGGACGTGGACCCTTCGGGGGATTGAGACGGACAAAGTGCCCGAGGTCAGAGTGCTACTTGCGGAACCGGAGCTGGAAATCGGACGTGGACCCTTCGGGGGATTGACGGGAAGTTTCGCGGCGGGCTCGAACCGGCGGGCAGTGCCCGCCCTACGGGGATGAATAGGATAGGAGTGGCGGCCGAGGTTCTGCTGCGTACGGATCCGGTCCTGTCGGACCGGAGGGCAGGCACGGGGGCCTGCCCCTACGTTTATTCCGACGTTCGGCGTAGGGGCGGGCGCCTCTTTGTTCGACGGCTCAGCTACGAGCGCAAGGGTAAGCGAGAGGTGTTGCCCAAGGATGAGACAGGCCACCCTCGGTTGACAACTTCGGCCACTTACCTCGGGCTTACCCTTGCCACCCGAGGCTGGAGCGTCGGACACGGTGACATGGGGTCGTGGACAAGCTCGACGAGCGTCCGCCGCCCGGAACCGCGGGAGCCGTCCCCTCATCCTCGACCGCTTCCGCGGCCTCTTCGGCGACGCCGCCGGCTCCGCTCTCAGAGGGTGGAACCCTCAGGCTTCATCTTCGTCCCGCAGGGACGGCGGAAAGATAGACAGTGATTTCAATCACTGGCGAGGGCGACGCGAGCAGAAGCCGACCCGTCTCGCTGCGGCCAGATCTCGTCGACGTCGGAGCCTGCAACGCTTTCCTGGCCCTCGCCGTGATCAGCGGCGAGCGGCTCTACTGCGCCGACCTCGACGCCGGCGACGAGTTCGACCTCTACGTGCTGCGCCGCGCCGGCGACCTGGAGCCTTTCGAGCGCGAGCGGCGACGCATACTCCTCACCCCCGACTTGTCAGCGCTGCAGGGTCGACAGCACCCATGACCCGAAGCCCTATCCGTCTGGTGGTCGTTGCCGCCAAGATCGAGGCCGTCCGTCGGATGCTCGCCGGGATCGCCACGTTGCCTCCCTGGCCTGGACAGCCGGTCGCGACATGGTAGAATTGGGGCATGCAGTACCAGGACATCATCACCCTCGAACCGGGCAAGCGCAGCGGACAACCGTGCATCCGAGGCATGAGGATCACCGTCTACGACGTGTTGTCCTACCTCGCGGCGGGCATGACGCCGGAGGAGATTCTGGAGGACTTCCCGTACCTCAGGAAGGACGACATCCTCGCCTGTCTGAGCTACGCTGCTGACCGGGAGCGCCGGACCCTGGCGGTTTCCGCTTGAAGCTCCTCTTCGACCAGAACCTGTCGCCACCACTCGTGAGATCGAGGATATTCTGCGCAACGACTTCGATTCCATCAAGGCTCTGCATGAGCGCGAGAAAGTCGGATTACTGATGTTGTATTGAAACGAGAGCTCACGTTCCTCCACGGCACCCGTTTCCGCGCATCGTCTACCTCATGGCGAGCCCGCCGGTCGCTGCGGCGAGGTCGCGCAGGGCGGCAAGGGCCGGCTCCGCCGTCTCCAGCACCGGCTGCGGCCAGAGCCCCAGCCACACCAGGGCCACCACCATGGCGCCGAGGACGAAGACCTCCCGCGCCCCCAGGTCGGTCAGGGTCCGTCCTTCTTCGAGCGGACCGTGGAAGGCCTTCTGCACGATCCACAGCGAGTAGATCGTGGCGCCCACGAGCCCCACCGTCGCCACCGCGGTGATCGCGACGCTGGCTTTGAACGAGCCCAGGAGCACCAGGAATTCGCCGACGAAGTTCCCCAGCCCCGGCAGCCCGAGCGAGGCCATGGCGAAGAAGATCGCCAGGGCCGCCATGCGCGGCGCCAGCTCGGCGAGACCCCCCATGGCGGCCAGGTCGCGGGTGTGGAGGCGTTCCTTGAGCTGGCCGACCAGCACGAAGAGCGCCCCGGTCGACAGGCCGTGGCAGATCATCGTCATCACCGCGCCCTGGAGCGCCAGCTCGTTCCAGGCGAAGATCCCCAGCAGCACGAAGCCCAGGTGGCTGACGCTGGAGTAGGCCACCAGGCGCTTGAGGTCGGTCTGGGCGAAGGCGAGCACGGCGCCGTAGATCACGCCCGCCGCCCCCAGCGCCATGGCCGCCGGCGCCAGGTCGCGCGACGCCTCGGGGAAAAGCGGCAAGGCGAAGCGCAGCAGGCCGTAGGCGCCGGTCTTGAGCAGCAGGCCGGCGAGGATCACGCTGCCCGCCGTGGGCGCCTCGGTGTGGGCGTCGGGCAGCCAGGTGTGCAGCCCCACCATCGGCAGCTTGACGGCGAAGGCGACGAAAAAGCCGAGCAGCAGCCAGATCGACAGGTCGCCCGCCGAGGTGCCCAGCAAGTCGACGTAGTCGAACGTCATCACGCCGGTCTGCGCCCTATGGGCGAAGACCAGCCCGAGGATCGCCAGCAGCATCAGCAGCCCGCTCGCCTGGGTGAAGATGAAGAACTTGAGCGCCGCGTAGATCCGCTTCTCGTGGCCCCAGATGCCGATCAGGAAGTACATCGGCACCAGCATCAGCTCCCAGAAGAAATAGAAGAGGAAGAGGTCGAGGGCGAGGAACACGCCGAGGATGCCGGCGAGGATCCACATCAGGTTGAAGTGGAAGAAGCCCACCCGTTCGCGGATCTCGGTCCACGAGGCGAGCACCGAGAGGATCCCCAGCAAGAGGGTGAGCACGACCATCAGCAGGCTGAGCCCGTCGACGCCGAGGTGGAAGCCGACGCCGAAGCGCGGGAACCACGGCAGCTCGAGCTCGGCGATCCAAGGTCCGGCCGCCGGCGCGCGCCACAGGGTCAGTGCGAGCCCGAGGTCGACGCCAAGAGCGGCGAGGCAGATCCAGCGCGCAAGACGGCCGCCCGCCGGCCAGGCCAGCAGGCCGCCCGCCAGCGGGATCGCGATGAGGGCGAGCAAGGTCATGACAGGCCCATCCACGCGACGACGATCACGGTGCCCAGCGCCAGGGCCGCGGCGTACCAGCGCAGGCGTCCGTTCTGGGTCACGCGCACGGCGCGATGGCCGAGGACGGCGAGAGCGGCGAGGCCCGCGTAAAGGCGGTCGACGACGTCGTCGCGGTTGATCCGGGCCAGGGCCAAGAAGGGACGCACGAAGACGGCGTCGTAGAGGCGGTCGAACTCCCAGCCGTCGAGCCAGAAACGGTGGAGACGGTGGCCGATGCCGGGAAACTCCTCGGGGTGCTCCTCCGGACGCGGGCGGCGCACGAAGAGCACCCAGGCGAGTGCGATGCCCGCCAGCGACGCCGCCGCCGCGAGTCCCTGGAGGGCGTACTCGCCGGCCAGCCCGCCGTGCGCCAGCTCCGGCGCCGGCAACGCCCGGTCGAGCAGGTCGGTGAAGAGCGGCAGGTTGCCCAGGGTCGCCGGGATCTCCACGAAGCCGCCGACGATCGACAGCACGGCGAGGATCACGAGCGGCACCTTGATCCGGTAGCCCGGGCGGTGGTCGATCGGCGCCCGCGGCTCGCCGAGGAAGACCACGAAAATGAGCCGGAAGACGTAGAGCGAGGTGACGAAGGCGCCCACCAGCCCGGCGAGCCAGAGCCAGAAGCCGCCGCGCTCCGAGGCCCAGGCCGCCCACAACAGGGTGTCCTTGCTGTAGAAACCGGCGGTCACCAGGGGAAAGCCGGCCAGCGAGGCGCCGGCGATCACGAAGACGGTGAAGGTCACCGGCAGGCGGCGGCGCAGCCCGCCCATCTTGAAGATGTCCTGCTCATGGTGCTGGGCGAGGATCACCGCGCCGGCGCCGAGGAAGAGCAGGGCCTTGAAGAAGGAGTGGGTCATGAGATGGAAGATCGCCGCCGCCCAGGCGCCGACGCCGAGGGCCAGGAACATGTAGCCGAGCTGGCTGATGGTCGAGTACGCCAGGATGCGCTTGATGTCGCGCTGGGTCAGGGCGCTGGCGCCCGCCGCCAGGATCGTCACGGCGCCGATGACGGCCACCACGGTCAGCACGGCCGGCGCCAGCAGGAAGATGCCGTGAGTGCGGGCCACCAGGTAGACGCCGGCGGTGACCATGGTGGCGGCGTGGATCAGGGCCGAGACCGGCGTCGGGCCGGCCATGGCGTCGGGCAGCCAGGTCTGGAGCGGGATCTGGGCCGACTTGCCCACCGCGCCGCCGAGCAGCAGCGCCGCCGCCGCCACCGCCAGCCCCGAGCCCACCGGCCACTGCGCCTCGGCCCGCGCCATCGCCTCCTGGACGTTCAAGGTGCCGAGCTCGCGGAAGAGCAGGAAGAGGCCGAGGGCCATGGCGGCGTCGCCCACCCGGGTGACGACGAAGGCCTTGCGCGCGGCGGCACCGTTGGCGGGATCGGCGTACCAGAAGCCGATCAGCAGGTAGCTGCACAGCCCCACCCCCTCCCAGCCGAGGTAGAGCAGCACCAGGTCGTCGGCGAGCACCAGCACGAGCATGGCGCACACGAAGAGGTTCATGTAGGCGAAGAAGCGCGAGTAGCCCGGGTCGCCGAGCATGTACTCGGCCGAATAGAGGTGGATGAGCGCGCCGACCACGGTGATCACGAGCACCATCACCAGCGACAGCGGATCCAGGTAGAAGGCGACCGCGGGCCGGAAGTCGCCGACGGCGATCCAGGTCCACAGGGTCTGCGTCACCGCGTCGCCCTCCGGCGGCGCCACGAGGAAGCGGATCGCGATCGCCAGCGCCACCAGCGCCGACAGCCCCACCGAGCCCACGCCCACGACCGCGGCGGCGTAAGGCCGGCGCAGCCACCGCCCGGCCAGGGCCAGCACCAGGAAGCCGGCGAGCGGAAAGGCGGGGATCGTCCACAGGTCGTACATGCTCAGTCTCTCAGCTCCGCGGCGGCGTCGGCGTCGAGGGTCTTGAATTGCTGGTGGAGCTGCAGCACCAGGGCGAGCCCCACCGACACTTCGGCCGCCGCCATCGTCAGGATGAAGAGGAAGAAGACCTGGCCGTCGGCCTGGCCCCAGCGGGCGCCGGCGGCGACGAAGGCGAGGCCGGCGGCGTTGAGCATGATCTCGATCGAGATCAGCATGAAGAGCACGTTGCGGCGCACCAGGAGCCCCTTCAACCCGAGGACGAAGAGCACCGCCGCCAGCACCAGCACCTGCTCGAGTTGGATCCCGGTCATCGCGCGGCGTCCTTGTCGCGGCGTCCGAGGTGGTAGGCGCCGACGAGGCCGGCGAGCAGCAGCATCGACGCCAGCTCGACGCCGAGCAGGTAGGGGCCCAGCAGCACCCGGCCGACCTCGCGGGGCGACACGGCGCCCGCGGTGGCAGGGGCGCCGCTGCCCTGCGCCAGCACGTAGCCGAGCTCCAGGAGCAGCACCGCGGCGAGGCCCACCGGCCCCAGCCAGGCTCCGGGCTGCAGCCAGTGCCGCTCCTGCTCCTCCGCCTCCCGCCCGAGGTTGAGCAGCATGACGACGAAGACGAAGAGCACCATGATCGCCCCGGCGTAGACGATCACCTCGAGCGCCGCGATGAACGGCGCCCCGAGCAGGAAGAAAATCATCGCCACCGCGAAGAGCGACACGATGAAGTAGAGCAAGGCGTGGATGGCGTTGAGGCGCGAGATCGTCATCGCCGTGGCGAACACGGCGACGGTGGCGGCGACGTAGAAGAGCACGGTCACGGCAGCAGGCTCCTGACGTCCACCGGCGGCTCTTCGTTCTCCGCCTCGCCCTTGTCCTTGCCGCCGATCGCCAGCCCGGCCACCCGGTAGAAGTTGTAGTCGGGATACTTGCCGGGGCCGTCGATCAGCAGGTCTTCCTTCTCGTAGACCATTTCCTGGCGCTCGAGCTCGCTCATCTCGAAGTCCGGCGTGAGCTGGATGGCATAGGTGGGGCACGCCTCCTCGCAGAAGCCGCAGAGGATGCAGCGCGACATGTTGATGCGGAAGAACTCGGGGTAGCGGCGGCCGTGCTCGTCCTCGGTGGCCTGCAGCGCGATGCAGTCCACCGGGCAGGCCGCCGAGCAGAGGTGGCAGGCCACGCAGCGCTCCTCGCCGTCGGGATCGCGGGCCAGGATGATGCGCCCCCGCCAGCGCGGCGCCAATTTCACTTTCTCTTCGGGATACTGGATGGTGATCGGTCTCCTGAAGACGTTCAGGAAGACGTACCACAGGCTGCGCAGAGCGCTGATCAAGGGCCACCCCCTTGACGGACGAGCACGACGGCGCCGGTCACCAGGAGATTGAGGAGCGAGAGCGGCAGCAACACCTTCCAGCCCCAGCTCATGAGCTGGTCGTAGCGCGGGCGCGGCATCCCCGCCCGCAGCAGGATGAAGAAGCAGATGAAGAACAACGTCTTCGCGAAGAACCACACGAGCGGCGGCAGCCACGGCCCCGCCCAGCCGCCGAAGAAGAGCACCGTCAAGAGCGCCGACACCAGGGTGACGCCCACGTATTCGCCGACGAAGAACATGCCGAACTTGATGCCGGAATATTCGCTGTGGTAGCCGGCGACCAGCTCGCTCTCGGCCTCGGGCAGGTCGAAGGGCAGGCGGTGGGTCTCGGCCAGCCCGGCGATCAGGAAGATCACGAAGCCGAGGAACTGCGGCACCACGAACCACAGGCCCTGCTGCGCCTCGACGATGGCGCGCAAGTCGAAGGAGCCGGCGAGGATCACCACGCCCATCAGCGACAGGCCCATGAAGACCTCGTAGGAGATCATCTGGGCCGCCGAGCGCAGGCCGCCGAGCAGCGAGTACTTGCTGTTCGAGGCCCAGCCCGCCAACACCACGCTGTAGGCCCCCATCGACGACATGGCGAGCACGAAGAGCAAACCGACGTCGAGGTCGACGACGCCGACGCCGGGGGCGAAGGGCACGACCATGAACGACATCAGCGCCGTGGCCACGACGATTCCCGGCGCCAGCACGAAGACCGCCTTGTCGGCGAAGGGGGGGATCCAGTCCTCCTTGGTGAAGATCTTCACCATGTCGGCGAGCGGCTGGAAGAGCCCGAACGGACCCACGCGGTTGGGCCCGCGGCGGTTCTGGAAGAGCGCCAGCAGGCGGCGCTCGAGCCAGATCAGGCCGGCGGCCATGTTGAGGGCGAAGAAGAGCACGCCGCCGACGTTGAGCAGGGCGTACGCCGTCGGGCTCATGTCCCCCCCTTTCGCACCGCGGCCCACTCGGGCAGGCGCGGCAGGGCGAGGTCCGGCAGAGCGCGCGGCACCCCGGCGACGCCGCGCGGCAGCTCGGGGCGCCGGCGCACCGGCAGCGCCAGCCGGCGGCCGTCGAGCTCGAGCTCGGCGGCGCCGTCCAGGCCGAGCTCGGCGGCGTCCTCGGGGTTCAGGGCCAGGTAAGCTTGCGGGACGAGCTCGGCGATTCCCGGCGAGAGGACGCTCAGCTCCTCGGAGCCGAAGAGGTGATGGAGCGGCACCAGGCGCAGCTCCTGGCGGCGCGCGAAGGCCGGCGGGACCTCGGTGAAGTAGTCCGCGCCGTCCGTCGACGGCTCGATCAGCCGCGCGCCCGGGTCGCCGGCTCGCAGCGGCCCGGCCACCTCTTCCTGGAAGCGGTTCAGGGCCTGGATCGAGTTCCACCCGGGCGCCCAGAACTCCGCCGCCAGAGCCCCGGACGGCGGCCCCTGCCAGCCCTCCATGGAGAAGTTGAACGGCGTGTCCGGGTCGTCGACAGGTTTGGGCTCGTGGACGCTCAGGTGCGCCGTCATGGCGGTGCGTCCGCTGTAGCGGTGGAGCGCCCGCGGCAGCTTGGAGCCGGCGCGGCGGAAGCCCGCGGACGGCGCCGCCGCCGGCAGCGCGGCGAACGCCGGGTCGCTCGCGGCGAGGGCGCTGACGACGTCGTCGAGGTTCTCCCAGCCGGCGGCGGCGAGCCAGCGCCAGCTCTCGCGGATCTCGCCTCGCGGGACGTGGACCTGGTAGTAGCGCTGGGCGCGTCCTTCGTTCGACACCAGGGTGCCGTCGCCCTCGGCGAAGGTGGCCGCGGGCAGCACCAGCTCGGCGCGGGCGCCGGCCTCGTGGGCGAGATGGTCGATCACCACCAAGTGGCGCGCCGCGTCCAGGAAACGGTCGACGGCCGCGGCGCCGGCGCGGCGGTAGAGGTCGTTCTCGAGGATCACCACGACGTCGGCGTCCGCGGTGAAGGCGTCCTCCAGGGGGCGTGCGCCGAGCAGCGCCAGGCCCAGGCTGTTGCACTCCGGCAAGGTGTAGAAAACTTCGGCGGGCTCCCCTCGCTTCTTGCCCAGGGCCCAGGCGACGTTGGCCGCCGCGTGGACCACGGCGAGGCTGCCGCCGCCGGCGCCCGAGACCACCAGCGGACGCTCGGCCGCCGCCAGCTCGGCGGCGACCTCCGCCGCCAGCTCGCGGACCTCGGGCGCCAGCCCGGCGACGGCGGGCGCCGCGGCGTCGAGCTCGTGGGCGACGGCGAAGCCGAGGCGGGCGACGTCCTCGGGGGCGGCGCGCCAGGCGCGGCGGGCGGCGCCGTCGAGGCGCGTCGACGCCGGCGTCGCCAGGTAGAGCGGACCGCGCTCGTCCTGCACGGTCTCGCGCACCGCGGCGTCGTTCCACACCGGGATCTGCAGCTTGCCGGCGGCCCGTGACGGCTGCCGGCGGACGGCCTGGCGCAGGGCCAGGTCGAGCATGGGGGCGGTCTCGGTGACGTCCTCGCCGAGCACCAGCGCGGCGTCGCAGCGCTCGACCTCGCGTAGCGACGGGACGCGCGCCGGCCCCCGGCGGACGACGTCGAGGATCGCGTCGACCAGCCGCTGCTCGTCGGCGCCGACGCCGGCGAAGAAGCGCTCCTCCCCCACCAGCGACTTCAGGGCGAAGTTGGCCTCGAGCGAGGCCCGCGGCGAGCCGACGCCGATGACGCGTCCGGGCTCCTTCACCAGCTCGGCGAGGCGCCGCGCCGCCGCGTCCGCCGAGATCGCCTCGGCGGGTCCCGCGGCGCCCTGCGGCAGGAGGGGATGGCGCAGCCGCCGCTCGTGGCTGGTGAAGCCGTAGCCGTAGCGGCCGCGGTCGCACAGGAAGTAGCCGTTGACCCGGCCGTGGTAGCGCCCGCGCACGCGTCGCAGCTCGCCGTAGCGCTCGCCGGGCGTGGTGTTGCAGCCGAGGGCGCAGTGGACGCAGACCGAGGGCGCCGTCTGCAGGTCCCACTTGCGGGCGTAGTGCTGCTTCAGGGTCTTGTCGGTGAAGACGCCGGTGGGGCAGACCTCGACCAGGTTGCCGCTGAACGGGCTCTCCAGGACGCCGTCCTGGTGGCGGCCGAAGTACACGTGGTCGTGGGCGCCGAAGGCCCGCAGGTCGTCGCCGCCGGCATGGTCGCCGTAGAAGCGCACGCAGCGGTAGCACTGGATGCAGCGGTTCATTTCGTGGTTGACCAGCGGCCCCAGGTCCTGGTTGCGGTAGGTGCGCTTCTTGAAACGGTAACGGCGGTAGTTGTGCCCGGTCATCACCGTCATGTCCTGGAGGTGGCACTCGCCGCCCTCGTCGCAGACCGGGCAGTCGTGGGGATGGTTGACCATCAGCCACTCGATCACGCCGGCGCGGAAGTCGCGGGCCTCGCCGTCGGCGATCGAGATGCGGGTGCCGTCGGCGGCCGGCGTCATGCAGGCCATCACCAGACGCCCGCGCTCGTCCGCCTCGTCTTTGTATTGCTTGACGGCGCACTGGCGGCAGGCGCCGACGCTGCCCAGGGCCGGGTGCCAGCAGAAATACGGCAGGTCGAGCCCCAACGACAGGCAGACGTCGAGGAGGTTTTTCGACGCGTCGGCCTCATACGTCTTGCCGTCGATGCGGATCTCGGCCATCTTCAGCTTTCCTTCCAGGGACAGCGCTTTTCGCGGATGTGACGCTCGAAGTCGTCGCGAAAGTATTTCAGGGCGCTCTGCAGCGGCTCGACGGCGCCGGGCGCCAGGGCGCAGAACGTGTTGCCGGGTCCGAGCAGCTTGCACTGGCGCTCAAGCTGCTCGAGGTCGCCGTCCTTGCCGGCGCCGTCGTCGATGGCCTTCAAGAGCCTGGCCGTCCACGGCAGGCCGTCGCGGCACGGCGTACACCAGCCGCAGGATTCCTGGGCGAAGAACTTCTCGAGGTTGTGCACCATGCCCACCGGGCAGGTGCCGCTGTCGAGCACGATCATGGTGCCGGTGCCCAGCCGGCTTCCGGCCTTCGTCACCGAGTCGAAGTCCATGGGCACGTCGAGGTGCTCGGCGACGAGGAAATCCGTCGACGCGCCGCCCGGCAGCAGGCCGCGGAACTCGAGGCCGTCGCGCATTCCTCCGGCGTGCTGCTCGAGGATCTCGCGCGCCGTCGTCCCCATCGGCAGCTCCCACAGCCCGGGCCGCTTCACCTTGCCGCTGGCGCCGTAGAGCTTGGTGCCGCTGTCGGCCGAGCGGGCGAGACCCTGGAACCACGCGGCGCCCTTGCGCACGATGTGCGGCAGGTTGCACAGGGTCTCGACGTTCTGGACGATGGTGGGCTTGCCCCACAGCCCCGAGACCTGGGGGAAGGGCGGCTTGGCGCGCGGCGTCGCCCGCTTGCCCTCGAGGGCATTGAGGAGCCCGGTCTCTTCGCCGCACATGTAGCGCCCGGCACTGACGTGGACGTGCATCTCGAGGCTCCAGCCCGAGCCCAGGACGTCCTTGCCCAGGTAGCCGGCGGCGTAGGCCTCGGCGATGGCCTGGCGCAGCCGCCTCTCGACCAGGCGGTAGGCCCAGCGCTGGAAGACGTAGGCGACGTCCGCCTGGATGGCGTAGGCGGCGACGATCATGCTCTCGACGAACTGGTGCGGATGGCCCTCGAGGAGCAGCCGGTCCTTGAAGGTGCCGGGCTCCATCTCGTCGGCGTTGGCCACCAGGTACTTGGGGCGGGGGGCATCGCCGTCCATGGGGACGAAGCTCCACTTGAAGCCGGTGGGAAAGCCGGCGCCGCCCCGCCCGCGCAGCTTCGAGGCCTTGACGAGCTCGGTCACCTCGGCCGGCGTCATCTCCTTGACGACCCTGCGCACCGCCTCGTAGCCGCCGACCTTCTCGTAGGCCTTGAGGTCGAGGGGCGCGTCGACGTCGACGTGCTCGGTCAGCGGCGTTTCACTCATACCGGTTCAGGATCTCCTCCACACTCTCTGCCGCGACGTCCCGGTGCAGGTCGTCGTCGACCATGAGCGCCGGGGCGTGATCGCAGGTGCCCAGGCATTGGATCGGCAGCAAGGTGAAACGTCCGTCCTCGGTCGTGCCGCCGAAGTCGACGCCGAGCTTTTCGCTCAAGGACCGGCGCACGCGGTCGCAGCCGAGGACCCAACAGCTCACGCTGTCGCAGAGGAAGATCACGTGACGCCCGACCGGGTGCCGGAAGATGAGGTTGTAGAAAGTGGCGACGCCGTCGACCTCGTCGCGCGACATGTCGAGGTGTTCGGCGACGTCGGCGATCGCTTCGTCGCAGACCCAGCCGCGGTGGCGCTGCACCGTCCTCAGCGCCTCGATGCAGGCGCTCTTGCGGCGCGGCATGCTCGCCGCCTCGTGCTCGATTTCCTCGATCTCTTCTCTACTCAGCATCGTCTTCCTCCGGTCCCCCCCTTTAATGAAAGGGGGGTCAGGGGGGATTTCTCACCGGTCGATGTCCGCCAACACGTAATCGATGCTCCCGAGGATCGCCAGCAGGTCCGCCACCGTGAAGCCGCGGCTGATGAGCGGCAGCATCTGAATGTGCGGGAACGACGGCGTGCGGATGCGCACCCGGTAGGGGTGGACGTCGCCGTCGCTCACCAGGAAATAGCCGTTGAGCCCCTTCGTCGCCTCGACGCAGGCGTAGGCCTCGCCCGCCGGCACCACCGGTCCCCAGCTCACCCCCAGGAAATGGTGGATGAGCGTCTCGATGTCGTGCATGGTGTGGTCTTTGATCGGCGGCGTCGTCAGCGGATGGTCCGCTTTATAAGGACCCGCGGGCATGTTCTCCAGGCACTGCCGGACGATGCGCAGGCTCTGCCGGATCTCCTCCACCCGCACCTGGGCGCGCGCGTAGCAGTCGCCGGCCTCCGCGGTGGGCACGTCGAACTCGAACTGGTCGTAGCCGCCGTAGGGGCGCTGCTTGCGGAAGTCCCACTCGTAGCCGCAGGCGCGCAGCCCCGGTCCCGTCACCCCCCACTCGATCGCCTCCTCCAGCGTGTAGTCGCCCACGCCCACGGTGCGCGCCTTGAAGATGCGGTTCCTCATCACCACTTTGTCCCACTCGTCGAGGCGCCGGGGCATGTGGTCGACGAAGGCGCGCACCATGGCGTCCCAGCCGCGGGGCAGGTCCTGAGCGACGCCGCCGATGCGGAACCAGTTGGGGTGCATGCGGGCGCCGCAGACCGCCTCGATGATCTCGAAGACCCGCTCGCGGTCGTTGAACATGTAGAAGACGGGCGACATCTGGCCCACGTCCTGGGCGAAGGTGCCGTACCACACCAGGTGGCTCGAGATGCGGAAGAGCTCGCAGAGCATCACCCGGATCACCCGCGCGCGCGCCGGCACCTCGATGCCGGCGAGCTTCTCGACCGCCAGCAGATAGGGGAGGTTGTTCATCACCCCGCCGAGGTAGTCCACCCGGTCGGTGTAGGGGATGTAGGTATGCCAGCTCTGGCGCTCGCCCATCTTCTCGGCGCCGCGGTGGTGGAAGCCTATGTCGGGCACCGCGTCGACGATCTCCTCGCCGTCGAGCTGCAGCACGATGCGCAGCACTCCGTGGGTGCCCGGGTGCTGCGGGCCGACGTTGAGGAAGAGGAAGTCCGTGTCGCCGCCGCGGCGCTCGAGCCCCCACTCCTCGGGCTGGAATTGCAGCGCTTCCTGCTCGGCGTCCTGCTTGTCGTCGGGGAGCTCGAAGGGGCCCATCTCGGTGGCGCGGGCCGGGTGGTCCTTGCGCAGCGGATGGCCCTCCCAGGTGCGCGGCATGAGGATGCGCACCAGGTGGGGATGGCCCTCGAAGCCGATCCCGAACATGTCCCACGCCTCGCGCTCGTACCAGTCGGCGGCGGGCCACAGGTCGGTGATCGTGGGCAGCGACGGGCGCTCGCCGGCGAGCGCCACCTTGAGGCGCACGTCCTCGTTGCGCTCGAAGGAGAGGAGCTGGTACACGGCGGAGAACTCGCTGGCAGTCGGGCCTTTCCGCGCCCGCTCGTCCACGGCGGTGAGGTCGAAGAGCATGCGGTAGGGCGAGGGCGCCTCGCTCTTCAGGTAGCGCAGCACCTCGCGCAGCCGCTCGCGCGGCACCCAGTAGGTGGGCACCTCGTCGCGGGTCGGCTGCGCCGTCAGCTCGAGGTCGGGGAAGCGCTCGCGCAGCTCACGGCCCACGGCGGCGTCGGCGACGCGGTCGGGGGCTGCCTGGGGCTCGGCGACCGGCACGTCGATCACACCTCGTCCGGCGTCCGGAGGACGGTGGCCCGCTGCCGCTCGGGACGCTTGAGCTCGCGCCGCGCCGGCAGCGGCTCACGTTCCACGCCCTGCGGCCCCAGCCACCAGCCCAGGGGGCGACGTTCCTTGCCCACCGCCTCGCGCAGGAGCGTGAGCCCCTCCATGAAGGCGTCGGGGCGCGGCGGGCAGCCGGGCACGTAGACGTCCACGGGGAGGAACTTGTCCACCCCCTGGACGACGCTGTAGATGTCGTACATGCCCCCCGAGTTGGCGCAGGAGCCCATCGAGATCACCCAGCGCGGCGCCATCATCTGGTCGTGGAGGCGCTTGACGATCGGCGCCATCTTGACGAAGCAGGTGCCGGCCACCACCATCACGTCGGCCTCGCGCGGCGTGCCGCGGATCACCTCGGCGCCGAAGCGCGACACGTCGTACTTGCTGGTGATCGCGGTGGCCATCTCCACGAAACAGCACGAGAGGCCGAAGTGGAAGGGCCACATCGAGTTCTTGCGGCCCCAGGCGAGCAGGTCCTCGAGCCGCGCCAGCACCAGCGAGCGCCGCACGGCGTCGTCCAGGCGCGGGTCGCCGACCGGCGTCTCGGTGGCCGGCATCCCGGCGGCGGCCGCCGCCCCGGGCCGGGTGAGCCACCACTTCACGGCGCCGGGCTCCTTGCGGGGGTCCTCAGGCGCCGCGGCGTCGGTCCCCAGTCGAGGGCGCCGATGCGCCAGAGGTAGGCCCAGGCGGCCAGCAGCACGCCCACGAACACGAGGACCTCGACGAAGCCCGTCCAGCCGAGGTCGGGCGCCGCCACCGCCCAGGCGAACAGGAAGACCGCCTCGAGATCGAAGATCACGAAGAACATCGCCACCAGGTAGAAGTGGGCCGAGAAGCGCACTCGGGCGGTGCCGGTGGTCAGGATCCCGGATTCATAGGGCTCGCCGGTGGCCCGGCCGCGGTGGCGCTCGCCGAGGAAGTGCGAGAGCGCGATCTGGCCCACCACGACCACCATCACGGCCAGGAAGTACACGCCGGCCGGCCACAGAGAGGAGGCGGCGGGCGTCACGTCGTTCACGCGCGGCCCTCCGGGCGATGGCGGTTCCGGGACGTGTGGTGAGTCCGCATCTCGTTCCGTCTACGCAAAGAACAGCGCCGGCTGACCGTGCGGCAGCGCTCGAGGTGGGCTGTGGCAAGAGGGTATTCCAGATGCCGGCCGGCGTCAATGGTAGAGTCTCGGGGACATCCCGTTCGGACGCAAAGCATCTGCTCAAGGAGGACCGAGATGGCGGAATACACCTACGAGGACCTGAAGAACCACACCGTGACGCAGTTGCGCGAGATCGCCAAGGGGCTGGAGAGCGAGGAGGTGCGCGGCTACTCCACGATGCACAAGGAGGACCTGGTGCAGGCCATCTGCCGCGCCCTCGGCCTCGACGCCCGCGTCCACCACGAGGTGGTGGGCGTCGACAAGAAGTCGATCAAGAAGAGGATCCGCGAGCTCAAGAAGAAGCGCGACGAGGTCCTCGCGGCGGGCGAGGGCAAGCTGCTCAAGCCGATCCTGCGCAAGATCCACCACCTGAAGCGGAAGATCCACAAGGCGACCGTTTGAGCGGGTCCGGTCAGGGCAGCAGGGCGCTCAGCCCGAGAGTCAGGACCTCCCGGTGCCAGGCGGCGAGCACGGCGAACGACCCCAGGGCGGCCAGCGCGCCGATGGCGAGCGCCGGGCGCCGCCATCCGGCATGCCGGCCGTAGCGCACCAGGCCGGCGTGGACCGCGGCGAACGCCGCGCCCCAGGCCACGAAGACCAGCCGGTTGGCCAGCGCGCTGGCGGTGAAGCCGATGACCAGCAAGGGGAGGGCTCCCGCGAGGATGGACCAGGACAGGCGGAGGTCGTGTGGTTCGTCGCCGTTGCTGCTCATAGCTCGGATGAAGCTTATTCCGGAAGCGGCTGGGGCTTCATCACCTTCTCGTAGCGCAGCCGGGTGGCGTAGCCCCGGCGAGAGATGGCGAAGAAGAGGATCTCGCCCGACGTCTCGCGGCGCGGCAGCACGTGGACGAATCCGCATTTCTCCCTTCCCGGCAGGTTGTAGAACGCCCGGACCCGCGCCTCGTCGAAGTTCAGGCGGCCGGTGTGGATCCAGCGGCCGCCGGCGAAGACGACGATCGCGTCCGGCACCTCGCCTGTCTCCCGGTCGCAGGCCCAGCCGACGAATTCCACGCGCAGCGGATTGTGCTCGAAGACGACGTCGGCCACCTCGCCTTCGAAGCGCGCGGGGTCGAGGGCCAGGACCTCGCCCCGCGACGAGCGCAGCCCCACGATTTCGCCGGAGCCGCCGGCGGCGATCGCGAAGGTCTCCACCGGCTCGATCGCCACCGGCGTCAGGACGTCGGGCTCCGTGCCGCGGACCAGGAAAAGCGCGAGGTCGTTGCGTCCCGGCCGCAGACTCCCCTCGGCGATGGTGAACGAGAAGCGGTCACGGTAGCCCGGGTCGGTGCGGGTCCGGCTCAGGGCGGCGATGGTCCCGTTCACCGCGAGGGCGAGGTTGACCGGATCGGGAGGCTCGGCGCGATCCAGCAGCCGCCCGCTCACCCGGCAGGGCAGGATGGGCGAGTCGAGGTCGACGTGCTCGAAGCTCCGCAGCGCGTCGATCCGCGCCGCCGGGCCGGTGCTCGCGAGGCTCCGGAAGTCGGCCGCGGAGCGGCCCAGGAGCGACGTCCCGGCCGGCGCCAGCGCGAAGAGCCCGGCCGCGCCCAGCTCCGGCGGAAAACGGCTCCGGCGGTAGGCCGCCGTCCGGTACTTGCCGGGTTGCGTCGGATCGCGGATCGTGAAGACGAGATCCCGGGTGTGGTAGACGACCTTCTCGGGACGCGGCAGCGAGTCTCCAAGGAGCGAGCGCCCCGGCAGCGCCGGGTCCGCCGGCAGGCCCAGCGCGTCGCGGATCGTCGGCACGACGTCGATGAGCTCGGCGCTGTCCTCGCGGATCTCCGCCTGCCGTTGTCCGGGCAGCTTGACGAAGAGGGGCACCGACATGACGTCGACGTAGTTGGCGCGGTCGATCCTGCGCATGTACTGCCCGGGCAGGAAGCTCACCCCGTGGTCCGCGGTGACGACGACCAGCGAGGGGTCCCAGAGATCGACCTCGCGCAGGCGGGCGACGAGCTCTCCCAACAGCCGATCGGTGAATCGCAGTTGGAGCAGATGACGTTGATAGGCCTGCGCCACCGGCCATTCGTCGTCGACCCAGCGCGCCGACGCGGAGCCGCGGCCGGGCACGACGCCGTCGAGGATCAGCTCGTCGAAGGCGATATAGCGCTTGCCGGACGGCAGATAGGTCCACGGATGGTGGGGCAGGGGGGAGTGGACGAAAAGAAAAGGCGGACGCCGGGTGGACCTGATGCCTTCGGTGAAGAGTCGGAAGTCCCGCGCCTTGTCGATCTCTTCGTCCCAGGTCCAGTTGGTGGCGATGGACTTCAGACGCTCGTTGAACGGCGGCGGCAGCAGCACGTGGAGATAGACCAGGGCGGCGTCGCGGAGCAGGTCCGCGAAAGGCTGGCGGCGGGCCCCGATTCCCGAGCCCGGGCACAGCTCGGTCATCGGCTCCAGCGTCCGGAGGTGGTGGCTCGCCTCCAGCGTCGCGCAGAGGTTGCGCGGATGGTAATGCCGCGTGGGCAGCAGCCCGGGGCGCGCGTACTGTCCCGTCAGGATGGCGGGGATCGATTGCAGCGTGAGGGTGGCGACGGCGGTGGCGTTGCGGAACCACAGCGACGTCGACGCGACCTCGGCGAAGCTCGGATAGAGGCTCGCGTCCACCCGTCCTTCAGCGTCCAGGAGCGACGAGGTGGGCAGCTCGTCGAAGACCGCGAGGACCACCGGCACGCTCTTCCCGTCCTCGGGAAGCCGGCTCTCCGGCGATCGGCTCGCCGCCGGCTCGGGAAAAAGGAGCTGGCGCACCGGGGTCATGAAGAGGAAGACGACGGGCACCGCCAGGCTCAGGGGCGCCAGGACGCGCGCGAAGAGGCGAACCGCTTCGCGCTGGTGATAGAGGAAAGCCGCCGCCAGGCCGAGCAGCGCCGCCAGGACGACGCCGACCTCCCCCGGCAGGCCCGGCAGCCGCCGCAACGAGATCAGGAAGAGGGCCGCCGCCGGCGGCGCCAGCGCGGCGCTGCGCAGCAGCTTGCGCGGCTCCTGACGCCCGGTGACGCGGACGAGCAGGAGCCCGGCCCCCTCGACGGCCAGGATCAGCAGCGCGGGCATCGCGAAGGCCACGGCGGCGCTCAGGAGCACGATCTGGAGACCGTCGGCGTGGCGCGTCACCAGGAACTCGGGCTGGCGCCCGAGGAGGTCGAAGAGCGGCTGGGCGATCGCCAGGTTGCACAGGCCGAAGAGCGGGAGGGCCGAGTGGGCGGAAGAGCGATTCACGGCCATCGGACTCTACCGCGCCGCGGCCGCCGCCGGCACCTGGCCGCCGGCACCTGGCGCCGACGGTGGCGGTGCTCAGCCACTCTACGTCGAACGTCCGCAAGTGGAGAGCGATCTGATCCGCTTCCGTGTGGTTCTGGCTATACTGCCGGCATGAGGCTCGGAGGACGATGGCCTTGAATCCCTACGACTGGCAAAGCCACCAGCCCGTCGTCGCGATCGCGCGCCCGGAAGTGACCCAGATCGCCAGACGGCTCGCGCGCGGCGGCAGCGTCGTGCTCTTTGGCGGACGCGGTATGGGCAAGAGCGTCTTCCTCGGTCAGCTTCAGGCCGAGATCGAGAGGCTTCCCTCTCTTCGGGTGCTGCTGGTTCCGGGACCGCCCTCCATCCTCACGGTCGAAGCGTGTCTGGGTCAGTTGGCCGAGGTGCTCGGGGTTTCGGGCCGGGGAGCTCTCTCGGTCCGCGGCCTCGTCGACGCCTACTTCGACCGTGGCGACGTGCCCGAGCGGCTCGTGCTCCTCTTCGACGAGTTCGACCGCTATGCCCAGAGCCATGGAGAGGCCTCGCCGAATCCGCCGTCCAGGGGCTTTTTCAACGACCTCGAGATCACCCGCCGCGGCCGCCGTGCGTTGGGCATCCTCGCGACGGGCTCGATCGGCGTCTACGCGTTCCGCGACGTCCTCGGCTCGAGCTTCCTGTCGCGGGCCGAGCACCGCAGCCTGGGACCCTTCGACCGAGCTACCCTGAGCGAGCTGGCCGCGCCCTTCGCCGAAAGGGCCGAGAGGCTCCGCGAGGACGTCATCGAGTCCCTCCACCTGGCCACCGGCGGCGTCCCGGCGCTCGTGACCTACGGCTTCGAGGAGCTCTGGGAGCTCGATCAAGCGCCGGACGAGCGCCACGTCACCGACGTCTTCGTCCGTTTCCAGGAGCTGAACCGTGGCTATCTGGACGACGTGCGCCGGTCGTTCTCCCATCCCCGCTTGTCCCGGGCGCCGCAGCGGATCCTGGACCTCATCCAGCGAAGTCCCGGTGAGATCTCCCGGCAAGTCCTCGCCGCGGCCTGCGAGGAGCCCGAGCACGACGGCCTCGGACTGAGTCTCGTCGACGCTCTCGACCTCCTCCGGGCGGCGGGATTGATTCGGGTGGAAGGATCGATCTCGACGGACAATCCGGTCCGCGCCCGCCCGATCCCGAGTCTGCTCACTTTGCCGAGCGAAGCCCCGGCTGCCAGGACGCTCGGCGAGCAGCTCGTCGACGACCTGACCCTGCTCCTCGGCAAGCTCCACCGCTCGGCCGCCGACTTCTTCCGTCCGGCCCCCCGGGGAAAGCGTCTCGTGCCCGAATCGGTCTTCACCGCCCATCTCGCCCTGGGCCTCGAGCTGCTCGGCTGGCGCGGCGAGCGCGAGGCCCAGAGCGGCGCCGGGAGGACCGACCTGAAGCTGCGCCGCAACGGCGGCGAGGAGATGGCGGTGGTCGAGGTGAAGATCTGGGGTCGGCCCGGCGCACGTGAGGCACAGCGGCAGGTCGAGAGCTACTGGACGGCCGGCGTCGTGGCGGGAGCCGTCGTCCAACTGACCGACGCCGGCGGCGACGACCTGCCCGAAGCCTATCGCCGCGAGTGCCTCGATCGGCCGGGTCTCGAGGTCGAAGAGGTGAGCCTCGGCGAGACGCCCCTCCTGGCGCGATTCGCGTGCAAGTCGAGGACGGCTGACGGGCTCGAGGCATCCGTCGACCACCTCCTGCTGCGTCTGCCGCGGCGGTCCTGACCTTCGGTCCGTAGCAGGCCGTCGACGGAGCCTGTCGAGCTATCGATATTGCCTCTCTATATCCTCCAAGGGGATGGCGGTGTCGTCGCTCTTGCACTCGTCCAGATAGGCGAGAAAGTCATGGTGCTTGCGAAGCAACTCAACCTCAGCGGTGAATTCGTCCACCCTGCTGAGGAAATACCTTTCACCGTCCTGACTTTGCAGGAGAATCCCCTCGTCCTTCGCCAATCGAAGAACCTCCTCCAGCGTTGGAGCCTGCCTTTCCAGGGAAAGTGTCTTCACAGCTTGAACTCCTTTCCTCCGACCAGCAGTCGGGCTCGATCCTTGATGCCGATCGCCAAGATTCTCACGGTGTTCTCGCTTTCGTCGACTTCGTAGAAGATCCGGAACGGATCGACTCTCAGCTCCCAGTCGGCGAGAGGGTTGTCCCGCAGCTTTTTGCGCTGCTTTGTTTCGACGGTTGGCTCGTGTGTGAGGTGCCCCTCGATCCCGTCAAGAATGATGTTCCGCTCATATCGCTTGAACGCCCCGAGATGGGAGGAGGCTGTACGGTTGAACGAGATCTTGAAGGCCACTTGTGCTTCCTCTCATGTCGTCCTTCGGTGAGGGCCGAGCAGGTGAGCGGCACGCCACTCACCAGAGGATAGCATGGTCGCGTCTCCTGGCGTCCACAGGCGTCCAGCTCGGTCAGGCGATCCGGCGATCCAGGACGCCTTGGTCGCCGTCCTGGCGGCGGCTGGATCTACGTCGGCACCGAGGACGGCCAGCTCGTCGCCCTCGACACCGGCGACCGCAGCCTCACCGGCTGGCCGATGTGGGGCGGCGGCGCCGGGCGCAACGGCTGAACCGAGGGGATCGTCAGGACGACGGCGTGTTAGGCTCTCCTCCTATGAGCCAGCCCCGCCAGCGCCAGATCTACGACAGTTGCCGGATCCTCGCGCCCGACGGCGAGCTCATGTGTCTGGTGAGCGAGAAGAAGGCGCGCTGGTACCTCGAGCGCGGGCTCGGCGGCGTGGTGTCGGAGCAGCCCCTGACGATCGTCCTCGGTTTCGAGCCGAACGGCAAGGGACACGCCGGCGACCCCTTCTACACGCGCCCGCGGCCCAACGTCTGCGCCGGCTGCGGCGAGACCGAGGGCCTCACGCTCCATCACGTCGTGCCCCGCGGCTATCGCCGCTACTTCCCGGACGAGCTCAAGTCCCATTCCTGCCATGACCTGGTTCCTCTGTGCGTCGACTGCCACGACCGCTACGAGGCTGCGGCGCAGGCTCTCAAGAGAGAGCTGGCCGAAGAGCACGCCGCGCCCGTGGGCGGGGACGGACGCATCTACGACCGTCAGGCGGCCCGCGTGCGCAAGGCCGCGTGCGCCCTCGAACGTCACGCTACCGGCGCCGCCGCGATCCCCGCCGCGCGGCGGGCCGAGCTCGAAGGGATCGTCCGCGAGCACTTCGCCGTCGACGAGCTCAGCCCGGAGATCCTCGCGCAGGCCGCGGAGCTCGACCCGCACGTGACGCCGGAGGGGTTCCGGACCCACGGCAGCCTGATCGTCGGCGCGCTCGGCGACGATCTGCAAGGCTTCGTCGAGCGTTGGCGGCGGCACTTCCTCGAGCACATGCGTCCCGCCCACCTGCCCCGCGACTGGAGCGTCGAGAGGGACGTCAACACGTGATCACGCCGGAAGACCTCGGGCAGGCCCAGGATCTCCTCGGACTGGACGAGAAGTGGCTTCAGCCCTTTGCGGCCGCCGACCCCTTCAACGGCGGTCAGGAGGTCGAGGGCTACCTCTCCCGCAAGTCCGACCACCGCTACGGCGCGCTGGCGATCCTGCGGGTCGCCGGCGCCGCGGCGCCGCAGGCCGTGCCGGCCACGCCCAAGCTCCAATACCCCTTCGACCGCGCCGGCACCTTCCGCTTTCCGCCGGTCAAGCGGATCGTCCTGCGCGAGAAGCTCGACGGCACCAACGTGCTGGCCTACCGCTACCGCGGCGGCAACGGCGCGACGTTCCTGAGCTACAAGCTGCGGCTGGCGCCGTTCCTGAGGAACGGCCGCTGGGGCGATTTCCTCGACCTGTGGCGGGAGCTCCTGGAGCGTTACCCGTCGATCCCGTCGCTGGTGGACCGCAACGGCTGCCACCTGAGCTTCGAGATGTACGGCAGCCGCAACGCCCACCTCATGGAATACGAGGTCCCCCTGGAGACCGCCGCCCTCTTCGGCGTCGACGCCGAGTGGAAGCTGGTGCCCCTCGAGCGCCTCGACCTCCTGGACGTCCCGCCGGCGGCCAAGCTCGGCGAGCTGCGCGCCGGCGAAGATCCCGTGGAGCGTTACGCGGCCCTGCGCGCGCAGCTCGAGCAGGGCAATCGCGCCGTCGAGGACGGGCGCATCGCCGGCATCGAGGGCGCGGTCTGGTGCGTCGAGGCTCAGGACGGCAGCGTCACCCTGCTCAAGTGCAAGCCGGAGTCGGTGGAGGCGATTCATTGGGCCGTCGGCATCAACAAGGCCGCGGTGCTGGCGACCTGCCGCAATCTCCTCGAAACCCAGGACGAGCTCACCTTCGAGACGCTCCTGCCGCTGCTGCTCGAGGAATACAGCGAGGAGGAGATCGAGGGCTTCCGGGAGCACGTCGACGCCTGTATCCGGCAGGTGCGCTCCGAGGTCGAGTACGCCGAGCGCGTCCTCGCGGCGTACGCCGCGACGGGCAAGTCGATCGTGACCGAGAAGGGTGACGTCATGCGGGAGCTCTCGAAGCAGTTCCCTCGCGCCGAGATGAAGAAGGTCTACTCGACGCTGATGCGCAACCTGCCCAGGTAGGAGGCGACGCTGAGAGTCCTGAGAACCCCCGACGAACGCTTCACGGACCTTCCCGGCTATCCGTTCGCGCCTAACTACACCGAAATCTTCGACGACGACGCCCTCCGCGTGCACCACGCCGAATCCGGATCCCGCGACGCCGCCGAGACCGTGCTCTGTCTGCACGGCGAGCCGACCTGGTCGTACCTCTACCGCAAGATGCTGCCCCGTTTCGCCGACGCCGGGTACCGCGCCCTGGCGCCCGACCTCGTGGGCTTCGGACGCTCCGACAAGCCCGCCGAGCGCGCTGACTACACCTACCAGCGCCACGTCGACTGGCTGACGGCCTGGCTCCACGCCCACGACCTGCGCGGCGTGACCCTGGTGGCGCAGGACTGGGGAGGGCTCCTCGGCCTGCGCCTGGCCACGGCCGAGCCCGAGCGCTTCCGGCGTCTCGTGCTCGCCAACACCTTCCTGCCGACCGGGGACGAGCGGCTGCCCGACGCCTTCTTCGCCTGGCAGAAGCACAGCCAGGGGACGCCGGAGCTCAAGTGCGGCAGGATCGTCGCCCGCGCCTGCGTGACGGACGTGCCGGATGCCGTCGCCGCCGCCTACGACGCCCCGTTCCCCGACGAGTCGTACAAGGCCGGCACGCGCCAGTTCCCGCTCCTCGTGCCGTCGACGCCAGAGGATCCGGCGTCGGCGGCCAACCGCCGTGCCTGGACCGTGCTCGGAAAGTGGACGAAGCCCGTGCTGACCGCGTTCGGCGATTCGGATCCGATCATGCGCGGCGCCGACCGGCTGTTCCAGAAACGGATTCCCGGGTGCGCGGGCCAACCCCACACGACGATCGAGCGAGCCGGTCACTTTCTGCAAGAGGATCAGGGGGAGTCCCTCGCCGACGTCGTGATCGATTTCATCGAGTCGACGACTTGAGATGCTCGACTACGACCTCCTCCGTGCCATCGTCTATCGCGTTTATCTGACCGGGATCCACGCCCTGCGGACGGGTGAGATCGAGTCGAGCCTGCCACGCCTTCTCGATCACCATCCTCTCGAAGGCGTGGAGGAGCTGATCGAGCGGAAGAAGGCGGGCGCCGAAAAGGACGCTTTACCGGACGACGAGATCGCGAGCCACCGGAGCCGGCTCGACGCGCTCGAGGGCGAGCTCGAAGCCGCGTTCGAGTCCTCGCCGTTGCCGGCGAAGCCGACGTCGTTCGACGCGCTCGACGACTTCCTCGTCCGTGCGCGTCTGGCGCTCGGCTCAGCGGCCTGATGAACGGCCCGAGGCGACGAGCCGCTGTCTCGCCTCCTCGCGTTTGTCGAGGATGTCGCGGACGGCGCCGACGCTCAACGGATACCGGCACAGGAGCGCCCAGATCAGCAGCTCGGCGTCGGTCTGCGAAAGCTGGCGGCGCAGGCCCTTGAGGAGGTTCTCGGGCTCGGTGAGACGCTCGAGCCGTTCCTGCGGCGCCTGCTTGCGGCGCCGCGAGTTGACGAAGAGGAACTCGACGAGCTCGCGCGGCGCGTGCTCGAGGGCGCAGAGGTCGCACAGCGCCGCCTGGTTCTCGAAGACCCGCGCCCGCGGCTCGACGTCGAGGCTGACGCCGCAGCGCGCGCAGCAGTCTTCGAGGGTCACCGCGGCGACGGCGGCGACGAACGGCGGCACGCCGGGCTCCGGCTCGCCCCGGCTCGCCGGCGCCAGCGCCGACTCCCTGCTCAGCTTGCCCCCGGTGGCACGGTAGACGCGCGGCCGGACGCCCATCCGGCGGGCGAAGACGTCGCTGAAGACCTTGACGCTGCTGAACCCCAACCGCTTCGCGACGTCGTGGTCGTCCATCCCGGTATTGAGCAGCAGCCGGCAGGCGCACTCGATACGCCGATCCTCGATGTAGCGGCGGATCGTGGCGCCGAGGTGTCGTCCCATCTCCGTCGTCACGTCGTTGGTGCTCAGACCGAGCGTCTGCCGCACCTGGTCGACGTTGAACCCCGTGAGGAAGAGGTTGGCGCGGATCAGGCGTAGGACCGGCTTGAGGCGCTCCGGCGCCGAGCGCAGATCGGCGTCGATCCGCCGGTAGACGGGCGCCGCGGCGCGCTTCACGAGGTCGTCGTCGCTGTTGGCCATCGCGTCCTCCGTTCCGAAGACGGCGCTCCGGCAGTTTCGAGTCCGGAGGCCGAGCTTCCGGTCTATTCTACGGAGAAAGGCGTCGCCGGCAAGCTCCTGGGCGGCCCCTGGAGGAGAAAAGAGGTCCAAGGAGCCTATTGTAGCCTTGTAGGAGGAGAAAACAGTCTGGCTGATGGCAAGAATGGGTCGAAATAGGAGGAAGTATGCTTCTTGGCCGTCCTTCGACTACTGAGATAGGAGAGAGTACGCTCATGGAGCGTCCTGAGGCCATGGACCGGGAGAAAACCCGCTTCCGGAGCAAGCTTCAGACCCGGCGAAGAAGCTGAAGCAGTACGCGAGGAAGGCGAGGGGACGCAGCCGATCGAATAGAGTGTCGGTTGGATGAAGACCCGAGTGCTCAGCTACCGCGCCGGCGACGACGCCCGGTCATGGCTGACCCATCACGGCGTGGCCTGGGGAACCGTGAGCCCGGAGAAGGTGCCCTACTCGGACCTCCTCTTTGCCGCTTCCCATGGCCTCGGCTGGAGCCCCGAAGACTCCCGGCAGGAAGCGTAGCAGGGAGCCCTCCTCTGCCAGGACTGGTCGCCGGGAGAGAAGATCGACGAGGAGCGTCACCTCTTCGGCGCCCAGCACTTGGACGACGGCGCCCGCGTCCACGGTCTCGTCGCCTTCCTCTTCGCCTGCTACGGCGCCGGCACGCCGGAGCGCGACAGCTACCCGCCGCGGCCCGGCGCCGCGGCCCGGCGGCTGGCCCGGCGGGCGGTCGAGGATCCCTGACCCGGGGATAAACCTGGCACCCGAGCCTGCCGCCGGCGAGCGGCACGCCGCCTCCCGACCGCGGCACGGCCCGAAACCGCCTCGGACGCGGCTTTTCGCCCCGCCGGCGCCGTGCGGCCCTGCCTGCGCAGTGGGGCACCTGTCGGCCTGGCGCGGCACCGCCGCGGCGCCCGAAAGCCAGGTTCTACGGGCCTTTCGGGCTCGCGGGCGTGCGTTCTCCTCCCTGGCACGGACCTTGCCCTAAGGGATGGTCAGAACCACCAGCAGATCTCGACGAGACCGACGAACCGAGACCTGAAAAGGAGAAACGAAAATGCTCCGCAATATAATGGGTAGCTTCCTCCTGATGACGGCGCTCGCGCCCGCCCTGCCGGCGGAGCCCGCCCCCACTCCGGAGTCTCAGCTCCTTCTGCCTTACTTCGAGGTTTCCTTGAAGGGGATGGAGCGCATGACCTTTTTCTCGATCGCCAACTCCTCGAGCGAGCCGATCGAGCTGACCGCGACCGTCTACACGAACTGGGCGATCCCGATCCACGAGGTGCCGATCGTCCTCGAGGCCAAGCAAGTCCTGCCCGTCAACCTCCACGACTGGCTCGTCGCCGGCAAGTTGGAAGACGGCGACTTCGTCTGCTCCGGCGGCGCCAAGGACTGCCTCGACCTGCTCCACATCCAGAAGGCGCTGGCCGGCCAGAAGTCTGCGATCGACGACCTGTACTACTCGAGCGAGCTGGAGAAAGACGTGGCGACCGGATTCATCACCTTCAAGGCCGATCAGGGCTTCCTGCCCGAGTCCGACGTGCTGTGGGGAGATTATTTCTATACCGATCCGGTCGAGAACTTCGCCCAGGGCGAGCGGCTGGTGCGCCTCGAGCCCGACCTCGATTGCGCCGACCTGTGCTTCCGTCATTCGATCCGTTTCCTCGAGGGCGGCGTCTTCACCGGCGGCACGAAGCTGACGGTGTGGAACTGGAACGGCATCGAGAACAAGCCGTCCAAGAATCCCGCGCCGCCGTTCGCTCTCGACCAGGCACAGCTCGATGTCTACAGTCAGAGCGGCGACCTCATCGCGGTCGTTCCCAAGGAGGTCCTGCCGGTGCAGACCATCGTGGTCAGCGAGGACGAGGGTCTGAAGCTCTCCCAGCCCTTCGGCTGGTTCGACCTCTCGACCTTCCAGGCCTCGGCGGTCTCCGGTCTCTACCGCGCGGCGGGCCGTTTCAGCGTCGGCGTGCCCGCGTGGTGTCTGCCCTGCGATCCCTGCAACGAGAGCGGGCCGTGCTACGACCCGGGCGACCGCGAGTGCCGGTGTTTCCCCGCCGGCCTCACCTTCTCCGGCAGTGCCACCGGCACCGTCGGCCAGCCGTTCCTGCTCAGCTATCACGTCTCGGGTACGCCCCCCATCGACATCCACGTGAGTGATCTGCCGGCCGGCCTGGTTCGCATCGGAACCCGTATCGAGGGCGTTCCCGAGGAAACGGGGACGTTCACGATCAACGCCGCGAACGAGTGCGGGAACGACGAGATCACGGTCACGATCGGCCCGCCCCTCGAGATCGACTTCGAGGGCAGGCTGACGCTCGTCAAGCAAGTGCAAGGCGGCGGTCCCCTGGCTGCCGACGCCTTCACCCTCTTCTACACCGAGCAGGGCGTGCGCCGGGACGTGACGCAGAACGTCGCCAAGTTGTTCGCGTTCAGCTCCGCCAACGGCTTCGTGACCGTCAAGGCCGGCGAGGACAACCGCGAAGGCTACGTGGCCGGCGTCTGGACCGGCGCCTGCAGCGCCGACGGCACCGTGACGATCGCGGCCGGAGACGACAAGACCTGCACGATCACCAACACCTACAATCCGGCCCGTCTGACGCTGATCAAGCACGTCGTCAACGACGACGGCGGCACCGCCCAGGTCGCGAGCTTCCCGCTCTTCGCCAACGGCACCCCGATGACGAGCGGCGTGGCCAAGGAGTTCCTGGCGGGCACCTACCAGGCCAGCGAGGCAGGTCTGCCCGACTACGTGGCGAGCGGCTGGAGCGGCGACTGCGCAGCCGACGGCACCGTGACCCTCAATTGGGGCGACGACAAGACCTGTCACATCACCAATGACGACACCGCCGACCCGCCGGCGAAGATCAGGCTGACCAAGCGCGTGATCAACGACGACGGGGGCACCGCCGTGCCGTCCCACTTCCCGCTCTTCCTCGACGGCCGGCAGGTGACCAGCGGCGCGGTGAACGAGGTGCCGGCGGGCACCTACGTGGCCAGCGAGCAGAACCTTCCGGGCTACACGGCCGGAAGCTGGACCGGCGATTGCGCCGCCAACGGCTCCGTGACCCTGGCTCCCGGCGACTTCAAGGAGTGCGAGATCACCAACGACGACAAGCCGGCCATGATCACCCTGGTCAAGTACGTCTCCGGCGGCTCGGCCCAGGTCAGCGACTTCCCACTCTTCGTGGGCGGCACGCAGGTCACCAGCAGCGTCGCCAACAAGGTGGCGCCGGGCACCTACGTGGCCAGCGAGCAGAACCTTCCCAACTACACGGCCTCGTCGTGGAGCGGCGATTGCTCCGCCAACGGCACCGTGACCCTCGCCCTCGGCGACGACAAGCGGTGCGAGATCACCAACACCTACGTGCCGCCGAAGTCGACGCTGAAGCTGATCAAGCACGTGGTCAACGACAACGGCGGCACCGCCCAGGTCAGCAGCTTCCCCCTCTTCGTGGGCGCCACCCAGGTCACCAGCGGCCAGGCCGTCGAGCTCGCTCCCGGCACCTACGTGGCCAGCGAGCAGAGCCTCCCCGGCTACCAGGCGAGCGCCTGGAGCGGCGACTGCGCCGCCAACGGCAGCGTCACCCTCGCCGCCGGCGAGCACAAGGTGTGCGAGATCACCAACGACGACAAGCCGGCGACGATCACGCTGATCAAGCAGGTGGTCAACACCGGCGGCGGCACCGCGACCGTGGGCGACTTCAAGCTCTTCGTGAGCGGCACCCAGGTGACCAGCGGCGTGGCCAAGGTCGTCGCGCCGGGCGCCTACGCGGCCAGCGAGCAGAGCCTGCCCGACTACCAGGCCAGCTCCTGGAGCGGCGACTGCGCCGCCAACGGCTCGGTGAGCGTGGCCCTCGGCGAGCACAAGGTGTGCGAGATCACCAACACCTACCAGCCGCCAGCGTGCGAGCCGGCTCCGACGTTCTCGATCTGGAACGCCGACGTCGACTACAACCGGGAGCCGCACAATGGCCACCATCACACCGAGGTCCGCTTCAGCTTCCGCGTGGGCGGCGAGGTGGACGGCGAGGTGCAGATCTTCTGGAAGAACGGCAGCAGCACCTTCATCAAGAAGAAGATCGACGTCGACCGCGAGTGCGACGACGCCGAGACCGAGGGCAACCTGTTCTGGGAGAGCGACAACAAGAGCCATCACCCGGAGCACGGCGCCAAGTACTTCGCCCGCCTGGTGATCGGCGGCCAGGTGATCCAGTCCATCCCCCTGAACTGATCCACCACCGCACCCCCGGTGGTTTCTCTCGCGGCGGCCTTCGGGCCGCCGCTCTTTTGTTTCTCAAGGGGGGCGGCGCGTGATACTTTCGGCGCCGGAGGGACACTTTGAGGACCCGGCGTCGACGATGGGCTCGGAGCTCGACAAACGGCAAGCGACCCGCCTTGGCCGGCCGCGGACCGCGGCGCGGGAAGGCGCGGCTGAGGTCGGCGGCGACCTCACCCACGTCGGCCCCTACCGCGTGGTCGGCCGTCTCGGCCAGGGCGGCATGGGCGAGGTGTACCGCGCCGAGGACTCGCGGCTCGGACGCACCGTCGCCCTCAAGTTCCTGGCGCCGGACCTGATCGGGCGCGACGACGCCAAGTCGCGCTTCCTGCGCGAGGCCAGCGCCGCCGCCAAGCTCGACCACCCCCACATCTGCACCGTCCACGAGATCGGCGAGACCGACGACGGCCGGCTCTACATCGTGATGGCCTGCTACGAGGGCGAGTCCCTGGAGCAGCGCCTCGAGCGCGGGCCGCTGCCGGTCGAGGAGACGATCCGCATCGCCCGGCAGACGGCGGCTGGCCTCGCCAAGGCCCACCGCGCGGGCATCGTGCACCGCGACGTCAAGCCGGCCAACGTCTTCCTGACCGACGACGGCGTCAAGATCCTCGACTTCGGCGTCGCCAAGGTGCGCGGCGACGCCGCCCTGACGGCCGCCGGCGGTATCCTGGGGACGCCGTACTACATGGCGCCGGAGCAGATCCTCGGCGATCCCGACCCGCGCTCGGACCTCTGGGCCCTCGGCGTCGTCGTCTACGAGATGTTGACCGGCGAACGGCCGTTTCCCGGCCCGCAGGTGATGAAGTCGATCCTCGAGGGACCGGCGCCGCGCCTGGCGGACAGGCGGCCGGACGCCCCGGACTTCCTCTGCCGGCTGGTCGAGCGGGCGCTCGCCAAGGACCCGGAAAAGCGCTACCAGAGCGCCGAAGAGCTGGCGCTCGAGCTGCCGGTGACGATCGACGACGCCTCCCTCTGGCCGACCATGGGCGCGGTGACCATCGGCGGCGGGCCGGCGGCTCGCCGCATCGCGGGGCGGCGGCTGGCCGCCGGCGCGCTCGTCGCGGCGCTTCTGGCGGCCGGGACGGTCTACCGGCAACGCCAGCGCGACGCCGGCGCGGCGGCGGGCGCGGCCGCCGCCGCGCCGGCGGTGGTGGCGGTGCTGCCGTTCACGGTGCGCGGCGGCGGCGGCTACGATTATCTCCGCGAGGGCATGGTGGACCTCCTGAGCACCAAGATCAACGGCGCCGGCGACGTGCGCGCCGTCGATCCCCGGGCTCTCCTGCGGCGGCTCGCCGGCGATCCGGCCGCGGCCGCCGATCCGGCCTCCGGCGCCGGCCTCGCCCGCCGGCTCGACGCCGACCTGCTGATCCTCGGCAGCGTCGTCGAGGTGGCGGGGCAACTGCGGCTCGACGCCGTGCTCTACGAGGTGGACGCCGTGCGCGAGCGGGCGCGCGCCTCGGCGGAGGGCGAGGCCGCCGAGATCTTCGGCTTGGTGGACCGCCTGGCGATCCAACTGCTGGCCGGCATGGACCGCGGCAGCGCCGGACGCATGCGGCGGCTCGCCACCATGACCAGCGAATCCTTCCCGGCCCTCAAGCACTACCTCGACGGCGAGAGCGCCTGGCGCGCCAGCCGCGCCGGCGACGCCGCCCGCGCCTTCGAGGCCGCGGTGGCGGCGGACCCGCAGTTCGCCCTCGCCTGGTACCGGCTCAGCCTCGCCCGGAGCTGGCTGATCGACGTCGACGCCGCCTCGGCGGCGCTGGCCCGCGCCATGGAGCACGCCGACCGCCTGGCGCCGGACGACCGGCGGGTGCTCGAGATCACGGCCGCCTTCGACCGCGGCGACGCGGTGACGGCCGAGAGCCTCGCCCGCGAGCTGTTGAGCCGCCGGGGCGACGACCTCGAGGCGTGGGCGGTCCTCGGCGAGGTCGAGTTCCACCTCGGGCCGGCCTTCGGCCGCTCGCTGCGGCACTCGCGCCGGAGCTGGGAGCGCGTCCTGGAGCTGGAGCCGGACGACCGCCAGGCCCTCCTGCACCTGGCCCGCGTCGACCTCTACGACGGAGATCTCGCCGCGGTGGCGGTGCACGGCGAGCGGCTGAAGACGTTGCTCGCCGGCAGCGAGCGCGCCAGCGAGGCGCTGTCCCTGCTGGCGATGACGCCGGCGGGCGAAGCGGAGCGGCGGCGGCTGCGCGACGTGCTGCTGGGCTCCGAGCTGGGCATACCCTGGCTCACCGCCGCCTTCTCCCTGGTCTCGAGCCGCGAGGCCATGGAGTTCTGGGCCTCCCTCTACGAGGAGCTGCTCGCGCCCGGGCGGCCGCCGCGCGAGCGCGCCTTCGGCCATCGTCACCTGGGCATCCTGGCGCTGGCGGCGGGCCGCCTGGCGCAGGCGGACCGGCACCTGGCGGTGGCCAGCCATCCGCCGGAGCAGGAGCAGGAATACCGTGCCCTGGCCGCCACCGTGCCCTTCCTGCCGGTGGAGGGCGAGCGCCTGCGCGAGCTGATCGCTACCGTCGAGGCCTGGCCGGCAGAGCCGCAGGAGCTCTTCTCGGTCTTCGAGCCCCACGCCCGCCTGCCCGCCCACCACCGGCTCTACGTGCTGGCGCTCCTGGTGTCGCGCTCCGGCGACGCGGGGCGCGCCCTCGTCCTCGCCGACGAGCTGGCGGCCCTCGGCGAGGTCGCGAGCCTCCCCGGCCTGGCCCGCGACCTCGAGCTCGGCGTGCGCGCCGAGATCGCCTGGCGGGCCGGCCGTCACCAGGAGGTGGTGGACCTGCTCGCCGAGCGGCACGGGCGCTACACCTTCGAGCTCTCGTTGATGTCGCCGCTCGCCTCGCGCAGCCGCGAGCGGTATCTGAAGGCCGACGCGCTGCTGCGTCTGGGTCGTCCGGAGGAGGCCCTGGCCTGGTTCGAGACGCTGGGCGATCTCGACCTTTTCGACCTCGTCTACGCCGCCGTGGCCCAGCTTCGGCAGGCCGAGATCCACGAGCGCCTCGGCCGGCGGGAGCGCGCGGCGGAGCTCTACCGGCGTTTCCTCGCGCAGTGGCGGGGCTGCGATCCCGAGCTGCAACCGCGCGTCGACGACATGCGGCGGCGGCTCGGCCTCGGCGGCTAACCGATCTTGGAGTGGCCGGCGACCATGAAGTGCGCGCGCCGGTTGAGCCGCCAGCAGCTCTCGCCGCTCTCGGTGCACAGCGGGCGCTCCTCGCCGTAGCTCACTGTCTCGAGACGGCCGCTGTCGACGCCGAGCGAGACCAGGTACTGCCTGGCGGCCTCGGCGCGCAAGCTGCCGAGCGCCAGGTTGTAGGCGTTGGTGCCGCGCTCGTCGCAGTGGCCTTCGATGGTCACCAGCACCTGCGGGTTGTCGATCAGGTACTCGGCGTTGTGGGCCAGTTGCTGGCGGGACTCGGCTCGCAGTTCGTAACGGTCGAAGTCGAAGTAGACGGCGCCCAGGAGCGCCGAGCTGTCGAGCTCCGAGGTGCCGACGTCGCCGCCCGCGGCGCCGTCTTCGTAGGTGGCGAGGTCGGTGCCGGGAGCGGCGGCTCGCGACCCGGTGGCGTCGAGAGAGCCCGCGGTCTTCGGGCTCTTCTTGGCGCAGCCGCCGAGACTCAGCAGCAAGGCGATCGTCGAGACGGCGACGACGAGTCCGGTGAAGGGGAAAGAGGCAACGGGGGTTCTGCGCAACATCGCGGTGTTCCTCTCGGTTGATGGGACACGCTCAGGGGACGCCTCGGCGGCGGTCCGGGATTCAGTATAGGGAGGAGCCGCGGCCGGGTGAATACATCGAAGGGTATATTTTACGGAGGAGCGTTCAGGTATACCGTTACCGCGCCGCGACGGGCGTTCGTCGTCGGCCAGGAAAGCCATGAAGGCTCACGTTTCTCCACGGCAACGCGCCGAGCGGCTCATCGCCGGCGGCCGGGTGGCGCTCGCGGCCTCGGCGTTCTTCGCCGTCTGGCTCGATCCCTCGGAGCCGGCGAAGTACGCCGCGGTGGCCTATGGGCTGCTCGCCGCCTACAACGTCTACTCGGCGCTCATCGCCCTCGTCGCGTGGCGCCGCGGCCGGCTGCCGCGTCGCCAGGGGCTGGTGACCCACGTTTTCGACCTCGCCTTCTTCAGCTCTTTCATCTTCTTCACCGCCGGGCCGTCGAGCCCTTTCAACGCCTACTTCGTCTTCTCGCTGGTCTGCGCCACCCTGCGCTGGCGCCAGCGGGGCACTCTGTGGACGGCGCTCGCCGCGCTCGCCGCCTACCTGGTCTTCGGGCTGGCTTTCGCCGGCGAGCCCGGCTTCGAGCTTCATCCGTTCATCATCCGCGGGGTCTACATGGGGGTGATGGCGGTGCTGCTGGCCAATCTCGGCGCCCACGAGCAGTGGATGCGGCTGGAGATGACGCTGCTCGCCGCCAGCGAGGAGCGCAACCGCGTGGCCCGTGACCTGCACGACGGCGTGCTGCAGTCGCTGACCGGCATCGGCCTGCGCCTGGCGGCCGTGCGCCGCCAGCTTGACCACGATCCGCCGGCGGCGCGCGAGCAGCTCGAGGAGCTCCAGCGCCTGATCGCGCTCGAGCAGCGCGACCTGCGCTTCTACCTCCAGGACATCAAGCCGCCGCCGCTCACCGCGGCCGGCGAGTCGCCCGGGCTCGCCGCCCGCATGGCCGAGCTCGTCCGCCGTCTCGAGCTCGAATGGGGCCTCGCCGTGGTGCTGCGCGCCGAAGGCCTTGACGAGGGCATCCCCGACGCCCTGACCCACGACCTCTACCACATCGTGCGCGAGGCCCTGGTCAACGCGGCGCGCCACGGCGAGGCGTCGCGAGTGGCGGTCGAGATCGCCCGCCGCGACGGCGCGCTGGCGATCCGGGTCGCCGACGACGGCCACGGCTTCCCGATCCACGGCGTCTACACCCAGGAAGAGCTGGCCGCCCGCTACCTGGAGCCGAAGTCGCTGGGCGAGCGCGTGCGCTCGCTGGGCGGCCGTTTCACCGTCGATTCGCGCGTCTCCGGCGCGCGTCTCGAGATCCTCCTGCCGCTCGAAGGAGCCCTGACGTGACGATCCGACTGGTGCTCGCCGACGACCATCCCATCGTGCTCGACGGCCTCGAGCTGCTCTTCCGCCTGGAGGGCGACTTCGAGGTCGTCGGCCGCTGCCGCGACGGTCTCGAGACCCTGGAGGCGGTGCGCGCCCTGGCGCCCGACGTCCTGGTCCTCGACGTGCGCCTCCCCGGCAAGGACGGCATCGAGGTCCTGCGCACCCTGCGCGACCAGGGGCCGCAGACGCGGGTCGTGCTGCTGACGGCGGCGCTCGGCGAGCGCGAGCTCCGCGAGGCCGTCGGCCTCGGCGTGGGCGGAGTGGTGCTCAAGGAGATGGCGCCGCAGATGCTGGTCGAGGCGGTGCGCGCCGTCCACGGCGGCGGCCGCTGGCTCGAGGCGGGCTCGGTGGGGCCTGCCCTGCGCCAGCTCGCCGAGCGCGAGGCCGGCGCCCGCAAGGTCGCCACGCTGCTCACGCCGCGCGAGCTCGAGCTGGTGCGCATGGTGGCGGGCGGCCTGCGCAACCGGGCGATCGCCGAGCGCCTCTTCATCAGCGAGGGGACCGTCAAGATCCACCTCCACAACGTCTACCGCAAACTCGAGGTGGGCGGCCGGCTCGAGCTCGCCGTCTACGCCCAGCGCCACGGTCTCGGCGGGTGACCGGTCGATTCGACGCGACCTGGAATACAACGGCCAGCGGAGCTGTTGTCTAGAAAGTACCACGTCAACTATCCACCCTTCAAGCAATCTTCAAGGAGATGAAGATGAAACGCATCTTGAGCATCCTGAGCTTCGCCCTGGCCGCCTCGCTCCTCCTCGCCCCGCTGGCGTGGGCCGAGCCCACGACGTGGGAGGTCGATCCCGCCCACAGCAGCGTCGGCTTCTCGGTCCGCCACTTCCTGACCCCGGTCCCCGGCACCTTCAACGAGTTCTCGGGCACCGCCGTCTACGATCCGGACAACGTGGCCGCTTCGAGCGTGGAGCTCACCGTGCAGGCGGCGTCGATCGACACCAAGAACGACGACCGCGACAAGCACCTGCGCTCGGCCGACTTCTTCAACGTCGCGGAGCACCCCACGCTGTCGTTCAAGAGCGACAGCGTCAAGGCTGCCGGCGAGGGCGAGCTCCACGTGACCGGCAAGTTCTCGCTCCACGGCGTCACCAAGGAGATCACGGTGCCGGTCGAGGTCCTGGGCGTGATGGACACCCCGATGGGCCGGCGCGCCGGTTTCCTGGTCGAGTTCACGATCGACCGCAAGGACTACGGCATCACCTGGAACCGCGCCCTCGACCAGGGCGGCGCGGTGCTCGGCGACGAGGTCAAGATCACGATCTCGGTCGAGGCCAAGCCGAAGGCCGCCTCCGAGGGCTGAAGTCTCCCCGTGGGATCTTCGCCGCGGCGGCGGTTGGTTGTACAATCCCTTACACGGGGGGAGGGGGTCGGAACCGGGATTGCGCGCATGCCGACTGCACCGCAGGAGAAAGCCGCCGCCACCCCGCCTGCCGCGGCGGAGGTCGCCGCCACGGACGCCACGCAGCGGCAACCGGCCGCGGCGCGCGGCGGCGCGGCCGGGCCGCCGCTGCGTGTGCTCTTGGTGGACGATCACGAAGAGGCGGTCACCGCGCTGCACGCTCTGCTGGAGATCTGGGGCCACGAAGTGCGGTCGGCCCTCGACGGCCCCTCGGCCCTGGCAATTGCGCGCGAGCTGGCGCCGCAGGTCGTTTTGCTCGACATCGGTCTTCCGGAGATGGACGGCTGGGAGGTGGCCCGCCGCCTGCGGCGGCGGCCCGAGACCGCTGCCGCCACCCTGGTGGCGCTCACCGGCTACGGCCAGGACGCCGACCGTGCCCGCTCCCGCGACGCCGGCTTCGACCACCACCTGGTCAAGCCCGTCAATCCCCAGAAGTTGAAAGAGCGCCTGGCGGAGTGGTTCCAGATCCCACCCCATGAGGTGGCGCGGGGCGTGGTCCGGCCGGCTAGAGTCGGCGAGGGGAAAGACCCGTGGACGCACGACGACTCGACACCGACGCCATCCGCGAGCTGATCCGGCGGCACAAGGTCTACTGGGAGGTGCGTCCCGAAGAGGACCTCGACGACGCCGACGAGATCGTGAAGGTGGGATTTCAGCTCGGCCTGCGCGGCACCTTCGAGGGCGCCGCGGATTCGCCGCTCGCCGGCGGACCGGAATGCGTCGAGGTCTACCGCGACCTGCGGACGATCGCCGAGAGCCTGCTGCCGGCCGCGGAGGACGACGTCCGCTTCGACCTCGGCGGCTCGGCCAGCGCCCTCGACTACACGCCGTCGAGCGGCCGCCAAGACGTCGAGGTGACGATCAGGATCCAGCGCCCGGACGAGCCCGACCACGGGATCGACGACGCGGAGAGGCAGTCGCTCGAGCTGCTGAAGCAGCGGCTCAAGGAGCTCGGCGTCCCGGAGGGACAGTGGCGCGAGCGTCCGCCGCGGTGACCTGACGCTGGGAGCGCAGGCGTCCCGCCTGCTTCCTCCCGCTACGGCTCCTGGTAGCCGATCTCCTGCTCCCGGCCCAGGTAGTCGAGCAGCACCCGCGACATCACGTGCATGCCCACCGGCACCGACGCGTCGTCGGCCATGAAGGTGGGGGTGTGGTGGCCGCCCGAGACGGTGCCCGGCTTGACCACGCCGAGCCGGTAGTAGAAGCCCGGCACCGCGTTGGCGAAGACGGCGAAGTCCTCGCCGCCCATCGTCGGCTCGAGCACCTCGACGTTCTCCTCGCCCACCACCGCGCCGAGCGACGGCGCGGTCAGCTCCGTGAGCGCCGGGTCGTTGACCGTCGCCGGTGACCCGCGCTGGTAGTCGAGCTCGTAGGAGCCGCCGCCGGCGCGGGTGACGCCGTCGAGGATCTCGTGCATGCGGCGCTCCACCGTGCCGCGGATCTCTTCGTCGTAGGTGCGCACCGTGCCCTCGAGGTGGACCTCGGCGGGGATGATGTTGAAGCGCTCGCCGCCGCGGATGATGCCCACCGTGACCACGCTCGGCGCCAGCGGCGGCAGGTTGCGCGAGCGGATGGTCTGCAGCGCCAGGACCGCCTGCGAGGCCATGACCACCGGGTCGACGGAGTAGTGCGGGGAGGCGCCGTGGGCCTGCACGCCGCGGATCTTGGCGATGAACTGGTCGACGGCGGCGAACGCCGGCCCCGACGTGTAGCCCACCTTGCCCACCTCCATCTCGGAGAAGGTGTGGAGGCCGAAGATGGCGCTCGGCCGCGGGTCGTCCAGCACCCCTTGCGCGAACATCAGCTCCGCGCCGCCCTCCTCGCCCGGCGGCGGCCCCTCCTCGGCGGGCTGGAAGATGAACTTCACCGTGCCCGGCAGCTCTTCGCGCATGCCCGCCAGGACCGACGCCACCCCGAGCTGGACGGCGGTGTGGACGTCGTGGCCGCAGGCGTGCATCACCCCGACCTCCTGGCCGAGGTAGGTGGCGCGCACCGTGGACTTGAAGGGGTAGGGGGTGTCCTCGGTCACCGGCAGCGCGTCCATGTCGGCGCGCACCGCCACCACCGGTCCGGGGCGGCCGCCCTCGAGCAAGGCCACCACCCCGGTGTGGGCGACGCCGGTCTCGACCTCGAGCCCCAACGCGCGCAGGTGCTCGGCCACCAGCTTCGCGGTCTCGAGCTCGCGGTTGCCGAGCTCCGGGTGCTGGTGGATGCGGTGGCGCAGCTCGACGATCTCCGGGGCGTGCGCGGCGACCGCGGCGGCGAGGGCGGCGGGCTCGGCGGCGGCGGGGAGGGGGAGGAGGAGGAGGAGAATCGACAAGGTTCGGGCGTTCATCTTCTTGACTTCCTTGCGGTTGACGGAACGGGCGCGGGGGATGGTACCACGGTAGACTGGCCGCAGGGCCCCGCTCCAAGGAGGAACACGCCGGCATGGCCTCGAACATACGCCGGACGCCGAGGGCGGAGCGCTCGGCCAGGCCAAGGCGCTGAAGGACGGCGCAGCTCGGTCTCGTTCATGGTGCTGGCGGTCCCTCAGAGCTCGTCCGGGAAAGCCCGCGAGAGCGGGCTATCCCCTGCGCACCAGCTCGACGCGACGGTTGCGTGCCCGCCCTTCCTCCGTGTCGTTGTCGGCGATCGGACGCGTCAGGCCGTAGCCCACCGTGGTCAGGCGGATCTCGCCGATCCCGGCCTCGTCGACCAGCCACAGCTTCACCGCGTCGGCGCGCCGGCGCGACAGGTCGAGGTTGTGCTCGGCGCCGCCGACGTTGTCGGTGTGGCCCTCGACGATGAGCTCGAGGTCGCTCTGGCGGCGCAGGACGTCGGCGATCTCCCGCAGCGCCGCCGCGGACTCGGGCAGGATCTCGGCCGAGTTGAAGGCGAAGCGGATCTCGTGGGTCACCGCGCGGCCGGTGTCCTCGAGCTGCCGGGCGATGCTCTCGCCGCCGCCGGCGGCGCCACCGTCGCCCGCGGCGCGGTAGATCCGCACCCGCGCCGCCTCCATGTAGCCGCCGCCGTGATTCGAGCGGAAGAGCACCTTGAGGTACTTCGCCGGCGTCGGCGCGGGAAGCGTCAACGTGTGGAGGTCGCCGATCGGCGGCAGGGTGAGCCTCCCCACGGGCTCGAAGCCCTTGTACGCGGCGGTCGTCGAGACCTGGAATTCGACCTCCCTGGCCCAGTTCTTCGGGTCCTCGCGCGCATAGTTGTCGACGCTGACGTCAGTGACGACGGCCGCATCGGGGAGCGCGATCACCACTTCCTGGGGCTCGGCGTTGCGCCCCGCCCACTGCCCGGGATCGCCGGACGCGGCCAGGAGGTTGGCGGCCGCCCAGTCCGTGTCGTTGAACTGGCTGGAATAGCTCTCCAGGCGGGAGCGCGATCCCAGGTCCTCGTAGGCGGGCGGCGGCGGCGCGTCGTCGAGGAGCCTGCCCATCGCCTGGATCTCGCCCGCCTCCATGTAGCCGCCGCCGCCGTTGGCCACGAAGCTCAGCTTCAGGTAGCGCGCCTGGGTGGGCGCCGCAAAGGAGAAGGCCTGGTTGGAGCCCTCGGGCCGGAGCTCGAGGTCGCCGACGTGGCGGAAGCCGCGGAAGGGATAGGTGGTCGAGACGTGGATCTCGACGCTGCGGACCCAGTTGGAGTTGTCCTCGCGGGTGTAGGGGTTGACGACGACGTCCTCGAGCTCGGCGAGGCCGTCGCCCGCGAAGGCCAGAATGAAGGACTGGGGCCCGCCCGACCGCCCGGCCCAGCCGCTGTCGGGCGAGCCGTCGATCAGGTGGGCGGCGGCCCAATCGGTGTCGTTGAACTGGCTGGAGAAGGACACCAGGCGGCCGCCGGCGGCCGCCGCGGCGAGGTTGGTGACTCCTTGGGCCGCCACGCTGCCGGCGATCAGGAGGCCGCCCGCGCCGACGAGACCGAGGACGGCGAGGACCTCGGCCAGGGACGAAGAAAACCGTGTTCTCATGGCTCTCCTTGAAGACAGAGCACGACCGCGCCCCGCTTTCCTCGTGGCTTTGTCAGGCACGAGTCACCGGGCCATTCTATCCTCTTTCGACGGTCCGGTCTTCCGCCGCAAGACCCGGATCGGGTTCGAGGTGCCGTCGCTACTTGACCTTGACGACCGGCTGATAGGGATGTTGGGGATTGGGCAGGAGACGGCGCGAGCGGCAGTCGACGTGCAGGTCCGTCTTCTCCAGGGCCGTCTGGCCGATCAGCATTTCGTCACCGAGGACGAGGCACTCCTCGTAGACCTTCCGCCCTTCGATCTCGATCAGGATCGGCTCGGTCACGTCGACCTCTTCGCGGCGTCCGTCGGCGTATTCGGCCATCTGCCGGAAGGGACGTCCCAGGCCCAGCTTGTCGGCCAGGAAAGGCGGCAGGACGCAGTTGACCGCCCCGGCGTCGACGAGCGCATCGACGCGGTCCCTCCTCACGTCCTGCGTCTTCATCTGCCCCCGCCGCGCCAGGCCGTCGTCCACCGCGTTGGTCAACGAAACCTGTACTCGAACTTCGCCCATTCTCCTCCGTCCTTTCGCCTCATGCTAAGTCGCTGGCCATATCTCGGCCCAGTGCTCAGTCCATTGTGGAGTCGAGTCGACTCGGTCCTACGGCAGGTCTCCGCGCAGACCGCGAAGGCTCAGATCGCAGGCGGCGGCGATGGCCGCCTCGACCTGCCACATCGTCTCTCGAGACAATTCGCCGATCCTCGCCTCGAACTTCGACCGATCCAGGGTCGTGATCTGGTGACAGATCACGAAGGAGTCCTGCGGCAATCCTGTTTCCGTGGCGCTGAGGGGCACCGTGGTTGGAGCTCGGCGGACTTGCCTCGCCGAGGTCGTTACCGGAACGACGATGATCGACCGCCAAGCCGCCACGTCATTGAGGCCGTCGCTGGAGACCACCACGACGGGGCGCCGGCCCCTTTGCTCGGAACCGGATCGTGGGACGAGCCGTGCCCAGTACAACTCACCTCGTCTCATCCTCTCCCTCATAGAGCCGCTGAAGCTCTTCCGCCGCTTCGGCTTCCAGGTCGGGATCGAGGTCGAGCTCGGTCCCGGCACAGGCCTGCGCGAAATCGCGAATCTCTTCCCGTCGACGCGCCCGGCCGCGCTCATGGAGCCAGTCTTCGAGGACCCTACGGACCAGACGGGTCGTGGGGACGCCCATCTCTCTGGATTCGGCAAAGAGAGCCTCGTGCAATTCCGAAGGGAGAGGGAGGTTCATGTTCTTGAGGGTAGTCGTGGTCATCGTCATGCACACGGTCTTGCCAGTCGAGGATACCACGAACTCCACCGTACGGGCCGTGGGTGGGTGGGTAAGACCAGCGAACGGTCAACCGTGGCTCTTCACCGTCTCGACGAAGAGCCGCGCGCTGCCCGGCGGCGTCGACGGCAGGATGCCGTGGCCGAGGTTGACGACGTGGCCGCCGCCGCGGCCGGCGTCCAGGACCTCGCGGGTGGCCGCGACGATCGACGCCTCCTCGCCCAGGAGCGCCGTCGGGTCGAGGTTGCCCTGGAGCACCAGGCGCGGACCCACGACGCGGCGCACCTCGTCGAGCGGCAGCCGCCAGTCGACCGAGAGCACGTCCACCGGCAGCTCGGCGAGGTCGGGCAGGAGGTGGGAGCCGCCCCGAACGTAGTAGATGAGCGGCACCTGACGGCCAAGGCCCTCGACGATCTTCAGCACCGGCGGCACCGCCAGCTCGCGGAAGCGCCGGCGGTCGAGCAGGCCGCCCCAGGTGTCGAAGAGCTGGATCGCCTGGACGCCGGCCTCGACCTGGCCGCGCAGGTAGTCGAGGGAGACGTCGGCCAGCAGGTCGAGGAGACGAGCCAGGCCGTCCGGGTCGCGCCAGCTCCAGGAGAGCAGGTGAGCGTGCGACTTCGACGTCCCGCCTTCTATCAGATAGGCGGCGAGCGTCCACGGGGTGCCGCCGAAGCCGATCAGGGGCACCCGCCCGGCGAGCTCGCGGCGCAGCAGGGCGATCGCCGCGTAGACGTAGCCCAGGGTCTTGTCGACGTCCGGACGGACGAGAGCGCCGACGTCCGCGGCGCAACGTACGGGACGGGCGAAGACCGGTCCCTCGCCCTCCACGAAGGCGAGCTCGGCGCCCATCGCCTCGAGCGGCAGCAGGATGTCGGCGAAGAGGATGGCGGCGTCGACGCCGACCAGGTCGACCGGCTGCACGGTGACCGCGGCGGCGAGCTCCGGCGTCTTGCACATGGTCAGGAAGTCCGCGCGCTCGCGGACCCTCCGGTACTCGGGCAGGTAGCGGCCGGCCTGGCGCATCATCCACACCGGCCGGCGCTCCACCGCCTCGCCGCGGCACGCCCGCAGGAAAAGGTCGCTCATGCGCGGCACGATAACAGCAATGGCGGCGGCCGAGGGTTTTCATTCGGCCCGGCAAGGTTTAGGATGGAGCCGTATGCACCGCCTCGTAGCCTACGCGCAAAACGGCGTCCGGCGCTTCGCCATCGACCGCGCCGTGATGCTGATCGGCAGCGGCGAGAACTGCCACGTGCACCTGCCGTACGCCGGCGTCGGCCGCGAGCACGCCCGACTCGAAGCGCGCGGCGACGAGGTCCGCATCGAGGACCTCGGCACCCGCAAGGGCGTGCTGGTCAACGGCGAGCGCGTGAAGGCGGCCCGCCTCGAGGTGCTCGACGAGGTCCGCCTGGGCTCGATCGCGCTGCTGCTCGAGGACGTCAAGCCGCGCCCCGAGGAGCCGCCGCCCGCCCAGGCGCCGGCCGCCGCCGCGCCCACCATCACCCCCGCCAGGATGCTCGCCCACCTCGCCCGGGTGTCGCAGTGGGTGCTCGCCGACGCCTCTTCGAGCCTCACTCTGGAGTCGCTGGTGGTGGCCATGCTCGAGGACTTCGGCGGCGGCGTGCTCTTCCTCTTCCAGGGCGAGCGCGAGAAGCGCGGCATCAAGTTCGTGGCGGCCTCGCAGGCGCGCTGGCTCGGCCGCGGCGAGGAGCTGCTCGACCAGGTCTACGAGCGCTTCGCCGCGCCCGAGACCCCGGCGAGCGCCGCCGCCTTCGTCGGCCGCCTCGAAGGCGGCGAGGCGTGGATGGCGTGGCGGCCGATCCAGGCCCTCGAGCGTCCCTACCTCTTCCTCGCCGCCTTGCCCCGCTTCCGTCCCGAGGGCGACGCGGCCCTCGCCACCTTCGCCACCCTCGGCGACCAGCTCATCCTCGGCCTCGTCCACCACGTGGGGCAATACGAGCCCATCCTCTTCGGCGCCGGCACCGCCAAGGACCTGGTGCTCGCCCCGGGGCTGATCGTCGGCGAGTCGGAGGCGATGCGCAGGGTCGTCGAGCAACTGCGGGGCGCGGTGGACCCGCCGGTCAACGTGCTGCTGCGCGGCGAGCCGGGGGTGTCGAAGGAGGGGCTGGCGCGCTCGCTCCACCTCTCGAGCCGGCGCGCCGCCGGCCCCTTCGTGACCGCCACCTGCCGCGGCGCCGGGCCGCGACAGATCGAGGCCGACCTCTTCGGAGCGGAGATCCCGGGCAGGAGCGGCCCGGTGGCGCGCGAAGGCAAGCTGCTCGAGGCCGACGGCGGCACCCTCTATCTCGACGACCTGGAGCACCTCCCGCTGGCGCTCCAGGACCGCCTGGTGCGTTTCCTGCGCTCCGGCGAGGTGGAGCCCGCCGACAGCCTGGCCTCGCGCAAGGTGGACGTGCGGCTGATCTGCGCCGCCGGCGGTCCGCTCGAGCTCCACGTGAGCCGCGACCAGGTCCGCATCGACCTGGCGCACCGCCTCTGCGAGTTCGCCGTCGACGTGCCGCCTCTGCGCGAGCGGCGCGAGGACCTGCCGCTGCTGATCCAGGCGGCGGTCAACCGCTGCTGCCACAAGACCGGCAAGCGCGTCCAGGGCATCACGGTCAAGGCCCTCGAGGCGCTCGCCCTCTACGACTATCCCGGCAACCTCCCGGAGCTCGAGAACATCGTCCGCCGGCTCGTCCATCTCTGTCCCTCAGGCAGCCCGATCCAGTCGTCGATGCTGCCCGAGGAGGTGCGGCTGGCGCGCATCCCCCACCGCCGGCCGGCGCCCGACGGCGAGCTCCACCTCGAGCGCCTGGTGGCCGAGTGCGAGCGCGCCGCCATCCGCGAGGCCCTGCGCCGCACCGCCGGCAACAAGTCGGCGGCGGCCCGCGAGCTCCAGCTCTCGCGCAACGGCCTGGCCATGAAGATGAGCCGGCTGGGACTGAGCTGAAAGAGGATTCGAGCCGATGACGACGCCAGCTCCTCCCCGATCCACGGCCCGCCGCGTGACCGCGCCGCGCGGCACCACCCTCAACTGCAAAGGCTGGCAGCAGGAAGCGGCGCTGCGCATGTTGATGAACAACCTCGACCCGGCGGTGGCCGAGCGTCCCGAGGAGCTCGTGGTCTACGGCGGCTCGGGCAAGGCGGCGCGGAGCTGGGAAGCGTTCGACGCGATCGTCGCCACCTTGAAGCGGCTCGAGAACGACGAGACGTTGCTGGTGCAGTCGGGCAAGCCCGTGGGGGTCTTCCGCAGCCACCCCGAGGCGCCGCGGGTGCTCATCGCCAACTCGCTGCTGGTGCCCAAGTGGGCCACCGCCGACGAGTTCCGCCGTCTCGAGGGCCTGGGGCTGACCATGTACGGCCAGATGACCGCCGGCTCGTGGATCTACATCGGCACCCAGGGCATCCTCCAGGGCACCTACGAGACGCTCGCCGAGTGCGCCCGCCAGCACTTCGGCGCCAGCCTCGCCGGCACCCTGACGGTGACCGCCGGCCTCGGCGGCATGGGCGGCGCCCAGCCGCTGGCGGTGACCATGAACGAGGGGGTCTGCCTGGTGGCCGAGGTCGACCGCTCGCGCATCGAGCGGCGCCTCGCGACCCGCTACCTCGACGAGACGGCCGCGGACCTCGGCGAGGCCGTCACCCGCGCCCTCGACGCCCGCCAGGCGCGCCGCGCCGTGTCGATCGGCGTCGAGGCCAACGCCGTCGACCTGCTCCAGGCGCTGCTCGCCCGCGGCGTGGTGCCGGAGGTGCTGACCGACCAGACCTCGGCCCACGACGCGCTCCACGGCTACGTGCCCCACGGCCTCTCCTACGCCGAGGCCCTGGTTCTGCGCCGCAGCGCTCCCGGCGCCTACGTGCGGCGGGCGATGACCTCGATGGCGGCCCACGTGCGCGCCATGCTCGAGCTCCAGCGCCGCGGCGCCGTGACCTTCGACTACGGCAACAACCTGCGCGGCCAGGCGCTCGAGGCCGGGGTCGCCGACGCTTTCGACGTCGGCGGCTTCGTGCCCCTCTTCATCCGTCCGCTCTTCTGCCTCGGCAAAGGTCCCTTCCGGTGGGCCGTGCTCTCCGGCGACGAGGACGACCTGCGGGCCACCGACGAAGCCCTGCTCGAGACCTTTCCGGAGGACGAGGCCCTGGCGCGCTGGATCCGCATGGCGCAGCAGCGGGTGGCCTTCCAGGGGCTGCCGGCCCGCATCTGTTGGCTCGGCTACGGCGAGCGGGCGCGCGCCGGCGCGGCGTTCAACGACCTGGTGGCGTCGGGCCGCGTCAGGGCGCCGATCGTGATCGGCCGCGACCACCTCGACTGCGGCTCGGTGGCCTCCCCCAACCGCGAGACCGAAGGCATGCGCGACGGCTCCGACGCGATCGCCGACTGGCCGATCCTCAACGCGCTCCTCAACGCGGTCAACGGCGCCACCTGGGTCTCCGTCCACCACGGCGGCGGCGTCGGCATCGGCTACTCGCTCCACGCCGGCATGGTGATCGTCTGCGACGGCACCGCGGCGGCCGGGGCGCGGCTCGAGCGGGTGCTGACCGGCGACCCGGGCACCGGCGTGATGCGCCACGCCGACGCCGGCTACGAGCTCGCCGTCGATTGCGCTCGCCGCCACGGCCTGGACCTCCCCATGGTGGGAGCCCTCACCCCCGTCCCCTCTCCCAAAGGGCGAGGGGGGTAGGATCCGGAGTCAGAGCCCCTCTCCCCCTGGGAGAGGGGTTGGGGTGAGGGTTCCGGGCGTCCGACACCTGGAGACCACAGCTTTGGGGACGACCTCCGCGGACCACGCGAACGACCTCCCGCGGCGCGACGCCGGCCAACGCCGGCGTGGACGCCTCTGGGTCGGCGGCGCCGGTCTCGCCCTCGCCGCCGTGCTCGGCGCCGGCGCGTGGATATGGGAGCGGCTGCCGGGGCCGCCGGCCGAGGCCTGGATCGACGACGCCGCCGCCGCCTACGGGCGCGCCTGCCGCGACCTCGCGGGCGCTGCCCGCTCGACGGCCGACGCGCTCGCGCGGCTCGAGAGCACGGGAGCGCCGCGGCTCGCGGTCTTCGACCACCTCCACGCCCTGGCGGCGACGAGCGCCTTCCAGGGCCGGGCGCTCATCTACTTCGACCCCGACGGCGAAGCCGTGGCCTGGGCGGGCGAGGGCCTGCTCCACGAGCCCGCGGCCGTGGAGCTGCCGCCGAGCGGCCTCGGCTTCCGCCGCGGCTATACCTCGGTCACCCTTTTCGCGGTGGCGCCGCTCGGCGCCGGCCGCCGGCCGTCGCGGGTGCTGGTGGGCCGCAGCTTCCCGACCCGCGGCCTGCCCTTCCTGTCCGCCGGGAGGTGGCGGGCGCGGGACGTCCTCTGGTCGCTCGACGACCCGGCCGCCGGCGCCGGCGGCGGCGGAGACCTGGTGAGGATCGCCCCCGACGGCCTGGCGCCGGAGGGCGCCCCGGCGCTGTGGATCGACCGCGGCGGCGGCGTCGCGGCGGCGTCCGCCTGGCCGGCCCGGCTGCGGCTGGCGGCGGCCGCGGCGCTCGGGTTGACGCTGTTGGCGCTGGCCTTCCTGGCCGGCGCGGCCCTCGCCGTCAAGGTGCCGCTGGTCATGGCCGGGCTCGCCGTATGGGCGCTCGCCGCCGGCCTCGAGCCGGCGCTCGCCGCCGCCCTCGCGGCGAGCGCCGGGCTCGCCTTGTGGGGGCTGCTGCGCCGCCGCGCCGCGAGCGCCCGCGCCGGCGGCGGCGAGCTCGCCGGGGCGCTCGGCCTCATCGCCCTCGCCCTCGCCGCCTGGCTCCTCCAGCAGCGCTTCGACTTCCCCAACCTGGCCGCCGAGCTGCTGCCTGAGCCTGAAGGCGCCGCCGCCTTCTGGGCCATGCGCCTGACGACGTGCCTGGCCGCTCTGGGCCTGCTCACCGCCTGCGCCCGCTCCCACGACGCCGAGGAGAGCGACGGCGCGGCGTGGCTGGCGGCGCTCCTGCTGCTCGCCGCGGCGGCGTTCCACGACCTGCCGCTGGCGGCGCTGCCGCTGCTCGCCGCGGGCGGCGGCGCGGCGGTGCGCTGGCTGCACCGCGTGGACCTGCCGGCCCGGCCCCCTCGGGGGGGATCGGGGGGGAGAACGCGCCCGGCGGCCTTCGGCGCCGTGCTGCTGCTCGCCGCGCTGGCCGGCGCCACGGCCTGGGAGACCGCCTGGCGCGAGACCTGGCGGCGGCAGGCCGCGACGCATTACCTGCCGCGCCTCGAGCCGCCGTCGGCGGAAGAGATCAACGACCTGAACCTCTCGATCCACGACCACTTCGAGGCCTTCGAGCTGCGGCGCGTGATGCCGCCGCCGGCGGCGGCCGGCCGCAGCACCGATCCGCAGGACCTCGCTTTCGCCCTGTGGCGCGACTCGCCGCTGCCGCAGCGCGACGGCGCGTCGGCGCTGATCGTCGAGCTCGGCGACGGCAACTTCTCGAGCTTCTCCTTCGGTCTGCCGCTGGGCCGCGACCTCGAGGTCAGCCGCAATCCCGAGGACTGGCCGGTGCCGGCGATCGACGCCTGGCGCGACGCCGCCATCGTGGGCCGGGCCGAGCTCTTGCGCGACGGCCGGCCGTGGGGCGTGGCCGAGTACTGGTTCCTGCCGCGGCCGGGCTTCCGGCTCGAGGCCGACGAGATCGCCGAGCTCGAGGGGGCGCTGGTGCGGGGAGAGACCCGGCAACGGGGCGTCGACGGTCTGCCGCGGCCGGCGCTCTTCGGCCTCTACGCCGCCGACGGCCGGGCCATCGCGAGCCCGTGGGACGAGTCGCCGCCACTGCCCTGGGAGGTGCTCGAGGCGGCCCGCGGCGTGGTGACCACGCCGGCCGGCCGCGCCTGGTACTGGTCCTCGCCCGGCGGCGCCGCGGTGGAGGTCGTCTACCTGCCGCGCCTGTCGCCGCGCGAGGGCCTCGAGCGCGTGGGCACCCACGCCCTGGGGGCCCTCGGCGCCCTGGCGCTCCTGCTCGTCTGGGTCTTCGCCCTCGCCGTGCCGCCGGGCCGCCTGCGGGCGGTCGCCGGCCACGCCTTCTACTCGTACTCCAAACGGCTGCTGGTGGTCTACGCCAGTCTCCTGCTGGTGCCCCTGGCGGCCCTGAACCTGGTGCTGCTCGACAGCTTCGAGGAGCGCCTGCGGCGCGAGCAGGAGGCCGAGGGACGCGCGGCCCTGGCCTCGGCGCGCCTGCTGCTCGTCGACTACATCCAGGGCCTCGACCCCGGATTCGACATCCGCACCCAGATCACCCGCGAGCTGCTCGAGTGGATCTCGAGGCTGGTGCGCCACCAGGTCAACCTCTACTGGGGCAGCCGCCTCTACGTCTCGAGCCAGCAGGAGCTGTTCACCGCCGGCTTCCTGCCGGAGCGCATTCCCGGCGACGTCTTCGCGCGGCTGGCGCTGCTCGACCAGAAGGTCGGCGGACGCACCCAGACCACCGGCAAGGCCGACTACCTCGAGCTCTACGCGCCGCTCGAGGCCCTCGGCGGCTCCCTCGGCCTCTTCCTCTCGGTGCCGCTGCTCGAGCAGGAAGAGGAGGTGGCCCGCGAGCTCGCCACGCTCCGGCGCCGCGCCATCCTCCTGACCACGGCGCTCGTGGCGCTGCTGCTGGCGGTGGGCGGCCGCCTGGCGGCGAGCTTCACCGCGCCGATCGTGCAGCTCATCGAGGGCACGCGCAAGATCGCCGCGGGCGCCCCCTTTCTCGGCGTGGCGCCGCGCGAGCGCGAGCTCTCGGCGCTCGCCGACGCCATCGACGAGATGGCCCGCCGTATCGCCGAGGGACGCCAGAAGCTGGTGCTCGAAAAGGAGGTCGCCCGCCGCATGGTCGAGAACATCACTTCCGGCGTCGTCTCGCTCGACCGCCGGCGCCGCGTGCTGATGCACAACCGGGTGGCGGCCGAGCTGCTCGGCGTCGAAGTCGGCGAGGAGATCGACCGCACCATCGCCGGCGACGAGCGGCTGCGCCCGGTGGCCGCCTTCGTGAGCGCCACCGCGGCCGACGAGCGCCGCGGCACCGAGATCCGCACCGCCATGGTCGAGCTGCCCGGCGACGCGGGCGAGCGCCGCGAGTGGACCCTCACCTGGGTGCCGGTGCCGGGATCCGACGACCCTGCCTCCCTGCTCGTGGTCGACGACGACACCGAGGTGCTGCGCGGCCAGCGTCTCGAGGCCTGGGCCGAGATGGCGCGCATCATCGCCCACGAGATCAAGAACCCGCTGACGCCGATCCGGCTCTCGACCGAGCACCTGCGGCGGGTCTACGAGAGCGACCGCGGTCGTCTCGACGAGGTCTTCGAGCGCTGCACCTCGAACATCCTGCGCCAGGTCGAGGAGCTGCGCGACATCGCCTCCGACTTCTCGATCTACAGCCGCATCCCCCGCGCCGAGCTGGTGGACGGAGACCTGGTGGCGGCGATGCGCGAGATCCAGCAGGCCTACCGCGACGGCGACCGCGGCGGCGTCGACCTCGAATTCGAGAGCGCCCTGGGGGAGCTGCAGACCCGCTTCGACGAGAAGCTCCTGGGCCGCGCCGTGCGCAACCTGCTCGAGAACGCCCTGCGCGCCAGCGCAGCCGCCGCCGGCAATGCCCCGGGGGAAGGCGCGCGTGTGGTGCTCGCCGTCGAGCGCCGCGACGGCCAGGCGCGGATCTCGGTGCTCGACTCCGGCCCCGGCGTCGACGCCGACAACCTGACGCGCATCTTCGAGCCCTACTTCTCGACCCACGAGGCCGGCACCGGGCTGGGCCTGGCGATCTCGCAGCGCATCGTCGAGGAGCACGGCGGACGCGTGGAAGCGAAGAACCGCCCCGGCGGCGGCCTGGCGGTGACGATCACGATCCCGCTGGCCGAGACCGCTTGAGCCGCGCTCCCAGTCGAGGCGTGTGATACTTTCACCGCATGAAGCGGAGGCGCACGAAGAAGAAGGACGCCTGGCCTGACGCCGTCGGCAACGCGCCCTGGGCCAGGCTCGTGGCGCCGGCGCCCGGCGACCTGCGCCTCGTCCACGCCCTGGTCAACACCGTGGACGAAGTCCACGGCAGGGACGAGCTCACGAGCCCGCGGGCGTTGGGCGACTGGCTGGTGCGCTGGGGGCTGGCGCCCGCGGACACGGTGATCACCCAGGTGAACTTCGAACGGGCGCTCGGCGTCCGCGACGCCCTGCGCGTCCTGGTCGCCGCCAACGGCGGCGGCGCCTTGGACGAGGCCACCGTCGCCACGCTCGACCAGGCGGCGGGCGACGCGCTGCTGCGGCTGCGCTTCGGCCGCGGCGGCAACATCCGCTACGAGCTGGCGACCGCCGGCTTCGAAGGCGTGCTGGCGCGTCTCCTCCACGTCGTCGCGACGGCCCAGCGCGACCGCGAGTGGAGGCGTCTCAAGCTGTGCGCCAATCCCGACTGCCGGCGCGCGTTCTACGACGCGTCCCAGAACCGCTTCGGCAAGTGGTGCTCGCTGAAACGGTGCGGCAACCTGCTCAACTCCCGCAAGTTCCGGAGCCGTCACCCCGGATACTGGAAGTCGCGCTGACGCGGCCGCCCGAACGCGGTCGCCGGAGCGTCGCTCGGCGAGCGGATCGGGGCGATTCAAAAGACGTTCAGCCGGAACACGTGTTGTGAATCGGCCGGCTCGCACGAGGTTCGGCGGAAACGGATCTTGTGAGCGGGCGCGTTCGTATGACCTTCGATGGAAACGGATCTTGTCAATGGACCCGGTCGCATGAGGTTCACCGGGAAAGGGTCTTTTGAATCGTCCGGATCGACTGAGGTTCACCGTGAACGGGTATGACGAGTCGTCTCGGTGGTACAAGGTTCACGCGAAACGCGTCTTTTGAATCGTCCGGATCAACTGAGGTTCACCAGGAACACGTCTTTTGAATCGTCCGGATCCTGCCGCGGAACGAAGAAGCGGGCGGGACGCCCGCGCTCCCGGCGTCATCTATAATCCCCACGACCCCGCCGCGGCCTGGTGGTGCGATGAGCCTGCCCGGGCCGAACCCAGCGTGAGGAGACGACATGACGACGAGCCGACATCCCGCCGCCGCGCCGATTGGCCTTCTCCTGCTCGCGGGTCTCCTGCTCGCCGGCTGCTCGGGGCTCGGAGGACGGCAGACGAAGGAGGCGACGTCCGGGCTCTGGATCGAGCCCTCGGAGCTGCCGCTCGCCGACGCCGCGATGCTCGACACGCTCGCCGCGGCCGGCATCCGCGAGGTCTTCGTCCCCGTGGCCGAGCTCGATCTCGGCGCCGACGGCGGGCCCCTGAAGCGGCGGCCGCTGCCGGAGCTGGCGCCGTCGCTGCGGCTCAACGTGGTGGTCGAAGGCGAGCTCGAACTGGCGGGACGCGAGGCCGCGGCCGCGGCCGCAAGCGTGGGCGGCGCCCTCCGGCAGTTGCTCTTCGACGTCGAGGCGCGCGGCATCGTGCCCGTCGGCGTCCACTTCGACCTGCGCGAGATCGACGCGATCGCCGCGGCCGGCAAGTTCTTCCGCGAGCTGCGCGGCGCCCTCGGCGAGACGTTCCTCTCCCTGTCGCTGCGGCGCTCGTGGATGGACAGCCCGGAAATCCGCGAGCTCACCCGCGGCGTCGACTACGCGGTGCCCTTCCTCTACGGCCAGCGGGCCTGGGAACAGGATTCCGACGCGGCGTGGGACTTCGAGGTCCTGAAAGGGCGCCTGGCCCAGCTCGAGGACGACGGCGTGCCCTACATGCTGGGGATCATCGGCGTCGGCACCGCCACCCACAAGGGGCGCGACGGCGCGGTCAAGGCCTACACCTCCAGGCAGGCGCTCGCCCCTTTCCTGTGGAATCGCGACCTGAAGCTGCAGAGCGGCTTCACCCTCGAGGCGACCTACCGCCGCGCCTACACCCTGGTGGCCGAGCGTCCCACCCGGGTCGGCGATTGGAAGATCGCCCCGCGGGACGAGATCCGCCTGGTGCGGCCGATGACGACGGACCTCGAGCAGCTTCTCGCGCTGCTCGCGCGGGGCGATTACCGGCACCTCATCGGCCAGCTCTACTACCGCCTGCCGGCGCCCGAGGAGCGCATGTCGCTCACGGTGGAGAACGTCCTCAACGCCCTCGACGCCGGCCCGCAGGCGCCCGATCTCCGCTTCGAGGTGCAGGTGACGCGGCGCACGCGTCGCGGCCACGTTTTTCGCTTCGTCGTCGCCAACCAGAACGGCGAGACCACGGAGCTCTCGCTCCTGGACAACAACTACCTCCAGATCACCGCCGACGAGGACGCTTTCGGTGCGGTCGACGTCGGCGATTTCTATCAATACGACCTGTTGCGACTGAAGCCCGGCGGCGAGGTGGAGCGCAGGTACCGCAACGCCAACGTGGTGCGCCTGCGGATGCCGATCCTCGAAGGCCGGCAACGGATCGTCAGCGGCGACGTCGAGATCCATCGCCGCAACCCCACGCTGACCCTGAACGCGCGCTTCATGCTCCCCGACGGCCGCACGGTGGAGCTCGGCCCGTACACGTGGAAGGACGGCGAGCTCCACGGGCTGGAGAAGGACGAGGGGGAAGCGCCGGCGGCGGACGCGCCTCCCTCTACGTGATCTCTACCCGCCCGCCGTCGCGACGCCAGCCGGCGTGGATCACCGCCGGCGCCAGGGGCGTTTGTGTAGACTCCCCGTGAACCTGGAAGACCGATGGCCATGACCGAATCCATCGCCGCCGAAGCTCCTCCGGCGCCGTTCGACCTGGCCGGCTTCAAGACCTTCGGTCTGCTGTGGGTCGGCCAGATGGTGTCGATGATCGGATCGGGGCTGACCCGCTTCGCCCTCGGCGTCTGGGTCTATCAGCGCACCGGCTCGGTGACCCAATTCGCCGTCGTCACCATGTGCGCCAGCCTGCCGGCGCTGGCGCTCTCGCCGCTGGCCGGCGCCCTGATCGACCGCTGGGACCGGCGGCGGGTGATGATCGCCAACAACATGGGGGCGAGCCTCGGCACGCTGGCGTTCGTCGCCCTCCTGTGGCACGGCGCGGAGCGGATCTGGCACGTCTACGTGATCGTCGTCTGGGGCTCGCTGATCAGCGCCTTCGAGCTGCCGACCCTGATCGCCGTCACCAGCCTGCTGGTGCCTCGCCGGCACCTCGGCCGCGCCAACGGCATGCTGCAGTTCGGACAGGCGGTCACCGGCGTGGTGGCGCCGCTGGCCGGCGGCCTGATGCTGGTCTCGATCGGCCTGGCCGGGGTCGTCCTCGTCGACTTCGCGACCTTCGCCTTCGCTCTCGCGGTGCTCGGCCTGGTGCGTTTCCCGCGCCCCAAGGTGAGCGCCGAGGGCCTCGAAAGCCGGGGCTCGTTGTGGCGGGAGGCAGCCATGGGCTGGTCGTTCATCCACCGGCGCGCCGGCCTCTGGGGTCTGCTGCTCTATTTCGCGATGCTCAACCTCGTGCTGGCCATCGTCACCGTGCTGGTGACGCCCATGGTGCTCTCGTTCGCCACCGCCGAGGTCCTGGGCCGCGTGCTCGCCAGCGCCGGCACCGGCCTGGTATTGGGCAGCGTGCTGATGACCGTGACCGGCGGGCCCCGGCGGCGCATCCGCGGCGTGCTCGCCAGCGGCCTGGTGTTCGGCGCCGCCATGGCGGCGGTCGGCCTGCGCCCGTCGGCGCCGCTGATCGCCGGCGGGCTCTTCGTGATGATGCTCGCGGCGCCGTTCGTCAACGGCTGCAGCCAGGCGATCTGGCAGAGCAAGGTGCCGCCCGACATCCAGGGCCGGGTCTTCGCGGTGCGGCGGATGATCGGCCAGTTCACGGCGCCGATCGGCTACCTGGCCGCGGGGCCCCTGGCCGACTTCGTCTTCGAGCCGCTGATGGCCGAGGGCGGGGCGCTCGCCCCCACCGTGGGCGCGCTCATCGGGGTCGGCCCGGGGCGCGGCATCGGCCTGATCGCCCTGTGCCTCGCCGTGCTGCCGCTGCTCTTCACGTTGTGGGCCTGGGCCCAGGCGCCCATCCGGCGCATCGAGGACGAGCTGCCGGACGCGGTGTCGTAAAGGGTGACGGCGTTCAGTTGAACGGCTGCGCCCGCTTCACCCACTTCTCGAGGTCCGGCTCGTCCGGATCGAGCGGCGTGCCGGGATGGATGATCCGCGCCGTACACTTCTCCGCCGCCTGCACGAGCTGCGCGAAGGTGCCCGCCCGCGGGTCTTTGACGTACGCCTTCTTGTCGGCGTTGTAGGCGAACATCCGCGGATTCAGGGTCGTACACTCGTTGCACGTCGTGCACAGCTCGGTGTCGATGTAGGGCTCGATGCCTTCGCCCTCCTCGGCTTCGACGACCGGCTCCACCTGGACGGCTCGAGCCGGCTCCGGAGACGCGGCAGGCTCGCGGACGGGCTCGGCGGCGGGTGGCGGAGCAGCCATGGGCGGCGCGGCCGCCGGGCCGGCTTCGCCGAATCCCGTGAGGCCGCCGCCCACCAACGCCTCGGCGATGCGACGCGTGATCTTCGCCGGATAGCTATCCTTGAGCTCGGCGATCTTCTGCTCGTACTCCTGGCGCAACGCCGCCAGCTTCTTCTCGAACTCGCGCTCGAGCGGCTTCGTGAGGCCGCGGCGCACCCGCTCCGCCACCTTGACGCCGGCCAGCTCGCGGACCTCGTCCCACAGGTCGAGACGGTCCGCGGCCAGCTCCACCATCTCCTGCGACACCGTCATGCGGCCGAGGTGGTCCTCGCGGTCGCGCACGTAGATGAAGGGCACCTTGCCCTCGCGCTCGGCCGGCGCCAGCTCCAGGTACTCGTGGAACGGCACCATGCCCTGGTGCCAGGCCGACGCCTTGACGCGCTTGAAATGACGGGCGAAGCGCGGCTCGGTGGCGGCCCAGTCGGCGATCGTCAGCGGCAGCGCCAGCGTCTGCTCGGCGCCGTCGTCGCTCGTGTACTTGAGCTCGTAGGTCGGCCAGGTGTCCTCCACGTTCGGGTTGCCGTCGAGGTCGAGACGCTCGGCGAAGGTGGCGCCGCGGTCCGGGTCGTAGACCATGTAGGGGAAGGCGCGGCTCTCCACCGCCAGCTTGGCCGCCCTGGCCGAGCCCGAGTCGGGCAGGCCGTGCTCGGCCTGGCACGGCGAGTAGAGGTTGAAGATCGCCGGCCGCCGCGAGCTGAGCCCGCGCAGGACGCCGCCGATCAGGTGCGACGGCAACGCCTGCGAGCTCTGCAGCACGTAGGCGCCGCGGTGCGCCATGGCGATCAGCGCCATCTCCTTGCGGTTCTCCTCTTTGCCGTGACGGGCGGCGCCGTAGGCCGCCATGTCGGAGACCTGGCCGTGGAAGCCGCTGGTGCAGGCCTGGCCGCCGGTGTTCGAGTAGACCTGGGTGTCGAGCACCACCACCCGGATCGGCTTGCCCGACGCCATCAGCCGCGACACGTTCTGGAAGCCGATGTCGAGCATGGCGCCGTCGCCGCCGACGGCCAGGATCGGCGGACAGAGGTGGAACTCCTCGTCGCTGAACTGGCGCCAGTCGAAGGCCTGGAAGAAGACGTCGTGGGCCGCCGGCTCGTAGGCGTCGGCGAGCTCGAGCTCGGCCTTCCTCACCGCGGCGAAGCCGTCCGCCATCTTGCGCATCAGGCCCTCGAAGATGCCGATGGCGATCGACGGCGCGTCCTGGAAGAGGTGGTTGGTCCACGGATAGGGATACGGGTTGTAGGGGTAGGTCGAGCCCCACACCGACGAGCAGCCGGTCGAGTTGGCAATGCCGAGGGCGGCGCGGCCGCGGCCGCTGGGCCCCTCGACGTAGCGCCAGTGCAGATCCTTCAGGGACTTGACCAGGCGCGAGATCCGCGCCAGGCGCACCTTGTCCTCGCCGGCCACTTCGACGTGCAGGTCGAGGGAGCCCGCCGACGCCACCGCGTCGAGGTCGGCCCCGACCATCAGCAGCTCGGCCGCCTTGTGCTCGAGCCCCTTGGCGAGACCGGCCAGACGCTCCACGAACGGCGCCACCCGCGGACGCACCCAGGCCTCGATGGCCGACACGATCAGGTGGATGCCGGTCTTCTCGCCGCAGCCCATGCACGAGCCGTCGCCGCCCACCATCGAATGGAAGTTGTCTTTCTTCAGCATCAGCGTGTGGAGCACGCCGATGCCCTGGTCGAGGTCGCTCACCTGGAGGAAGCGGTCGGGCGTGTCGGGCAGCTTCTGCCACACCTCCCAGTTGCGGCGCAGCTTCTCGACCGCGGCCTCGTCCTGCTTCACCGCGACCAGGGCCTCGTCCGGGCAGACTTCGACGCAGAGGTTGCAGCCCTTGCAGGCGTAGGGGTTGACGGTGACGGAGAGCAGGCCGCCGGAGCCTTCCTCGCGGCGCTCGGGCACGGTGAAGAACGGGGCGGTGCGCGCCACCGGGAAGTCGGCCATGGTGCGCGCGACGACGTCGAGCTCGGCGTCGAGGGCGGCGCGCGCGTCGGCGTCGAGCTCGAGCTCCAGCGACTCGTAGGCCCGCGTCACCACGCCCGCGAAGCTGCGGTAGTCGTCCTTCTCGCGCAGCAGCCGCCGCGAGGCCTCCGCCAGCGGCTCGATCAGGTCCTTCAGGGCGGCGCTGGGCCGGCCGTCGGTGGCGGTGAAGACGCCGGCGCGCACCACGTCGCGGACCTCGGAAACCAGGCCGGGGATGGCGGCGTCGGGGCATTGGGTCCAGCACTGGCCGCAGCCGGTACACTTCTCGGCGATGAATTCCGGCACCTCGAAGCGGATGCCCGTCATGTCGCGCATCACCCCGGTGGCGGCGGGGATCGCCGACAGCGCGGCGAAGGGATCGGCGATCGGGTCCTGGCCCTCGCCGTAGACGGCGCAGACCTGGCCGGCGAAGCGCAGCGGATCGCCCACGCCCTCGGCGTGGGGAGCGTCGTTCGTCCAGTACCAGGGCGGCTCCCAGGACGCCGTCTCCACCTTCTCGGCGTCCTCGACCGCGGGCAGGGCGGCCCAGTCGAGCTCGCGCACCTCGTCGAAGCCGCGGCGAATCACCCGCAGGTTGTCCTCCACCACCTTGGGTCCGCGGTGGCCGAACTTCTTCTGGAGCTGCTTGTGCATGGCGTCGAAGAGACGCTCCTCTTCGAGCCCTTCGCGCGCCATCACCGGCGAGGCCTTGAAGAAGGCGCCCTGGAAGGCCGCGCCCTGCATGCGGAACTGCAGGTCGGGCTCGTCGGTCTCGGCGCGGGCGATGGCGAAGGCGTCGAGGTGGAAGACGCGGATCTTCTTCGTCCGCACGGTCTTGCGCACCCACTCCGGCAGGCCCTGCCACAGCTCCTCGGGCGAGCGGTCGTGCTGGACCACGAAGGTGCCGCCCTCGGCGAGGCCGGCCAGGGGATTGGAATGGCGGAAGACGTTGGGATCGGGCGAGAGCACCACGTCGACGTGCTTGAGCTCGCAGTTGGTGCGGATCGGCTGGTGGGCGAAGACGCCGTAGAAGGTCGTCGGCTGGCCCTTCTTCTCCGAGCCGTACTTGGGGTTGGACTTGACGTGCATCCCCAGCAGGTCGAAGAGCGTCAGGGTGAGGTTCTTGCCCATGGTCATGGCGCCCCAGCCGCCGACCGAGTGGATGCGCACGGCGAGCGAGCCCGCGGGCAGCAGGCTCACGTTGGCCGCCGGCGCCAGCGCCGAGTCGGCCACGTGCGGATAGACCTCGACGATCTTCTTCTGCCACTCCGCGAGGGAGGGCGGCGCCTGGTCCTCCGCGCGCACGAACTCCACGCCGAGGTAGAACTGGCGGCGCCGGCGTCCGTCGGCCAGCATGTTGTCGACGGCGGCGATCAGGTCGCCCGCCTGCAGGTCGCGGCTGCCGAGGCCGAAGCAGCCGCTGTAGAAGTCGGGCACGTCCGCGGGACGACAGACGGCGACGCCGGGATACGGCACGCCGGGGTGCGTCACGGAGGCGCCGGCGACGCGGCCGTTCTCCACCGCCAGGGCCATGGCGACGCGGATCTCGCGCAGCAGCGGCGCCTCGGCGGCGAGCGGCTGGTCGGTGCGCTCGAGCACCACGGCGGCGCGCTTGCCGGCGAGCAGCAGGCTCATCGCGTCGCTGGGGAAGGGACGGAACATCGTGACGTTGAGAACGCCGACCGCCAGGCCGCGCTCGCGGCGCAGGTAGTCGGCCACCGCTTCGGCGTTGGCCACCACCGAGCCCTGGCCCACGATCACGTACTCGGCGTCGTCCATGAGGTAGCCCGAGGCGCGGCGGTAGCGCCGGCCGGTCAGGGCCGCGTACTCGGCCATGGCACGGTCGGCGAGCGCGGCCACGTGGTCGAAGAAGAACGGCCGCTGCGCCGCCACGCCCTGCGCGTAGCTGTCCTGGTTCTGCACCACGCCGATCATCGCCGGATTGTCGAGGTCGAAGACCTCGGGGATGCGCCGGCGCCGCTCGCCGTAGATCAGCTTCTGGGCGGGCGTGGGCGACTCGATCATGTCGGCGGGGTCGCCGAGGTACTCGCGCACCAGCTCGTCCTCGGGGAGCAGGACGGACTCGATCACGTGGCTGGTGAGGAAGCCGTCCTGGGCGCAGACGCCCGGGTTGAGCGAGAGCTCGGCGATGCGGTGGGCGATCAGGTTCAAGTCCGCGGCCTCCTGGGCGTTCTTGGCGAAGACCTGGAAGAAGCCGGTGTCGTCGATGGCATGGTAGTCGTCGTGGCCGGCGTGGACGTTCAGGGCGTGCTTGGTCATGGCCCGGCAGGCCATGTTGAGCACGTAGGTCAGGCGCTTGCCCACGGCGGGGTAGAGCGACTCGTGCATGTAGGCGATGCCCTGGCCGGAGGAGAAGTTGGCCGAGCGCAGCCCCATCATCGCCATGCCGGCGGTGACCGCGGCGGCGGCGTGCTCGCCCTCGGGCTCGAAGAAGATGAGACGCCGGCCGTTGACGTTGAGGCGTCCTTCGGCGGCGGCGGCGGCCCAGCCCTCGCCCATCTGGGTCGACGGGGTGATCGGATAGGCGCCGGCGGCCTCGCTGGCCGCGGTCTCCATGGCGACCACGGCGGCGGTGCCGTCCATGGCCTCGGGGACGCCCGGGTAGCGGACCGCGGACGTCGTCGGCGTGCTTTCTTCGGTGGCGATCATGGCGCTTCCTCGCAGCAGGATGAGAGACGTCCGGCGGGTGGTGCCGGGGTCTCTCAAAAGCTACCGGGGAGCGTTCTCGCGGGCTATACCCGGCGGGGTAGCCTTCGACGGACGGGGGACCTACCCTGGAGAGTGGCGACCGCGAGCCGCCGCTGCCGCCTACTAACGCTGACGCCGACGTGCCTCCCGGCGAAGCTCTTCGAGCCGCTGCCGAAGCGGCCGCCAGAAAGCCGCGTCGGCGCTCCGCTGCGCCTCCTCTTCGTCGCGAAGCGCCCGCCCCAGGTCCCCGCTCTCGAGGCGCCCGGCCGTCGCCAGCTCCAGAAGTGGACGTTTCTCGATGAGCGTGCGCGCCGCTCCGGCGTGCTCCCGAGCCGTCTCGACAAGGAGCTCCGGGGTCCGCAGCTCGCGGAGCCAGAAGTCGATCCGCTCCGGCGTCGGATCGCCGCGGTGCGTCAGATAGTTGACGTCCACCAGACGGCGGATCATCGGCCAGTCCTTGTCGCGCTGGGTCTTCTTGGCGGCGACCAGGTCGGGCAGAGCGAGCACGTCCAGCGTCTCCTCGCCGAAGGTGAAGGTCGTCCGCCGCGCCCACAGCCGCGGAAAAGGATCGACGCCGCGCAGGCGCGTCATCACGTCGATCCGCAGGCCCCGCACGTCCGTACGGCGGCAGCGGAAGTGGACCGCCAAACCCGCTTCCAGGTGCTCCGGAGCGAACGGCGGGACCGCGATCCTCTCGGCTTCGAGGTCGTCCAGGGCGCTCTCAAGGCGAGCTAGGTTGGCGGGGTCGGGCAGGAGGGCGAGGTCGAGGTCGCGGCTAAACTCCGCTGCGCCGTACAACACGCAGGCCTGGCCGCCCATCAACAGGTGGTCGACCCGACGTTTCCGGATCGTAGAAAGGGCTCTGCGGATCGGGCTCGGGATCAAGGGAGCCTCCCATCGCGACGTAGTGGTGCCAGAGCCGGGCGCTCTCGTTCCAGCGCTCCTCCGGCGTCATCCGGTACCAGGCTGCCCACTCGGGCTCGCAGATCTCGTCGACGTCGATCATCGGAGGCACGTTAACACACGCGGGTCGCTTCGTCCGGGGTGCTCCTCGGTCCGCGGAGATTCCTCCCGGAGCGCTCGTCGCGCCTCGATGAGCCGATTCGCGTAGGGGGTGCCGGCCCACATCGGCCGCGTGCCGACGTCCAGGCCGGCGCCCTCCAGGAGACGCGTCCAGTCGCCGGCGGCGCGATAGTGGAACCGCTGGCGCCAGTGGCCGCGGGCGAGGGCGCAGAGCCGCTCGGCGGCCCGGGTCAGGCCGAAACGCCAGCCGAGGCCGGCGTCGGCCTCGCGCAGGACGACGACGCCCCCCGGCTCCAAGGCGCGCGCCACCCGCCGGAGGAGCGCCTCCTGCCGCGGCGCCGGCAGGTAGTGGAGCACGTCGAGCAACAGGAACGCCCGTGCCCGCGGCAGCTCGACCTCGGCCGCGTCCCCCACGACGACGCGTGCCGCGTCGCCCAGGGCCTGGGCGGCGACCGCGGCCTTCTTCGCTTCGAGCTCGATGCCCACCAGCTCCAGCCGCGCCGACGGCGGCCGCCATCCCGGCGGCGCCGGGTGCGACGCACCCAGCTCGCGGGCGGTGTCGAGGAGGGCCAGGACGATGCCCCGGCCGCAGCCGACGTCCACCAGCCGGCCCGCCGTGGGCAGCGCCTGGGAGCGCAGGAGCGCCCGGAACATCGGGTCGTATCTCAGCTTGCCGCGCACGAACTCCCAATGGGAGATCCCGCACCGGAGGTAGCGGCGAGAGGTCTCCTCGCACACCTGCTCCTCGAAGGAGGCCGCACGCCAGCGCCGGGCGACGTAAAACGCCAGCGCTCCCAGACCCACGCCGAGGACCACGCCGACGACCACGCTGCCCGCGAAGACGTCGCGCCCCAGCAGCCATGGCCGCTCCAGGTTCAGCGCGTCCACGTTGAGCGCGGGCCAGTGGCGCTCGAAGAGCCAGCGCCCGACGCCGAGCTCCAGGTAGAGCAGGAAGGGGGCGAGCACCGGATTGCTGACGTTGGCCGCGAGGTAGGCCTTGATGCGGCTGACGCGAAAGAGCCGGGCGACGACGACGCAGAGCAGCAGGTGGAGCCCGTAGAGGGGAAGACAGCCGATGAAGGTCCCCAGGCCGACGGCGACGCCGTTGCCCGTGGGCGTGGCGCCCTCGGTGCGGAGCTGGTAGTGCATCTCCGCCACCAGCGACATGGGGTTGCGCCAGACCGAGCGGCCGTTCTTCCCGGACATAGTTCTACACTCTAGTGCTCAGCGATTCGCTCATCGAGGCCCTGGCGAACCTGCTCAGCAACCCCGACCTGCACCGCGCCTGGAGCGGAAAGTGAAGGCTCGATGCGCGCGTCATTCCTCGGTCGGCGCCGGCGGGTCGGTCGAGTAGTCGTAGAACCCGCGTCCGCTCTTGCGCCCCAGGTCCCCGCGCTCGACGCGGCGCGCCAGCGCCCGCGGCGGACGGTCCTTCTCGTCCCCCGTCCGCTTGTAGACCTCGAGGCGGGCGTTGTAGCCGACGTCGAGGCCGCTGAAGTCGCCGAGGCGGAAAGGTCCCATCGGGTGGTTGAGCCCGAGCTCGCAGGCGCGGTCGACGTCGGCGAACGAGGCGACGCCGTTCTCGATCAGGTCGTAGGCCTCGTTCGAGATCGCCCGCAGGATGCGGTTGACGAGGAAGCCGGGGACCTCCTTGTGCAGGACGACCGGCTCCTTGCCCAGCCGGCGCGCCAGCTCGGCGGTCAGCTCCACGGTCTCGGCGGAGGTCCGCTCGCCCTTGACGACCTCGACGAGCCTCATCACCAGCGGCGGAAAGAAAAAGTGCATGTTGACGACCTTCTCCGGCCGCCGCGTCTGCCCCGCGACCTGCGAGTTGCCGAGGTAGGAGCTGTTGGTGGCAAGCACGGCGTGCGCGGGCGCAAGAGAGTCGAGCTCGGCGAAGAGCTTCTTCTTGACCTCGAGGATCTCGACCACCGCCTCGATCACGAAGTCGGCTTCCTCGACGGCGTCCGCGAGCGACGTGGTGGTCCTCACCCGCGCCAGGGCGGCGTCGGCGTCGTCCTGCCGGAGCTTGCCTTTTTCCACCCGCCGGCCGAGTTGGTGGCGGTTGCCGTCCATGGCCTTGGCGAGCTGTTCCTCGGAAACGTCCTGGAGGCGGACGTCGAAGCCGGCGAGCGCCGCCTGCACGGCGATCTGCGAGCCCATCTGTCCGGCCCCCACGACGCCGATCGTGCGGATGTCGTCTATCGTCATGTCGTCCTCTTCTCGTCGAAATCTGGAAATGAAAGGTCTTTTTCTGAGATGACCGAGATCTCGAGCGGCCAGGTGACGTCAAACGCCGGATCGTTCCAGCGCACCCCGCGCGTCAGCTCCGCGTAATAGAACTCCGACATCTGATAGAAGACCTCGGCGCCGTCGGTCAAGGTCTGGAAGCCGTGGGCGCAGCCCGCCGGGACGTAGAGCGAGAGCCGGTTCTCGTCGTCGAGCTCCACGGCGTAATGCTTCTTGAAGGCCGGCGAGCCGGGCCGCAGGTCGAGGATCACGTCGTGGACGGCGCCGCGCGTGCAGCGCACCAGCCTGACCTCGGGATAGGGCTCGGCCTGCCAGTGCATGCCGCGCACGGTGCCGCGCGCTTTGTTGACGGAGATGCTGCACTGCACCACCGTGGGGTCGAGACCGCGGTCCTCGAGCTCGCGACGGCAGTAGGTGCGGGCGAAGAAGCCCCGGTGGTCTTCCTTGCGCTCGGGCTCGAGCAGATAGGCCCCGGGGATGGCCACCTCGTGGAAGATCATCAGAAGACCTCGACCTCGGGGATGGCGACCACGAACTTGCCGCCCCAGTCGTGGACGTCGCGCATCTGCTCGGCGATCTCGTCGCGCAGGTTCCACGGCAGCACCAGCACGTAGTCGGGGCGGTCGGCGCGCAGCCGGTCGGGAGCGAAGATGGGGATGCGGGTGCCGGGCAGGTAGCGGCCCTGCTTGTGCGGGCTGCGGTCCACCGTGTAGCCCACGTAGTCGGTGCGCACGCCGCAGTAGTTGAGCAGGGTGTTGCCCTTGGCCGGCGCGCCGTAGCCGGCCACGCGGCGGCCGGCGCCCACGGCCTCGCCGAGGAACGCCAGCAGCCGCCGCTTGGTGGCCTTCACGCGCTCGCCGAAGGCGTCGTAGGGCGCGTCGGTGCCGTAGCCGAGGCGCTCCTCGCGCGCCAGCAGCTCGCCGACCCGCCCGCCGGCGGCGTGGGGGCCGCCGGCGCGGCCGGCGAAGACGCGCAGCGAGCCGCCGTGGGTGGGCCATTCCTCGACGTCGAAGACCGAGAGGGCGTGCGCCTCGAGCACGCGCTTGACGGTGGTGAACGAGAAGTACGAGAAGTGCTCGTGGTAGATGGTGTCGAACTGGTTGCCGTCGATCAGCCGCTGGAGGTGGGGAAACTCGAGCGTGACGACGCCGGCGGGCCGCAGCACCTTGCCGAGACCGGCCACGAAGTCGTTGAGGTAGGGCGTGTGGGCGAGCACGTTGTTGCCCACCAGCAGGTCGGCCGTCAGGCCCTCGCCGGCGAGCTCTTCGGCGAGCGTGCTCGAGAAGAAGTCGATCCGGGTCGGCACGCCGATCGCCTCGGCGGCGGCGGCGACGTTGGCCGCCGGCTCGATGCCGTGCACCGGAATGCCGCGCGCGCGGAACCAGCGCAGCAGGTAGCCGTCGTTGGAGGCGATCTCGATCACCCGGCTCTCGCCGCCGAGGCCGAAGCGCGCGGCCGTCGCCTCGGCGTAGCGCTCGGCGTGGCGCAGCCAGGAGTCGGAGTACGAGGAGAAGTAGGCGTAGTCGCTGAAGATCTCCCGCGGGCTGGCCGCCATCGGCAATTGCACGAGCCGGCACTCGCCGCACACGTAGGTGTGGAGCGGGTAGAAGGCCTCGGAGCTCGCCAGGTCCTCGGCCGCCACGTAGGAGTTGGCGAGCGGCGACATGCCGAGGTCGACGAAGGTGCGCGCGAGGGGCGCCTGGCAGAAACGGCAGGCGAGTCGGCTCATCGGCGGCGAATGCTAGCACGCCGTCCTCCGTGATCCTCTCAAAGGACGGTCGCGTCGCTGTCAGGGGACGCTCGGCGCGGGCCCGTGCCTGAAACGGGTGGGCCGCCGGCTGGAACCGTCTTTGCAACGTGCGGGCGCGTAAGCGGTAGTATCGTAGGAACCCGAGGATCAAGATGGACCGACGCCGAATCGCGACACGGCTGCTGGCGACAGGGCTCCTGGCGACCTGGACGCTCAGCGCTCTGGGCTGTGCCAGCGGGGGCGCGGGCGTCCCGTCGCCCGCGGGCTTGCCCTCGCCGTCCGGCGGTGGCGGCGTGGGCGCGCCGTCCGCGCCACAGGCACCGTCCGCGCCATCGCCGCCGTCCGCGTCGCCCCCCTCCGTGCCTTCGCCGCCGGCGGGCGAGGGTTCCGGCGGGCCGTCCGAGGACGCCGGCGAAGACGCCATGCCTCCGGCGGGAGGCGCCCGGACGACCGAAGAGCGCCGGGAGGAGCTCGACCGCGAGCTCGACGAATCCCTCTCGGAGCTCGACCGCGCTCTGCTGCGCGAGAAGGAGACGCTGGCCGAGCAGCGCCCGGAAGGCGCCAGCGGCTCCCGCGAGGGCGTCGCGGGCGGAACGGACGGAGGCGGCGAAGGCGCTGAGGAATCCGCCGCCGGGACGGACGCCGCCGCCGGCTCGTCGTCCGCGGCGGACGGCAACGTGGGCGGGGCGTCGGCGCCCGGCGGCAAACCGTCCGGGGACGCCGAGCACGACCCGCGGGTGCCCGCCGACGTGCGCGACGGCAGCGGCGACGACGTCGTGGCCCGACAGTTGCGCGAAGCGGCGATGAGCGAGGACGACCCCGAGCTGCGCGAGAAGCTGTGGGACGAGTACCGCCGCTACGAGAGCGGCCAGCAGCGCGAGAAGAAGCAGGAGGACGGCGATGAGGACGCGGACGATTGACGGACGGCGGTACGCGCCGGTCCTGGTGGCGGCGGCGCTGCTCGCAGCGCTGGCCGTTGCGGCGCACGCCAGGGAGCACCGGCACGTCGAGGCGATCCAGGCCCAGGGCGAGATCGTCGAGGACCTGCTGCTCGACGTCGGCATCCGGATCTTCGACCCCGGCCTGCCGCGCGACGAGGAGGCCCTGGACGAGCTCGAAGAAAAGGGCGTCTTCACCGACGTCCGCGAGGCCGAGGCGCGCTACCTCCCCGTGCGCCTCATGGACACCCTGCAGACCACCGGTAATTGGGGTGCGGTGCGCGTGGTGCCCGCCGGCACCGACGCGGTGGACCTGACCGTGACCGGCACCATCGTCGAGTCCAACGGCCGCCGCCTGATCCTCGCCGTGCGCGCCGCCGACGCCGCGGGCGGGACGTGGCTCGAGAAGACCTACCGGCACCGCGCCGATCCGCGCGCCTACCGCGAGTCGAAGGACGGCATCGTCTATATGCCGTTCCAGAGCCTCTACAACGAAATCGCCAACGACCTGCTGGCGGCCCGCGACCAGCGGGACGCCGGCGAGCTGCGCGAGCTTCGCGCCATCGCCGAGCTGGCCTTCGCCGCCGACCTGGCGCCCGACGCCTTCGCCGGCTTCCTCGACGTCGACCGCCGCGGACGCACCGTGCTCGCCCGGCTGCCGGCCGCGGACGACCCGATGGTCGAACGCGTGGAGAGCATCCGCGAGCGCGACTACCTCTTCGTGGACACCCTGACCGAGCACTACGCCAACTTCTACGCCCAGATGGACGAGTCCTACCGGAACTGGCGCCAGTTCAGCTACGAGGAGGAGAAGGCGCGGGCCAAGGCGCGGCGCCAGGCGCGCACGCGGAAGGTCCTCGGCGCCCTCGCCATCCTCGGCGGCGTGGTCGCCGCCGCTGAGAGCGGCCCCGAGGGCGGCGCGATCGCCGACGTCGCCGTCATCGGCGGCAGCTACGTGATCCGGAGCGGCATCGCCAAGGGCCGGGAAGCGAAGATGCACAAGGAGGCGCTCTCCGAGCTCGGTGAGTCGTTCGACGCCGCGGTCGAGCCGATGCTGGTCGAGGTCGAGGGCCGGACCCTGCGCCTGACCGGCTCGATCGAGGCGCAGTACGCCGAGTGGCGACGCCTGCTGCGCGAGATCTTCCACGCCGAGACCGGCCTGCCCCTGGATCCCGATTCCGGCGCCCCGATCACCGCAACGCCGCCGGCCGGCTCCCAGGAGAGCTGAGCCCATGGACTTCGGATCGCCGGTCCTCAAGGGGCTGACGGTGGTCTTGTTCGCGGCGCTCGCCGCGGCGGCTTTCGGCGTCTTCGTGGTGCTGCCGCAGCGGGTGGAGGAGCGGCGGCAGCCGCGGGTGGAAGGGCAGGTGGAGGCAGCGCCGGTCTCGCCGGCGCTTCGGGGGGAGCCGGGGGAGGAGCCTCGGCAGGACGGACGGCCTCGGCCGTCGAATCATCCCACCCCCAAAGCCCCCCCTTCCCTGAAGGGGGGGAATCCTCAGGACGACCCCTTCATCCAGGCCATGTCCGACGGCCTCGCGGCCCTCGACCGCCAGGACTTCGCCGCCGCCGAGGACGCTTTCAAGCGCGCCGAGCGCCTGCGGCCGAGATCGCCCGAGGCCGCCGACGGCCTGCTGCGCGCCGCCGCCGGCCGTCGCCGGACCGCCGTCGCCGGGCACCGGCTCGAGGCCGCGAGCCTGGAGGACGCGGAGGAGTGGGTGGAAGCCATCGAGCACTACGACGCGGTGCTGGCGATCGACGCCACCGTGGTCTTCGCCCAGGAAGGCCGCCGCCGCGCCGCGGCCCGCTCCGAGATCGCCGAGCGTCTGGAGGTGCACGCCGCGCAACCGTCGCGGCTCAGCGACGACGCCGTGCTCCGCGAGGCCGCGGACCTGCTCGACCGCGCCGCCGAGGTCTCCCCGGCCGGACCCCGGCACCGGCGTCAGACCGAGGTCCTGCGGGGTCTCGTGGACGCCTGGTCGACGCCGGTGCGGGCCGTACTCCGGTCCGACCAGGCGACCGAGGTCGTCGTCTACAAGGTGGGGCGTCTGGGGTCCTTCGCCGAGCGCGTCCTCGAGCTGCGGCCGGGCACTTACACCGTGGTCGGCAGCCGCCGCGGCTACCGCGACGTGCGACGTCAGCTCGTGGTCGAGCCCGGCCGCGAGCCCGCGCCGCTCACGGTGCGCTGCGAGGAGGAGATTTGAGCGCGGCGCAACCTCCGCCACCGCCACAGTCGACACGGCGCGGTCCGACGATCCGTCCGATCGACTTCAAGCCCGGCCGCTCCCCGGCGTCGCCGGCGGGCCGACGGCTGCCGCGGCTCGGCACCGTCCTCGTCCTGCTCCTGCTGGCGGCGCTGGCGGCGGCGGCCGGCTTCGTCTTCACCGCCCGCTCCGTCCTCCTCGAGGTGGCGCCGCCGCCCGATCGCCTGGCGCTGGCCGGCGGCTTCGCCTTCGAGCTCGGCGGGCGCTATCTCCTGCGGCCGGGCATCTACGCCCTGAGCGCCGACAGGGAAGGCTTCCGTCCTCTCCGCGCCAGCTTCGAGGTGGGCCGCGGCGCGCACCAGGCTTTCCGCTTCGAGCTCGAGCGCCTGCCGGGCCTGCTCACCGTGGCGGCGCCGGAAGGCGCCGAGGTATCGGTGGACGGCGAGAGCGTGGGACGCACGCCGCTCGCGGCGCTGGAGCTGGCACCCGGCGTGTACGAGGTGCGAGTGCGGGCGCCGCGCCACCGCGAGGTCGTGCGCCGGGTCCAGGTCGAGGGCGCCGGCAAGGCGCAGACCCTGGTGGTGGAGCTCGAGCCCCTGTGGGCTCCCGTCACCTTCCGCTCCGAGCCCGCCGGCGCGACCCTGCGGATCGGCGGCGACGGCGCCGGCAGGACGCCCGCGACCGTCGAGCTGCTCGAGGGCGTCCACGACTTCGAGCTGGTGCTCGCGGGCCGCAAGCCCTACCGCGGACGCGTGGAGGTGCGGGCCGGCCAGCCGCTCGCGGTGCCGCCGGTCGTCCTCGCTCCCGCCGCCGGCAACCTGGTCGTGGTCAGCGAGCCCGCCGACGCCACGGTCACCGTCGGCGGCACCTATCGCGGCGTGACGCCGCTCGACATGCGCCTCGAGCCGGGCCGCGCCCACGAGGTCCGGGTGTCGAAGGCGGGTTACGGCACGGCCTCGCGCCAGGTCGAGCTGCGCCCCGACGAGGCGCGCGAGCTCAGCGTCGAGCTCGACGCCCTCGAGGGCGAGGTGGAGGTCGTCGGCTGGCCGCCCGACGCCGACCTCTTCGTCGACGGCGAGGCGCGGGGCAAGGCGCGCCAGACCTTGCGCCTCGCGGCCGTGCCCCACGACATCGAGATCCGCAAGAGCGGCCACGCGCCATTCCGCACCACCTTGACGCCGATGCCCGGCGTGCCGCAGTCGCTCGAGGCGCGCCTGGAGACTCTCGAGCAGGCCGCGGTCGCGGCGACGCCGAGGGCGTTGCGCACCTCCGAGGGCCAGGAGCTGCTCCGCGTCGAGCCTGGGCGGTTCGTGATGGGGGCGTCGCGGCGCGAGCCGGGGCGGCGGGCCAACGAGGTGCTGCGCGAGGTCGAGCTCACCCGCGCCTACTACCTCGGCGCCCGCGAGGTCACCAACGCCGAGCTCCGGCGCTTCGAGGCCGGGCACCTTTCGGGCCAGATCGGCGGACGCACCCTCGACCTCGACGACCAGCCGGTGGTGACCGTAACCTGGGAGGACGCGGCGGCGTACTGCAATTGGCTCAGCGCCAAGGAGGGGCTGCCGCCCGCGTACGCGGTGCGCGACGGCAAGCTGACAGGCGTCGATCCGCTGTCCGCCGGCTACCGCCTGCCGACCGAGGCCGAATGGGCGTGGGCCGCCCGTTTCCCCGGAGGTCAGGCGGCTCTCAAGTATCCCTGGGGCGAGACGCTCCCTGCCGCCGGCGGCAACTACGCCGACGCCGCGGCCAGGGACGTCCTGCCGTCCGTCCTCGCCGACTACGACGACCGCTTCGCGGTGACCGCTCCGGTGGCCAGCTTCGCGCCCGACGGCCAGGGCTTCTACGACCTCGGCGGCAACGTGGCCGAGTGGGTCCACGACGTCTACGACATCCGTCCGCCGGGGGGCGAAGGGCCGGCGCGCGATCCCACGGGACCGCCGGAGGGAGAGTTCCACGTCATCCGCGGCGCGAGCTGGATGCACTCAACCGTCACCGAGCTGCGGCTCACCTTCCGCGACTACGGCGACAAGGCGCGTCCCGACGTCGGCTTTCGGATCGCGCGTTATCTGGAGGAGTAGAGGGGGCTCTGATAAGCTCTGGCCCATGATCACCAGGATCGAAGCCCTGAGCTACCGCTGCCTCCGGTACGTCTCCCACGGCAGAAGATCCGAAGGATCTGGTCTGTCTCGTCGCGGACGAGAATACCGAGCAATCCATTCTCACGCTTCTCGATCGCCCGGAGGCGCTGGCGATTCGCCGAGTCACCTTCGATATTCTCATCCATCCGGAGCATGATCCGGGCTGCCTCCTGCGTTCGCCTGAGTTCCTGCGGTCCTTGGCTGGCTGGCGAGAGCGCGCCGCGGCCATCGTGGTCGATCCTGAGATCGATGCCTGGGTTTGGAGCGATTCTCCCCGGGTGGAAGCGGTTCTCGGCTGGACGGGACGGGATCCTGATCTGAGATCGTGGTTGCGCGATCACGAGCTGCTCGATCCCTCCAGTCCCAAACCGGGCCGGCCCAAGGAAGCGGTCGAGAAGGCTCTCCAACTCGTCCGCAAGCCGCGCTCTTCGGCTCTTTACCGGCAACTGGCTCGGGAGGTCGGTCTTGCTCGGTGCGCCTGACTGCGCCAAGCCGCCAACTTTGCCGCCAGACGCTCCACGACTTCCGGATGCGCGGCCGCCGAGCGCGTGCTTGCGCGACGCCGAGGTGGTGGCGGCGGCCGACGAGCACGACGTGGCCATGGTGATGACGGGCCGGCGTCATTTCCGGCACTGAGCCCAGCGGTTGGCTGGCGCCGCCGATGCCCACCAGCGCGCAGACCCCTGCGTGGAGCGTCGTCCCTCCCGGCCATGGCAGGGTCGAAGCGTAGCACGGGGCAGCCGCCGAGAAGGGAGTCCTCAGAACGGCTTGTAGATGGCCAGGTACCCGGCGAAGGCGCCGAGCACCGGCAGCGCCCACCACAGGAAGCCGGCGAGGGCCGGCTGCTTGCGGATGAGCACGATCACGCCGCCGAAGACGATCCAGATCACGACCTTGAGGACGACCCAGAGCGGGAAGCCCAGTCCCAGCTTGGCCAAGGCGCCGAAGCCGCTCACCAGCACGATCAGCAGCCCTACGCCGTGGGCGATGCCGGTGAGCTTGCGGGCGCGGCCGTTGCCGCCGAGCACGGTCTGGATGATGGCGCCGCCGACCGCGGCGAAGACCAGGAAGAGACCGAGGACATGGAGGACCTTGTAGAGCTGAAGACTCATCGAGCCGTCCTTTCGCGTCGAGTTTCGGCGATCCTACCTCAGAGGCCGTCACTGCTCGACACAGCGGCCGTGGAAATCCATCTCCGGACTGTGGACGCCGTCGGGCGAGACCCAGTGGAAACGGCCGCTCAAAGGCCCGCCGCCTTCGAAGTCGCCCTCGTAGACGTAGCGGAGCGTCCCGTCGAAGGTCTCGAGAGCGCGCTCGAACCGGCCCGCGGCGACGCGCGCCACGGTGCCGGAGGTCAGGAAGCCGCCGAAGCGGCACTGCGACTGGTAAAGGTAGCGGAAGGCCGCGTCCGGCTCCGCCGCCGAGCCCTCCCCCGTACCCTGGATCCAGGTGCAGAGCCGCTTGCGATCGCCGCCGTGGACCTCCTCCACCTCCCAGCGCCCGCAGACCCGCGGCGCGCCCGGCGTGCCGGGGCAGGGGGGCGCCGCGGACTCCACGGCGGCGAGCATCTCGCGGGCCAGGCGCACCGCGGCGGCGCCGGCGGGCACCGCCCGGGCCTTGGCCTGACGCCCCCGGCTGCGGACCACGCCGGCAGGCGGCTCAGCGCCGGGCTCGGCGTCGGCGCAGACGTCCTCGAGGATCATCCGGCCGTCCTCGTGCGGCACGTCGACCCAGTGGACGAGCGCCTCCACCTCGCCCGCCGCCGGTGCCGCGGGATCGCGGTAGCTGCACACCAGGCGCCAGAAACGGCCACTTCCGAGGACGAAGGGCACCGGCTCGTCCACCCGCCAGACGCCGGTCGTGCGCTCGACGACGAGCACGAGGTCGCGGCCGTCGTCGCCGCGCCAGGTCGCCGGGCAGCGGTAGTCGATCGGTCGGCTCGCCGCGGCGGACGGCAGGAGAACCACGAAGGCGAACAGCGTGGCCCACCTCATCGGGCAAGACTATCAGCCCCGTCGGGGCCGGGCGCACGCCGTGCGCCCCTACACCTCGGGGCCGGGCGCACGCCGTGCGCCCCTACACCTCGGGGCCGGGCGCACGCCGTGCGCCCCTACACCCAATCCGCGGCGGCGGCCCTTCACGGCGCCTCGCCGGAGCGAAGCCACCAGGCGGCCAGCAGCCCGAGACGCCGGACCTCCGGCGTGGCGTGGACCTGCCGGGCACGGTTCAGGATCTCGCGGGCGCCGAGCGGATCGCCGGCGAGCAAGGCCCGGCGAGCCGCGAGGCGCAGGCGCAGCCCGCGCACCGCCAGACGCATCAGCGGCTCGAGGTCCGCGCCGCACCGCGAGCAGGCCGCCGAGCCCCGAAAACGCGCCCGGCACACCGGACAACGGTATGTCGAACGGTGGTCTGCCGGAGGGTGAGCCTCCTCCTGCCCGCTCACTTGCCCTCCACGAAGAAGAGCAGCTCGTCGAGGTCGGCGCTCGCCGCGGTGACGGCGCGCAGGTCGCCTCGGGCGATGGCGCTCTCGATGGCCTCGCTGAGGTCGATCGCCTCCTCCTGGTCGTCGTCGTGCATCTTCGCGAGCATCTGGCGCGAGCGGTCCTGGAGCCGCCGCGCCTGGCGGGTCGCCTTGTCCCAGACCGGGTCCTCGGACGGGGGCTCGCCGAACGGCTCGCCGAACGGCTCGCCGTCGGCGTCCTCGGCCGTCTCGGCGCCCCCCACCTCGTCGCCGCCCGACCAGCCCTCTTCCGCCGCGGCGGCGAAGAAGGAGCCCGCCTCGTCGAAATCGAGAGGATGGAGCTCCGCGAGCCGCCGGCGGGCGTCCGCGATCTCGGCAGGGCTCCGGCGCTCGAGGGCGCGGGAGATCGTGATCTGCTTCGACTTGCCGGTGCTCTTCTCGATCGCGGCGACCTGCAGGATGCCGTCGAGGTCCAGGCTCATGCGGCAGAGGATCTCGCTGGGCTCGGGCGTGCGGGTCAGGCCCTCGACGCGGAACTCGCCCACCGGGACGTTCTTGAGCGCGTCCGGGTCGTCGCCCTGGAAGATCTCGATCTCGACCGCGCTCTGGTAGGGCGAGGCCGTGTAATAGCTCTCGGAGCGGGTCGCCGGCAACGGCGTGTTGCGGCGGATGAGCGGACGGTAGCAGTACGCGTAGGGCCGGCCGCCGAGGTCCCCGATGTGCGAGGGGCCGAAGGAATAGGGCGAGACGTCGACGAGCACGCGGTCGACCGCGCCGCCGGCGAGGCGGGTGGCGAGCACGCCGGCCCCCAGGGCCACGCAGAGGTCGGGGTGGACCTCCTGGCGGGGGACGAGGCCCACGTGCTCCTCGAGTAGCCGGGCGATCAGGGGGGTGCGCGTGGCCCCGCCCACCAGGATCAACGCGTCGAGGTCGGCGGCCTTCTTGCCCGCGTCGTCCATGGCCCGGGACACGCTGTCGAGCGTCGACTCGACGAGCGGACGGATCATCTCCTCGTAGTCGGCGCGCGCGATCTCCAGGTCGAGGTGGAGGGGCACGCCGGAGGCTTCGGCGAGGTGCTCTTCCCGCACCGGCGCGTAGGGCGCGTCGCTGAGCTTCTTCTTGGCCTCCTCGGCCGCCATGACCAGCCTCGCCCAGGCCGCCGGACGGCCGCTCCTCAGGTCGACGCCGTGGCGCTCCTCGAAGGAAGCGGCCAGCTTCTCGACGAGGAGCTCGTCGAAGTCGTCGCCGCCGAGCCGGTTGTTGCCGTGGCTGGCCAGCACCTCGGTGACGTTGCCCTCCAGGTGGACGAGCGAGACGTCGAAGGTGCCGCCGCCGAGGTCGTAGATCAGCACCGTGCTTGCCCCCGTGGGGTTCGTGCGCCCTGCGCCGTAGCCGTAGGCCAGGCTGGCGGCGGTCGGTTCGTTGAGGATGCGCAGCACCTCGAGGCCGGCGAGCTCGCCGGCCTCGCGGGTCGCCTGGCGTTGGGCGTCGGAGAAGTAGGCAGGGACCGTGATCACCGCCCTGGCGGCCGGCCGGCCGAGCTCCTGCTGCGCCCAACCGGCCAGGGTGCGCAGGATCAGGGCCGAGATCTCCTGGGGCGTGAAGGTCTGCTCGCCGAGCGTCACCGACTCGCCGCTGCCCATCTTGCGTTTGACGCTGCGCGCCGTCCTCTCGGGGTGGAGCAGGTACTGGTTGCGGGCCGGCTCGCCCACCAGGACCTCGCCTTCCGGCGAGACCCCCACGCAAGACGGGAGGATCTTCATTGCTCCCGGGCCGAGGACCCTGACCCGGTCGCCGACCCACGCCGCGATCTCGGAGTTGGTCGTGCCCAGGTCGATGCCTACGACAAGGGAATCCGCCGCCGTCATTCCTGGTTCTCCTGAGGGTCGTCGCCGCCGGTGAATCCGGCTGGCGAGGCCGTCCGTCCCGTCTCGTCCCGTCTCGCTCTGCCCACCTTCACCCGCGCCGGGCGCAGGACCTCGTCGCCCCAGGCGTACCCGCGCTGGTAGACCTCGATCACGGTGCCGTCGCTCCCCGGCGAGGCCTGCGCCACGTCGACCACCGTCATGGTGTGGGGGTCGAAAGGCTGGCGCAGGCTCTCGAGCGGCCGCACGCCGAGGCGGTCGAGCTCCTCGTCGAGGCGTTCGAGGCTCAGGGCGTAGCCCTTCGCGAGCGCCCGCGCCGCCGCCAGCGGACGCTCCCAGGCGTCGCGCAGCCGGCGGAAGAGGCGCAACGCCCGCGGGGCCGCGGACGGCATCTCGGCGAGCTGGTCCGCCGCCGTCCGGTAGCCGCGATCGAGGCGGTCGCGCAGGTCGAGGAGCACGCCGACCGTCTGCCGCCGGACGCGGCGCTCGAGCTCGCTCGCGGATCGTGCGTCGCGCTCTTCGCGCTGGCCGAGGGCCTCCTCGGCGACGCGGCGGGCTTCGGCCAGGGCGTCCTGATGGGCGTGCCGCGTCGCCTCGAGAGCCGCTCCCAGCGGAGCGACCTCGTCCGTCAACCGCTGGAACGCGCGCCCCTGGAGACGGACCTCCTGCGTCTGGGCGGTCACGGCGAACCACAGCGAGTAGAGGTCGGCGGGGCTCGAATCCTCGTCCCCCTCGGCCGCGTCCTCGAGCTCGGCGAGGAGCTCGGCGGCGATGCCCTGCGGCGGCTCGGGACGGGCCAGGGTCTCGTCGAGCCACGCCGCGAAGCGCTCGACGAGCCGGCGCCGGGTCTCATCGGCAGGCGGCGTCTCGGCAGGCGGCGTCTCGGCAGTCGGCGTCTCGGTCGGCTCCACGGTCATTTCGGCTCCTTGCTCGTGGCGGGGCGCTCGCGGATCGCCGCCAGCCAGGGTTCCGGCCCCACGTGGCGCCGCTCCATCGGCATCCCCTCGAGCAGCGACGCGAACGGCGCTTCGGGATCGGCGTCGAGGATCCGGGTCCGTCGCCGCCGCGGGTCGCGCAACGCCTCGTAGGCGTCGCGAACGCGTTCGAACTCCCGCGGCGAACGGTCGGGGGGAAACTCCTCGACGTTGCGCAAATAGGCGGCGCGGATCTCCTCGTCGCCGGCCTCGGGCGTCACGCCGAGAATCGTCTCCGGAGTATCTTTCATTACCTCCTGCGCTTTCTTCCGCGGCGCCGCCGGCGCGTGGGCCAGGTGAAGCCGCTCGCCCGGAGCTCGAGGAGGGCTTCGTGGATCCGCCGGGCGAGGTCGGGGTCGAGACGCTCGAGAGTTTCGGGGTCGGGTACGTCGCCGCCGGGGCCGCCGTACTTGAGCGTCGCTTCCATCATCAGGCGTAGGAGACTCGGAGGCAACCCTCCGAGCTCGAGATCGGCGGGGAAGTCCGGCCCTTCGTCGTCCTCGTCGAGCCGCTCGATCCCCAGCTCCGCGCGCCGCCGGGTACACTCCGGGCACGGGCAGAAGGGGTCGAAGTCGAGCGCGCCGCCGTCATCGTCGTCGTCCTCCGGCTCGGCGGGGAATTCGCGGGCTTCCACCTCGCGGCGCAGGATCTCGGCGACCTCGTCGCCGCTCAGGTCGACCGGTCCGGCCATGCCGAGGCTCATCAGCTCTCCCAGCGGCATGTCGTCCGTCCGGCGGGCCTTCTCCACCACTTCCGAGAGGAGCTCGGGATCGCCCTGGCGGCGCGCCAGCGCGATGGCGGCGTGGAGACACTCCAGGGCGCGGTCCGGCGCCCACGGCGGAAGGCTCTTGCCGCGCAGGGTGAGGAATCGGGCGCGGTTCGGCCCTTCCTGCGCCAGCCCCACGCCGGCGGCGGCGTAGGCCAGCTCGGGCAGCCAGCTCGCCAGGGCGGCCTCGGCGAGCGCCAACAGCTCCTCCGGCGTCCGCGTGGACGCGGAGCGCAGCTCGTCGATCAGGGCCTTTTCCCAGCGGTCCGGGATCGCCAGGCCGATCCCCAGCGCCGCGGCGAGCGACGCGGCGCGGGCCACCGCCGGCACCACCCGGCCGCGGTCCGCGCGCGGCGCCCGGCGCGTCGGCGAGGGATGCCAGCGCGGGCCGAGCTCGCACTCCGCGGCCAGGCCCAGGAGCACGAGCAGCGTCGCCGCCTCGCTCGCGAGCTCACTCGCGAGCTCGGCGCGGCACCGCTTCGCCTCGGCCTTGTCGCCGCGCCTGGCCGCGGTGGCCCAGCGCAGGGCCGCGAGCAGGGCGGGCCCGTCGCCCGACCGGAGTTGCGGCAGCTCGGCGAGCGCGGCCACGTCCTTGTCGGCGAGGTGCGGCAGGTTCTGGCGCAGGTGACGAAACGTCATGGCCACGAGCAGGCGCTGCCGGGCCCTGCGGACCTCGGGGCTCAGGCGGTCGAGCTCCTCCGCCGTGGCGACGAAGCCGAGCGCCTTCTTGAACGCGCCGCGTCCCTCCGCCGCGGCCGCGAGGTGGAGGAGGGGAGCGACGTCCTCGGGAAAGGCGGCGTGCCAGGCGAGCGCCACCCGGTCGGCCTCCTTGACGCGACGCCGGCGCCGGCTCCACGCCAACCATTGACGGTACGCCTCCGGCCCGCCGTGCTCGGCCGCCCGCGCGAAGAGGCGCTCGGGACGCAGGAAGTCGAGCTCCGCGTCGCGGTCGGCCATGCGCGGCGCCAGGGCCTGCAGGTGCGGGGGTTGATCGGCGTAGAAGGCTCCGAACCCGGAATTCTTGAGATACGCCGCGCGTGCCTTCTCGAGCTCGCGGGCGTCGAGATGGGCCAGGAGCTCGGCGACGTGGAGATGGAGCGCCGCGGCCTCGGGGCCCTCGGCGGCGAACCTGCCCTCGGCCACGGCGTGACGGAAAAACCGCTCCCAGGCCGAGCACGCCACGAAGACGTCCTGTCGGGCCTCGCAAGCGCGGGCCAGCAGACGCCAGTAGCACGCCTCGTGCAGCACCGGGCCGCCGAGGGCGTCGCGGACCCGCGCCACCGGCAGGTCGCTCACGAAACACCGCACCGCGACCTCCTGCCGGAACCGCTCCATGCGCTCCGGCGCATGGCTCGCAACGAGCCTCGCCGTGCGGCGCACGCCGGCGACGATGCGGGACGGATTCCCCTCGGCGAAGGCGTCGTCGAGCTTGCGCATCTCGGCGCGCAGCCGCCGGCTCGCGCCCTGGACCGCCGCGACCAGCGCGGCGGACGCGGGCGGCAGCTCGCCGCCGCCCGTCCCCTGGGTCATCGCGCGCAAGGCGGGCACGGCGCGCAGCGGGGCGGGCAAGACGCCGTCCTGCGCGCCACCGTCCTGCCAGGTGCTCTCCATCACGTCGAGGGTCCGCGCGCAGGCCTCGTCGTCGCCGCGGTAGAACGCGTCGAGAGCGCGCACCAGCAGCTTCCAGGGCGCCAGCGGGCTGCGCCGGGAGACCTCCTCCGGAGCGATCGTGGCCGGATCGTCGACCGCTCCCCGGGTGACCGCCTCGAAGGCTCGCAAGACGGCGGCCGCGCCGCGTTTCAGAGGGTGGTCGTCGGGGAGGGCGCCGCTCGTGGCCAGGCGCTCGAGGTCGGTGACCTCACAGCGGACGACGTTCTCGATCGCCGCGCGCTCGGCCTCCGGCGTCTCGGGATCGGCGAGCGGGCGCAGCAGCTCGTCGATCTCGCCCCGGCGCGCCCGCAGGACCGCCGCGAGCTCTTGCGTCCGTGCCCCGGCGCCGGCGAAGCGGCGGCACACGAGGTCCACGAGCGCCGCGGCCTCCGTGTCCAGGCCCTCCGCCGCGAGGTCTCGGGCACGGGCCACGTAGGCGTCGATCAGCACGCCCTCCGACTCCGCCGTCGCCTGCTGCTTGTGGGCGGCCTTGGCCTGCTCCAGGGCCGTCCGGGTCCGGCCGCTCCCGATCAGACGGGCGACGGCGGCGGCGCCGGCGGGCCGGCTCGCCGGCGCCGGTCCCTTCCTGGGCCGCTTCCGGTTGCGTTTGCGTTTGCGGGACATAGGTCGATGGCCGCAGTCTACAGAGTCCTCTCTGCGTTTCGGTAGGCTGGCGGTCGACAATCGTCGATTAGAATCCTCCACCATGACGCGGCTTGACGGCATTCTGCCACCGATCACCACCCCCTTCGACGGCCGCGGCGAGCTCGACCTCGCCGCGATCGAGCGCAACCTCGAACATTACAACGCCACGCGCCTCGCGGGTTACGTGGCGTTCGGCTCGAACGGCGAGGCCGTGCACCTCACGAGCGAGGAGCGGGCGCGGGTGCTCGCGGCGGTGCGGCGGGCGGCCGCCCCCGGGCGTGCCGTGGTGGCCGGGGTCAACGAGCTCTCGACCCGCGCCGCCGTGGCGGCGACCCGCGCCGCAGCCGACGCCGGCGCCGACGCGGCGCTGGTGATCACGCCGTATTTCTACAAGCAGGGGATGACCCAGGAGGTCCTGCGCCGTTTCTACCTCGAGGTGGCCGACGCCTCGCCGCTGCCGGTGCTGGTCTACAACGTGCCGCAGAACACCGGCGTGGTGATCGAGCCGGCGACGCTGGCCGAGCTCGCCGCCCATGAGCGCATCGTCGGCGTCAAGGACAGCGCGGGCAACCTCGGCGCGCTGAGCGACACGGTGCGGCGCGCCCCCGCCGGCTTCCGGACGCTGGTGGGCAACGCCGGCGTCCTCTACCCCGCCCTGCTGATGGGCGCCGCCGGCGCCGTCCTGGCGGTGGCCTGCGTGGCGCCGGAGGCCACGGTGGAGCTCTACGAGGCGGCGCGCGCCGGCGAGCACGAGCGGGCGCGCGACCTGCAGCACCGCCTGGCGCCGCTGGCCCACCTCGTGACGGCGGGCTACGGCGTCGCCGGCCTCAAGGCGGCGCTCGACCTGGCGGGCCTCTACGGCGGGCCGCCGCGGGGACCGCTGCAGCCGCTCGGCGGCGCCGAGCGCGAGCGTCTCGCGGCGGCGATGCGCGAGACCGGTCTCTTCTCGCACGCCGCCGCATGATGAGCGCCGCCTATCTGCTCGACGCGGCCGTCTTCGTCGTCCTCCAACTCGGCTCCCTCGCCGTCATCGCCCTCAGCGCCTGGGTTTTCGGCGAGACGGCGCTCGACCGCCTGGGCCTGGACGAGCCGGCGGAGCGCCGGGCGCTCGCCACCGCCCTCGGGCTCGGGATGATCGCCCAGGCGCTCTTCTTCCTGGGCCTCGCCGGGCTGCTCGAGCGTCCGCTGGTCCTGGCGCTGCTCGCCCTGGGCCACCTGCCGTGCCGCTGCGTCTGGCGCCGGCTCCTGAGCGGCCTGCGCTGGCGGCTCGCGGCGCCGGCCCTGCTCGTGGCGCCGTCCGCGGCCTTGGCGCTCTACCCGCCCACCGGCTTCGACGCCACGGTCTACCACCTCCCCTACGTCGAGGCGTTCATCGCCGCCGGCCGCCTCACCTTCGCCGCCGACCTGGTCTTTCCGGTCTTTCCCCAGGCCGTCGAGATGGGCTTCGTGCTCGCCTTCTTCCTCGGCGGCGAGGCCGCGGCCCAGCTCACGCAGGTGCTCTCGCTCGGGCTGGTCGCCGCCCTTGCCGCCGCCTGGGGGCGGCAGCTCTTCTCGGCGCGCGCCGGCCGCTTCGCCGCGGCCCTGTGGCTGGGCACGCCGCTCGCCGTGTGGATCGCCGGCATGGCCTACGTCGACCTGGGGCTCACCCTCTACGTGACGGCGGCCTTCTATTGCTGGGAGCGGTGGCGGCGCGGCGGCGACCGGCGCTGGCTGGCGCTGGCTGGCGTCTTCGCGGGGCTGGCGGCGGGCACGAAATACCTGGGGCTGTTCTTCTGCGGCGCCCTGTTCGCGCTGACGGCGGTCCGCGTCGCGGCGTTTCGTGCAGGGAGACCCTGGCGGCCGCTGGCGGCGTTCGCGGTCGCCGCGGCCGTCGTCCTCGCTCCCTGGTACGCGCGCATCGTCTACCACACCGGCAACCCGGTTTTCCCGTTCTACCCGGCCATCTTCGGAGCCGGCGAGTGGACGCCGCCGCGCGCTCCGACCTCGACGGCGGCGACCACCCTGGCGTCGCGGGCGGTGGACGGGCTCGGCTTCCTGGTGCGGGTGCCGTGGACCGCCGTCTTCGACCGCGAGGTCTTCCATTTCCAGGCGCCGCTCACGCCCTTCTATCTGGTGCTGATCCCGCTCTGCGCTCCGCGCGTCCTCGGCCGGGCGGCGGCGCGGCGCCTGCTGCTGCTCGCCGGCGTCTACGGCCTCTTCTGGCTGACCATGGTGCGTGACGTGCGCTTCCTGCTGCCGGCCATGCCGGCCCTGAACGTGGCGCTCGCCGGCGGGCTCGACCTGTGGACGCGGAGGTGGCGCCACCGCGTCGCGGTGGCGGGGATCGCGGCCGTCCTCGCCGCGCCCGGCCTCCTCTATGGCGTCTACAAGGTCTGGGAGCGGGGAAGCCTGCCGGTGACCGCGGACGCGCGCGCCGACTACCTGTCGGCGGCCCTGCCGGGCTACGACGCCGTCCGTTGGCTCAACGAGAACGCGGGCGACGAGTACACCGTCTACGCCTTCGGGGAGCGGCTGCGCTACTACGCCGACGGCCGCTTCCTCGGCAACTGGCTGGGACCGGCGAGCTTCCACCGGGTCTCGGCGTCGCTCGGCAGCGGCAGGGCCTTGCACGCGAAGCTGCGGGAGCTCGGGGCCTGCTACTTCCTCGCGCCCGACGCCTGGCCGCTGCCGGACGACGCGTTCTTCGCCGAGCGGTTCCGCGTCCGCTGGCGCGGCTCGGGCTTCACCGTCTACGAGACCTGCGACCCGTGACGCCGGCGGCTCTCCGCAGCTCGCTGCCGAGGAGCGCCTCCGGCTCCTGGGCGAGGATCCGCTGGACGAAGAGCGGAACCTGGTAGACGTACCGGCCGTGCTTTCCCCCCCGATCCCCCCCAGGGGGGCCGTCCTCACGCCCCAGAACGTACGCCAGCTCCAGACGCCGCAGCGAACGCTGCAGCCGGTCCCCCTCCACCGCGAGGTCCAGCTCGGAGAGGACGCGGAGCGCGTCCTCCAGGGTGAAGCCGCCGTCCCGGACCGTGGCGTAGACCAGGACGCGGTCGAGACGGCTCCTCTCCTTGTCGGGACCGCCAGCCCTCCCCAGCCGCCGAGCGCGTCGTCGATCGCCCAGCTCCCGAGGGCCGCGTCCACGGCCTCGGACGAGATCACGCGTTCCCGTGAGCCGAGTCCCTTGAGGATCTCGTTGCAGGCGATCGAGATCAGGTTGGCGCGTCGCCCGGTCGCGGCCACGAGACGGTCGACGAGGTCGTCGGACGCGTAGCTCAGGCCATGGTCGCCATCGGACGCGTGGCGAGGTCGCGGCAGGCGTCGGCCTCCAGGGCGCCGACGCGGAGCGTCTCGCCGAAGTTGCGCAGCGGCGACTGGTAGTCGAGCACTGCCGCGGCGTAGAGGTCCCAGAAGCCGGCCAGGATGAAGTGGCAGCGCCCCTCCTCGGAGAGGCTCCGCAGACGCGGGTGAGCCGCACCTGCGAAGCGATGATCCGCGCCAGCACCGTCACCGGATCGGCGGCGAGGAAGAGCTCGGTGAGCTGCGAGCCCGAGGGCACGACCTGGAGGCTCGTCAGGTCCGAGCCGGCGAGACGGTGGAGCTCGTCCTGGCGGGCGGGATCGGCGGCGACCACCAGGGTCACCTGGTCGCGGGTCTCGGGACGCGCCCGCAGACGGGCGAGCACGTCGGCCGCGGCGCGGTCCGCGGGCGGCAGGTGGAGGAGGCCGTGGTCGAGGTTGAGCGGAAAGTCGGCGCCGAACGGCAGGGTCCGCAGCTCGGCGTCGGCGTCCGCGGGCTCCGGCTCGACGCCGAGGCGGTCGGCGAGCCGGCGGCAGCGCGACGCCACGTCCCACAGCCGCACGGTGCCGTCAGAGGAGCCCGAAGCCAGGGTCCTGCCGTCCGGGCTGAAGGCCACGGATTGGACCACGTCAGTATGGCCTTGGAGGGTTTCGAGCGCCGTGCGGCTGGCCACGTCCCACAGACGCACGGTGCCGTCATAGGAGCCCGAAGCCAGGGTCTTGCCGTCCAGACTGAAGGCCACGGAGTGGACAAGACTCGCCCGGCTGATCCCGGCCAGAAGCGACTCGACGTTCTCGAAGTGCTCTCCCTCCTCGACGAGAGGAGGAAAGGACGGCATCGCTACCACGGCGCCGGCGGCCAGAAATCCCAGCACCAGCCACGCCGTCAATCGCATGCCAGCACCTGTCAGCCCACCTCGCGCACCACGTCGCACCGCCACTTCAGCCGTCGGTCGCGCACACCGAGGACGTTGCTCCAATAGAGCCGCCTCAAGAGGCTGTCGGCGAGCCAGGGCCTGACGCGTCCCAGGTCCTCCTGCTCCAGCCACACGCAGATCTGCCGCCGCTTGTCGGGGTCCCTGTCAAGAGGCGTGAAGAGATTCCACACGAAGTCATACTCGCTGAGAGCCTCATGGTCGTCACTCGTCTCCGAGCGCCGCCGTCGTTCCAGGCAGAAACGCACCAATCGTGGATGCCCGCCGCACAGATCGAGGATGGCCTGGGCGGCCGGACGGTCCAGCTCGACGGTCGGGAACTCTCGGCGCTGCCAGGCGAGGACGTCCTCGGCCGTGGGTTCCGGCCAGTCGATGCGCTCGGCCGAGTTGAGGATCGAGTACTGGCCCTCCTCGTATTTCAGCGCTGCCAGTTGCCCACCGCCGCTGAGGACGACCCAGAGATTCTGGTGGTGGCACTCGCTCAAAGCTCGCAACACCCTCCCCAGTTGACACCGGCCGTCCGCGGCTCCTTCTTCGAATCTGCTCACCAGCAAGAAGAGCCGTTCACCCCGACGCAATCGGCGATCGATCTCGTCCTCCCACTGCGTGGCGCTGGAGATCTCTTTCGTGAAGCCGCACTGGCGGCCGAGCCAGGCGAAGTATTCCTCGGACGTGGCCTCGAAACTCCCAGGTGGCGTCACGTGAAGCGTCGCCGAGGCGCCGCGAATCGTCCGAGCGCGTTCCGAGATCCCCGCGATCACTTCGGGCTCCGCCCGGTCGGCCTGGGCCAGGAGCAGGACGATCGGATTACGGTTCAACGTGTCGAAGACGTCGTCGATCAGACGTTCCGCGCCGCGAGGGTCGGACGCCTCCTCGTCGGTGGCGGCCTTGCCGGGAAACGCCGGACGCGTCCGCCCCGGAAACGGCGGCGGCTCCAATGGACGACCGCGTCCGCGCGTGAGCCCGGCGAGAAGACGCTCGCGGGCCGCGTCCTCGTCGAGCCCCACGAGGTCGACGTGGACGATCGTCCTCAGCAGACCGTCGAGCTGCGTCTTCCGCACCTGGACCGGGACCAGCTTGCGCTTCTCGCCGACCGGGTCGTCGGCGAAGGCCGCCGTCCACTCGGCCTTGCCGAAGGCCGAGCGCAGGTAGTCCGGCGAGAGGACGGCGAGCGTCCGCTTCGAGCCGTTGGCGGCCTTGTCCATCTCGACGACGAAGTTCGAGCCGGCGGGGAAGTCCCAGGCCTGGAGGACGGTCGAGTAGCCGGCCTGCTCGAGCTGCCAGGCGATCCACACGGCCCAGGGCTCGTCGTTGGCCGTGTAGCTGACGAAGAAGTCCTTCATCCGTCCCTCCTTCTCGGATCCGATGGCTGCAAGCGTCCCGTAGTGTACAGGAGATCCGCGAGCCCTGGAGCCGACCCATCTTGCCTCCGTCCGCGCCCGCCAGTGACTGAAGTCACTGGCTACCTCTCCACCGTCCCTTCGGGACGAGGAGTGGCGGCAACAGGACGGTGAGGGCCCGTCCAGGACCGTGAATTGCAGTGCCGCGCGCCTCCGGCTCTTGGGCGAGGACGGTCGGGCTCGCTGAGCCGGAGCGTCACGATATGGTGCATCGCCAGCAGCAATACGTGCTCGTCCGCCGCCGTCCGCAGCAGGGTGAGGCGCAGCAGCGGCCCACGGTCGAGCCGGAACGGACCCGCCGCGTCGTCGCGGCGGCGGCGCTCGACCTCGGCGCGGCGCTTCGGCGCCGGCGGGTCCAGGAGGTCGACGACCGCGAGGCGCGGCGCCGCGGCGTCGGCGATCACCTGCACCGGGCGTCCGTCGTGGGCCGCGAAGACGGTGCGCAGGGTCTCGTGACGGCGCTCCACCGCGGCCAGCGCCGCCGCCAGCGCGCGGGCGTCGAACGGGCCCCGCAGCTCGTAGGCGCGGGCGACGTTGTAGGCGCTGCGGCCGGGCATCAGCTCGTCGAGGAACCACAGCCGCTCCTGGCCGAAAGCCAGCGGCGGCGCCTCGCCGGGCAAACGGCGCGGGATCGGCTCGGCCGTGACCTGGCCGCCCATCAGGCGCTGCGCGGCGCGCGCCAGGCCGGCCACCGAGGGCGCTTCGAAGAGCTCGGCGAGCGGCACCTCGACGCCGGCGGCGTCGCGCAGCCGCGCCAGCACCCGGGTGGCGAGCAGCGAATGACCGCCGAGGTCGAAGAAGCTCGTGCGGACGCCGATCTCGTCACGCTTCAACAGGTCCCTCCAGATCGTCGCCACGAGCTCTTCGAGCGGCGTGCGCGGCGCTTCGGCTCCGGCGTCCGCGGCCGGCGTCTCCGGATCGGGCAACGCCCGGCGGTCGACCTTGCCGTTGGGGGTCAGCGGCAGCTCCGCGAGGACGACGAAGGCCGCCGGCACCATGTAATCCGGCAGCGTCGCGGCCAGGAAGGCGCGCAGGTCCTCGGCTCGGACCTCATCGGCCGCCGGCACCACGTAGGCCACCAGCGCCAGAGCCCCCGCCAGCGGGCGGGCCGTCACTTCCGCCTCGCGCACCGCCGGGTGCCGCCGCAGACGAGCGTGGACCTCGCCGAGCTCGACCCGGAAGCCGCGGATCTTGACCTGGGAATCGATCCGACCCTGGAAGTCGAGGCGGCCGTCGCGCCGGTGGCGCACCAGGTCGCCGGTGCGGTACAGGCGGTCCCCCGGAGCCGCCGCCCAAGGGTCGGGCACGAAGGCGGCCGCGGTCGGCGCCGGCCGCCGCCGGTAGCCGCGGGCGAGGCCGCGGCCGGCGAGCAGGAGCTCGCCGGGCACGCCCACCGGCACCCAAACGAGGTCGCGGTCGGCCACGTAGGCGCGGGTCCCGTCGATCGGGGTGCCGATCGACGGCGGTCCGGAGTTTGCGCAGACATCGGCGGCGTCGACGTCGCCGGCAGTCGCCACCACGGTGTTCTCGGTCGGCCCGTAGTGGTTGACCAGCCTCCAGCCCAGCTCCGGGTCAGGCCGCTGGCCGAGGCGGTCGCCGCCGGTGAGCACCGTCCGCAGGGCCGCCGGGCGGCGGGAGGGGGCGAGATCGCGGGCGGCGTCCATCACCGCTTCGGCCAGGGGCGTCGCCAGGAAGGTCCGGGTGACGCGCTCGCGGGCCAGCCACTCGAGGAGGCGGTCGGGGGCGCCGCGGGTCGCGGCGTCAGCCACGTGCAGGCTGGCGCCGGCGGCCAGGTAGGGCCAGAGCTCCCACACCGAGGCGTCGAAGGCCGGGCCGGCGAGCACCGTGGCGCGGTCGGCGGCACTCACGCCGTGGTAGTCGCGGTGCCAGGCTACGAGCTGCGCGAGGCCGCGATGGCGGAGCTCGACGCCTTTAGGCGTCCCCGTCGAGCCCGAGGTGTAGATCACGTAGGCGAGGTCGTCGGCGGTGACCGGCTCCGGCGACGCGACGGCCGCCGGCAGCGCCGTGTTGACCTCGAGCGCCGGGATCGCCGTCGCCGGCAGCCGTTCCCGGAGCGCGTCGTGGAACAGCAGGGCAGCGGCGCCGGAGTCGGCGAGCATCAGGTCGAGACGCTCGCGCGGGTAGGCGGGATCGAGCGGCAGGTAGGCGGCGCCGGCCCGCAGCACGGCGAGGGCCGCCACCACCATCTCCGCGCGGCGGTCGGTGGCGATCGCCACCACGGCCCGCGGCCGCACGCCGCGGGCGGCGAGCGCCACCGCCAGGCGCGCGGCGCGCGCTTCGAGCTCGGCGTAGCTGAGCACCGTCGACGGATCGGTCACCGCCACGGCGTCGGGCGCCGCGGCCGCCCGCGCCGCCACCAGCTCGTGGACCGGCGCCAGGGTCTCGCCGCCAGGCGGCGGATTCCAGGCGGCGAGCTGGAGACGCTCGGCCGCGGTCAGGAGCGGCAGTTCGCGCAGGCGCCGCGCGGGGTTCTCGACGATGCCGCCGAGAAGCGCCTGGTAGTGGTGCCACATCCGCTCGACGGTGGCGCGGTCGAAGACGTCGGCGCTGTGTTCCCAGACCATGGTGAGCGCCTCGCCGCCGGAGAGCCGGCGGCCGACGCGCTGTTCGGCCAGCGGCTTGACCACCACGTTGAGCTCCGCCTTGGCCGAGCCGTTGTGCCATTCGAAGAGCTCTGCCGTGAGGCCGGCGAAGTCGAGGTCGGGCACCGGCGCGTCGTGGAAGCTGAAGAGCACCTGGAAGAGCGGGTTGCGCGACAGGTCGCGGTCGGGCTGCAGCTCCGCGACCAGCTTTTCGAAGGGCAGGTCCTGGTGGTCGTGGGCCTCGAGCATGGTGCGGCGCACCTGGGAGAGCAGGTCGGGGAAGGCCAGGCCGCCGCGCACCGTGGCGCGCAGCACCACCGTGTTGACCACCATGCCCACGAGCTGCTCGAGCTCGCGCAGCCGGCGGTTGGCCAGGCCGCTGCCGAGCAGGAAGTCGCGCTGCCCGGTGTAGCGGTAGAGCAGGGCGTCGAAGGCCGCCAACATGGTCATGAAGAGCGTCGCGCCGAGGCGCCGGGCCGCCTCGCGCAGCGCGGCGTAGAGGTCGGCCGGCAGGTCGACGCGCACGCAGCCGCCGCGGAAGCTGTGGGAGCGCGGCCGCGGCCGGTCGGCCGGCAGCTCGAGCAGCGGCGGGCCGCCGGCCAGCCGCCGCCGCCAGTAGCCGAGCTGGTGAGCCAGGGCCTCTCCGCTCATCCACCGGCGCTGCCACACGGCGAAGTCGGCGTACTGCGCCGGCGGCTCGGGCAGGGGCGAGGGCTTGCCGCGATGGAAGGCCTCATAGAGCTCCCGGAGCTCCCGCAGGTAGATGGCCAGGGACCAGCCGTCGTGGACGAAGTGGTGCTCGACCTGGAGGAAGAGGTGGTCGCGGGCCCCGAGGCGCCAGAGCCGCCAGCGCAGGAGCGGCAGCGCGGTGACGTCGAAAGCGCGCGCCATCTCCGCGCGGACCCCGCGCTCGGCGGCCGGCAGGCGCTCGGCCTCGGGAAGGTGGGTCAGGTCCTCGACCGGCAGCTCCACGCGCAGCTCGGGATGGATCACCTGGCGCGGCCGGCCGTCGACCGCCGGGAAGGTGGTGCGCAGCACCTCGTGGCGGCGCACGAGCTCCTCAAGGGTGCGCCGCAGCACCGCGGGGTCGAGCTCGCCGCCGAGGCGCAGCGTGAACTGGAAGTTGTAGGCGACCGCCTCCGGCGCGAGCTGCAACAGGAACCAGATGCGCTCCTGCGGGAAGGAGAGCGGGATCGGCCGGTCGCGTGGGGCCTGCCCGATCGGCGGCGGCTGGGGCGCCCGGCCCGCGGGCGCTTCGCACTCGAGCGCCCGGGCGAGCGCGGCCACGGTGGGATTCTCGAAGACCTCGGTAAGCGGCAGCTCGCGGCCCAGCTCCTGGCGCACCCGGCTGACGATCTGCGCCGCCACCAGCGAGTGGCCGCCGAGCTCGAAGAGGTCGTCGTCGGCGCCGACCTCGTCGAGCGCCAGGAGCTCGCCCCAGATGGCCGCCAGCGCCGTCTCCAGACGGCCGCTGGGCGCCGCGTAGGGCTGGGAGAGCTCGGGCCGGCGGCGGCCCGGGGCCGGCAGGCCGGCGCGGTCGATCTTGCCCGTCGGCGTCATCGGAAAGGCGTCGAGCAGGACGAAGACGGAGGGCACCATGGCCTCGGGAAGCCGCTCGGCGAGCCAGGCCCGGAGGACGCCCACCGCGGGCCGTTCCCCTGCCGGCACCACGTAGGCGACGAGCCGGGCGGCGTCGCCGCCGCCATCGACCGCGGCGACGGCGCTCTGCACGGCCGGATGCCGCCCGAGCACGCTTTCGACCTCGCCGAGCTCGATGCGTACGCCGCGGACCTTGACCTGGGTGTCGAGGCGGCCCACGAACTCCACGCTGCCGTCGGCCCGCCGCCGCGCCAGGTCGCCGCTCTTGTAGAGGCGGCCGCCGCCGGCCGCCGGATCGGGCACGAAGCTCGCGGCGGTCAAGGCGGCGCGGTGGAGGTAGCCGCGCGCCACGCCGGCGCCGCCCAGGCAGAGCTCGCCGGCCTCGCCGTCGGCTCGCGGCCGGCCGCGGCGGTCGAGCACCTCGACGCGGGTGTCGGCGATCGCCCAGCCCATCGCGGGCGGCCGGTCGAACGGCGGACGGCAGGGCATGGCGGTGGTGAACACCGTCGCCTCGGTGGGCGCGTAGGCGTTGAGGAAATTCCGCCCCGGGGCCCAGCGCGCCGCGGTGGCCGCCGAGCACGCCTCGCCGCCGACCACGATCGACGCAAGCTGCGGGTGCTCGCGGCGCGCGCCGGCGCTCACCGGCACCTTGTCGAGGAGCGAGGGCGGGATCGCCAGGGTGGTGATCCGGTGGCGGTCGAGCTCCTCGCCCAGGGCCCCGCCGGAGAGCAGCGTCTCGCGCGGCGTGAGCACCAGGCAGGCGCCCGCGGCGAGGGTCGAGAAGATCTCGAGCACCGAGGCGTCGAAGCTCAGGGTGGCGAGCTGCAGCATGCGGCAGCCAGGGTCGAGGCGCAGCAATCGCACCGCCTCGCGCACCAGGTTCACCACCCCGCCGTGGGCGATCGCCACGCCCTTGGGCCGGCCGGTCGAGCCGGAGGTGTAGATCACGTAGGCGAGCCGGTCGCCGCCGGCCGCCGCCGGCACGCCGCCGGCCGACGAGGCGCCGCGGTCCTCGTCGACCAGCACCGGCTCGACGCCGTCGCCGGCGAGCTCCGGCGGGAGCGAGGCCACCAGGCCTCGCGAGGTGAGAAGCACCGGCGGGGAGGCGGCGCGCTGCTGGGAATCGCTCCACATGAAGGCGAGCCGTTCGCGGGGATGGCCCGGATCGAGCGGCACGTAGGCGCCGCCGGCCTTGAGCACGCCGAGCAGGGCGACCACCATCTCCACCGAGCGCTCGACCGCGAGTCCCACCAGCGACTCGGCGCCGACGCCTCGCCGACGCAGGGTGCCGGCGAGCGCCGCGGCGCGCTCGTCGAGCCGGCGGTAGGTCAGCCGCTCGCCGCCGCAGACCAGCGCCACCGCATCCGGCGTCCGCGCCGCCTGGGTCTCGAAAAGCTGGTGGACGCCGCTCACGCCGGTCCTTCAGGAGGCCAGGCTCAACGCCGGCCGGTGAGCCTCGAGAGCCCGCGCCAGCCGCGCGACGCCCTCGGCGATGGCGTCGGGGCGGGCGTCGGCGAACGCCAGCCGCAGTGCATGCCAGCCGGCTGAGCCGCCGGCGGCGGCGAAGACCTGGCCGGGAGAGAACGCCACGCTCTCGCGCTCGATCGCCTCCCCGAGGAGCAACGTGGAATCGACCTCCGACGTCATCTCGAGCCACACGTACATGCCGCAAGTCGGGTGGCTCCAGCGCACGACCGGGTGCCGGAGGCCGCCGTCGTCCCCCGGGAAGTGCTTCTCCAACGCCGCGAGCATCGCGTCGCGGCGCTCGCGATAGGCGCTGCGGGCTCGCTCGAGGTGGGCGGAGAAGTCGCCGCCGTCGAGATAGGCGGCGAGCAGGCGCTGGCCGTAGGTGGCGGTATCGAGGTCGCTCAGGTGCTTCAGCGCCGTCAGCGGCGCCTGCAGCTCCTCCGGGACCACGATCCACCCCACCCGCAGGGCCGGCGCCAGGATCTTCGAGAACGAACCGAGGTAGAAGACCCACCGTTCGTCGAAGGAGCGCAGGGCCGGCGCGGCGCTTTCACGGTAGCTCAGGAGACCGTAGGCGTCGTCCTCGAGCACGGGCACCTCGTAGCGGCGCGCCAGGGCGGCCAGACGGCGCCGCACCTCCACGCCGAGGGTCACTCCGAGCGGGTTGTGGCCGGCGGGGACCACGTAGAGAAAGGCCGGCCGCGCGCCGGCCGCGAGCGCCCTCGCCACCGCCTCGACGTCGATTCCCTCGACGCTCGAGGTCGGCACCGTGAGGATCCTCGCCCCGCGCTGCCGCAGCACCAGCGACATGCCGTCGTAGATCGTCTCTTCGAGGAGCACCTCGTCTCCCCGCCGCACCAGCAGGCGGGCGAGCAGGTCCATCCCTTGCTGGGCGCCGGTGGTCAGGAAGACCTGCTCCTGCCGGCAGTCGACGCCGCGGCGCGCCATCAGGTCGACGACGTGGGACTTGAGGCGCGCCGAAGGCAGCCCGTATTGCAGAGCCCGCGGGTCGCCGGCGCAGACCTCGGCGGCGGCCCGCGCCATGGCCGCGGCGGGCAGCAGCTCCTGGGCCGGCATGCCGACGGCGAAGGAGATCACGCCGGGCCGCGCCGCCCGCGCCAGCAGGTCGCGCAGCGGCGCCCGCTCCACCCCGGCCGCCAGCCGGTACCGCGGCGACGCGGGGGAACGATGGACGGCGAGACGGGTCATTGCGCGCCCGTCCGGTCAGCGGCGAGCAGCTCGCGGCTCTTCCGTGCCAGCGTCTCGACGTTGAGCACGCCCTCCTCCGGTAAGGGCTTCTCCACGTACATGAAGAAAGTCGGCGCCGGCGGCGCCCCGCCCCAGCGCACGCCGCGGTCATAGAGGAGGTAGGTGTCCCAGGCCGGCTCGAGGTCGTCCGCGAGCCCGAGCGGCTTCATGTAGGCCTGCGCGAGGGTGTGCCTCGGCGTCCAGAAATGGGTCACCCGGCCGTCGGCGAGATTGGCCGTCGCGGCCACCGCGTCCTTGCGCTCTTCGTTGTTCTGCATCGGTCCCCAGACCACGAAGACCCGCAAATCCTCGTCGTCCGTCTCGTCGATCAAGTAGCGCCGGACCAGGCGCGCGTTCATGGTGCACAACGGGCAGGTGGGCGAGACCATGAGCACCAGCCGCACCTTGTCGGCGTGCTCGTTGAAGAGCGCCGCCAATTCCTCGCCGTCATCAGAGAGGTCGTGGAGCGGCGGCGGCGTGATCGGCGGCGGCTCGCTTCCGGCCTCGCCGATGCGCTCGAGCTCGAAGCGATAGGGATTCACGCCGCCCTCGACGAACTGGCCGCTGATCGTCCGGCCGTCCGCGCCGATCTCGCCCCGGAAGGGAGAGACGACGTCCATCTTGGCGCGCGTCGAATAGCGGGTGAAGGTAAAGCCGATTTCGTTGCCGTCCTGCGCCAGGGCCGTGAGGGCCACGTGGCGCAGGTCTTGCGACGGCACGCTGATCGTTCCCGCCAGCTTGCCCTCGTGGTCTCTCGCGAGATCCACCAGGATCTCGATCTCCGTCACCCCGGGCACGTAGAGGATCACGCCTCCCCACAGGCCCTCGGGGTCGGGCGCCGGCTCGGCCCACGCCGCCGTCGCCGAGGCCATGAGGACGATCGACGACCAGCGCGCGGCGTGCGACGCGTACATTCGAAACTTGCCCATACGTCCACCTTTCCCCCGGTCTCGCGAACTCTGGAGAAGCGCCACCAACCAGACACGTCAGTCGGACTGCCGCCGACGCTGAAAAGGACCAACTGGCACCGTGAGCCATGCGGTCAAGTTGTGGATATTCTACAGGATGCACGGCTTCGATCAAGCCTTTTCGTCCCAGCCCTTCGCCCCTGAACGCAATACCTGGCAGGAGCGAAACTCTCTGCCGCCACGGTCATGAGTTGCGGGAAACGAGCACCGCGGAGACCGCGCCTGACTTTCAACGGCACAGATCGCACGAAAGCTTGACGTGTCGATATGATGTTCAACAGAGATCGCGCCCGCGCGGCGGTTTCCCGATTCGCCGTATCATGACGAAGCTCGACGCGCCGGCGACAAGGCCATGAAGGAGATGAAGATGACGGAATCGAGCCCAGGCGCCGCCCAGGCCGGCGTGGTCAAGCACGCCGACGCCGTGGAGCGGCGGGAGGTGGCCGCCGGCACCGCGACTCACACCCAGGTGCTCATCGGCGCCGACGACGGCGCGCCCCACTTCGCCATGCGCCGCTTCACCATGGGGACGGGCGGCGGCATGCCGCGGCACACCAACGCGGTGGAGCACGAACAGTACGTCCTCCGCGGCCGAGCGCGGATCGGGATCGGCGAGGAGGTCCACGAGGTCGGCGCGGGCGACGTGCTCTTCATCCCCGCCGGCACCCCCCATTTCTACGAGGTGATCGAGGCGCCCTTCGAGTTCCTCTGCATGGTGCCGAACGAGCCCGACCGCATCGAGATCCTCGAAGGATCCTGCTGAAGCCGCTCAGATCTTGAACAGCGCGTCGAACGCCGCCTTGGCCGAGGACGGCGATTCGGCGTCCCTGGCGAACTCCTGGACCGCCTTGGGCGCGAAGAGCTCGCAGCGGTTGCGCTTCGCCTTGGCCGACACGTACTCCTTCACGCTCTGGCGGCACTCGTTCGCGGCCGAGGTGTCGAAGTGGGCGCAGTGGGTGCAGGTGTGGAGGTCGGCGCCGCACTTGCCGCAGACCGCTTCGGCCGCGATCGCGGACGACTGCGCAAAGCCGCACACGGCGCAGCGGAAGACGCTCGCCGTCGGCTTGCCGAGGCCGCGCCCGCGCGGCCCCGGATCGCGCTCGACGGGCGGCGTCGGCCGGCGCTCTCGCGACGCGCCCCGATCGTCGTCCTGGTAGCCGCGCTGCCTGTATTTGCGGTCCGACATGGCGGCCCAGGATATACCAATCCGGCGCGACCTGCTACCATGAGCGGCCCAATGGACCCTCTCGTTTCAGAGCTCCGCGCCGCGGTCGGGAAGTGGGACGCCCGCGGCTGGCCGCGGCCGCACGTCATGGTCGTCACCGGCTCCGGCCTCGCCGCCACGGACCTCGGCAAGCGCCTCGCCGGTCCCGTCGGCTGGGGCGAGATCCTGCCCTTCCCCGTGCGCGGCATCGTCGGCCACCCGCTCGAGATCGAGCTGCTCGAGCCCCGGCAGGGGCGCGTGGTGCTGTTCTCGCGCGGCCGCCTCCACGCCTACCAGGGCTACACGCCGGCCCAGGTCGTCTTCACCGTACGCCTGGCGGCGCTGCTGGGGGCGCGGACCCTGATGCTCACCAACTCGAGCGGCGGCCTTCACCCGCACCACCGGGCCGGCGACCTCGTGGCGGTGCGCGACCACCTCAACTTCTCCGGGCTCAACCCGCTCTACGGATCGCTGCCCGAGGACTGGGGCCCGCAGTTCCCCGACATGGCGGCGGCCTACGACCCGGGGCTGCGGCGCCGGCTTCTCGCCCTCGCCGCCGAGATCGGCGTCGCGGTCGCCGAGGGCGTCTACGTGGGCGTGCTCGGCCCGAGCTACGAGACGCCGGCCGAGGTGGCGGCCTTCCGCGTCCTCGGTGGCGACGTGGTGGGCATGTCGACGGTGCTCGAGGTGATCGCCGGCCATCACATGGGGCTGCGCTGCGCCGCCCTGTCGCTGATCTCCAACGCCGCCGCCGGCGTCACCGGCGAGTCCCTCGACCACGCCGACGTGCTCGACGCCGGCCGCGAGGCCGCCGGCAAGATCTCGCGCCTGCTCTCCGGTCTGCTGGCGACGCCGGAGCTCCTGGACGATCGGGAGTAACGGCGCCCTTGCGTCGGACAGGTCAGACCCGTCCGACCAGTCCGACGGCTCGCACTACAATAATTCTCCATGAGGCCCAAGCGCGTCGGACCCTATCGCCTGATCGACTTGCTCGGCGCCGGCGGGATGGGCGACGTCTTCCGCGCCTACGACGAGCGCCTCAAGCGCTGGGTCGCCGTCAAACAGGTGCGCCTCGACGACGAGGATCCGCAGCGCGGCAAGCGCTTCCGCCGCGAGGCTCAGGCCACGGCCGTCGTCAACCACCCCGCCATCGTCCAGATCCACGACGTGCTGGCGACCGGCGACGGCGAGTGGATCGTGATGGAATACGTCGAGGGCAAGACGCTGGCGAGCCTGCTGCGCGGCGGCCCCCTGCCCCTGGCTCGCGCCCTGCCCCTGGCCCGCCAGATCGCCGAGGGGCTCGCCGCCGCCCACGCCCGCGGCATCATCCACCGCGACCTGAAGACCGAGAACGTGATGGTCACGCCGGCCGCGAAGGTGAAGATCCTCGACTTCGGGCTCGCCAAGCGCTTTCGGGTCGACGGCTACGATTCGACCGACCCCGATACCTGGAAGTCGTTGGCGGGGCGCATCGTGGGCACCAGCCGGGCGATGTCGCCGGAGCAGGCGCAGGGCCTCGAGCTGGACTACCGCACCGACCTTTTTTCCCTGGGGACGCTGCTCTTCGAGATGCTCACCGGCACCTCGCCCTTCAAGGGCAGCAGCCACATCGACACCATGAACCGGGTGTGTACCTACCAGCAGCCGCCGGCCCGCGACCTCAACGGCGAGGTGCCGTGGCGGCTCTCGGAGCTCGTCGACCGCCTGCTCGAGAAAGACCCGCGCCACCGGCCCCGCAGCGTCGACGAGGTCGTGGTCACGCTCGACGCCATCGAGGTGCGGGAGCGCGAGATCACCGAGACGGTGCCGCTGGTGCGCAGCGAGGCGCCCGCGCCCCGGAAGGCCGAGGAGCCCACCCGTCCGGGCCGTCCCTTGCCGCCCGGCGCCCGGACGCCGAAGCCGCCTTTCTGGCGCCGGTTGACCGCGGCCCTCCGGAGCCTGCTCTCGAGAGGCGAATTGGGCCTCTGAAGGCGCCGGCAGGGCGGCTCCATCGCCGGTTGCGAGCTCCGAGTCCGCTTCAGGGGGTCCCACGGACCACCTCGTTGAACGCCGCCTCCACCAGGTCGGTCTCGAGCATGATGAAGTCGCAGGCCTCCGCCTGCTTGCGCGGCAGCGCCGAGGTCGGCAGCGTGCCGAGGGTGCGGTCGATCAGCCGCAGGGCGCGGCGCACGTCGGCCTCCTCCACCCGCGGCGCGCCGCGGTCGGCGGCCAGGGCCTGAGCCGTCCACAGGGTCATCGGCAGCGCCAGCAAGAACTTCGGCACCGCCTCGACGACGGGCACCTCCTGCTCGCCGATCACCAGGAACCGCTGGCCGAGGATCTTCGCCTTCAGATAGGTCTCGAGAGGCGCCGCGCAGAGCTCGTCGACGTCGGCGTCGACGCGGGCGACGTCCGCGAACGAGGCCGCCAGCTCGCGGTTGTCGACCCACGGGCGTCCTTTGAGCTTCAGGAACCGCTTGCCCTCCCGGACGCGGCGGCCGGCCTCGCGCTCCTGCTCCTGGCGCGGCCGCTCGTGGAGGTCGAAGGGCGGCGGGTTGAGGCAGAGGAAGAGCCACTGGTAGAAGATGGCGCGCTGGGTGCGGTCCATCCTCGCCGCCGACGGCTGGCGGGCGACCTGCACCGGGATGCCCCTGGCCATGGCGGCGCGCAGCTTGGCGGCCGAGGCCGTGGCCGGATCGCCGGTGGTCGCGATCCGCGTGAACTGGAGCACGCAGCGCACGCGGTCGATCAGCGGCAGCGAGCGATCGTCAAGGAACCCCACCAGGTAGTGCTCGATCTCCCACGCCAGCTCGCCGGTCAGCGGCACGCCGGCGCGAAGCTGGTGACGCCCGCGGTCGGCGTCCTGCGTGAGCAGCCGCGTCCACTCCGGCTGCCGCTCGGCGAGCGGCGCTCCCCGGCCCTCGCTCACCGCCCGGCAGGCGAACGAGACGTCGACGCCCACGCGCTCGCCCATCGGATAGAAGCCGAACGGGTAAAGCCGGCACAGCAGCGGCTTGTGCTCGGCGCCGAAGTGCTGGTGGACGAGGCACTGGCTCTCGGCGCCCAGGTAGACGCAGGCGCCGTCGTCGCGGCGGCGCAGGCGCTCGCGCATGCCGGCGCCCGGCTGGCGGACGCGCACCGCCGGCCGCAGGTCCGCGAGATCGTCGACCCGTCCCCGCCAGTCCAGGGCCTCGAGACGCTCGCGCTCGCCGGGGCCGAGCATCACGTTCCAGGTGCGGCAGCAGTCGCCGCAGCGGCTGCAGGTGAACCGCACGTCCTCGGCAAAGGCGAATCGTGGCTTCATCGGCATAGGCTCGGCGTTCGTGGGCTTCGCCCACCCTACGACTCCGGTACCTCGCTTTCGAGCTCCAGACGGTTCAGGATCAGCCCGTGGAAAGCGCCCTCGCCGCCCTCGAAGTACCAGCCCAGGTGGGCGCCGCAGGCGCGGCAGACCGAGTAGGACCAGGCGTAGCCCGCAAACCAACTGAACTCCGCCGTCGGCGGCCCCACAACCGCGGCGCCCGCCGCCGCGTCGAAGCAGCCGAGCTCGAACTCGAAGCCGGCCGGGTTGACGCGGCGGTGAACGTGGCCCCCCGCGATCTCGACGCGGTGGCCCTCGCCGGTGATCACGGCGCCGCAGACGCGGCAGCGCAGGCGGCGCCCGGCGGCGTCGCGCAACAGGGCGGCGAGGTCCGGCGCCGCGTCGGCGACGCTCGGCGTCCGCCCGGAGCCGCGCCGGGCCTCGATCGGAAAGGGGCGCGCGTCCATTGCCGCTTCCTTCCCGTCCATCGTACACGGTCGGCGCCGCGGCAGCGACGACCGCGATACCATCACGAGGTTCGTGGCGAGCGAGGTTTCCGTGACCGACGTCGCGCCTGCGGCTGATCGCCGCCGAGTGCTGGACCCTGCGCGGCCGCGTGGCCCTGGCCGCCGCCGCCGCGGACCGCCGCCGCCTGATTGAGCTTCTCCGTCAGCTCCGGGACGCCGCGCCGCCAACCACCTCACGGACCGCCCTGCCGAACGCGTCGACGTCCTCCGGGCGGGTGTCCCACGAGGTCATCCACCGCACCAGTCCTGGCTCGGGCGGCCACGGGTTGAAGATGAAGCGCTCGCGCAGGGGCGCGATCGCCGCCTCCGGCAGGCGGGCGAAGACCGCGTTGGTCTCGACCGGGTGCGCCGGCTCGACGACGCCGGCCACGGCGTCGGCCAGGCGCCGCGCCATGGCGTTGGCGTGGCCGGCGAGCTCGCGCCACAGCTCGCCGCCGTAGAGCGCCGTGAGCTGCGCCGCGAGGAAACGCGACTTCGAGGGCAGTTGCGCGCACTGCTTGCGGTAGAACGGGGCCCGCTCGGCGAGCTCCGGACGCAGCAGCACCACCGCCTCGGCGCCGAGCAGCCCGCACTTGGTGCCGCCGAGGCTCAGCAGGTCGACGCCGGCGTCGGCCGTCAGGGCGCGCAGGCTGGTGCCCAGCGCGGCCGCGGCGTTGGCCAGGCGCGCGCCGTCCACGTGCAGCAACAACCCGTTGTCGTGGGCGAAATCGGCGAGGGCCCGCAGCTCCTCGGGGGCGTAGAGCGTGCCGCACTCCGTGGCCTGGCTCACCGAGACCAGGCGCGGCTGGGCATAGTGGACGCCGCCCCTGGTCCACAGGTGCGCCCGCGCCTGCGCGGCCGTGATTTTGCCGTGGACGCCCGCCACCGGCAGCAGCTTGCAGCCCACCAGGCGCTCGGGTGCTCCGCACTCGTCGCGGTAGAGGTGGGCGTGATCCGAGCAGATCACCGCCTGGTGCGAGTCCACCGCCGCGCGCAGCGCCACCACGTTGGCGCCGGTGCCGCCGAAGACCAGCAGCACCTCGGCGCCGGCGCCGAAATGACCGCGCAGCACCTCCACGGCGCGGCGGGTCCAGGCGTCGTTGCCGTAGCCCAGGGCGTGGCCCTGGTTGGCGTCGCGGAGGGCGTCGAGCACCGCGGGGTGGATCCCCGCGGCATTGTCGCTGGCAAAAAATCGTCCGCCACCGAATTCCGGCACAGCATGGCTCACAGTGGTTTACCTGGAAACGATGACGACCGTGGCGTGTGCCGTCGTGGCGGACCTCTGACATCGAGTGTAGCTCCGAAGGAACGGCAGCGTCTAGCCCGAGCCCTGATCCTCCGGTGCTCTCCGGAGCAGGCGGGACGCCTGCGCTCCCGGCGTCAGCCCGCCTCCCGCACCTCCAGCGTCCGTCGCGCCAAGAGGCCCGACTCGTCCATCACCAGGATCTGGTGACGCCCCGGCGACGGCGTCCACCAGAGCTCTTCCTGGTCGTCGACGGTGCCCAGGAACTCGCCGTCGACGAACCAGGACAGACGGGCGCCGGCGGCGTCGCCGTCGGCGGTCAGGGGCACCTCCTGGTCCGCCGCGGCGACGCCGCGCAGCAACACCAGGATCTGGCCCGCCGGCGGCGACAGGATCTCGGGCGCTCGCCGCTCCCCCGCGGCCGCGCAGCCCGGCGACGGCGACGGCGGCTGCGGCAGCCAGCGGTGGCGGCCGGTGAGCCAGCGGCGGACCGACGCCGGCCACACCACGAACGAACGCGTCTCCCAGCGCCGCCCGCCGCGGCACGACGGGTTGAGCGCCAGCCCGGTGTCGAGGTCGACGTCGATGCTCACGTGGTAGGGGCAGCGCTCCGTGGGCACCCGCTCGCGCAACGCCAGGGCCGCGCGCCGCTCGCCGCAGGCCGGCCGCGGCAGGCGCCCCGAGAAGGCGCAGACCTCGACCCGCTGGAGGTCGAGCGGCGGCGGCCGCGGCGACGGCGGCGTCGAGCGGTCCGCCACCGCCTCGAGCAGGTCGAAGAGCGGCGGGCCGGCGGCGTCGGCTCCCACCAGGTCGACGCTCGGCGTCATGTCGAAGTTGCCGAGCCACACGACGGCCGTGTAGCGCGGGCCGGAGCCCGCGGCCCAGGCGTCGCGGTGGCCGTAGCTGGTGCCGGTCTTCCAGTGGACCTCCGCCGGCGTCCCGGAAAAGCGCCGGCGTTCCGGGAAGTCGGGACGGTCGCGCCGCGCCAGGGCGCGCCGCGTGAGGTAGGCCGCGCCCGGCGAGAAGATCGCCACGCCGCGCTCGTCGCGGACGCCGGCTTCGGCGCCGTCCTCGGCGGCGAGCCAGCGCAGCGGGCGGTGGCGTCCGCCGGCGGCGAGGGCGGCGTAGAAGCCCGCCAGCTCGAGCGGCGTGACCTCCATCGAGCCGATCGCCGCCGACAGCCCGTAGTAGCCCGGCTCGGCGCGCAGGCTGGCGCCGCCCATTTGTCGCAGGGTGCCCGCGAATCGCTCCACGTCCACCCGCGACAGCAGGCGCACGAAGGGGATGTTGAGCGACTCGGAGAGGGCGTCCTCGAGCTTGACCAGGCCGGTGAACTCGCCGTCGTAATTCGACGGCGCGTAGGCGCCGTAGCGTACCGGCACGTCCGACACGAGGTGCTCGGGCAGCGCCAGGCCGCGGTCGATCGCCAGCGCGTAGATGAAAGGCTTCAAGGCCGAGCCCGGCGAGCGCGGGTTGTCGAAACCGACGATCTGGCCGCCGTGCTCGTCGTCCCAGAAGTCGGGGTTGCCCACCAGCGCCCGCACCTCGGCAGCGCGGTGGTCGGCGAGCACCAGCGAGCCGTTGTGGATGCCGAGGGGCGCCAGGCGGTCCTGGGCGTCGCGCAGCAGGCGCTCGGCCAGGACCTGCTGGCCGCGGTCGAGGGTGGTGACGATCCGGGTCTCGCCGAGGTGCCGGTTCTTCAACCAGAAGGCGGCGTGCGGGGCGTGCCGCGGCAGCGGACGGAAGGAGCGCGGCACCGGCTGGGCCGCGATCCGCTCGCGGACGTCCTGCGTCGTCCTATCGCCGCGCGGCAGGGCGCCGCGCGCGAGCAGCCAGGCGGCGATCTCGTCGCGGGCCGCGGCCAGTCGGGGCGCGTTCATCGTCGACGGGAAGCGCTCGCTCGGCCGCTGCGGCACCGCCAGCAGCACCGCGATCTCCTCCGGCGCCAGGTCGCGGGTGCCGTGGCCGAAGTAGGCGTAGGCGGCGGCCTCGACCCCCTCGACGTTGCGGCCGAAGGGGATGAAGGAGAGGTACGCCGAGAGGATCTCGCGCTTGGACATCCGCACCTCGAGCTGCAGCGCCCGCACCGCCTCGACCGCCTTCGACGTCAGGGTCCGCGGGCGCGGCTCGAGCACCCGCACGAGCTGCATGGTGATCGTCGAGGCGCCCGACCGCACCCTCCGGGCGCGCAGGTTCAGGGCGGCCGCCCGCAGGACCGCCAGCGGGTCGACGCCCGGGTGCGCGTAGAAGCGCTTGTCCTCGAAGCGCACCAGGGCCGCGGCGTAGTCCGGGTCCACGGCGCCGGCGTCGACCGCCATGCGGTACTTGTCGTCGGGCGACAGGAAGACGTAGGCGGGCGAGCCGTCGGCGAAGGCCACCACCATCGACGGCGCCGCCGCGAGGCGCGCCGGCAGCGGCACCGTCCAGGCGAGCAGGAGCGCGGCCACCGCGGTGGCGGCCGCGGCGGCGACACCGCGCCGCAACCACCTCAAGGCGGCGGCCGGCGGACGCAAGAGGGCGGTGAGCTTCAGCATCTCGGGTCTCCCGAGAGCCTACTCCACCACGGCTTTGAGGAGACGGTGAGGCATTCCTGTGACGGTTCCGCGGCCCGTGCTTTCGAGTACCATAAGCTGCGGCAGGACCCGGCCGCGGCTCGACGTTCTATTTCATCCTGCCCGACGCGGCCGGACCGGTCGCCAGGAGGATCGGACGCATGACGCGACGCAGGCGTGACGCCACAGGGTTGCTCGTGGGACTGTTGATCGTGGGAGCGCTGCGCGCTTCCGCCGCTGCCGGAGAGCCGGCGCGCGAAGCCGTGCTGCGGCGCGACGGCGAGCTCGCCGCCGTGCTCGAAGCCCGCGACCCGGGGCGTTTCCGCGCCTTCTTCCACCCCGCGGCGGTCTTCCTCGGCGCCGAGGTGAGCCGCGGCCCCGACGCCATCGCCGCCGCCTGGGCGCCCTTTTTCGACCCCGCGGGCGACATGCGGCTCGCCTGGCGGCCGCAGGAGGCCGGCGTCGCCGCCTCGGGCGAGCTCGCCTACTCGATCGGCGAGGCCAAGATGGTCTTCCGCCACGGCACCGAGCGCCGCCCCGGCAAGTACCTGACGATCTGGCGCCCGGACGCCGAGGGCGAGTGGAAGATCGCCGCCGACGGCACCCTGGTGGTCTATCCCGACGGCGGCGAGGTGCGCGACCTGCGCCGCGCCTTCGGCGGCTTCTGGCCGCCCTTCCAGCACCTCGGCGGAGCGGTCAAGGTCGAGCGCCAGCCGGAGACCGTGGTCGAGGCCGCCTCCGGGGACCTGGCGTACACGATCGGCCGGTTCGCCGTCGAGGTGCGCCACGGCGAGGAGGTAACGGCCGCGAGCGGCGGCTACCTGACCTTGTGGAAGAAGGCGCGGGACGCGGGCGACCTGTGGCCGCGCTGGGTGGTCGTGGGCGAGGCGCTCACGCCGCCGCGGTGAGGTCTGTTGAGACGTCTATAATCGGTCCCCATGTCTTCCACCACCCACTACCGAGCCTGCAACCTCTGCGAGGCCATCTGCGGCCTCGAGATCCGCGTCGACGACGGCCGCATCGTGTCGATCCGCGGCGACGCCGACGACCCGCTGAGCCGCGGCCACATATGCCCCAAGGCGGTCGCCCTCCAGGACGTCCACACCGACGCCGACCGCCTCAAGCGGCCCCTGCGCCGCGCCGCCGGCGGCTGGCAGGAGATCGGCTGGGACGAGGCTTTCGACGAGGCCGCCGGCCGCCTCAAGGCCGTGCGCGCCGAGCACGGGCGCGACGCCGTCGCCCTCTACCTCGGCAACCCCAACGTCCACAACTACGGCTCGCTGCTCTACGGTCCGCCCTTCGTCAAGGCCCTGCGGCCGGGCCGGCGCTACTCGGCGACCTCGGTGGACCAGCTCCCGCACCAGCTCGTGGCCTACTTCATGTTCGGTCACCAGCTCCTGCTGCCCATCCCCGACCTCGACCGCACCCACTTCTTCCTGGTGCTCGGCGGCAACCCCGTGGTGTCGAACGGCAGCTTGATGACGGCGCCCGACGTGAAGAAGCGAATGAAGGCGGTGCGCGAGCGCGGCGGCAAGGTCGTGGTGGTGGATCCGCGGCACACCGAGACCGCCCGCCTCGCCGACCGCCACTACTTCATCCGTCCGGGGCGCGACGCGCTGCTCCTGGCGGCGCTCGTCCACACCGTGCTCGACGAGGAGCTCTCGCTGCGCCTCCCCGCCTTCGCCCACGGCCTCGACGCCGTGCGCCGGGCCGTCGCCGGCTTCGCGCCGGAGGCGGTGGCGGCGGCGGTGGGGATCGCGGCCGACGAGATCCGCGGCCTGGCGCGCGAGTTCTGCGCCGCGCCGTCTGCGGTGTGCTACGGGCGGATGGGGATCTCGGTGCAGGAGTTCGGCTCGCTGTGCCAGTGGCTGGTCAACGTGCTCAACCTGGTCACCGGCAACTTCGACCGCCCCGGCGGCGCCATGTTCACCAAGCCCGCCGTCGACACCCTGCGTTTCATCGGCCGCGGCGGCTACGGGCGCTGGCACAGCCTGGTGCGCGGCCTGTCCGAGGCCGGCGGCGAGCTGCCGGTGGCGACCATGGCCGAGGACATGCTCGCCGACGACCCGCGGCGCACCCGCGCCCTGGTGACGGCGGCCGGCAATCCGGTGCTCTCGACCCCCAACGGCCGCCAGCTCGACCGTGCCCTCGCCGGCCTCGACTTCATGCTCTCGATCGACTTCTACGTCAACGAGACCACGCGCCACGCCCACCTCATCCTGCCGCCCACGGCGGCCCTCGAGCACGACCACTACGACCTGGCGTTCCACCTGCTGGCGATCCGCAACACGGCGCGCTACTCGCCGCCGCTCTTCGACCCCGAGCCCGGCACCCGGCACGACTGGCAGATCCTCCAGGAGCTCGCCGCGCGCCTCGCCGACGGCGGCCCGGGCAAGCGGCTGCGCGCCGCCGCCGCGCACTGGGTGGGCAAGCGCCTCGGTCCGGCCGGCACGCTCGACCTGCTGTTGCGGCGCGGCCCCTACGGCGCGGGCTTCAGGCCGTTCGGCAGCGGGCTCAACCTGCGGCGGCTGCGCGCGGCGCCGCACGGCGTCGACCTCGGCGGCCTCGAGCCCTGCATGCCGGAGCGGCTCTTCACCCGCGACCAGCGAATCGCCCTGGCGCCCGAGCCCCTGGTGCGCGACGTCCAGCGCCTCGGCCGTAGCCTCGCCGAGACGCGCACCGACGACGCCGGGCGTGGGTTCGTGCTCATCAGCCGCCGCCAGGTGCGCAGCAACAACTCGTGGATGCACAACTACCCGCGGCTGATGCGCGGCAAGGACCGCTGCACCCTGCTCGTGCACCCGGACGACGCCGAGCGTCTCGGCTTGGCCGAGGGCGGCCGCGCCGTCGTCACCTCGCGGATCGGCAGCGTCGAGGCGCCGGTCGAGCTCACGGCCGACATCATGCCCGGCGTCGTGAGCCTGCCCCATGGCTGGGGCCATCACCGTTCGGGGGTGCGGATGGAGACGGCGGCGGCGCGTCCCGGCGTCAGCGTCAACGACCTGACCGACCACGAGCGCATCGACGCGCTCTCCGGCAACGCGGCGCTCTCCGGCGTGCCGGTCGAGGTGCGGGCCGTCGAGCCCGCGGAGCCGGCGGCGTGGGAGAAGGCGGCGGTGCCGTCGCAGGCTTGACGCGGCGTGCCGCGATGGGCATCAGCCGGGTTGGGTTGTGGTAGAGTATCGCCATGGCGACCGCGCTCGCTTTCGACTTGGAGCTCGTGCGAACCGAGCTCAAGCGCGACATCAAGGAGCTCGAGACCGAGCTCAAGCGCGTCGAGGCCGAGCTCAAGCGCGACATCAAGGAGCTCGAGACCGAGCTCAAGCGCGATATCAAGGAGCTCGAGACGCGCCTGCTCGTCCGTCTCGGTACTCTCCTCATCGTCGCGATCGGCGCCGTCGCGACCCTCGTCAAGCTGCTCTGATCCCTCGACCTGGCGCCGCCTTCCGCACGCGCCGCGGCACTGCTCGCCTGCTGGCGGTGCCGTCGCAGGCTTTGGCGCTGCCGCGGGCCTCGAAGGGCACTTGACCGGATTGTGGTAGAATTCCATCATGGCGACCGCGCTCGCTTTCGACACCCACGCCTACGTCAAGAAGCTGCGGGACGTCGGCGTCCCGGAGAAGCAGGCCGAGGTCCAGGTGGAGGCCATCGCGGCTCTGATCGGGGAGCGGATGGCGACCAAGCACGACTTGGAGCTCGTCAAGCGCGACATCAAGGAGCTCGAGGTCGAGCTCAAGCGCGACATCAATGAGCTCAAGCGCGACATCAGGGAGCTTGAGACGCGCCTGCTCATCCGTCTCGGTACTCTCCTCGTCGTCGCGATCGGCGCCGTCGCGACCCTCTTCGAGGTCAGCGCCACCGATCCCCGCGCCTTCGCCGCGGCCGCCGTGGTGCTCGGCGTCGCCGCCCTGCTCGCCTGCTGGCTGCCGGCGCGACGCGCGGGACGGGTCGACGTGACGCGGATGCTGCAAGTCGACTGAGCCGATGCGGCTCTCTAAGCCTGCTCGAGATGGAGCTCGACGCCTCCGACGATTCCGGCCACGATGTTGTAGAGGAAGGAGGTGAGCAGTCCCCCGAGGAAGCCGATGACGCCGTAGAAGATGGGCAGGATGAGGATGGCGCCGACGCCGAGGAGGAGGCCGAAGACCGCCTCTTTTTCTCCCGACGCCACGCCCGCCATCGCTCCGACGAACGACAGCAGCGAGAAGACCGCGCCGATGATCAGGCCGAGCAGCGCGTAGAGAACGCCCATCATCTTGCCGCAAGAGAGCACACCGATTCGCTTCAGGATCGTCATCAGGACCTCCTTCGTTGGGTGCAGGCTAGAATCGCAGAGCGCGACGTTCCAGTCAACCAGTCACCATTACGATGATCAGCAGCGCCGCATTCACTGCTCGGCCGCTGGCGGCTCACGTTCGCGAAGCCGGGTTTCGCGGACGTCGAGGTCGTCGTCGACCTGCGGTCGGGGGCTGCGGTCGAGGGCCTCCTCGTCGAGATGTCCGCGGCCAGCGACGAGACCTGAGGCCGCTGAGTGCCCCTTGCCTTCTCTGAATCGCGGTCGATCCGGCGTCCTCACCGTCCACCGTGGCGCGCCAGCCGCGGGTGAAGCGGTCCGCCACCAGGAGATATCCCGCCGCGGGCGCGTCGAGGCGCAGCTCGATCGACGCGTCGGCGCGTCGAGCCATGGGCTCGATACGGCCCATGACGAGGCTCAGCATCGTTCGAGCGCTGTACTTATGTCTCAACCCACTCATTTGACGCCGTCAGATGGGCCGATTGAGGCTCATTTGGCTCATTCGACCGCGTCGGATGGACGAAATGAGTCCCATTTCGCACGTTCGACGGTGTCGAATGGATGAAATGAGTCCCATGTGGCTCATTCGACCGCGTCGGATGAGCGAATTGAGACTCATTTCACTCGTTCGACGCCGTCGGATGGACGAAATGAGCGCCATGGACTGCCGAGCCAGGCCATTACGACATCCCATGAGCGCGATGCGTCGGTGCCGAAGACGCGGCGGTAGGAAGCATCGATTCGCGGCGCTATACTCCGTCCGAGGCCACCGATGAATCCCTACGACTGGCAGACCCACCATCCCGGGATCGAATTCCTGCGGCCGGAGATCCGGGAGACCGCCGCGCGGCTGCGCCGCGGCGGCAGCGCGGTGACGCTCGGCGGCCGCGGCATGGGCAAGAGCGTCTTCCTGAGGCAGCTCAGGTCAGCGCTCGAACGGGAATCCGGTCTGCGCGTCCTGCTCATTCCGGAGCCGCCGCCGCGGCTCACCGTGGAGGACTGCCTCGAACGTCTGGCGGAATCCCTCGAGGTGTCGGTGGCCGGACCGCTGCGTTCGCGCAAGCTCTTCGAGGCCTACTTTGCCCGCGACGACGTGCCCGAGCGGCTCGTGCTGCTCTTCGACGAGTTCGACCGCTACGCGGAGGGGGGATTCCCCTCCCAGGGCTCTCACGCTCCCGGCCGCGCCTTCTTCAACGACCTCGAAAGCGCCCGCCGGAGCTTCCGCCGGCTCGGCGTGCTGGCGGCGGGCTCGATCGGCATCTACGTCTTCCGCGACGTGCTCGGCTCCGGCTACCTTTCCCGCGCCGCCCGCGGGCGCCTCGGTCCCTTCGACCGGCAAGCCGCGATGGAGCTCGCCCGGCCGTTCGCCGACCGCGGCGCGCCGCTCGGCGACGACGCCCTCGACGCCCTCATGCTGGCATCCGGCGGCATTCCGGCGCTCCTGACCTACGGTCTCGAGCAGTTGTGGGACCTCGACGAGACGCCGAACGAATCCCACGTCACCGGCGCGTTCATTCGTTTTCAGGAGAGTCACAGCGGTTACCTCGACGACGTTCGACAATCCTTTTCCGACCCGCGTCTGTCGCAAGCGCCGCAGCGAATCCTGGAGCTCATCCGCCGCAACCCCGGCCCACTTTACCGGGACCAACTGGAGGCGGCGAGCGCAGTCACCGGCGAAGCCTTGAAGCTCAGCGTGAGCGACGTGTTGGAGCTCCTTGAGGCCACCGGCCTGGTGCGCATCGAGGGCTCGGTGTTCCGCGACAACCCGGTGGAGGCGCACCCCATTCCGAGCGTCCTCAACCTGCCGACGGCCGCCCCGTTGACGGAGAGGTTTCGCGAGGACTTTCTCCGCGACCTGACGACCCTCCTCGAAAAGCTGCACGGTTCGAGCGTCGATTTCTTCCGTCCCGGAAAAGACGGCGGCAAGGTCCTGGTGCCTGAATCCGTCTTCGCGGCCCACCTCGCTCTAGGCTTCGAGCTCCTGGGATGGAGGAGCGAACGGGAAGCCCAGAGCGCGGCCGGCCGCACCGACCTGAAGCTGCGACGCAACGGCAACGGCTCCCGCGAAACGGCGGTCGTGGAAGTGAAGATCTGGGGACGACACGGGACGAAGGACGCGCAGCGGCAGATCCTCGGCTACTGGACGTCCGACGTCACCGCGGGTGCCGTCGTGATGCTCACGGACGCGGAGCTTCCCGAGTGGCCGGAGGTCTACCGGCGGGAGTGCCTTGACTCCCACGACGTCACCGTCGAGCCGCAACCCATGGAAGACAGACCGATTCGAGCGCGATTCCAGACGACCTCACAGACGGCGGACGGGTTGACGGCGCCGGTCGACCACTTTCTGCTCCGTCTGCCGCGGAAAGCATGACGATCGGCGACCACGAGTTCGCAGACGGAGATCTTATCCGGTGACTCTCACCAAACCGGAAACAGGACGAGCTCCTTCAGCGCGCCCTCGAGATAGCGGCTCCTGAGCTCGCCGTGGCGCAGCTTGCCGTTGGCGGTGCGCGGCAAGGCTCCCGGACGCAGCACGAAGACCCGTGCCGGCCGCAGCCCGAGCTCGCCGTGAAGCCGCTCGACGATCGTCCGCACCAACTCCGCGCCGTCGACGGCGCCGGGGCGGCGCGCCTCGGCGAAGACGTAGACCTGCTCGCCGTCGAGGCGCCCGCGGTCGATGCCCACGGCGGCGCAGGCGCGCACGGCGTCGAGCCGGTCGACGATCTCCTCGACCTCCTGCGGCGCCAGGTTGCGGCCGCCGTGGAGGATCACGTTCTTCGCGCGGCCGACGACGAAGAAGTCGCCGTCGTCGTCGAAGTAGCCGAGGTCGCCCGTGCGCAGGTAGCCGTGGCGCCAATAGAGCTTCGCCGTCGCCTCTGGGTTGCGGAAGTAGCCGCGAGAAGTGGCCGGGCCGCGCACCAGGATCTCGCCCTCGACGCCCGCGCCGGCGAGCTCGCCGGCGGCGAGGATCGCCATGTCGACGCCCGGAAACGGCTTGCCGATCGAGACGAAACCGCGCGCGTCCACCTTGGGCGGCGTGCCCGGCGGCCAGGCGCTGACGCCCACCGTCGCCTCCGCCAGCCCGTAGCCGGCGATCGTCACCGGACCGAGGCTGAAGGTCCGCTCGAAGTCGGCGATCGTGCGCGCGCGCACCGGCTCGGCCGCGTTCAGGGCGACCCGCAGGCTCGAGAGGTCGTAGCGCTCGGGCTCGCGGGCGTAACGCAGCAACATGCGCCAGGCGAAGTCGGGCGCGGCGGTGAAGGTGCCGCGGCGCTCGGCGATGGCGGCGAGCCAGGGCCGCACGTTGGCGAGGCTGGTGGGCAGCAGCACGAGCTCGGCGCCGGCGTAGAAGGGCACCAGGGTCATCAGGATCAGCCCCATGTCGTGGTGTACCGGCAGCCAGCTCACGAACACGTCGTCCGCGGTGACGCCGAAGCCGGCGACGAGCTGCCGCACGTTGGCGATCAGGTTGGCGTGCCGCAGCTCGACGCCCTTGGGGTCGCCCGTCGAGCCCGAGGTGTACTGCAGGAAGGCGACGTCCTCAGGCCGAACGAGAGGGAGGACGCCGGCCGCGGGGCAGGCGGCGGCGTCGGCCACGCGGAGCACGTCGAGGCCGACGTCCGGGTCCGCCGCCGCCGACGGCACCACGAGCGCGCGGGCGCCGCAGAGGCGGGCAAGGCGCGCCGTGCGCTCGCGTCCCGAGCCCGGAAAGAGCGGCACGGCGACGCCGCCGGCGCGCAGCACGCCGTAGAAGGCGGCGAAGAACTCGCGGCCGTTGGGCAAGGCGAGGAGCACGCGCGCGCCGCCCTCGAGGCCGCGGCGGGCGAGCAGCGACGCGAAGCGTCCGGCGTCGTCCCACAGCTCGCCGAAGGAGACGGCGCGGCCCTCGAAGGTGAAGGCCGCGCGGCGGGGGTCGTCGCGCCCGCGGGCCGCGAGCAGGTCGACGAGCGTCGTGACGTCCCTCCACCTATCGGCCGGCATGAATACCTTTCACCGCGTCGCTCCTTCTCCTATTCTCCAAGCACTCGATCCCTCGATCAGCGATCTCTTGTCCATGTCTCGCGACTTCCCTCAGTTGGAGAGATGGGTGGGCCCCCAGGGCACCGAAGCTCCTTTTCCGTTCAGATCAGGATTCGCTTTCAACATCTCCCCCATCCAGTACTGGAGAGAGGTCGCTTCTTTCACATCAAAAGGAGAAGCTGAAATCACTGCTGCGCGCCACTCGTCCAAGACTTCTTTCCGGACTATCCCTCTTGGTTCGGAGGCCCACTCTCCGGCGGCGGCGGCAACGGCGACCTCACGACTTGAGTGGCGTAGGAGCTCTTTCAATGTCGCGATATCGATGACCTTCCACAAGCACAGCGAGTTGATAGTCTCAATGAACCGAGGCGCTTCTTTCAGGGCCTGACTCAGGAGACCCGATGGCGGCTCGGACATCCTCAGGACCAGCGACACCGCCAAGTCCGCGTACGGCCCGATACTCAGACATTGGCTTAGCAGGTATTCCCAACCTTCCCTTCGCGCTTCCACGGTGCGAAACAGGAAGGGAGCCAGCAATGGCGCCTTTCCCGCGAGCTCGATTATGACCGAGGCCCAGATCTCCGGCGCTGAGACCCTCCGGGCCAAGAGGTCGTAGAGCGAGGTGGAGCTCCACGACGGACCGTGCCCGATCATCGATCCTTCCTTTTCATAGTACAAGATCCGTCGGACGACTTCAGCGGGATCGCCCGTCGCCCATTCGCCGGCGACCTCGTCGAGCGCACGGCGATCTTCAGCGCTATGATCATCGGGATAGAGAAGGTCGAAGATCGGGTCTCGCTGCAGGGGGAGCTGCAATTCCATCATTTCCGCGAACCGGCGAAGACCCGCTGCCAATCCGACGCTTCTCTGAACCAGGGGTACGAGATCGTGCACCATCCGCGTTGCGAATGACCGCATCGAGCGCATGGCGTCTTGAGGCAGCTCTTGCATGAATGATTGCGGATAAGCCCACATACGTAAGATCTCACGGAGAGCACGCCAAGAGTCTGCTTCGAGCTCGGGCATGAAGTCTCGGACCTCGCGCCAGATCCTCTCGATTTCGAGACGTTCATCCTCTGACGGAATTCCCCATTCATCTCGGAATCTGAATCCGGATCCGGATCCTGACTCTCCCCTTTCAGGACAGGCGACAACGCCAGGCTCAGAGCGTTCGTTCCGGTCTCCGAGTCTCCTCCCCCCTGGAGGAACTCCTTCACGGTTCGCACGAGAAGCCACCTTCGACGTATGCCTTCCTCTGGTGACGTCTCGAGATTGAGAAGCCATATCCGAAGGAGCCCGAGAGGATGGCGGTGCAGCCGGGCGACCTCTACGCGTTCGTTGGTCGCGACGCCCTCCGCGCTTCTCTGCAGAAGCTTGGGTATTGTTGCGGAAGGAGCGAGGTGCAATGCAGGTACGGCCAGGTCGAGACAGTCCCCAGGGTAGCTCGAGAGCGCCCAAAGGGCCTCGCTCTCTCCGAGCGCCGTGTACTCCTCCCACACTTTCTGCGATCCGGCGCGGACGACGAGCTCGCGCAGGGTCTCAGGAAGAATGGCCGCGCCATAGCGTCTGGCATCGACCACGGCAGCGACCGCCTTCTCGAAGCTCGGCGTATTCTCGAGGAGCTCGCGATAGTCGTGCTTGGGACCGGGACCTGGAAAGAACACTTCCCGGAGCAATGCAGATCTCAGAGCCCGCGGCCAAACAGCCAGTGCGTCGTCCCCGGCCTCGGACAAGACGCCTCCCGCCGCCAGCGCTCCGGCTCGCTCCCGGATTCTCTGCCGGCTGAGGCCAAGGAATCGGGCCGCCACCTCCGAGTGCATGCCGCGGTCGCCTCCGATGGCGAAGCAAGCCAGAACGTCGCTCCAGGCGGATGGCCCGAGATCCTCGAAGAAGGCCATGAGTGAACGAGTGAGGGCCCGGCCTTCGAGCACCTCCGACCAATCGCCGCGAAGCGCCAGGACGGCAAGTGTAACTGCCAACCCGGGCTTGTTCGCCGCCTGATCGACCAACTCCTTCATGAGGGAATCGTGAGCTGATAGTCCGGCCCGCCGAATCACCTCGACGATCTCGTCCCGCGTAAGGAGCTCCAGTTTGTGTATCTGCGAGGCGGGGCCGAGAGCTGCGGCAACGCGGTCGCGATCACCGTCCCACGTGGCGGCAACGATGGAGAAGCTTGCCCCGAGGTCGGCTCGCAACTGCTTCAAGTGCTCGAGACGAGACGGATCCAGATGCGCATCGTCCACGATGACAACCTTAGGATCGTCTTCGCGAATCGCGTCCGCAATCGCGGTACGATCATTGCTCACGAGAAAGAGCCCCCACTGCTCTCCGCGGACCAGGTGGTAGAGCAAGAAGGTCTTTCCCGATCCCGGGGGACCGCTGACGACACGATCGCCCGCGGTCGTCCGCAGCCATTCCAGATCTGCGTCACGCCCAACCGGCTCGATCTCGATCAACGGCCGACGAGTTGCCGGGACCACGGACAAGGCAGACGGCGTTCCTGTGAGGCCAAGCTCTCGATACCAGCGCGGATTCCGGTAGAGTCGCTGAGCGATGTCATTCTGTTCGTGAATCTGGACAAGCGTGAAACCCATGTCCCGTGCCAGCTCCTCGAGCTTGAACCGCTGGGGCGCAGTAAGGGACCGCGAGGTCGCCAGGACCACCTTTCGCCGTGGGTAGCGCCTCTTGAGATGTGAATCGAGGTTCTTCGCGAGATTGCGCGCGACATCCTTGCCCGTGGTGCAAACCAACGGAAACGCCTCCGCCTCGAAGTCGGCGATCGCACCGTCCATGCCGCGGTCATGTCCTCCGCTTATTGGGACAAGGCCAGGATAGGCGGCTCGTAGCAAATCACAAGCGCAAGCCTCGAACAGCTTCGGATCGAGGTGCTCGTCGAGGCGGGAGACTATCTGACGATAGAACTTGTCCAAGGTCAAAACCTCGGTATCAGAATCGCCTGGCGATCAATTCGCCGAACGACGCCAGAAGGTCCTTGTTCCGCGCACAGCCTCGTTTCCCGATCAGTGCCAGCATCTCGCGTGCGTTCTGTACGTCGCCAGGCGTGGCTCGGGCCAGGAGAGCCTCGATGTCGTCGAGGTCCTTCGGTCGGGCGGCAAGGACCTTGAGGGCAAGAAGGTGTGCCGTAGTCGCTACCGGGACGTTGAAACCAGGGAGGATCTTCTCTTGCTCAGCCGCCTCGACGATCTCCGGTTCCACTCCCGAGGAGGCGAAGAGCAGGTCGACGATGACGCCACCCGGCGTCTCGCCCGGTGCCAGGAGGCGGACGGTCGCCAAGCGTCCGGTCTCTTCCTGCTCGAGCCGGATCAGGACCTTCTCGAGGCGAACCACTCGTCGATCCTGTGCCCCTCGACCGGGCGTCCTACGCCGTCACCGTGCTCGGCTCCGGGGCGCTTTCGGAGCCACTCGTTCAGGCGATGCTCGATCTCTGCTTCGTCTGCCTCCGGATGCCAACGGCGTAGATTCTGCCGCATCATGTTCTCGGCCACCTCGTATAGCTCGAACGCTAGCTGCATTCTTTCGACCACGGCCGCTTGATGATCGGTCTCCATGGGCATATCCTACTATGGTCTCGTTGCTCTTGCCAAATGCTGCGGTTTGATCTCCAACGCGGGCAGGCACTCAGCCCGTCTCCTCCCGACGCGCCGGCACGGGGCGTCTCGCCCGCTTTCCCGACGCCTTGGCGAGCGCGCCGCGCAGGTGCTCGAGCTTCAAGGGCTTGCTGAGGAAATCGTCCATGCCCGCTTCCAGGCAGCGCTCCCGGTCGCCGCGCGGCCGTCGAAGGTGAAGGCCGCGCGGCGGGGGTCGTCGCGGGCGCGCGCCGCCAGCAGGTCGACGAGCGTCGTGACGTCCGCATGGGGCATCGGGCCGATTGTAGTAGGGTGCGCCGATTCCCCCGAGCCGATCAGTCCTCGCTTCGTTCCCGGATTTGCCGAAGCTGCGCCTTGAGACGTTCGACTTCCGCCAGCGCTTCGAGTCGAGCCGCCGTCTCCTCGGCGAGACGGTGCTCCGCCTCCACGCGCGCCGCCGCCTCCTCATCCAGAATCCGCAGACGCTGCCCGGTCTCGGCGTCCGCCACCACCAGCTCCTCCGTCTCGGCATCGATGGCGAACGAGAGGCCCAGCTTCTTCGAGACGACCCGGCCCTGAGCGTCGGGGGCGATCTCGACGTACTTCCCGGCCGGCTCGAGACGACGGCCCACCAGGTTCGAGACCTTGCGCCCCGGCTTCGGGTAGACGGTGAAGTACTCCTCCACCCCTTCGGCGGCGTAGCGCTGAGGATTGCGCTTGAGATCCTTGTCCACCATCTCCTGCTCCTTGGCCGAGACGGCCTCGAGCGCGAAGACCAGCCGCCCGCCCACGGTCCCGAGATGGACGGCGGCCTCGATCTTGGAGGGGTCGAAGCTTCCCTCGATCACCGCAACGTCGGGCGAGCAGGTCTTCCCGTCATGTCTGAGCACGAGCAGCACGTCCGAGGTCACGACGATTCCCGGCCGTTTCTCCAGGTGGCAGCGCAGGGCGTCCGCCCACGGATGGACAAACGAGAGGTGGGGAAAGCCCTGGGCCACGTGGTCGCCCTCCTGGGGGTAGAGGAGATCTTCAGGGGTGAGGGGGATCTGGTCGAGGACCTCACGCCCGTCGGGGCCGGTGACGTAACGCCAGCGGAAGCCGAGACGGAAGGGATCCTCGGCGCCGGGCGAGGCCGTACGGTGCCGGACCTGACCCGCCCGTGGGGCGTCGGCCGTGGTCGCGCGGGCTTCCATCTTGGATGCGGAGGTGTCCATAGATCGAGTATAGCTGAAGGGGCCTCAGCCGGTCTCCCCCCGGCGCGCCGCCGGCGCCGGACGCGCCGCCCGCTTCGCCGGCACCTTGGCGAGCGCGCCGCGCAGGTGCTCGAGCTTCAGGGGCTTGCTCAGGAAATCGTCCATGCCCACGGCCATACAGCGCTCGCGGTCGCCGAGCATGGCGTGGGCGGTGACCGCGATCACGTAGGGACGCTCCTCGCCGCACAGCTCGAAGATGCCGCGGGTGGCCTCGAAACCGTCCATCTCGGGCATCTGCAGGTCCATCAGCACCACGTCGTAGGGCTGGCGGCCGAGGGCCTCCAGCACTTCGAGGCCGTTGACCACGGCGTCGGCGCGGTAGCCGAGACGATTGAGCATCTGCAACGCCACCTGCTGGTTGACGACGTTGTCCTCCGCCAGCAGGATGCGCAGGGGTCGGACCTCGTTCTCGGCGGCCGGCACCGGCGCCCGGCGCGGCGTCGACGCCGACGCCCCCGAGAGACGGCTCACCAGCGCCTGGTAGAGGTGGGCGGGCTTGACCGGCTTGAGGATCGCGTTGGCGCCCACAAGGTCCGCCGGCGACTCGCCCTCGTGCCGTCCGGGAGTGGTCAGGAGGACCAGGGGGAGGTTGCGGAAACGCGTGACGTGCCGGATCTCCCCCACCCAGCGCTCGAGCTGCCGCTCGACCAGGTCGCGGTCGAGGATCGCCACGTCGAAGGGCTCGCCGCGGCGCAGCCGCTCAACGGCCTCGTCCGTCGAGCCGGCGGTCTCGAGACGCAGGTCCCAGGAGGCGGCGTGGCGGGCGAGCATCTCGCGCACCAGCGCGCCGTCGTCGGCGGCCAGCGCGCGCTTGCCCGCCAATATCGGATCGGCGTGGTAGAGGTAGGAGCGGTCGAGGGTGGTGGCCTCGTCGCAGCGGATGGTGAAGAAAAACGTCGAGCCCTCCCCCACGGTCGACTCCACCCAGATGCGCCCGCCCATGAGCTCGCAGAGCTGCTTGCAGATCGCCAGACCCAGGCCGGTGCCTTCGAAGCGGCGGGTGGCCGAGTCCGAGATCTGGGAGAAGGGTTGGAACAGGTCGCGCACGCGGCCTTCGGGAATGCCGATGCCGGTGTCGCGCACCGAGAAGCGGATCTCGTAGCTCTCCTCGTCCAGGCGCTCGGCCGACGCCCGCACGTCGACGCCGCCGGCGCGGGTGAACTTGACGCCGTTGGAGAGCAGGTTCACGAGCACCTGGCGCGCGCGCTGGCCGTCGCCCACCACGGACTCGGGCGTGCCCTCGTCGATCCAGTAGGTGAGGTCGAGACCCTTGCCGGCGGCAGTCGGGGCGATCAGGTCGAGAGCGTCCTCGATCGACGAGCGCAGGTCGAAAGGCGTGATCTCGAGCTCGAGCTTGCGCGACTCGATCTTCGAGAAATCGAGGATGTCGTTGAGGATGCGCAGCAGCGCTTCGCCGCTCACCCGCACGGTCTCGAGGTAGCCGCGCTGCTCGCTCGTCAGGTCGGTCTGGAGCAGCAGGCTGGTCATGCCGATGACGCCGTTCATCGGGGTGCGGATCTCGTGGCTCATGCTGGCCAGGAAGGCGCCTTTGGCCTCGCTCGCGGCCTGCGCCGCCCGCGCCGCCTGCTGCGCCCCGATGAACGCCTGCCGGCGCCGGACCTTGCGGCGACGGGCGGCGACCAGGCCGAGCGCCAGCGCAGCGGCGGCCGCGGCGTAGAGCAGGTACGCCGTCAGGGTGCGCCACGGCGGCGGCACCACGGTGACCGCCAGCGCCAGTCCCTCCTCGTTCCACACGCCGTCGTTGTTGGCGCCCTTGACCCGCAGCACGTAGCGGCCGGGATCCAGATAGGTGAAGGTCGCCCGCCGGAAGGTGCCGAGGTCGATCCAACTCTCGTCGTCCGAGCCCTCCAGCTTGTAGGCGTACCGATTCTCGCGCGGCGCCACGAAGTCGAGGGCCGCGAACTCGAGCGAGAAGACGTGGTCGGCGTGCCCGAGCACGACCTCGCGAGCCTCGGAGATCGGCACGCCGAGCTCCGCGGGCCGGCCCGCTTTGAAGAACGAGGTCACCACGATCGGCGGCACGTGGTCGTTGCCCCCGACCCGGCGCGGGTCGAAGCGGTTGAAGCCGTTGACGCCGCCGAAGACCATCTCGCCGCTCGGGCTGCGGTAATGGGCGCCGAAGTTGAACTCGCCCGCCTGCAGGCCGTGGCTCTTGTTGTAGTTCTTGAAGGTCCCGGCGAGCGGGTCGAAGCAGGAGAGGCCGTTGTTGGTCGACAGCCACAGCCGCCCCGCGTCGTCGCCGAGGATGCCGTAGATCACGTCGTTGGGCAGACCGTCGCGCTCCGTGAAGGTGCGGACGGTGGCCTGACCGGTGGCGGGGTCGATCCCTTCGAGCTTGCCGAGCCCGTCGCCGTGGGTGCCGATCCACAGCACGCCCCGGGAATCGGCGTGGAGGGCGCTGACGTGGTCGCCCGGCAGGCTGGTGGGCGAGCCGGGGTGGTGGCGCCAGCTCGCGAAGGTGCCGGCCTCGCCGTCGAGCCGGTTGAGCCCGCCGCTGCCGGTGCCGACCCACAGGGCGCCGGCGGCGTCCTCCGCGAACGCGGTCACGCGGTCGTCGCTCAGGCTCGCGGGATCGCCGGGGTCGTGGCGGTAGTGGCGAAAACCGCCGAGCTCGGGATCGAAGCGGTCGAGGCCGCCGCCGGCAGTGCCCACCCAGAGCCGGCCGCGGGAGTCCGCGAAGAGCGACATCACGCCGGGATGGCTCAGGCTCGCCGGGTCGCCGGGGTCGGGCGTGAAGCGGGCGAAGGTCCGCCGGCGCTCGTCGAAGCGGTTGAGCCCGCCCGCCACCGTGCCGGCCCACAGCTCGCCGTCGCGGTCGCGCAGCAGCGACGTCACCCGGTCGTCGCTCAGGCTCGCCGGGTCGGAGGGGTCGTGGCGGAAGTGCTCGAAGCAGGTGCAGTCGCGGTCGAAGACGTCGAGGCCGCCGCCGAAGGTGCCGATCCACAGGCGCCCGCGCTCGTCCTCGGTGAGCGCGAAGACGGCATCGTTCGACAGGCTCGACGGCTTGGCCGGGTCGCTGCGGTAATGGGCGAAGGACCAGGTCGCGGGGTTCCACTTGTGGACGCCGCCGATGGCGCCGATCCACAGCACGCCGCCGCGGTCCTGGTAGATCGAGGCCACCACGTTGCTGGCCAGGCTCGTCGGGTCGCCGGGCCGGTGCCGGTAGCGCACGAAGTCGTCGGAGTCGCGCTGGTAGAGGTGCAGGCCGCCGTCGGTGCCGATCCACAGCCGGCGCTGGCGGTCCTCGAAGAGCACCCGGATCCGGTCGTCGACGAGGCTCGCGGGATCGTCGGGGCGGCTGCGGTAGTGCACGAACCGGCCCGCGGTGCGCTCGAAGCGGTGGAGGCCGCCCAGGGTGCCGACCCAGAGCTGGCCGGCGTGGTCTTCGAGAATCGAGCGCACCGCGTCGTCGCCCAGGCTCGCCGGGTCGGAGGGGTCGTGGCGGTAGCGGACGAAGCCGCCGGAGGCGCCCTGGAGGAGGTTGAGCCCACCCAGGGTGCCGATCCACAGGTTGCCGAGCCGGTCTTCGTAGACCGCCCGCACCTGGTCGTCGCTCAGGCTGGCGGGATCTCCGGGGTCGTGCCGGAAGCGCTCGAAGGTGCCGGCGGCGGCGAGGCGATTCAGGCCCGACTCGTAGGTGCCCACCCACAGAGCGCCGGCTCGGTCGCGCACCAGGGCGCCGACGCGGTCGCCGGAGAGGCTGGCCGGATCGGCGGGATCGTGACGGTAGGTGCTGAAGGTGTCCGAGGCGCGATCCCAGCGCCCGAGGCCGCCGCCGTCGGTGCCGATCCAGAAGCCCCCGGGGGGGTCTTCCAGGATCGCCCGCACCCAGTCCTGCGGCAGCGAGACGGGATCGCCGGCGTCGTGCTTGTAGACGCGGAAGCCGTAGCCGTCGAAACGGTTCAGGCCGTCCTGGGTGCCGAACCACATGAACCCGGCGCCGTCCTGGACGATCGAGGTGACCGTCCCCTGGGACAGCCCGTCCTCCGGGGTGAGGCGCTCGAAGCGGAGGCTGGGCTGGGCCGCGGCGGCGCCGGGGATCAGCAACAACGCCAGACCGGCCACCGGGAGGTGGCGCGGTCTGCGATTCGGCGAGGGCGCGGTGGCCTCAATCCTGATCAACCCAGGTATTGATCCCTACTGAGTCGAGCCACGGGTTTCCGTCGAGCCACGGGTTTCCGTCCAGCCACGGGCTGCCGTCCAGCCACGGATTGCCGTCCAGCCACGGGCTGCCGTCCAGCCACGGATTGCCATCGTACCAGACGCTGCCGTCGAGCCACGGGTTGCCGTCGAGCCACGGGTTGCCGTCGAGCCACGGATTGCCGTCGAGCCACGGGTTGCCGTCGAGCAGGGAGCGGGCGTCGAGCCACGGGTTGCCGTCGAGCCACGGGTTGCCGTCGAGCCACGGGTTGCCCTCGGTCTGCGGGCCGGCGTCGAGCCACGGGTTGCCGCCGGGCGCGACGTCGCCCTCCTGCACGAAGGACCCGTCCCACGGATAGGCGCCCTCGCCGATCACGAAGTGGCCGCCGGCGAAGCGCACGGGGCCCACGAAGTGCTCGCCGGCGAGGTCGGCGACGACGTCGAGGCCCTGGTTGGCGCACCCGGTCAGGGTGCTGGCGGCGGCGGCGGCGGCGTCGATCAGCCCGGAGCCCTGCTGCACGGGGCCGTAGATCAGGTGCTCGTGGCGGTCCACGGCGGGCCGCGCCGAGGCCATGAGGCGGCACTTGACGCCGTCGGGCGTGAGCGCGGGATCCGCTTCGAGCAGCAGCGCCGCGACGCCGCTGACCACCGCCGCCGCCTGCGAGGTGCCCGACATGACGAAGAAGTCGTAGCCGGCGTCGAGCTCCGGGTGGTCCTTGACGATGCGGTCGCTCTTCTTCATCAATCCCAGCATGTGGCCGCCCGGGGCGATGAGGTCCGGCTTGACGAACGCCTCGACGGTGGGTCCGGCGGCGGAATACGCCGACAGCACGTCGTCGGACGGGTCGTCCGGGGTGAAGCGGTCGGTCATCGAGCCGACGGTGATCACGTAGGGCAGGTTGCCCGGCACGCCGACCGACATCGCGCTCGGCCCGGTGTTGCCGGCCGAGGTGACCACCACGATGCCGTCGCGCCAGGCCGCCATCACCGCCTGGTTCAACGGGTCGTCCCAATAGAAGGAACGCGGCGGCGCGCTCATCGACAGGTTGAGCACGCGGATGCCGTAGGCGTCCTTGTGGGCCACCACGAAGTCGATGCCGCGGATGACGTCGAGATAGGTGCCGCGGCCGTCCTCGTCGAAGGCCTTGACCGAAACGACGTCGGCGTTCGGCGCGACGCCGTTGAATTTGCCTCCGGAGCTCGCGCTGGTGAGGCTGGAGGCGAGCACGCTCCACACGTGGGAGCCGTGGCCGTTGCCGTCGTGCGCGTTGGCGCCCGCGACCTTGTCCTTGATCGCGTCGTAATGGACGAGGATGCGATCGGATCCCAGCGCGTTTCTCTTGAGACCGGCGAGCTGCTTCCACAGCCCGCTGTCCACCGAGGCCACGGTGACGCCGTGGCCGGTGAGTCCTTGCTGGTGGAGCTGATCGGCGTTGACCTGTGTCGGGAAATGGGAGTCGCGATAGCGGCCGCCGCCCTCGCCGTCGTCGTCGTCGTGGGCCTTGCTCGCGCGGATTTCCCGGTCGGCGTAGATCCGCCGCACCGCGTCGCGCCGTTCCAGAGCGGCGCGCTCGGCGGCCGTCAAACGGGCGCCGACGGCCTGGATGATTCTCATTTCGTGGGTTACCTCGCCGCCGACTTCGCCGACCGCGCGGGCCACCGCGGCGACGTCACGGCCCTGCACGATGTAGCGTCCGGCGTCCGTCGCGGACCCTCGGCCGGCGCTCAACGCACCTGCCAGAGTCGCGGCGGTCGCCGAATAAAAGACACACTTCGCCACCCAAAGCTTCATCGAGCTTCGCATCAGGGTACCTCCTCCGTGGACCCGTTCCTTATCTCACGAAAGAGAAGCTAGCCGGCGGAGCTTACGACCCACATTACAGTATTCCGGCGGAGAAAATCCCCCGTGGTGAACGCGATATGCGCGAATCTCGATATATCTAATTCTCGGCCGGCGCGCCGGCCCCCGCCACCACCCGGAACAGCGCCTCGTAGAGCTGCACGGGCCTGAGCGGCTTGGCGAGCAACGCGCCGTGCCGGGCCGCTTGCCGGTAGACGGGATCGACGCCGGCGCCCAGGTCGCTCATCACCACCATCGGCACGCCGTCCGCCAGGCAGCGGCCGGCGAGCTCCGGCGCCGGTGCCGCGCCGGCGGGCGCCAGGGTCTGCCAGTCCACGATCACGGCGTCGAGGACCGTGGCGCGCAGGATTCCGAGCGCCTCGTCCGCCGCGCCGGCGGTGTCGGTCAGCAGGCCCCACGACTCGGCGTAGCGGCGGATCAGGCGGCGCACCGGCGCGTTCTCGTCGACGATCAGCACCCGCTTGCCGGCGAGCAGCGGGTTGGCGCGGTAGAGGTAGGCGCGGCGGCGGCCGTTGGCGGCGCGCGCCAGCACCGTGAAGTGGAAGGTCGAGCCCTTCCCCTCGGCGCTCTCGACCCACAGGCGCCCGCCCATGAGCTCGGTGAGCCGCCGGCAGATGGCCAGGCCCAGGCCGGTGCCGCCGAAGCGCCGGGTCGACGACGCGTCGGCCTGGGTGAAGGGCTCGAGCAGCCGCTCCTGCTCGGCCTCGGCGATGCCGATGCCGGTGTCCTGCACGGCGAAGCGGACCTCGTGCCGATCGCCGACGAGCGGCCTGGACGCCACGTGTACGAGCACCTGGCCCCGCGCGGTGAACTTGACGGCGTTCGAGAGCAGGTTGATCAGGATCTGGCGGGTGCGCGCGGCGTCGGTCTCGAGCGTCTCGGGCGTGTCCTCGTCGATCCAGTAGGCCAGCCGCAGGCCCTTCTGGGCGGCGGCGGGCGCCACCACGCCGAGGGCCTCCTCGACCGCGGCGCGCAGCTCGAAGGGCGCGCTCTCGATCTCGAGCTCCTCGGACTCGAGCTTGGTGAAGTCCAGGATGTCGTTGATGATCGTCACCAGGGCCTCGCCGCTCACGCGGATCGTCTCGAGGAGCTTGCGCTGCTGGTCGTCGAGCCGGGTGTCGGCGAGGAGCTGCGTCATGCCGATCACGCCGTTCATCGGCGTGCGGATCTCGTGGCTCATGTTGGCCAGGAACTCGTTCTTGGCGCGGTTGGCCGACTCGGCCGCCTCCTTGGCGCGGCGCAGGTCCTGGCGCTGGCGGGCGCGGGAGCGCAGGAAACGCGCGAAGCCCGCGGCGACGGCGGCGAGCGCCAGGCCGTAGAGGCCCCACGCCAGGGGACTGGTCCACGGCGGCGGCGCCACGGTGACCGCCAGCGACAACCCGTCCTCGTTCCAGGTGCCGTCGTTGTTGGCCCCCTGCACCCGCAGCACGTAGCGTCCCGGGTCGAGGTTGGTGAACGTCACCCGCCGCAGAGCGCCGTAATCGATCCAATCCTCGTCGAGACCCTCGAGCTTGTAGCGGTAGCGGTTCGCGGCGGGCGCCGTGAAGTCGAGCGCCGCGAACTCGAAGGAGATCACGTAGTCGCGGTGGTCGAGCGCGACCTCCTCCGCCTGCCAGACCGGACGCCCGAGATCCACCGGACGGTTGAGCTTGGCCAGCGACGTCAGCACCACCGGCGGCGCCACGTCGTTGGTCGCGATGCGGTCGGGGTGGAAGAGGTTGAAGCCGTTGACGCCGCCGAAGAGCAGCTCGCCGCCGGCGGTGCGCAAGTGCGCGCCGAAGTTGAACTCGTCCGACTGCAGGCCGTGGCTGGCGCGGTAGCTCTTGAACGTCCCGTCGCGCGGATCGAAGCGCGACAGGCCGCCGTTGGTGGACACCCACAGCCGGCCCCCCTCGTCGGAGACCAGGCCGTAGACGACGTTGTTGGCGAGCCCGTCGCGCTCCGTGTAGTGGACGAAGACGGCCTCCCCGGGCGCGGCGTCGGGCCGCTCGAGCCGGGCCAGGCCGCTGCCCCGGGTGCCGATCCACAGCACGCCGGCGTCGACGTGGAGCGCCAGGACGGTGGCGTCGCGCAGGCTCTCCGGGCGCTCGGGATCCGGCCCGTAGCGCAGGAACGAGGCGGTGGCCGCCTCGAAGCGGTTGAGGCCGCCGCCGACGGTGCCGATCCACAGGGCGCCGCCGGCGTCCTCCGCGAACGACGTCACGCGGTCGTCGCCGAGGCTCGCGGGATCGCCAGGGTCGTGGCGGTAGTGGACGAAGCCGTCGCCGGCGCGGCGGTCGAGGCCGGCGCCGAAGGTGCCGATCCACAACGTGCCGCCACGGTCTTCGTAGAGCGCCACCACGCCGTCGCCCGCGAGGCTCTCGGGACGCCCCGCCAGGTGCCGGAAGCGCTCGAAGGTGGACGGCGGCCGCGCCAGGCGGTTGAGCCCCCCCGCCAGGGTGCCCGCCCACAGCGAGCCCTCGCCGTCCACGAGCAGCGCGGTCACGTTGTCGTCGGAGAGGCTGCGCGGATCCGCCGGGTCGTGGCGCACGTGCTCGAAAGAGCCCGTGTCGCGCTCGAAGCGGTTGAGGCCGCCGCCGAGGGTCCCGATCCAGATCGCGCCGTCCGCGTCCTCGGCGAAGGCGAGCACGGCGTCGCTGGAAAGCGAGCCGTCATCGGACGGCTCGCTGCGGTAGTGGTGGAACGACCAGGTGGCGGGGCTCCACTTGTTGAGGCCGCCGCCCTGGGTGCCGACCCAGAGCACGCCCGAGCGGTCCTGGTAGATCGCCATCACCCGGTCGTTCGACAGGCTCTTGGGGTCGGCGGGACGGTGACGATAGCGCGTGAACGTCGCGGACGCGGGCTCGAAGAGACAAAGGCCGCCGTCGGTGCCGGCCCACAGACGCCCGTCGGCGTCCTCGGCCAGCGCCCGCACCGTGCCCGCGGCGAGACTGCCCGGATCGTGCGGATCGTGGGCGTAGCGCCGCGCCCGCAGCGTGGCCCGGTCGAAGAGGTCGAGGCCGCTGAAGGTGCCGATCCACAGCCTCCCCTGACGGTCCTCGAGGATCGCGCGCACGCGGTCGTCTCCGAGGCTCGCCGCCCTGGCGGGATCGTGGCGGTAGACGACGAAGGTCCGGCGGCGGCGGTCGAAGAGGGCGAGGCCCGCCATCGTCCCCACCCAGAGGTTGCCCACCCGGTCTTCGTAGAGCGCCCGCACGCGGTCGTCGGCGAGGCTGGTGGGATCGTGCGGATCGTGGCGGAAGCGCTCGAAGCCGCCGGTCGCGGGGTCGAAGCGGTTGAGGCCCGCCTCGTCGGTGGCGACCCACAGGCCGCCGAGGCGGTCCTCGAGCACGGCGCGCACCCGGTCGCCGGAGAGGCTCCGTGGGTCCTCGGGGTCGTGCCGGTGGTGGGTGATCCTCCCGGTCTCCCGGTGCCGGCGGTCGAGGCCGCCGCCTTCGGTGCCGATCCACAGGTCGCCGCGGGAGTCCTCCAGCAGCGCCAGGATCGAGTTGTTCGCGAGGGAGCCCGCGTCCGCCGGGTCGTGCTTGTAGACGGTGAAGCCGTAGCCGTCGTAGCGGTTGAGACCGTCCTGGGTGCCGACCCACATGAAGCCCACGCGGTCCTGCAGGAGCGCCGTCACGGTGCCCTGGGAGAGGCCTTCCTCGAGGGCGATGCGGTCGAAACGGATGTCCTGGTTGCGGGCCTGGACGACCGTGGACGCGAGCGCGGCGGCGAGCAGGCAGAGAACGGGCCGCATCGCGCGATTGTACACGGGCGCGGGACGTCCGCCGTCGGGGCGCTCAGCCGGGGCGAAGCTACCGCGCTTGCGCCTCGCTGAAGAGCTCGAGCGCCGTCTCGTGATCCCCCATCTCGCGGTAGAGCTCGCCGAGCTGCTCGAGCGCCGGCGGCGGCAGCGGCAAGGCGCGCAGGCGCGCCAGGACCTCCCGCGCCCGCGCCGGCTCGCCCGAGCGCGCCAGCGCGGCGGCCCACATGTAGGCCGTGCGCGGGTTCTCGAAGAGCACGTCGCCGAGCTCGTCGAAGGCCCTCGCCGCCTCCGCCCAGCGCTCGGCCGAGGAGAGCGCCACGGCCAGGAGCGACTGCACCGACCGATCTTGCGGCTCGGCCGCGGCGGCGGCCGTCAACGCTCGCACGCTCTCTTCGTGGTCCCCGGCCTCGAGGGCCGCGAGCCCGAGGTTGCGCATCAGCAGCGGCGTCGACGGGTTCCAGCGCTCGGCGTCGCGGTAGCGGCGCAGGGCCTGCGCGGGATCGCCGCCGCGAGCCGCCGCGGTGCCCCAGTCGTTGAAGACGCTGGCCAGGACGTCGGCGAGCTCCCGGTGGCGCTCGCGCAGGGCCGCGAGCCGCGCCTCCTCGGCTCCGGGAGGCGGCGCGGCGGGCGGATCTTGCGCCGGCTTCTCCTCGAGCTCGCGGGCACGCGCGAAGTACCTCGCGCCCGTTTCCAGGTCGCCGCGCGACGCGGCGACGCGGCTCCAGGCGCCGTAGGCGCGGGAAAGGAGCTTCACGTCCTCGCCGTGCTCCTCCCCCAGCCCCACGCCTTTCAGGAGCAAGGTCTCGGCCTGCTCGAGGTCGCCGGCGGCGAAGGCATTGAGCCCGAGCTGAAGCCAGGGATCCGCGGACCGCGGCTGCGCCGCCGCCGCCGCGCGCAGGTGCTCGGCAGCCTCGGCGTAGCGCTTCTCCAGGGACTCCAGGTGACCCAGGTAGTAGTTCGCCTCGTAGGACGTCGGGGCGACGGCGAGGGCCGCCCGCAGCGCGGCGAGGGTGACCGGTGTGCTCTGGCCCGCGTTCAGGAGCAGATGGGCGTAGGCCAGGTTGAGGTGGGCGCGGAAAAGCCCCGGGTTGCCCTCCGCCGCCGCCTCGAACTCCCGGATCGTCTCCTCGACTTCCGAGGTGGCGGCGTAGGCGTTGCCGATGAGCAGGTGCAGCTCCGGGCGTCCGCCGGCGCCGGCGAGGAGGTGGTCGAAGACCTCGCGTGCCTCCATTTTCTCGCCGCGGCGCAGCAGCACCGTCCCCAGGGCGTACGCCGTCATCGGGTCGGGCTCGATCCCGTGGGCCTGGCGCAGCGACTCGGACGCCCGCTCCGGGCGCCCCTGGGCGAGCTCGAGGTGGGCGATGAGCCGCAGCAGCAGCGCCGAGAGCCGGCGGCTCTCGGCGACGACCGCCGTCAAGTCTCCCGACTCCTTGGCCGCCGCCAGCGTCGCGGCGCGCTGCCCCAGCTCGCGCTCGAGCTCGGCCGGCGCCGGCAGCCCCGGCTGAGCGCTGCCGGCGGACGCGGCCGCGAGGCTCAGGACCAGGACGGCGAGCGACGAGCGCAACCGCATCGACGGCCTCAGTCGGGAAAGCCCTCGCCCTCGCGGACGATCCTGATCCAATGGTCCGTCGACTGCACGTGGACCTCCGGCAGCTCGACCTTCCGCAGGTGGCAGGTCACGCAGCTCCCCTTGGCGACGGGACAGTGCGCAGCAGGCGCTTGCGCGGCGGCGTGGCACTCCAGGCAGACGGCGTCGTAGGCTTTCGGGTCGTGCTCGAGGTGACGGTGGGGATCGTGACAGGACAGACAGGTGAGGCGTCCCCTTGCCCCGCCCCAGCAGCGGCTCCTGGCCAGCCGGTAGCTGGGCGAACGGACGGTCCCGACCCCTTCCGCGGGCCCCAGCTCCACGTCCCAGAAGGTGGCGTGGCAGGCGCCGCAGAAGTCGAGCACGCCGTCGGCGTCGAGGCGGCCGGGGTCGAAGACGGCGCCGCTCCCGTCGAGGCCCGATTTCAGGAGCGCCACGTGGTCGGCGCCCGGGCCGTGGCAGCCCTCGCAGGTGATCCCGGGCGTCAGCCGCCGCGGGTCGAAGCCGCCGTCGATCACCATGGCGCTGCCGTGACAGGAAAAGCAGCCCTCCGCCTCCTTGCGCGGCAGCGGCCGTCCCACGGCCATGTCGAGGGAAACCGGCGGGCCGCGCAGCCGGCCCGGAGTCGCCGCCAGCGCCGCCAGCGTCGGGAAGAAGCTGAAGCGGCTCTCGTGGAAGACGCCGTCCTGCCGCCACAGGTAGCTGAAGCCCGTTTCGCCGGCGCCGAACACCCAATCGATCCTCGCCGACAGGCTGCGCGAGCCGTCGCTGACGGAGAAGCCGAGGCCCTCGGTCCGCCGCGCCAGCTCGTAGCGGTACGGCCCGAGCTCGTACTCGCCGGCGGCGCCGGGGACGTCGAAGCGGGACGCGGGCGCCAGCGTCCGCGCCATGGCCGTCGTCTCCTGGTCCGCCAGGATCGAGCCGTGGCACTCGCCGCAGGCGGCGGAGCCGACGTGGTCGCCGGCGCTCGCGAAGGTCTTGCGCGGCCACCAGGGGTGCTGCCGCAGACGTTCGTCCGTCGTCATCTGGCCGGCGACCGCCGAGAACTCCTGGGCCGGGGCAGGGACGCTCGCGGCGGCGAGGAGCAGGAGCAGGAGCAGGAGGACGGGTCGGAGGCGGCGAGTCGAAGTGGTGGACACGGCGGCGTCAATGTATCATGGCGTGCCATGCTGCCGGCCCACGTCCTTCCGCTTTCTCTGATGCTCCTCGCCGGCGCCGCCGCCGCGCCGCCGCGGACGGCCGGAGAGGCGTTCGTGAACGTCCAGGTGCTGCGCGACGTGCCGGCGGACCAGCTCCTCCACGCCATGGATTTCATTGCCGCCTCGCTCGGCGTGACCTGCGATCACTGTCACGTCCGCGGGGCCTTCGAGAAGGACGAGAAGCCGGCCAAGGAGGCCGCCCGCCGGATGATGCGCATGATGCGGGCGATCAACGACGAGCACTTCGACGGGCGGCGGGAGGTCACCTGCTTCTCCTGCCACCGCGGCGGCGCCGCGCCCGCGGTGGAGCCGCCGGCCGCCGAGGGGCTCCCGGGGGTGGTGGAGACGCCGGCGTCCGCCGCGAGGACGCCCGCGGACGTCTTCGCGGGCTACCTGCGCGCCGCCGGCGGCGACGCCCTGCGCGCGGTGACGTCGCGCGTCGGCCGGGGGACGGTCACGGCCTTCGGCGGCCGGCAGTACTCGTTCGAGACCTTCCAGGCCTCGCAGCTGAAGGTCTCGACGTCCGTGCAGTTTCCGGGCGGCGCCAACGTCCGGACCTACGACGGGACGGCGGGCCTCGTGGCCGCGCCGGGCCGACCCGTGCGGCCGATGACCGGCGCCGAGGTCGCCGGCGCCGTGCTCGCCAACGACTTCGCCTGGGCCGTCGACCCCGAGCGGGTCTTCACGGACAGCCGGGTGGCGGGCCAGGCCAGGATCGGCGACCGCGACGTGATCGTGGTCGAAGCGCGAGTTCTGGGTCATGCCGTCGAGCTGGCGTTCGACCTCGATGGAGGCCTCCTGCGGCGATCGCTGGCGTGGACGGAAACGCCCCTGGGGCGTCTGCCGACGCAGACCGACTATGGGGAGTACCGCGAGGTCGACGGCGTGACGACGCCCGTCGTCTGGACCGTCGCCCGGCCGCAGGGCTCCTTCACGGTGGAGCTCTCCGAGGTCGAGCACGACGTGGAGATCGACGACGCTCGGTTCTCGGTCTCCGCTCCCGAGGCTCACGGCTCGGGCTGAACGCCGCCGTCAGGGACGCCATCGCGGACAAAGATCCGCCGGGAAAACCGCCCGCGGCACTTCCGAACTTTTCCGGATGGGGGTGCGAGCGCCACATGGCCCTTCCCGACTTCTGCGACGGAGGTGCGAGCCGTCGCACGCTTCTTCCGGAAAGTCCGGGAATCCGTTGCACGGCCTCCAGCGTGCTTCCAGGAAGTCCGTCAGGACGCCTCGTTCACGCCATCCCGCTGATGTGCTAGCCCATGTTTGACATTTGACCGTCTAAATCCTTGAAAACAATAGTCCAAATTTTTGAATTGTCACTACATGAGGTCGGGATCCCCCACAGGAGGGGTTGTCGGTTCCA